>Ga0181527_1000024_pt1 | contig 157060 bp, 136 predicted proteins | sample PEATcosm2014_Bin_30_FD_119762 | JGI IMG/M metagenome (GOLD analysis project Ga0181527, IMG submission 119762) | Peatland microbial communities from MTU Mesocosm Facility, Houghton, MI, USA - PEATcosm2014_Bin06_60_metaG | ecosystem: Environmental > Terrestrial > Soil > Wetlands > Peat | place...
CCGGGAAGAAAATCCTTGATCTTCTCCCACTGCAACTCACTCAGTTCATAGCGGCTTGGTGACATATCTCTACTTCACCAGTTCGGCACCGCCCTGGGAAGTGTATATGTCGATACGTCCTAGTCATGACCTAGTCAGGTTGAGGGGACGGTGACTAGGGACTAGCCACCCCAGCGAGCAAAAATCACTCGCCGGGGACCCCGGCAAGGACTAGGGATTAGGGACAGAACCCGGCTACCTGCGGTGGTGGATTGGCCCCTTCGACATCACTCAGGGCAGATTATCCGGGCGGAGGCATACGGAGCGGAGGCGGAGGGTCTTGGTTATCCAGCCGATACATAAGGAGCGGCTTTTTTTGTCCAGGAGCTGGCAGGATAGCGCTGGCGGAGGATACGGGCGGCAGCCTGCTGGATGGATTGCGCCTTGCTGACAGGCTGCTGTTCAGCGGATGGATCCAAAAAGCGATATTCTTCCCGGCTATAGCGGATCATGCGCAGGACTAGGTAGAGCGACTCGGGAACATCGGGGTCGGCGGGATGATCATTGGCGTATGCGATGGCACGCTCGCCGAGAGCGGTTTGTGCGCCGCCCAATTTGATAAGCGCGGCAATTTCCCGTTTTTCATCGGCTTGCAGGGCGGGAGTAAGAAAGGCTACAGAGTATTTCTCCAGCGAAGGCGGATTATATCCATAATCGTTCACAGCTAAATCCCGATACCACCAGTTGTCACGATAGCTTTCGACAAAGTCATACGAATAATTGCGCTGGATGCCGGAGTCGAGGTAGGGGCGCAGGCCGGGATTGCGCAGCAGCGTTACGAGCGCGTGAAATCCCGTGCCGCTGCCAGCCTGTTGTTGCAGCTTCTGAGGCAACAGCGGGAAGAGTTTGGCGGCGGCGGCATCGTCATGGAGCAGGACGCTGCGCACCCAGGCCATCATGGCCACGGATTGGCGCAGTTGCATGGGCAGCGCATCGGAGCCGGCAGCTTCGATCAGTATGCTGAGCGGCGCCTGAGTGTTGAAGAAGGCGGCAGCATCATCACTGAACTGGAGCGTATTGACCTCCTTCTTGCAGTCGTATTTGCGCTGGGGATTCTTCATTACGTCCAGGCACTCGTTGAGCGCGGAGTTCGACTCAGAGGCACGAACCAGAACTTTGCGCGGAGCATAAGCGAGGGCTTCATTCAGATTTGTGGAAGCGCGCATGCGCAGCCCCAGGAAGAGGCTGAGCGAAGAGTCGCGACCGCCGGCCCTGATCTGAGGAAGAATCTGATCGAGCAACGTCCGCGCCTCCTGTGCACGGCCCAGGGCAAGCAGCAAACGCAGACGATGGTAGGAGATCGATTCCCAAGCCGGCGAATCCGGCTTAATTTGCGCGGCTGCCGTTACGAGGGCGGCTGCCTCAGCGTCCTTTTCCGTAGCCTTGGTGATGGCAGCCAGCAGCCAATAGAGCTGACGAGTCTGTTTCCACTCGGCGATGGCATGGTCCTTTGCCTCGCTTGCCGGAGACTGGAAGGTGATGAGCCAATCGACGAGCAGGGCGGAGGAACGCAGTTCAGCGAGATTGTTATAGGTTTTGTTGAAGGCATCATCTTTTTGCGCTTGCGTGGGACGAGAAAAAGGCTTCGAACTATCAGTCTCAATCGTAGTCAAGTCCGCGTCTTCGCGCAGCGGCAACTGATCAAGTCTTGCGTTCAGGTACCAGGTCAGATCTTTCAAGTGCTGATCATAGCGGGAGTCTGTTTTTGGACCGGCGAGGGCGGTTGAGAGCAAATGAAGCTGCGCCATTGGCTCGCTGCGCAGACGGGCCAGATCGAGCAAATCCTGAATGGCTTGTCGAGAGATACCTTGTGGTTTCTCTTTCAGCAGGGATTCGAGATACGTGACGGCCTGCCGCATCAAATCTGAATCGAAGGTGGCCATTTGATCGCTATTGATTCCTGGTTTGGAGGAAAAAGCCTGCCTGACCAGGCAGCGGGCAACCAAGAAACGGGCCTTGCCCTGCCAAGGCGAACTGGAATCCCGAGCGATTGCTTCAAATGCCTTGCGGGCGTCGTCATATTGTCCCGAATAAAACCGGGCGGCAGCGATTTGATAGGCGCGGTCCGCCTTCAACAATGCAGAACTGCCAGGCGGCGCATCGGAGGGAAGAAGCGAAGCCGGGGCCGGGCAATTTGCGAAGACCGCATCCTGGCCCTTCAGCCAATCAGCAAGCTCGGGACTCTTTTCGCCCCAGGTTTTTGCTCTGGATTGCAGGGTCTCAGTAGCCGTAGAGAAGGCATCTCCCAAGCAATTTGAATAATTTTTATGAAATGTAACGCCATTCGGCAGCTTTACCTCAACAGACGCGTTGGTCTCGACCTTTGGCGCGAGGGTGGCGAAGCGAGCGCGGGCAGCGCTCCATAGCCCGGCGGGATCGGCCTGCTTTTTTTCATTGACACTGGCCGGGTCCCATGGCTTATTCCATTCCGGATCGGTGTAATCAAAGATCGGCTGATATGCTTTTTGCTCGGTTGCGGTGAGGCTGCCGCCGTTGAGATAGCGGAAGGCGACCGTGAGATCGGCGCGGGGATAGGTGGGCAACAGGACGCCGAGTTTTCCCCCGCTAAAGTTGTTAGGATTATCGGGGCATATCTTGCGCACGAAGACATCCGGGTAGAAATTCGGTCCGCAAGCCTGCGCAGTGAACAGTGTCATCAGAAATACAAGCAACACGGAAGGGAAAAACCAGCGACGATTCATGGGAGTTTCCTATTGGCTAATAAGGATAAATCCTCACGCCAGCCGCGATCAGCAAAAATGTAGATACGCTTGCCGGCCATTTCTTCAGGCCATGGTTCATGCGTGGAGATTCCGACGCTGCTCGTGCAGAGCGGTTCGCGGATGCGGAACTCGGAAATGGCGGCGCTGGCGCGGCGGCGGTCGGGTTCCATGCGAAAGAGCATGGGAACGGCTTCGTCGACAGGCAGAGCGGCGATCCAATCATCATAGCTGCACCATGAGGCGAGCGCGGTGATGGAAAGCGGCAGGCTGGAGGGCATTTGACGGCGCAAACTTAGGAGCAGGCCGGAATAAAAGCGGCGCTGCAAGCGGGTCGCGTCGAAATCGACCTGAAGCGCGGCAATGCCGGGACGCGAAGCGGATTTGAGCAGCAGGCTGACTGTTTGCTGCTCTTCAGCCGAATCGAGTCTTGCGTTGGGCAGGGTTTCAATGCGCACGACGGCGATGCGCGTGGCATTGGATGGATAGAAGAGCGGCTGGCGGCGCGGCTGACTGATAACCTCCGGGCCGAGCAAGAGGGTTTGATCCAACCAGGCGATGGCAGTGGTTTCAGGATTGATGGCACGCAGATCCTCGGGGCGTTCCCAGGCCCAGAGTGTTTTTTGTGGAAGATTCCGCATCCGGGGCGAAAGGCTCGAAGAGACAAAAGGAAGCGCATCAGGCCGGAGGATCATGCAGAAGACACTCAGAACTGCCAATTCGGCGAGCGTGGTCCATCGAATTGAGACAGGGAGCATCTTTTGTACGAGATTCTGAGTGCTTTCGTTCATCCGGCTCAATCTGAGTGTATGACATTCAATCCTACGCGAAATACACAAAGAACGTGGGAATCAGAATACATCGGGGGTTAAACCCTGTTTCTGAAGGCAGCGGGATTGCCGGGGAGAAACCCCCGGCAATCCGCGCGAAACAAGCGTGATTTCAGTTAGAAAGTTGTGGAGATCTCCAAGGGGAGATCCCGCGAGGATGATCCAACGCGGATTACGTACTTTCCGGGGAGGAGCTTCCAGGAATCCATATCCTCGTCGAAGATCGTCAAGCGCTCGCGGTTTATCTGCACGGAGAGCTGCTTTGACTCGCCGGGTTGAAGCTCGACCCTGGTCCAGCCAATGAGGCGCTTGGGCGGCTCTTGAGCCGAATCGGGAAGAGTTGCGTAGACCTGCGCGGTTTCAGCACCGGCGCGCTTACCGGTGTTCTTCACAGTGAAAGAGACCTTGGTGGAATCCCCAGGGACAACGGAAAGATTCGAGTAGGCGAAAGTTGTGTAGGAGAGCCCAAAGCCAAAGGGGAAGAGCACAGGTTTGTTTTCGGCGTCGTACCACTTGTAGCCGACCTTGAGACCTTCGTCGTAATGAACGTCGAAGTCCGGAGCAATGCCCATGGCCATTCCGATAAAGCCCGGGGCGCCTGCGAGCCTGGGCACGGGGTGATCGGCATCGGCCTTAGGCGGGTCGACGTGAGCAGGATGAGGCAGATCGGCCTCGTTGACGGGAAATGTCAGCGGAAGTTTTCCCGAGGGGTTTACTTCGCCAAAGAGGAGATTGGCTATTGCTTCAGATCCGCGGATCCCCGGATACCAGGCTTCGATCACGGCCGCGACCTTATCAATCCACGGCATGGTAACAGCGCCCCCCGTCTCAAGCACTACGATGGTGTGCGGATTGGCCGCGGCCACCGCTTCAATGAGCGCATCCTGATTGCCGGGGAGCGAAAGATTCTTCAGGTCCTTGCCTTCCGAGGCGTGCTGGACGGCGAAGACAATTGCCACCTGCGATTTTTTGGCGAGTTCGGCGGCAGTTGCCGGATTCGCGCCGGCATCGAATTGCACCACAGCCCGCGGCGCCTTTGCCTCGATTCCCTTCAGCGGGGCAGAACGGTGGTAGACCTGGAGCAACATGAAGCTCGTCAGCGGATTCATCAGTATCTCCGGCGGCGGCGGCACCGCGTTGCCTCCCGCGGGCGATACCTGCGAAGAACCTCCACCTGAAATCACGCCAACATCGGCGTGCCCTCCGATTACCGCGATGGACTTGATCAAAGAGGCGCTCAGCGGCAGGGTATGATTCTCGTTTCTGAGCAGAACCGCGCCTTCTTCTTCGGTTCTCTGCGCGACCACGAAACCATGCATCACATCTGGTGATTCAGGCTGTGGTGGATCGTCCACAATGCCCGAATCGAACTCAGTACGGAGGATGCGATGCACCATGTCGTTCAGCCGATCCATGGGAACCTCACCGCTCTGCACCGCCTTCTTCAGCGGCTCAGCGAAGGAGTCGTTGCCCGGCATCTCGATGTCCAGACCAGCCAAAGCCGCCTTCCCCGTACTCTGTGTAGCGCCCCAGTCAGAGATTACAAATCCTTTGAAGCCGAAATCCTTTTTGAGCACATCGGTGAGGGTGTAGGAGTTTTCACAGGCGTAGGTCCCGTTGATCCGGTTGTAGGAACACATGACCGCACCCGCTCCAGAGTTCTTCAGGGCGATCTCGAAGGCCAGAAGATCGCTCTCGCGCATAGCGCGCTTGCTGATGATGGAGTTAGCAACAATGCGGCCGGCATCCTGGTCATTCACCGCAAAGTGCTTCACGTCGGTAATGAGGTGCAGGGCTTTCTCCGCTTTCAACTCCTGGCCCGCCAATGTGCCCGCCAGCAGAGGGTCTTCGCCCTTGTATTCGAAGACCCGGCCGTTGCGCGGCTCGCGGGTCAAATTGATTCCCGAGCCGAGAGACATGTTGAAGCCCAAGGCGCGCATCTCATGACCGAGCATCGTACCGATTTCATAGGAGAGCGCCGGGTCCCAGGCAGCCGCCATGGCCTCGGCTGATGGCAAGGCGGTGGCATAGCGGCCCTTGATGCCCGCACCGGAGACACCTTCCACGGAGTCCGTCATCTGCAAATCAGGAATGCCGAGACGGGGAATTCCCGGTATGAAGCCCATCGCCGAGATTGCCCGAGTTATCGGTCCCGATTCCTGCGGGGCGAACAGCGCCTGCCATCCGGGCCCGTGCAGAAGCTGGATCTTTTCATCCAGCGTCATCTCTTTGATGACCAGGTCGGCACGCTGATCAGGCGAAAGACTCTTGTCAGACCAGGGGTAGTGCCTGGGCTGAGTCATTCCCGGAAACTGTGCGAAACTTCCCATACCGGCAAAAAGCGCGGCGGCAAACGTTACGGAGCAGATGATCCTAGTGTTCATTGTTCTCTGACCTTTCCTGTTCAATCAGCTATTGTACTAGGGCCTGTTGACAGGCCCAAAAAGAACGTTGCTGATCGGCATATCGCCTGGCGGGCACTCGGCGCGCCTCATGGGAGGTTGCGCAGATAGAGGCAGGCCTGTTCGAAGCCGCCGTCACAGGCCTTCTTATACGATGCACGCGCCTGCGCGGTGTCCCTGGCTCCCCCCTGACCATATTGGTAGAGAAGGCCGAGGCTGAAGCAACTGCTGAGAAACGATTTCTCGCAGGCCTGCTGGTAAAGCGCGCGCGCATGGGCGTAGTCCCGCGCGACGCCCTGGCCGTTCTGGTAGAGCGCGCCGAGATTGTGGCAGCCCAGCATGTCGCCGCCGTCGCAGGCCCGCTGAAACAAGGCGCGCGCCTGGGCATAGTCAGGGGGCGCGCCCTGGCCATTGCTGAAGAGATAGCCGAGGCCGGTGCAACTGCTTACGAGGCCGCCATCGCAGGCTTTCTGATAGAGCGAGCGCGCGCGGGCGTAGTCCTGATCCACGCCCTGGCCATTGGCATAGAGCACGCCGAGATTGTAGCAACCGATGAGATTCTCGCCGTCGCAGGCCTTCTGGAAGAGCGGCAGGGCTTCCACGTAGCGCTTCTGGTTGTAGAGGGCGAGGCCCTGGTTGGAGCGCCCGGCGGCATGATCGCGCAGCTCCTGGAGCGGGTCAGGGACCGGCCGCGCAACTTGCTCAACCTTGATGCGGGCATCGCGCACCGGCTGAAGAGCGAAATGAACGATGGTCTGGCCGGGGGTTTTGATTTCAATTTCGCTCGGAAGCTGGTCGAGGCCGTCGAGGGTGGAGGCGACTGCGATGTGGTGGCCGAGCGAGAGCGGCACGGAGGATGAGCCGCCTGCCGCGACGCTTCCATGCGGCTTGCCGTCGAGCTTCCAATTACAAGCCAGGTCGCACAGGACCAGCAGCGTGGCCTCCGCCGCGGGTTTGGCAACCGGTTTTTTGGGCAGCAGAATCGGCCCCTCGTCCTGTTGTGCGAGAGCAGGCAGAAGTGCTGCCGCCGAGAGAAGCAAGGCCAGCAGCCAGGCGGCAGGTGTTCTTTTGCGCATGAATTTGCACGGCAGGCCGCGGGCAGGGCAGGCAGATTGGCTGCCGGAGTAGCCGGTTGAGCGCCGCGAGCTTTTGTTCATAAGTGCACGCCAGCAGGGATAATTCCGCAGAGTATTTATTTTGACATAACGCGACGCCCGGGGAAGGAGGCGGGGGTGGGCGTGCGCGGCAGCCCACCCTTCAATTACCCCAGCAAGTAAAAATCGCCCATTTAGAGATACGTGTTGCTTAATACGCGAAAAACGAGTCCGCCAGCCAAGCGGAATAGCGCGCTAGGGCAGCAGCTGGGGCTCGATTTTGCCGTAGATCTCGTCGGAGGAGTTCTTAATCTGGTTGACGATGTCGTGAAATTCCTGGGTGTCGGCGAGGCGCAGCGGGCTGTCAATGCGAACGGAGAGATCGTCGTCGGCGTCGAGGCCGACCTTTACGCGATCGTACTCGTGATTCATCTTGATGAGCGTATGCAGGAAGTCCGCAGTGTAGGGCATGCGGCGCTTCTCCACCACGGTGACAAAGATGACCATCTGATAATTGTCAACGTCCAGGGCGAGGACAACTTTGATGTCCTTGAGGTGGGTTCCGGTGAAGTGAATGACCCAGACAGTAGGCGACTTGGTGGTGGTGAAGGGATAGCTGTTGGCCTGCATGAGACTGACCATTTTGGCGGCGCCTTGCTCGCTCGTCTGGGCTGCCATGGGCAGGACGAGGGAGAGCAGCAGGGCGGCGAAGAGGCAAAAGCGAGGGATAGCTCGTGCGTGATGCATGGTGTGACCTCCTTGTTGTGTCAGCCGAAGCGAAAACGGCTGGGCGTTGCAGGGGTTTCCCCGGGGGCAGGGAAGAACAGTTGCTCCACGTACATCAACTTAGATTCGATTTGTAATCAAAATCTTCAATATTTATTTATGGATAAAACTTTGGTTATCAATATCCCCCCATCAGTTCGAGACATAAAAACAAAGACATGCCGATGGCGGGGCTTCGGCTCTACAGCTCAGGCGAGGAGTTTGGCGGCGACTTTGGCGAAGTAGGTGACGATGAAGTCTGCGCCCGAGCGGCGGATGCTCATGAGCGATTCGAGGGTGGCGCGGTCGCGGTCGAGCCAGCCACGCTCGAAGGCGGCCTGGAGCATGGAGTACTCTCCGGAGACCTGGTAAGCGCCGATGGGCACGCCGGTGAGCTCGCGGGCGGCGCGGATGACGTCGAGGTAGGGCATGGCGGGCTTCATGAGGATCATGTCGGCGCCTTCCTCGAGGTCGAGGGAGATTTCGCGCAGGGCCTCGCGGAGGTTGGCGCCGTCCATCTGGTAGGTTTTGCGGTCGCCGAATTGGGGCGCGGAGTCGGCGGCCTCGCGGAAGGGGCCGTAAAAAGCGGAGGCGAACTTGGAGGCGTAGCTGAGGATAGGGGTGTCCTGGAAGCCGGCGCTATCGAGGGCGCGGCGGATGGCCCCGACGCGGCCGTCCATCATGTCGCTGGGAGCGACGACATCGGTTCCGGCGCGAGCCTGACTGACGGCGGTCTGGGCGAGCAGATCGAGAGTGGGGTCATTGTCCACGGTCCAGCCGTCCGCGGTTTCGACGACCTTGCCGCAGTGGCCGTGGCTGGTGTACTCGCAGAGGCAGACATCGGCGATGAGGACCAGCTTCTTCGAGGCGGAGGAGGCTTTGAGGGCGCGCAGGCCCTGTTGGACGATGCCGTTCGAGTCATATGCGCCGGAGCCCAGCTCGTCCTTGGATTCAGGCAGGCCGAAGAGCAGCAGGCCGCCAAGACCGAGTTGCGCGGCCTCCTCAGCCTCGCGGACAGCTTCGTCGATGGAGAGGTTGAAGACTCCGGGCATGGAGGAGACGGGGCGGCGGACGCCCTGGCCGGGGCAGAGAAAGAGGGGGTAGATGAGGTCGCCGGGGGTGACGACGGTTTCGCGGACGAGGGCGCGGAGGGATTCAGTGCGGCGGAGGCGGCGCATGCGGGATTGGGGAAAGCTCATGGTTCAGATTGTAGAACAAAGCTGACAGCTGACAGCTATCAGCAAACAGCTGAAAACTGAAAGCTGAAGGCTGAACGCTGAAAGCTGCTTCTACAACTGATCGTAGAGGGTGGAGTTGCGGTAGCCGAGGAGCACGACCAGGGTCCAGATGCCCATGGCGGTTCCGAAGGGGAACTTGAGCAGGCACAGGAAAGCCGCCACGATGGCCACAATGCGCCCCCACGGCGCGCGCTCCAGGAGGCCGAAACCGGCCACCGCGGCCAGGCCGACGCGCAGCAGGAGAAAGACCCAGGCGAAGCGCAGGATGGCAGGCCCAAACCAGAAGGGCGGCATAGAGCCATGGTCCCAGGGCCCGTTCATCCAGGGGCCGAAGTGGCCGGAAAAGAATGCGTTGGCGAAGGAAAGCGCGGCGATGCCCGTGACCAGGGCAACGGCGGCGTAGATGATCCAGACGACGCCCAGCGCCTTCACCTTGCCGGCGTAGCTTTCCAGTTGGAATGCGAGGCCGGGCATGGGGGAGATGGGCGGGCTGGCCGGCCGTCCACACTGTGGGCAGAGCGCCTGCCCGGGCACTAAAACCAAACCACATCCGCTGCAATACATGACTGCCTCCTTGCAGAAACCGTTGTGGTTATTAGTACGCAAGCGGGGCGCGCCAGGTTCCATGGCCTGGCCGGATAACCCAAAGTGCCTATGACGGCCTTTCTGCATCAATTTTGGTCAGAAGCTTGTACTGTGCGCGGAAATGCTCTCATGTTTCCCGCCCGGGCAACGATAAACAGGAGGGGAGATTGTATTTATGGCAACGCGCGCCAGTGCGGCAAGTGTGACTGGGGCGGCCGAAGTGCAGTCAGGAGAGCTTCGCTACGTGGCGCGCCAGCCGATTTTGGACCTGCACGGCGAAGCACGAGGCTACGAGCTGCTGTTCTGGAATGGACGCGAGCCGATTACCAGCACGAAGAGCGATCTGGCGACCCGCACCATGCTGGACAACACGGTAGTCTTCGGGGTGGAAGAGCTGGCGCGAGGATTGCCGGCCTTTGTGAACTGCACGGCGGAATCGCTGGCCGAGAACTGGGTGGAGGTTTTACCTCCCCGCATGACGGTACTGGAACTGCCCTCAAGCATGGAACACACGCCGGAGCTGCTGGCCGTCTGCCGCAAGCTGAAGGCGTCGGGCTTCCGGCTGGCGCTTACCGATTACACCGGCACAGCGGAGTCCAGGCCGCTGGCCGACCTGGCCGACTACATCAAGGTGGATATGTTCAGCGTCAACGCCGAGGAGCGCGGGAAACTTCTCCGCCAGCTGGTGGGTTCGCCGGCTTGCCTGGTGGCGCAGAATGTGGAGACGCAGCAGCAATACGGGCAGGCATGCAAAGAGGGCTTCGACCTGTTTCAGGGGTACTATTTCTGCCGTCCGGAGCCGCTGAAGAGCCACAAAATACCGGGCAACCGGCTGGTGCATCTGGAGATACTGGAGGATCTGCAGAACGACCCTGTCGATTTGCAGCGATTGAGCCAGCTGGTGATGTGCGACGCCAGCCTGACGTATCGCCTGCTGCGGCTGGTGAACTCACCGGTGTGCGCCATGCGCCAGGAGGTGACCTCGATTCAGATGGCGCTGATGCTGGTGGGCGATACAGCCTTCCGGCGCATCGCCATGCTGGCCATCGCCAGCGACTTCAACACCGATCAGCCGGCGGAGATTCTTCGCATGGCCTTCGAGCGCGGGCGTTTCTGCGAATTGGCCGCGCCGCTGTGCGGACTGGCTCCCAGCGAACAATACCTGATCGGCATGGTCAGCCTCTTTCCGGCGATGCTGCGCATTCTGATGGAGGATCTGGTGCGGCTGCTGCCCCTGCGCGAGGCGGCGCGCGACGCCTTGCTGGGCAAAGATATCCCTGATGGCAGGCTGCTGCATTGGATTGTGTGCCAGGAGCATGGGAACTGGGCGGAGTGCGATGCGATTGTCCGCACCAGCGGCATGAGCCATGAGCAGGTGATGCGCTGCCATGCGATGGCGGTGGAATGGGCCGAAGCGGCGCTGCGAACGAATGTGTGAGTTACACATTAATCATGCAGGCAACTGCTTCAGCATTTCCCTGGCGCTCTGGAACCATTTACGCTCCCGGCGACGCAGGTACTCGGGCATAGCGCGCTCCTTATTCAGCACCTTCTGTACACATATGCGGGCTTCAGCCTTCCGTCCATCCGACGCCAGCAGTTTCGCGAAGTTCAGGTAGGTCTCCGACAGTGTCGAGGCGATCATTGCCTTGCGGAAGAGAGCCTCGGCTTTTTCCTTTTGCCCGGCCTGCGCGTAGGCGTGGGCCAGTAATCCTACGGCTCGATGGAAATCGTAGCCGGGTTCTTTGGCAACCACACGTTCCAGGTCGGGCACCGCGGCTGGCTCATCCCCTAACTGCATAGCACAAAGACCACGCCGGTAATAGGAATCGAGTGTGCTGTAAGGAGCGGCAATTGCCTTATCGAACGCGGCCCGAGCCAACACCAGATTGCCCTCGTCCATGTAAAGATCACCGAGCTCTTCATAATTTTCCGCCGATGGATTGTCTTGAACCATGGCTTCAAGTTCGCCAATACGCTTGCGGCGCGGAATACCGCGGAAGATTTGGGAGAGCATGCCAATATCTGGAAGCGCCACAACGAGGAGGTAGATCACCGCTCCGAGCGGACCAAGAAACACGATAATGTAAATCCAATACATCTCCGGACGTCGCCGGATGAAGTGGACAATCGCCAGCACCTGGAGTATTAAGCTCCACGGATAGAAGAGCAATCTCAGGATTCCCATGTGTGTGTGGTCCTGGAATCAGATTACACTTTCACTGTCTATCTGGAAAGCCGTGGTGGCTGAAAATTCTCAAAACAGGTTTTTGCCGGTTCAGGAGTGTCGAGTCTGCGCCGAAACCGGGAACGTGTGCCGATCAAAGGCATCTTTGTCGCGGCACTTACGAACTCCGGGCATGAGCCGACGGCTGATTCGCAAATCCCATTCCGGACGACTGCCCGTCAGGGGGTTATGTTCACCCTGAACAGATAAGCCATGATTATTTTGGACTGGCATGGTCCGGAATTAGTATGGTATCTTGCATTTATAGCCGAAGGGCATCAGGCCCGGGCGCGCCGAGGCAGGAAAACGAACGGGATGACGCCCGGCAAGATTCATCAGAAGGCGGTTGACGTGATCTCGCAGCTCTCAAACGACCAGCTCAAGTCGGGACTGGAGATCGTAATCGGCAGGTTTCCCGCGCTGTTGGCTACGAAAGAGTAGGCAAACTCATTTTCTCCCATGGGCGCGTTAAAGGTTTGAGGAGCATTCAGGCCGCCGACTGACTTCGCACCCGAGTAGGTTGAGATGGTGATTCCGCCCGGGGTGTTCGGGGGAAGCTGAAACGCACCTATGATGCTCATTTTTATGAGCAGAGTGTAGGCGGTATTTGGCTTCACTGTAACATTAATGACCATGGAGCTTGGATTAGCGAGGGTTGGCCCTCCGGGCCCAAAGGCTAAGACGCCGTCGTATTGATCGATGCGCGCCCCGTAGGCATCGATATACGCGCCGTTCACGTACAACTGGTCTGGGGTTAACAGGTTTAGTTCCGCGGATAGAACGGAATTTGAGACCTTCGCTGCCCCCATGGGGGGTCTCGTCGAGGCTCCCGTTGTCACGGTAGCCATAAGCTGCCGTTTCTGATCCGGGGTGATGGGCTTGCCGGTATGCAGGAGAATCGGCTTAGAGGCCGGGGCCACGGTGGCCAGCTTCGGCTTGGGGTGAGTTCCTTGAAAGGTGATTTTCTGGGCGAAGGCAGGGCTGATGAGCGCAACTGCCACAAGCAGGGCGGTAAGCATTTTCATGGGGTATTCCTCCTGAAAATTGAAACCGGCGGAAGTATAGCGCGTTTGCGGTACTCAGGTCACGATGAAAGTTTGCGAAGCGGGGCAGTGGCGGCAGAGAGCCGGGAAGGGAAGAGACGATTCTTATTTTGGACTGGCATGGTCCGGAATTAGTATGGTATTGTGCAGTATATAGCCGAAGGGCATCAGGCCCGGGCGCACAGAGCGGTTCCACAATTCACGAGCCCTTTCTAGCATTGTGCAGGGTGGCATTTTCTTGAGGAAAATGCCACTTGAGGTCAGTGATTTTGGGGTACAGCAATTGTGGAACCGCTATAGAGGCAGGATAACGAGCGGGATGACGCCCGGCTGCCGGCAGACACAAACATTTTCTTTTCAGCTAATTAAAGGATTGGGCGGAACGATTATATTGGGAATAGCCGCCGCATCCGTTCCAGGAGCGGGTTGTTTTCGCCGGGATTGCACTACCAAGGGGCCATTCGCCTCCCGGGCGAGTAGCATCCAGACGAAAGTTTTTCACACAACAAATGTGACCGCAGGCACCGCGCGCACATCCAAGAAAACGAACACCAGGCAAGGAACGAACGCATGGCGCAAATCTTTGATCGCAGCTCCAATGCCCTGGCTCGCGCCAGCCTGGCATTGTCAGGGCTGATCGTGATCGCCCTGGGGGTGACGCTGAATGAGTTGCAGCGCTCGCCGTGGGTGACGCGTCAGGGTCAGCGTCCGGACCAGCCGGTACCCTTCAGCCACAAGCATCATGTGCAGGGATTGGGCGTGCAGTGCCAGTACTGCCACACGACGGTGGAGAAGTCGAGCTACGCGGGGATTCCGCCGACCAAGACCTGCATCAACTGCCACGCGCAGATCTGGACCAACGCGCAACTGCTGGAGCCGGTGCGCGAGAGCTGGAAGAATGGTGATTCGCTGCCCTGGATCAAGGTGCACGACCTGCCGGATTTCGTCTACTTCAACCACGAAATTCATGTGCACAAGGGCGTGGGCTGCGCCAGTTGCCACGGGCGCGTGGACCAGATGCCGCTGATGTATGCCGAGAACAGCTTGCAGATGGAGTGGTGTCTGGATTGCCATCGCAACCCGGCGAAGAATTTGCGGCCGACCAGCGAGATTTACAACATGGCGTGGGAAAAGCCTGCGCCGGACCGGCCGGTGTGGTGCGCGGTTGCAGATGAGCAGAGCGGAAAGCCGACGGCGCAGAGCGTGAGTTGCGTGACGAAAGAGCCGGCGGAGGGGATCAAGCTGGCCTCGTTGAGCCTTTCAGAGGGGCAGGGTTCCTCCTATATAAAGTTCACCAGCCAGGATGCGTTGGGGCGGTTTCTGGTGCAGCATTACAAGATTCGCACGCCGAATGAATTGTCCAGTTGCGAGGTTTGCCACCGATGAGCGAGAAGAAGAACGATCTGGTGACGATCCAGCCGGCGAAGAGGCCGCCCCCGATGAGTCTTGAGGCGGTGCGCGAGAAGCTGAAGGGCGTGCGCGGGAAGAAGTACTCCACCCCACAGACGGAGACCAGTCTGCGGGGGCCCCGGTATTGGCGTTCCGTGGACGAGCTGGCCAATACGCCGGAGTTTCAGGCGGCTGTGGAGCGGGAGTTTCCGGGTTCGCCGCATGGGTGGGGCGATGAGGTTTCGCGGCGCGGATTTCTGAAGTTCATGGGCGCGTCGGCGGCGCTGGCGGGACTAGCCGGATGTACCAAGCAGCCGGATGAGCCGATTTATCCCTACATCAAGCAGCCGGAAGATTTGATTCTGGGCAAACCGAATTACTTTGCCACGGCGTTTCCGTTTGTGACCGGCGCTGTGCCTCTGCTGGTGAAGAGCGATCAGTACCGCCCCATCAAGATCGACGGCAACCCCGAGCATCCTTATAACCAGGGCTCGTCGGACCCCTTTACGCAGGCGGCGCTGCTGGATTTGTATGATCCGGATCGGTCGCAGCATGTGACTTATCGTGGAGAGAATCGCGAGTGGGCGGAGTTTGCCGTCGAATTTCGCAACAAGGTGATCTCGACCAAGGACGGAACGGGGATTTATTTCCTCAGCGAGACGATCACTTCGCCAACACTGGCGCGGCAGTGGCGCGAGGTGCAGGCAAAGTTTCCAAAGGCGAAGCTGGTGCAGTATGACCCGGCGGTGGCGGGGACAGTGCTTGAGAGAGGCTTCTATTTTCAATACGCGCTAACCAATGCCGACGTTATTGTGTCGCTCGATGCGGATTTTCTTTCGGGCGCGGCATATCCGGGATTTCATAAATTTGTGCGCGAATATGCGGAGCGGCGCAAAGACCCAAAGAAGCTGAACCGGCTGTATACGATCGAGAGCACGCCGACGACGACGGGATTGAAGGCTGAGCACCGGCTGGGATTGCGCGCGAGCGAGATTCTGGCGTTCGTTGCAAATCTGGCTGCTGCGGTTGGTGTGCCGGGTGTGAAGTCCTCCAGCTATGGCTGGAAAACAGACCAGCGGAGGTTTCTAGCTGCGCTCACGAGAGATTTAAAGAAGCATACAGGCAAGAGCGTCGTGGTCCCGGGGCTATACCAAGATCCGTTGGTTTGGAGTTTGGCACTTTCCATTAACAATACCCTCGGCAATGTGGGTAAGACGGCGTTCGTTTCGAGCGACGCAATGAGCCCGCTTGCCAGCGACCAGAATGCAGATTTGAAAGCTCTAGTTTCTGACCTCAATGCAGGCAAGGTGGATTGGCTGGTAATCCTGAATGCCAATCCGATTTACAACGCGTTTACTGATCTGAATTTTGCGGCAGCCTTCGAGAAGGCGAAGATGACTGCGCACCTCGGCACGCATGTGGATGAGACGGGACAGAATGTGCAGTGGCACATTCCGGCAGCGCATTTTCTGGAATCGTGGTCAGATGCGCGGGCCTATGACGGAACAGTTTCGATTGTGCAGCCGATGATTGATCCGTTGTATGGCGGCAAGACAGCGCATCATTTCTTGCAGGCGCTGCTAGATGAGACGGGGTTGAGTCCGTATGAGGCGGTGCGCGAGACGTGGAAGTCGACGATCAAGGGTGACTTCGAGACGGGATGGCGAAAAGCGCTTCATGCGGGATGGATTGAAGGAACTGCATTCGACATGGATGGTGCCTACAAGGATTCTGAAGGTGGAGTCGGTAAAATTCCAGCTCCATCACCGAAGGAATCGCTGGAGATTATCTTCCGGCCTGACCCGAATGTGTATGACGGGCGGTGGGCGAATGTGGGCTGGCTGCAGGAGTTGCCCAAGCCGGTTACCAATCTGAGCTGGGACAATGCCGCGCTGGTTTCAGGCGCTACTCTGACGAAGTATGGCCTGGAAGAGGCCGACATTGTGGAGCTGACGGTCGAGGGGCGCAAGGTGAATGCGCCGGTGATTGTTGCGCCGGGGCATCCGGATGATTCGGTGACGGTGCATCTGGGCTATGGACGGCAGACAGGGCGCGTCGCAGGCGGCGCGGGATTCAATGCCTATTTGATTCGCACCTCGGACAAGCCGTTTTATGCTGTGGGGACGATGCGGAAGCTGGAAGGCAAGTGGGGCGTGGCGGTGATCAAGAGCCACTTCCGCGACGAACGTAGCGCCCGATTTAGTCCGGACGGCAAAGATCATTCCAAGACCAATAATTCGCTGGAGGCCGATGAGGCACTGGGCGAGCGCGGCATCATTCGAACGGCGACGCTGAGCGAGTACAAGGCCAATCCGGGATTTGCCAACGAGGGCGAGACGCACCCCAAGACCGACAAGAGCAACACGCTCTTCCCCAACTGGGAGTACAAGGAGAACGCCTGGGGAATGTCGATCGACATGAACAGCTGCACGGGATGCAACGCGTGCATCGTGGGCTGTTATGCGGAGAACAACATTCCGGTCGTGGGCAAGCAGCAGGTGCGCATCGGGCGCAATATGCAGTGGCTGCGGATTGACACTTACTTTGAAGGCGATCTGGCCGCGCCGCGGGCTCATTTTCAGCCGATGGCCTGCCAGCATTGCGAGAACGCGCCCTGCGAGCAGGTTTGTCCGGTGGGAGCGACGGTGCATACGCCCGAGGGCTTGAACGCGATGGTCTACAACCGCTGCGTGGGCACACGCTATTGCTCGAATAACTGCCCGTACAAAGTGCGGCGCTTCAACTTCCTGCTCTACTCGGACTTTGAGACGGAGAGCCTCAAACTCATGCGCAATCCTGATGTGACGGTGCGCTCGCGCGGGGTGATGGAGAAGTGCACCTACTGCGTGCAGAGGATTTCAGCGGCAAAGATTGAGGCGGACAAGGAGAACCGGGCGATTCGCGACGGCGAGATTGTGACTGCCTGCCAGCAGGCCTGCCCGGCCCAGGCGATCAGCTTTGGCAACATCAACGACAAGCAGAGCAAGGTGGCGAAGCTGCAAGCCGATGAGCGCAGTTACCAGGTGCTGGCCGATCTGAATACGCGCCCGCGGACGAAGTATGTGGCGGCGGTGACGAATCCGAATCCTGAACTGGAAGAGGGGCCGGTGGAGCATGGGGCGGCAAAGGGGTGAGGAAATTGCGGTGGAATTGAATCCCACCCTAGCGACAAAAACAAAAACGTCGCGAGGGAGGGGCACCCAGTTGAGGGATTTAGCGAGTTGGCCTCCGCTACGCGGAGATGGCGAGTTAGCAAGTTGGCGATTGGACTAATTAGCAAGTTAGTGAGTTAGCTAGTTAGCAGAGCAGGATGGCAGGCAGTGAAGTGAAGCACGATCCCCAACTCGAGAAGCAGATCGATCCGGCGACGGGCGAGTACCGCGTAATTGCGCCGGGGCAGACTTTCCGGTCTGTCACGGAGAAGATCACGCGCATTGTGCTGACGCCGACGACGCCGCTGGGCTGGCTGGCGATCTTTGGGGTGGGCGGGGCGCTGGCCACGATGCTGCTGGTGGCGCTGACCTGGCTGTTTCTGGAGGGCACGGGCATCTGGGGCATCACGCAGCCGGTAGCCTGGGGCTTTGCGATTATCAATTTTGTGTGGTGGATCGGCATTGGCCACGCGGGCACGCTGATCTCGGCGATTCTGCTGCTCTTCAAACAGAGCTGGCGCAACTCCATCAGCCGCTTCGCGGAGGCCATGACGATATTTGCCGTGGTTTGCGCGGGAATGTTTCCCGTCCTACACCTTGGCCGCCCATGGCTGGGTTACTGGCTCTTTCCTATACCGCTGACCATGACGGTGTGGCCGCAGTTCCGCTCGCCGCTGATGTGGGACGTTTTCGCGGTCTCAACCTACGCAACGATCTCGATCGTTTTCTGGTACATCGGCATGGTTCCCGACTTTGGAACGATGCGCGACCGCGCGGAATCGAAGTTTGCGAAATACGCGTATGGATTGTGCTCGCTGGGGTGGCGAGGGTCTGTGCGCCACTGGGCGCGCTACGAGACGGCCTCGCTGCTGCTGGCCGGATTGGCCACGCCGCTGGTGCTCTCGGTGCATACGGTGATCAGCTTTGATTTTGCCGTGGCCGTGCTTCCGGGCTGGCACACGACGATATTTCCGCCTTACTTTGTGGCCGGCGCGATTTATTCCGGCTTTGCCATGGTGCTGACGCTGGCCATTCCGCTGCGCAAGTTCTATCACCTGGAAGAGCTGGTGACCGAGCGGCACATCGACAACATGGGCAAGGTGATGCTGGCGACGGGCTTCATTGTGGCCTATGGGTACTTCATGGAAGTCTTCATGGCGTGGTACTCGGGCTCGCACTGGGAAGCCTTCATGATGTGGAACCGGATGTTCGGTCCGATGGGGTGGTCGTACTGGGTTCTGGTGACGTGCAACCTGGCGATTCCGCTGACAACGCTGTGGTCGCGACGGCTGCGCACCTCGATTCCATTCATGTTTTTTATTTCGATTGTGGTGAACACGGGGATGTGGTTTGAGCGCTTCGTGATTGTAGTGACCAGTTTGTATCGCGACTTTTTGCCCTCGGCGTGGGGAACGTATCGCGCGACGCGCTGGGACTACATGACGTACGTGGGCACGCTGGGATTGTTCACGGCGCTGTTCCTGTTGTTTGTGCGCTTCCTGCCCATGATTCCCATGAGTGAAATTCGCATGATGCTGCCGGGGGCCAGGATTACGGCCAAGAAGGCGGCGGAGGCGGGTGACTGATGGCCGCGCGCGAGGGAATCTACGGCCTGCTGGCCGAATTCGAAACGCCGGGCGAACTGATCCGCGCCGCGCAACAGGCGCGCAAGGACGGCTGGCGGCGCATGGATTGTTATACGCCGTACCCGGTGGAGGAGGCGGCCGAGGCCATCGGCTTTCATCGCAACAAGGTGCCGCTGGTAACGCTGGTGGGCGGGTTGATGGGCCTGGTGGCGATGTTTCTGCTGGAGGTTTGGATTTCGGTGCTGGCCTATCCGCTGAATATCGGCGGGAGGCCGACATACTCCTGGCCGGCGTTTATTGTGCCCGCGTATGAGTGGACAATTTTGTTTGCGGGATTGTCGGCGGCCTTCGGGATGCTGGCGCTGAATGGCTTGCCGGCGCTCTATCATCCGCTGTTCAACGCGCCCAATTTCCGCGACGGGGCGACGACGGACAAGTTCTTTTTGTGCCTGGAGGCGCTGGACCCGAAGTTCGATTTGGCGGAGGCGAAGAAGTATTTGCTGAGCTTTGAGCCGGTTTCGGTGGTGGAGGTGGAGTTCTGATGAAAAGACAGTTCTCAGTCGTCAGTTCTCAGTTCTCAGCCCTCCGCGCCGTGCGGCACGGATTGGGTTCGTTGTTTCCCAGGTCTCAAAAGCGAGACCTGGGGCACCCAGCCTTTGTTACTTGTCTCGCTGTGTTGATGTTGGTTGCCGGATGCCGGCAGGATATGCACAACCAGCCGAAGATTCGCTCGCAGCGCGGCTCGGAATTTTTTGCAGACCACCGCGGCGCGCGGCCACAAGTGGCGAACACCGTGGCGCGGGGGCAACTGCACGAGGACAACTACTTTTATACCGGAGTGGTGCAGGCGGCGAACGGCTATCGCGAAGAAAAGGACGAGATGCCCTTTCCGGTGACGCTCGACGTGCTGAAGCGCGGGCAGGAGCGCTTCAACATTTACTGCACACCGTGCCACTCGCGCGTGGGCAACGGGCTGGGCGAGATTGTAGAGCGGGGCTACAAGCCGGCGGCCAATTATCACGACCAGGTGAGGCTGTCACAGCCTATCTCGCATTATTTTTACGTGATGAGCCACGGGTATGGCGCGATGCCGGATTACTCAGCGCAACTTGTGCCGGAGGATCGCTGGGCGGTGGCAGCGTACATACGCGCGTTGCAGTTGAGCCAGGCGGCGAAAACGAGCGATGTGCCGGTGGGCGTCGAGGTGAAAAGCCTGAAGGAGATTGCCGCGGCGAGCGGACACCCGGAGTTTGCCCTGCCGTGGACGCTGCCCGCGACGGCCATTCTGGCGAACCCGAACGATATGAAGCAGGGCAACCCGGCTCTGGCTCCGGCCAATCCGGCTCCGCCGGAGATCAAGATTCCATTGAGCAAGTCGGAAAAGCGATAGGGAATAGGGACTAGGGAATAGGGACTGACGGAATGGCAGACGCGACGCACGCAAAGACACTACCGACCGACCTCAGCGCTCCGGCATTTGTGAGCGGCTGGCAGAGGCAAGCGTTAATTACCGGTTTTTTCTACACGGTTTTTGCCCTTGCCTTAAGCATTGCGGATGGGCGCGGCTTTGATGTGGACCATGTGCTGCGCGGCTGGCTGCTGGGGCTAATGCTGACCTTTGGTTTTGCGGTGGGCGGGTTGGCGCTACTGATGGTGCAGTACGTTTCGGGTGGCAAGTGGGGATTGCTATTGCGGAGACCGCTGGAGGCGATGAGCCGCACGCTGCCGCTGGTCTTCGCCTACTGGATTGTGGTGGCGCTCTCGCTCAAAAAACTTTATCTGTGGGCCGCGGTGACGGACGTGAGCGCGGCGCTGAAATCGGGATGGATCAACGAGGTTCAGGCGCACGCAATCGAATTCAAACGGCCGATGCTGAATGTGGGGGCTTTTGTGTGGGTCAGTCTGGCGTGCTTTGCGATCTGGTTCTTCTATATGTGGCGACTGAATGCGCTGGGACTGAAGCGCGATGAGGAGACGCCGGCAGAGACGCCCAAGTGGATCAAGCGGATGGAGAACATCAGCGGACCGGGGATTGTGATTTACGCGATTACCATGACCGCCGCGGCGATTTATTGGGTGATGTCGCTCGATCCCACGTGGTACTCGTCGGTTTACGGCTTGCTGTTTCTGGTGGGGCAGGCGTACCAGGTGCTGGCGCTGGCGATCATTGTGGCGATTTCGCTTGCGCAGGGCGAGCCGTTTAAAACGATTCTGCGGCAGACGGAGCAGCACGACCTGGGCAAGTTCACCTTTGCCTTTGTGATGCTGAACATTTATCTGGCCTTCTCGCAGTTTCTCATCATCTGGTCGGGAAATCTGCCGGAGGAGATTCCCTGGTACCTGGATCGGGTCACGGGCGGCTGGGGCGTGATCATCACGCTGGATTTTATCTTTCACTGGCTGATTCCCTTCACGCTGCTGCTCTCGCGCGACCTGAAGCGCAACAAGAAGCGGCTGCTGCGGGTGTGCCAGTGGATGGTCTTCGCCAAGGCCTTCGATTTGTTCTGGCTGATTGAGCCGAATTTCAAAGATGCGGCGCGGAATCTGCATTTTAGTTGGGGAATTCTGGAGTACGCAGCCGTGCCGGTGGCGATGACGGCGATCTGGGTGGCGTACTTCTGCGTCGAGTTGAAGAAGAGGCCGCTGGTGCAGACGAACGATCCGCATTTGGAGGAGATTTTGGAGGCGGAACATGCAGCTGCATGAATCTGGCCATGAGCCGGAGAATGTCAAACGGGAACAGCCGGACGCGTCGAAGGGCTACGAGGCGAGCGATGCGCGCGTGTCGGGGGTAGTGATTTTTCTGGTGGCGCTGACCATCTTTGCGGTGGTGACGGGGTTGCTGGCCTACGGGTTGGGCAAGGTGCTGAATGCGCGCATGAAAACTGAAGACGGGCCGCCGAGCAGATGGGCGAAGCAGGTGGATGTGCGTCCGCTGGGAAACATGCCGAGCAATCCCGAGATGCAGAGCAAGTTGAGCGAAATGACGCAGAATTTTCCCGCGCCGCGCGTGCAGACCGACGACGGCAACCAGGATGTAGCCGACCTGCATGCGAGAGAGGATTTGCTGCTGAACAATTACAGTTGGCTTGGTCAGTCTCAGGACGAGGCGCACAGCAAAGTGAGGATTCCGATTGAGCGGGCCATGGAGCTGATTGCGCAGCGGGGATTGCCGGTAGCGAAGGCGGTAGAGCAGGGGCCGGTGATGACCGGGGAGAAGAGGCCAGTGATTGCCGTGCCACTGACGAATGGATTTGCGCGGACGGCGTATGAGTTGGAGCAGGCCGCGGCTGTAAGCAGGTAGAGCGCTGAACGGGCGGGGGAGATTTGAGGTTTCCCACCCATTTCGCAAAGTGCACGAAATGGATGGGGCACGGAGCATTTGTTGGGAGAGCAGAGAAAGAAGGCAGTATGCAAGGCGCACGAAAAATTCGGAGAGGCTGGCGAGGGAACGTGGCGGTGTTTACGCTGGGTGCGGCTCTGCTTGCACTGCCGATGCTGGCGCAGGTTTCACGCTACGACGAGAAGCAGATGGGGCCGTCCAACGACAAACCGCCGGAGATTCTGAGCAAAGTGGGAATAGCGCAGAGGCTGAATGAGCAACTGCCGCTCTCGCTGACCTTTACCGACGACCAGGGAAAACAAGTTCAGCTGGCGAGTTACTTCGGCAAGAAGCCGGCGATTCTGGCGCTGGTCTACTATCAGTGCCCCATGCTCTGCTCGGAAGAGTTGAACGGACTGACGAGCGCGCTGCAGATGGTGAGCTTTGTGCCCGGCAAGGACTTCAGCGTGATCGTGGTGAGCATCGATCCCACGGAGGGAACGGATCTGGCGGCGGCCAAGAAGCGCACGTACCTCAAGCGCTACGGGCATCCGGAGACGGCCGCGGGCTGGCACTTCATGACCGGGACGCAGGCGAATATCGACGCGATCACCAAGGCGGTGGGTTTTGGCTACGTAAAGATTCCCGGACCGGACGGCAGGCTGACGCAGTTTGCGCACGCCAGCGCGATTCAGATTGTGACGCCGGAGGGGAAGCTGGCGCAGTATTACATGGGCGTGGAGTACTCGCCCAAGGATTTGCGACTGGGGCTGGTGGAGGCCTCGGCCAACCGCATCGGCTCGCCGGTGGATAACATTCTGACGTACTGTTACCACTACGATCCGCAGACCAACAAGCACTCGCTGATTGTGGCCCGGGTGGTGCAACTAGGCGGATTGGTTACGGTGCTGCTTCTGGGCGGATTCATGCTGGCGATGTTTCGCCGGGATGCGCGCAAGGACGACAAGCCGGGGACAGGCAAGAAGGTGAACGGATAACGGAATGGACCATATCAGCCCAGTAATCTGGCAGTTTCTCGTCAAGTGGTTGACGAACTTCGCGCTGCTTCCGCCGGAGGCCTCGAAGATTGCGCCGCAGATGGATGCGCTGCTGTTCTTCATGGTTCTGGTGAGTTTGATCGGGCTGACGATCGTGGTGCTGCTGGTGGCGAGCTTCTCGATCCTCTATCGCCGCAAGCGCCATCCGGTGGCGGTGCAGGTGGAGGGCTCGACGCTGCTGGAGGCTACCTGGACGATCATTCCGCTGGGACTGTTTCTGGTGATGTTCGTGTGGGGCGCGCTGATTTATTTCCGCGTTTTTACGCCGCCGGCCAACGCCATGAACATTTACGTGGTGGGCAAGCAGTGGATGTGGAAGGTGGAGCATCCGGGCGGGCAGCACGAGATCAACGCGCTGCACGTGCCCACGGGTCGTGCGGTGCAGATCACGCTCATCTCGCAGGATGTCTTTCACAGCTTTTCGATTCCCGCATTTCGCGTGAAGCGCGAGGCGATTCCCGGCCGCTATACGACGGTGTGGTTTGAAGCCACCACGCCGGGAACCTATCACCTGTTCTGCACGCAGTACTGCGGCACGAACCACTCGCAGATGACCGGCGACGTGGTGGTGATGACGCCGGAGGATTACCGGAAGTGGTTGGCCAGCTCGACCAGCGGCGTCTCGCTGGCGCAGAACGGCGAACGGCTCTTTGCGAGCTTGAGCTGTGCCGCCTGCCACAATGCGCGGCCCGATGCGCGCGGGCCTTCGCTGGCCAACGTTTACGGAGCGAGGCTGGCCTTGTCGAGCGGCGGCACGGTGATTGCCGACGACGAGTATCTGCGGGAGGCGATTCTGAATCCCTCGCAGCATGTGACGCAGGGATACGCGCCGATTATGCCCACCTACCAGGGGCAGATCAGCGAAGAGGGAGTGATCTCGCTGATTGAATTCATCAAGAACCTCAACTCCGATTACCGCGTGGAGCAGACGGTGAACACCACGGAGATGCCGCCGGGAAGCGAAGGCGCGACGCCGGGCGCAGTGAAAGGACCAGACGCGAAAGGAAAGGCGAAGCCATGAGCGAGCACACCATTGTCAGCCTTCCCGATCAGGCGACGGCCAGGATTCCCAGGGACAACTACATTACGCGGGAGAACGGGTTGCTGAGCTGGCTGCTGACCAGCGACCACAAGCGGATCGCGATTCTGTATCTGATCTCGCTGAGCTTCTTCTTTTTCATCGGAGGGGCGCTGGCGGGGCTGATCCGGCTGGAGCTGCTGACGCCGCAGACAGACCTGATGGCCACCGATACCTATAACAAGGTGTTCACCATGCACGGCGTCATTATGATCTTCTTTTTTCTGGTGCCGTCGGTTCCGGCCACGCTAGGGAATTTTTTCATTCCGATGATGATCGGAGCCAAGGACCTGGCGCTGCCCAGGATCAACCTGCTGAGCTGGTATCTATATATGGCGGGTGGCTTGCTGGCGCTTTACACCATGGCCATTGGCGGCGTGGACACGGGCTGGACATTCACTACACCGCTGTCTACGCATTACGTGAACACCAACGTGCTGACCACGGGGCTGGCGGCGTTTATCGCCGGATTCAGCTCGATTTTTACCGGGCTGAACTTCATTGTCACCATTCACAAGATGAGAGCGCCGGGGATGACCTGGTTCCGGCTGCCGCTGTTTATCTGGGCGCACTATGCGGCCAGCATTCTGATGGTTCTGGCGACGCCGGTGGTGGCCATCGCCATTGTGCTGATCGCTCTCGAGCGCACTTTGGGCATCGGCGTTTTTGACCCGACCAAGGGCGGCGACCCGCTCTTGTTTCAGCATCTTTTCTGGTTTTACTCGCATCCGGCGGTGTACATCATGATTTTGCCAGGCATGGGAGTGATATCTGAAGTTATCTCCACCTTCAGCCGCAAGCGGGTCTTCGGCTACACGGCGGTGGCGTTTTCTTCGGTGGCCATCGCGGTCTTCGGATTTTTTGTGTGGGCGCACCACATGTTCATCATGGGCATTTCGAACTACGCCGTGCTGGTGTTTTCGCTGCTGACCATGCTGGTGGCGGTGCCCTCGGCCATCAAGATCTTCAACTGGACCTTCACGCTTTACAAAGGGTCGATCACCTTTGAGACGCCGATGATTTACGCCTTCGGGTTTCTGGGATTGTTCACTATCGGCGGCATGACCGGGGTCTTCCTCGGCTCCTCGGGCACGGACATTCACCTGACGGAGACGTACTTCATCGTGGCGCATTTTCATTTTGTGATGGTGGGCGGAATGTTGATGGCGTTTCTGGCGGGGATTCACTTCTGGTGGCCCAAGATGACGGGGCGGATGTATCCGGAGAAGCTCTCGCAGATGGCGGCGGTGATTACCTTCGTGGGCTTCAACCTGACATTTTTCCCGCAGTTCATCCTGGGGATGCTGGGGATGCCGCGGCGGTATGCATCGTATCCGCCGGAGTTTCAGATTCTGAATGTATTTTCGACGGCGGGCGCGACGATTCTGGGCGTGGGGTATTTGCTGCCGGTGCTTTACCTGGTGTGGTCGCTGCGCTACGGCGCGATTGCGGGTGACAATCCATGGCAGGCGACGGGGCTGGAGTGGCAGACGCAGTCGCCGCCGCTCACGGAGAACTTTGCCGAGATGCCGGTGATGGACCACGAGGCCTACGACTACGAGTGGCTTGAAAAACAGCAGCAGGCTGAGAAGGCAAGAGAGGTGCAACGTGCCGGATAGCTCCGCCAACATTGGTCACTCCGCTCACGACGAGCACCCGGCTTATCTGCGCCATCACTTCAGCTCCGCCGAGCAGCAGGCCGACGCGGCGGGATTTGCTATGTGGCTTTTTCTGCTGACGGAAGTGATGTTCTTCGGCGGATTGTTCACCGCTTACCTGGTCTACCGCAACTGGTATTACCCGGCCTTTGTCTCCGGCTCGCACCAGTTGAACGTGGTGTGGGGCGCGACGAATACGGTGGTGCTGATTTTTTCCAGCTTCACCATGGCCATGGGCGTGTGGTGCGCGCAGACGGGGCGCAGGCGCGGGCTCGTGCTCTCGCTGGCGTTGACTTTTATTCTGGGGCTGAGCTTTCTGGGCATCAAGACCATCGAGTACCGGGAGAAGATCGAGAAGCATCACGTTCCCGGATTTCATTACAGCATGCAATCGTTTCTCGATCCGCAATCGAATCCCGAAGTTTATGCGGAGTATCACGACAAGCCGCTCGCGCCGGATATGGCGCGGCACACCGAGCTTTATTTCTCGCTTTATTTCCTGATGACCGGAATGCACGCGTTGCACATGGTCATCGGCATAGGGATTCTGGGATTCATGATTCTGCGCGCGTGGGCGGGGGCTTATACGGCGGGGCACGAGACATTTGTGGTGAACTTCGGGCTTTATTGGCACTTCATCGACATTGTGTGGATTTATCTCTTTGCGCTGCTGTATCTGATCAGCAGACATTGAAAAACAGGGACTAGGGACTAGGGACTGAGGGACTAGCGGGGAGATTTCGAGGAATCATCGCATGAGCGGACACAACGAACACGCGCGGCATATTGTGGGGCCCGGGGTATACCTGGTGATTCTTTTTGCCTTGCTGCTGGGCACGGCGCTCACGGTGTGGGCCTCGTATGTGGACCTGGGCTTGTGGAATCCCGTCATCGCGCTGGCCATTGCAACCACCAAAGCGGTGCTGGTGGTGCTGTTCTTCATGCACGTGTGGTACAGCACCAAGCTGACCAAGCTGACGATTATCGCCGGCATCTTCATGTTTCTGGTTCTGATCTCGATGACTTTGGCGGACTACATCAGCCGGGCGTGGGGGAGCTGGTAGAAGAACAGTTATCAGTTTTCAATTGTCAGGGGCTGCTGAACGATGCAGATTAATTTACCAGAGGGCCGCTCATGGCGGCCCTCTGGTTTTGTTCTTCAATGAACGCAGGAGTTGTTGTCTTCGCGAATGCAGTTGGCCTATCTGAGCGCCTTCTTCAGCTCGAATATCGACCAGTTCGCGACTGCCTGCCCGAAGTACTTCTCCTTCACGCAAGTTTCCCAGAGCATTTTGAATTCCGGGTTGATGGTGAGGATCGGCGTGTGGTCGCTACGGCGGTAGATGACGATTTGCATGGTCAGAACCGAGGGATGAGCCATGTTCCGCCCGTTCTTTGCGAATGCTGTAATCTTGCCCTCGATCACAACCGCGTCGGCCGCATCCGCGTCCGTTACGGCGCCGCCCGGCGTAATCACCTGTTCAGCAATCTTCTGTTTCTGCAAATCCTCGGTAAAGTGTTCATAAAGAGCATCGAGGTGGTTTTTGGGATCAATGTTGTCGGGCGGAAACGCGACCCCCTCCGCAATGGTGAAGGGTTTCAACTCGACGACCTTGTACTTGACTGCGGTGTCTTTTGCGGCCGCTCCGGCGGCCACGAACAAGGCCAGAGAAAAAAAGATTACGCATAAAACGGAACGCTTCATCATGCCTCCTCCTGTTTAGCCCGCAGATTTCTTGCGGAATTTCGGACATACGAATTATACGCGCACTTTGGCGCGATGAGACTGCGGGCATTGGCAACCGGGAAGCTGGAAGGTTACAACTAGTCTCAGATGACCATGGCGGATTACATTCGCCGGGCGTGGGGGAACTAGCCGTTCAGGCGTACGGCGCTTACGCGCCATAGAATTCGTGATATCCCAGGTCCCCAAATGCGAGGGACCTGGGGCACCCGGCTTTTTCTTAAAGAAAAAGCAACTTGACAGTATTGCTTCCGGGGTATAGCTACTCTGGTTTTGCTCTAACTTGCCGAATGAGTCCGCGCAAACTCCACCATGGCGCGTAGATTCTGGTGCGGCGTGTCGCGCACAATTTCACAGCCGGCGGCCACAATCCATGGAGAACCCGCCTGCTGTTGCAATGCCGCCAGAGATTGCATGATGGTTTGCGGAGTTCCATTGCGCACCTCGCGGACCGGGTCCAGGTTGCCGGCCAGAACCTGTTGCGGACCGGCCAGGGAGCGCGCCTGATCCATGGCGACGGGGTAGTCGATGTCCATCATTTCGCAGTGCAGCGCGGCGGCGCCATCCAGGATGCAACGCGTGTTGCCGCAGATGTGCAGGCGCACCTTTCCGCCTTTTTGCTGAATCGCCTCGACCAGGCGTTTTTCCCAGGGCCAGACGAATTCCCGGTAGATGCGCGGACCGACCAGCGACGCGGCAGCATCGCCGACGCCAATCAGATCCGCTCCGGCTTCGATCTGCGCCACGGCAAATTGAATCGCTCTCAGCAGCGTGAATTCAAAGAGATCGCGGACAAACTCCGGGTCATCGGAGAAGTCGATCATCAGACGGTTGATGCCGCGCAGGTCGGCCGATTCGGCACAGGGGCCTTCCACCCACCCCTCGACGAACAGATCCTTGCCAACGCGCTCGCGCAAGAGCGCGACTCCCTTGACGCGGTCTTCCATGCGCCCCCCGGCAATCGATGCGGGAATCTTCATGCGGGCCAGATGGGATTTCTCCTGAAACAGGGCCTGTTCCTCGTTGATGGCCGGAGGACGGTCCTCGTACCACTCGATATTCGCTCCCAGATCGCAGGCTTCGCGCGTGGGGTCGGAGATGGTCGAGACATAATCCAGGTCAAAGGTTTCGGCGGTTTTGATCTGCGCCTCCGCCATGACGCGGTGATCGCGGACATACTGCCCGTACTTGACCCCCAGGATATCCGCCGCAAAGGTCATGGTAATGGGCATACAGGGAAGGCTGCCGGCCTTCTCTCCGGCCAGCACAGCAAGAATTCGCTCGCGTCCCGTCATCTTTTTGCACCTACATGCCTGAGATTCCGCTTCGCCAGGATTTTAGCAGTTGGCAGCATACCTCAGAGTCTGCTGAGAAGCACGCCTCCACTCATAATCAGTGGTCAAACTGGATGTAAGAGGTTCGGCGCAGATGGATAGAATGCAAATTCCTCGAGAACTTGCCAGCATTATGAACCTGCCCTTATCCAGACTGCAAAATTGATTGTCCGGCTACACTCATGCAATTACTCATATGCAACTGTTTGATTAGTGATCTATAATCCAAACAAAATTTGTTCCCGTAAGCTGCGTGTTTCGCACGTTGCAGGCTCAGGATTCCGGTCAAGTCCTCCTCAGAGGATGCCGATATAGGAGAGAGGAAGACGGAATCGCGGTCAGGACTGCGTGTGAGCATTTGGGCGATCAAGCGGCCTTACGGTGAAGCTGCCCCCGGCGGCAGGGCGGGGGATTGTGCGCGGCTATGCGCGGCGGCCGGGCGGAGCGCCAATCCAGGCTGTGTGCCCGGCAAATGGCTGATAATGCTGGTTTTTGCGGCGATGGCGGCGTCTGGAGTACCCCAAGAGACAAGAACTAATGAGCAGGAAGCTACCGTTCCAAATGCGGTCCGGGCGGCGGCGCGGCGGGCCAATCTGCCTCCACGGGTGATTCAGGCTGAGCGGTTCCTGGCCGAGAGAGGCTGGAGCCGCGAGAGGGCGGCGGACTGGGCGGGGGCCAGAGCGAGAAACGAAGCTTTCCGGCGGAGCGCGCAGGCGGCTACGGCAGAGCCTGGCGCGCAGGCCGATGCCCTGGGCAGCGGAACCGCAACCTGGCAGCCGCTGGGCCCGACGGCCGTGCAATCAGAAAATTTTGGCCTGATGACGGGGCGCGTCTCGGCGCTGGCGCTGGACCCGTCGGACGTGACCGGCAACACGCTCTACGTGGGCACTACGGGCGGCGGGGTGTGGAAGTCGCAGAATGCGGATACAACCAGCACGGCCAACATCAGCATTATTCCGCTGACCGACGAGGCGGCGGGAATGGGCGGCGCGGCGGGCACCTCGATCAGCATAGGAGCGCTGAGCGTGCAGCCGGGGGGCACGGGAGTGATATTGGCCGGGACCGGCGACCCGAATGACGCGCTGGATTCCTATTACGGGGCGGGAATCCTGCGCTCCACCAATGGGGGAACCACCTGGAGCCTGATCTCGACTACAGCGGACCAGAAATGGAGCTTTGTGGGGGAAGGCATTGCGGGCTTTGCGTGGAGCACGGTGAATACGAATCCAGCAGCCTGCGGCAGCAATCCGGTACAGAATGTGGTGGTGGCCGCGGTCTCGCAGGCCTATGAAGGCACGCTGGTGAGCGCGGGTTGGCCGGGGGAGAGCTACGAGGGGCTGTACTACTCGACGGATGGCGGGCAGAATTGGTGTCTTTCCACGATCACCGATGGCAGCGGCATGGATGTACAGGGGCCGGGCGATTTATTCGCGCCACCCGATGGAAATGCGGCGACCGCGGTGGTGTGGAATCCGGTGCGGCAACTGTTTGTGGCGGCAGTGCGCTTCCACGGCTACTACCAGTCGGCGAACGGCATCACCTGGACGCGGCTCGTGAATCAGCCGGGCGCGGGCCTGATGGCGAGCGCGGGGCTTTGCCCGACCAATCCAGGATCGACGGGATCGCCCGCATGTCCCATCTTTCGCGGCGCGCTGGCGGTGAATCAGCAGACCGGCGACACCTTTGCCTGGACGGTGGACTATTTTAACCAGGACCAGGGAATCTGGCAGGATCTGTGCGCGGCGGGCGCCTGCTCCAACACCAATCAGACGATCACCTTTGCCCAGCAGTGGCAGACGGCGGCGCTGGAAACGAGCACATCGCAGGGACCGGCCACGATTTTAAACGGCGACTACAACCTGACGCTGGCCGCGGTTCCTTCCGGTCAGAGCACCATCCTGCTGGCCGGGGCCAACGATCTGTGGAAGACGAGTTGTCCTTATTCGCAGGGCTGCAGGTGGAGGAATACGACCAACTCGACGGTGGGATTCTGCGCCGAGGTGGGCGAATACCAGCATGCGCTGGCCTGGAATGCGGGTAATCCGCTGGAGATCTTTGTAGGCAACGACAGTGGGTTATGGCGCTCAACGGACGCGATCGGCGAGACGGGGACGGTGTGCTCGGCGAGCGACGCCACGCATTTTCAAAATCTGAACGGAAGCCTGGGCTCGCTGGCCGAGGTGGTGAGCATGTCGCAGGCGGGCTCGACGCCCTACACGATGATGGCCGGGCTGGGAGACAAGGGAACAGCCGGCGTGAAGAGCACCACGGGGACGACGGCGGATTGGCCGGAGATATTGGGCGGCGAGGGCGGGCCGGTGGCCATCGACCCGGCGAGCAGCAACATTTGGTACGTGAATAACCAGGCGGGAGTGTCGATCTACCGGTGCTCGCAGACGACTCCCTGCACACCGGCGGCGTTTGGAACAACTCCGGTGGTGACGGATGCGGATGTGGGCGGGGATGGGCTGAGCATGAGCGTGCCAGCGCCTTTTCTGGTGGACCCGCTGGACGACACGAAGCTGCTGATCGGCACGTGCAGGGTGTGGCGCGGCCCGGCCAGCGGCGCGAGCTGGAGTTCGAGCGACGCCATCAGCCCGATTTTTGACGACCTTGCGTCGAGCGGCCCGTGCAGCGGCGACGCGCTGATCCGCTCGCTGGCGGCGATGACGCTGCCGGTTTCGGCGGCGCTGCCTTCAGGCGGCGAGGTGGTTTATGCGGGCATGTACGGCTCGGCGAATGGAGGCGCGGCGCTGCCCGGCCATGTGCTGAGCGCGACCTACAACACCGCTACCGGCATGTGGTCCGCATGGACGGACGTGACGGCGCTGAACGCGGTGACCAACGACACCCACACGATGAACTACTATGGGTTTGATATCTCCAGCCTGTACATCGACTCGCACGACACCAGCAGGCAGACGGTGTACGCGACAGTGGCCGGGATTTCGTCTTTGTCGGAAATTGTGCAGACGGTGTACCGCTCCACCGACGGCGGGGCGCACTGGACAACCCTGACGGCTAACTTGCCCTTGATTCCGGCCAACAGCCTGGTGGTGGATCCGCAGGCGGCGAGCACGGTATACGTCGCCACCGATGAGGGCGTCTTTGCCACGCAGCAGATTGCGAGCTGCGCCAGTACGCCATTTGTATGTTGGTCGGCATACGGAAGCGGGCTGCCGGATGCGCCGGTGGTGGAACTGAGCGCCGCGCCGGCATCGGCCAGCGTGCCCGACCTGGTGGCAGCGACCTACGGGCGCGGCATCTGGGTCAATCCACTGTGGGGAGGGTCCACTGGTGGATCAGGTCCGGCAACCGATACGCTCTCGCCCACCACGCTGACCTTTACCGGAACGGTTGAGGGGCAGCTTTCGAGCGCGCAAACGGTGACGCTGACCAACAGCGGCAGCGTGCCGCTCTTGGCCATTGTTATCTCGGTGAGCGGAGCCTTTCAGCAGACCAACGACTGCGCCAATATCCTGGCGGCAAACTCCAGCTGCGCGATCAGCGTGCAATTCGACCCCACGGCAGCAGGCCCGCAAACCGGCTCGCTGAGCATCATGGACGCCACGCGCACACAACCGGAGACCGTGGCCTTGAGCGGGACGGGCGTGTCTCCTCCGGCGCTGGGCGTCAGTTCGACGAGCCTGAACTTTGCGGCGGTGACGGTGGGCCAGGCGAGCACGGCGCAGACGGTGACCGTAAGCAACACCGGCGGAGCGCCGCTGGCCAATGTTGGCTTCCAGATCAACGGGCTTTCAGCCAGCAGTTTCTCATGCAGCCCTAATGCCTGTAGCGCGACTACGTGCAATACACTGGCCGCGGGCGCTTCCAATTGCGCGGTGCAGGTGATTTTTGCTCCTACGGCGGCAGGCGGCGCCTCGGCCTCACTGGTGGTCAGCTCGTCCACCTCCGGAGTCGCGCCGGCCACGGTCACGCTGAGCGGCACGGGGCAGACTACGGCGGGGCTCAGCGTAAGCGCGACGCAGCTTGCCTTCTCCATTGTGATGCCGGGCCAGCAAAGCCCATCGCAGACGTTGACGTTGACCAACAACGGCGGCGCGGCGGTCACTTCGCTCACGCTGACAGCCACGGCTCCCTTCAGCCTGGTGCAAGACAGCTGCGGCACAAGCCTGGCTGCCGGAGCAAGCTGTTCGACCGGGGTGATCTTCTCGCCCTCGCTCAATGGGCCGTACACCGGCACGCTGACCATCGCCACGCCGTCGCTGACGACTTCGACGGTGATTCCGCTGAGCGGGACGGGCGGAACGCCGGGTTCAGTGCAGGCGCTGCCCAGCCTGATTGCCTTTCCTCAAACCGGGGTCAACCTGCTCAGCAGTCCCGTCACGGTGACCCTGACCAACCCCGACAGCGTGAACAGCCTGGGCAGTGTCACGGTTGCGGTCACGGCGGGCTTTCGGCTGGTGAGCACGACCTGCGCCTCGACACTGGCCGCCGGAGCCAGTTGCGCGGCGGTTGTGGAATTTGCGCCGGTGAACGCCGGAGCGCAGAGCGGGAGCCTAATCCTGACGAGCAGCGCTCTGCCGACGGGATCGTTTGTTCCCTTGTCGGGGATGGGCTTCGATTTCGCAATAGCGCCCTCCGGATCGTCCACGCAGACCATCGCCAACGGCCAAACCGCCGACTACAAGCTGGCGATTATGCCGCTGCTGGGCGCGCAGGGCGTCTTCAGCTTCCAGTGCGGCACATTGCCTCCCAGCTCGGCATGCACCTTCAGCCCGGCCAGCGTAGGCGTACCCCCCAACACCACCGGGAACGAGCTGGTGGAGATTGCCACAGGAATCACCACAACCACGGCGAAATCCTCGCCTCCGCTCACATGGCCCGCTCTTCCCCTGGCCTGCGGGCTGGCGCTGATTCCTTTTGCGCGTATGCGGCGGAGCAAAGCGCTGCTGTTGATTGCGCTGCTGGTGATTCTGGCCGGGGGCGTCTCCAGTTGCACCTCCTCGGGCGTCATCTCGGGAGGGTCCGCTCCGGGCAACGGCTCCGGCGTCACCTCGCCGGGGAGCTATTCTGTGGTGGTTACCGCGACCTCGAACGGTATTCAGCACCATGTCACCCTGACGCTGGTCGTGGATTGAGCGGGACCAACATGTCTCTTGTCAGGGCTAAAGCCCTTACCTACCATTTTCGCCAACGATAAACGCTATACTCACTATCATCGGGCCTTTATTGGAGACGCGTTCCGAAGGCCGGGCATGGGGTTTGTGATGGCAGCAAGAGTGACCGTGGAAGAGGTGGAGCGGGTGGCCGAGCTGGCCCACCTGGAGCTGAAGCCGGAGGAGACTCCGGCGATGTTGCGCGATTTGAACGCCATTCTGGATTACGTGGCCCAGTTGAACGAGCTGGATACGAAGGGCGTGACGCCGCTGGCCCAGGTTAGCGAATTGCCGAGCGAATTGCAGGATGAGGCGGGCGTGAGCGAATTGCGCGCGGATCAGCCCGTGTCCTCGCTGGATCGCGCTGTGGTGATGCCGCAGGCGCCGGAGTCGGATGGGGTCTTCTTCAAGGTTCCCAAGGTGATTGAGCGGTAGGGGATGCGCATTCCCACCCTTTTCGCATTTTTCTTCGAAAAGCCGCGAAAAGGATGGGGCACAGCCACACGAGAGATCGAGTCGAGAGGGAATTTAGAGTGTCCAGTGAAGCCAAAGCTACCGAGAATTTTGTGGAGAAGCCGAAGACGCTGGCGGAGTTGCGCGCCGAAATCACAACAGGCCGCACTAAGGCCACTGATCTCGCCGCCAGCTATTACGAGCGGATCGAGAGGAAGAATCCAAGGCTGAACGCCTACCTGTGGCTGACTAAAGAGCGTGCGCTGGTGCAGGCCGCGAAGGTGGACGACGCAGCGGCCAAGGGCGACCCGTTACCGCCGTTGGCAGGAATTCCGGTGGGCATCAAGGATGTGTTGGTGATGCGAGGCGCTCCGGCCACAGCGGGGTCAAAGATTTTGCAAGGTTATCGTCCGCCCTATGACGCCACGGCCGTGGCCAGGCTGGAAGCGGCTGGCGCGGTGCTGCTGGGCAAGCTGAACTGCGACGAGTTTGCCATGGGCAGCTCGACAGAGAACTCGGCCTACGGGCCGGTGCGCAATCCAGTAGACACGGAGCGGGTTCCGGGCGGGTCTTCGGGCGGCTCAGCGGCGGCGGTGGCGGCCAACCTGGCCGTGGCCACGCTCGGCTCGGACACCGGAGGCTCCATTCGCCAGCCGGCCAGCTTCTGCGGGGTGGTGGGCGTGCTGCCGACCTACGGGCGCGTCTCGCGCTACGGGTTGATCGCCTTTGCCTCCTCGCTGGATCGCGTGGGGCCGTTTGCGGCCAATGTGCGCGACGCCGCAACAATGTTAAGCGTGATTGCCGGTCACGACGCGCAGGACGCCACAAGCTCGACGGCCCCTGTGCCGGACTATGCTGCCGAGAGCGACAAGCCGGCTGAGGGATTGCGCATCGGCGTGCCGGCGGAGTACTACGGCGAAGGGCTCGACCCCGAGGTGCGCGCGGCCATTGAAAAGGGGATTGCCGCGCTGAAGGCGGCGGGCTGCGCGGTGAAGCCGGTCTCGCTGCCGAATACCCGCTACGCGATTCCGACGTATTATTTGATCGCTACGGCCGAGGCCAGCGCCAACCTCGCGCGCTTTGACGGCGTGCGCTACGGGCCGCGTTCGAAAGATTCGGCGACTCTGGCGGATATGTACCGGCACTCCCGCGAGGAGGGCTTCGGCGCGGAGGTCAAGCGGCGGATCCTGCTGGGGACCTATGCGCTGAGCGCGGGCTACTACGACGCTTACTATCTGAAGGCGCAGCAGGTGCGGCGTCTGCTGGCCGAGGAATATCTGCGCGCCTTTGCCGAGGTGGACGCGATTGTGACGCCGACAGCGCCCACGCCGGCCTTCAAGTTAGGCGAGAAGACCGGCGACCCGCTGGCCATGTATCTGGCCGACATCTACACGGTGACGGCCAGCCTGGCGGGCATCTGCGGCGTGACGGTGCCCTGCGGAACGACCAAGGCCGGTTTGCCGGTGGGGATGCAGGTGCTCGTCCGCCATTTGAATGAGGCAAAGGCGTTTCGCGTGGCAAGGGCGGTGGAGGCGGCGCAACTCTCGCAGGGCAGTTAGAATTAAAGCAAAGGAGTTCTCGGCATGATGTTTCACGTAACGCTGGAGCAAGCGGAAGACGGCTGGATTGTGGCCGAATGTCCTGCCCTGCCGGGGTGCGTCTCGCAAGGCCGAGATGAGAAAGAGGCTTTGGAGAACATTCGCGAGGCCATCACGGGCTGGATGTGGGTTCATGACCAGAAGGCAGCATGAACAAAAGTTTAAGGAGTGCAGTCACGGTACTGGCGGCGCTGACGGCCGCGATACCTGCGTTTGCAGTGACTCCGGCTGCCCCGCATAAGGCGCACGTGGTGGTGCTGGGAACGGCGCGGAAGGTGCCGTACTCCAAGGCCGGCGACCCGGCCGGAGCGGCTGCCGGCGAGAACGAGTTGAGGATCCGCGCCCTGCTGGTGGACGGCGTAGTGAAGGAGTGGACCACCGGCGAGGCCCACGACGTGACCGACCGCAGCTTTGTGGTGCGGCGCGTCATCAAGCTCAACGACACCTTACCCAGCGACAAGACGGCGCCCAGTGATAAGCCAGCCCCCAGCGGCAAATCTAGACCCAGCGAAAAATCCAATGTAAAGCCCGCCCCTGCGGCCAGCAGATGGGTGTGGCAGCGGGGGCCGTGGCTGCTGGTGGACCGCGTGACCGGCCGCGTGACCGCCCTGAAGCTGCCGGAGTACGAGCCCGGCGTGAGCCAGGTGGTCTGGTTCCGCGATTATGGAGCTTATTGCGGGGTGACAGCCAGCGGCAAGAGCCTATATGCCATGGTGGCCCAGGTGGCGGCGCGCAAGGCGCTGCTGGTCAGAAAGCTGGCGGCCTACGACCCCGGAAATCACGCTGAACCGGCCTGCGGCCCCTCCGAGTGGCAGCGCGAACCGCTGCGCGTCACCTTTCACCCCACCGGCAAGGAGCCGGTGAGCTTTGACATTGTTCCCGGTTCGGCGGTGCTGGTGGAGGAGGCCGACGGCGAGGCGGAGAAGCCGAAGTAGGGAATAGCCACCTGCGGTGGGGCAGACGCCTTCGGCTCGGCACAGTCAGGGTTTTGGAGATTCAGGCAAGGGAGCAGGGACTACAGAGGAACCAGAGTCGATGTATTCCGAAACCAAAGCGTTCAAGTCGACGCGACCATCAGGGAGCGGCGATCCTGCACGAGACTGAACAGGACACAGTTACTCTGGTTCCGCTCTAGCGTTCGCGCTCAGCCTTGTGGAAATTCCACAGCACCCAGAGCATGAAAGCCACAGACAGCCCCAGCAGTATCAACCCGAATAAACCCGAATCCGATGTGTGCATTGCATGAACTCCTGTTTCTGCTCTCCGGCGGCCAAAGCGAGGAGGGCTGGCGCGCCGGAGCAGAATGTCTTCCATTCCCAGGAGAAACCGGCGGCGGTAAGGATGGAGTACGGGAGTCGTAAGGGCTTTATAAATGTCCGGGAAGGGCACGAAAAGCAATGTCCACCTCCTCCCGCCTTGACAGGCACCCGTCCGCCCGTTTCTTATCTATTGAGGCGCTCCTCTGGAATCCGGGTTGGGCTATGCGCGAAAATTGGCGCACCCGGGGTGTGGTTTCCAGGGGAAGGCTGTGTCGAACAGGAAGCAGACGGCAACTGGGCAGCGGGCGGGCGCGTGGCGTTTCAAACCACAGCGAGCGGCAATCGCGACAGTTTGTCCGAAGGTTTGGGTCCCACGCAGAGAGAGGCCCGGACCAGTCTGGAAGATTCCCGGAGACAAAATTATTCTCAGGCGTCGCGGCAGATGGCCGGGTGCGCCTGTGCTCTGAAGAGCGGAGCGGATTTTGCGGCTCTGGATTGAACAGAAGAGCGGGTAAATGATGAGCGTGGCAACGAGTTTAGCTTTGTGGTTGTTCCAGCAACCCTCCGGCGGCGGAGGCTTTGCGATGCTTCCCATACTGCTGATCATTCCGATCCTGTACCTGGTGATGATCCGTCCGCAGCAGAAGCGGCAAAAGCAATGGGCGCAGATGCTGGCCGCAATCAAGACCGGCGACCGGGTGACCACGGCGGGTGGCATTCGCGGCATCATACTTTCCATCAAGGACGATGCCATCGTGATTCGCGTGGCGCCGGACGGCGTCAAACTGGAAGTGGCCAAGAACGCGATTGCCTCGGTGACCACGCAGGATGGGCCTTCGGCCACCTAGAAGCAGGAAGCTGTTTTTGGATTTTTGAAGTAGAGAAACGGGACGATGAAGAAGAATCTTAATAACAAAATTCTCCTGATTGTTGTGGTTTTGGCGGTCTGCGTCTACGGCATCTTCGGGGTGCCGTCGGGATTCACCGGCAAGGCCCTGATGGATGCCATGACCAAGCGCATCCATCTTGGCCTGGACCTGCGCGGTGGCGCTCACCTGATCCTGCAAGTCAAGGTGGAGGAAGCGATCAACGCCGAAACGGACAATACCGTAACGCTCATCAAGCAGGATCTGAATACGGCCAACCTGAACTATTCGCAGGTCTACAAGCCTGATCCGGCCAAGGCCACGCTGATCAAGGTGGAGGGCGTGCCGGCGGACAAGGCCAACGACGTGCGCCTGCTGCTGGAGTCCAAGTACACCAACGAATACGACGTGGCCGGCGGCGACCAGACGGGGAGCTTTACGCTGACCATGAAGCCGTTGCTGGTGACGGCGCTGGAGAAGAAGACCGTTTCGCGGGCTATCGAGGCTATCCGCGATCGGGTGGACGCGCTGGGCATCAGCGAGCCACAGATTCAGGAGTACGGCCTGGGCGATTACCAGATTCTGGTAGACCTGCCGGGCGTGGAAAACGAGAGCCAGATCGAGTCCATTATTCAGGGCACCAACCGGCTGGAGATTCACGCGGTGGTAGGCGGGCCCTACAAGGACGAGCAGGAAGCGACGGCCAGCCAGGGCGGCAGCATTGCGGCAGACCAGGAACTGAAGAAGTTTACCGGGATGATGGAGGGCGGCTCCATGGCGGAGAGCGTGTATGTGTTGCAGCGCGCCTCGATCGTGGCCGGCAACGACTTCCGCACCGCCGATCCGGGCATCAATTCCAATACCGGCCAGAGAGAGGTCGAGTTCACGCTGACCAATGAGGCCGGAGACAGATTCTACGACTACACCAGCAAGAACGTGGGCCGCAACATGGCGGTGGTGATGAACGACCGCGTACGCGAGGTAGCGGTCATCAAGGGCGCTATTCGCGACCGGGGCGAGATCGAAGGTGCCTTCACGCCGGAGGAGGTGCAGGCGCTTTCCAAGCTGCTGCGCACCGGAGCCCTGCCGGCCTCCTTGCAGCAACTGGAGAAGCGCTTTGTGGGCGCGTCGCTGGGCACGGATTCGATTCGCCAGGGGATTACAGCGGCCATTGTGGGCATTCTGGTGGTGATGGTCTTCATGCTCGTCTATTACCGCGGCTCGGGCATCAACGCCGATCTGGCGCTGATTTTGAACCTGATTATTCTGCTGGGGTTCATGGGGTCATCGGGAGCTACTTTGACCTTGCCGGGCATCGCCGGAGTGATTCTGACCATCGGCATGGGCGTGGACTCGAATGTGCTGATCTTTGAGCGCATCCGGGAAGAGGTGCGGGCGGGCAAGGCAGCGGCGGCGGCCGTGGAGCAGGGCTTTGCCCATGCATGGGTCACCATCGTCGACACCCACGTGACCACCATCGTCTCGGCGGCCATCCTGTTCATGTTCGGCTCCGGGCCGGTGAAGGGATTTGCGACCACCCTGACCGTTGGCCTGTTAGCCAACCTGTTCACGGCAGTCTTAGTTTCGCGGGTCATCTTCGATGCCCATTTGAACAAGATGAAGCCCGGAGAACTGGTGTCGATTTAGGGAATAGGGATTAGCGGAATTTACGTTGAGTGCCGGAACCCGAAAAGGCTCCAGCCTCTAAGGAAGCGGAGAGAAACAAGTGGAATTTTTTCGCGGCGTGAATGTGGATTGGCTGAGGTTGAAGTGGTACTTCCTCGCCTTTTCGATGATCTTCAGCGTGGCCGGCCTCATCTCGATGGGCATACACATGCGCAGCATCGGCAGCCCGGTACCGTTGGGCGTGGACTTCAAGGGCGGTACACAGGTACAGGTGCGGTTTGACAAGACCCCGGATACCGACCGGATTCGCCAGGCCATGTCGGCGGCGGGCATCCGGGATTCCAGTATCCAGACCTTCAAGGCCGTCGATGAGACCAGCGGGAACGAGGTGCTCATCAGTTTGCCGGAGCAGCAGGACGAAAGCTCGCTGGACGCCGGACGCCAGCAGATTGTGGGTGCGCTGCAAGCGCACTACGACAACCCCTTCACCGTGCGCAACGTGCAGGTGGTCGGCCCCACGGTGGGCAAACAGTTGGAAAAGCAGGCTTTACTGGCCACGCTCTACTCCATGGCCGGGATGCTGGTCTATCTCTGGTTCCGCTTCCAGTTGATCTACGGAGTGGCGGCGGTAGTGGCCTGCTTCCACGACACGCTGATCACGGTGGGCGCCTTCGCACTGCTGAACAAGGAGATCAGCCTGACGGTCATCGCGGCCATCCTGACGCTGGTGGGCTATTCGATGAACGATACGATTGTGGTTTTTGACCGCATCCGTGAGAATCTGCGCCTGAGCCGGCGGGAATCGCTGCCCGACGTGGTCAACCGCAGCATCAACCAGACCCTGAGCCGGACGGTACTCACTTCGGGGCTGACCTTCCTGACGGTACTGTCCTTGTTTATTTTTGGCGGCCAGGTGCTGAACGGCTTTTCTTTTGCGCTGGTAGTGGGTATTCTAATTGGTACGTACTCCTCGATTGCCATCGCCGCACCGATGCTGGTAGCTTGGCAGGAGTGGCGTACCCGGCGGGGCAAGGCAACGGTGCTTCCGGCCGCAAAACGCCCCAGGGTGTAGGTCAGGGGGCGGCATTTTGCCCCCTTTTTGCAGGTGTTTTTTCAGGGAAAGCGCAGTTCCATTCGTGAGGCGCCGCGTTTTTGTGATAAGGTTTTGATGCCGGGAACATTTTGACGTTTTCCGGTGTCTAAGTAGAGGTAAGCAAACACTCGATTCGAGGCTGGCCATGTTTGAAGATTCCACGTTTGAATCCGGAGGCAGGATCAAGAGCAGGTTAGGAAAATACATGATTCCGTTGTCTATCGCGGAACTTGTGATTCTGATTCTGCTGATTCTGATACCTCTTATCTATCCCGAGGCGTTGCCCAAGGCGGCCATGCAGATGGCCCTGATGGTTCCGCCTCCGCCTCCGCCTCCTCCGCCACCGCCTCCGCCGGAAGTACAAAAGGTGCCGGTGAAGTCGGAGATGATGAACAATCAGCTCACGGCGCCCACCCGGATCCCGCACGAAATCAGGATGGTCTCCGAGAAGGAGCCGTCCCTGGCCGGGTTCGGCGTGGCCGGATCGGACTTTGGCAGCAGCGGGAATGTCATGAACAACATCTTCGGCGACAGCGGGACCAAGGTGAAGGCCGCGCCGGTGAAGAAGCTGGTCATCTCCCAAGGTGTTGCGGCGGGCAACCTGATCGTGAAGACGCAGCCGGTCTACCCGCCCATCGCCAAGGCCGCGCGCGTTCAGGGCACGGTGGTGCTGCAAGCGACCATCTCCAAGACGGGCGCCATCGAAAATCTGAAGGTAGTCAGCGGCCCTGCCATGTTGACATCGGCCGCGATGGACGCCGTCAAGTCCTGGCGCTATCGGCCCTACCTGCTCAATGGGGAGCCGGTGGAAGTGGAGACCACGGTGAATGTGATCTTCACCTTGGGCGGATAAGAAATTTATTGGCGCTTTCCGCCTGTTAGGGGAAGAGCATCTCTTTTTACCTGAATGCGGGTCCGCAAGGAAGCGCGTTCACAGCAGCCGCAAGGCAGTTGCAGTCCACAAGAAAACTCCTTAGGAGGAACGATTCAGTGATTCTCGCTCAACTTACACACTTCGCTTCGCACACGGCCGCCAATCTGGCATTCATCTTCCAGGAAGACCAGGGTGGGACAGTCAACTTTACCGCCCAGGGCCTCTGGGAACACATGGGAATACTGGCCAGGATCATCGCCTGCATTCTCTTTGTCGAGTCGATCTGGTCATTGGCCGTCATGATCGACCGCTACCTGTACTTCTCTGCTGCCCGCAAGCAGTCGCGCGAGTTCGCGCCCAAGGTTGCCGGCGCATTGAAAGACAGCAAGCTTGAAGAAGCAATCAAGATCGCCGATCGCAACAAGAAGTCCCACCTGGCCGAGGTTGTTACGGCCGGCCTGCAGGAGTTTCGTTCCTCCGCCGGCGCTCCCACCGAGCAGTCCATTGCCAGCTCGGGTCGCGCGCTGGAGAGGGCTGAGGCCATCGTTCACGCCAAGCTGAAGAGGGGCCTTGCCGTGCTGGCTACCATCGGCGCCACCGCGCCGTTCGTCGGCCTGCTGGGCACCGTCATCGGCATTCTGAACGCCTTCCAGCAGATCGCGCATGCCAAGTCATCGGGCATCGCCACGGTTGCCGGCGGCATCTCGGAAGCTCTGGTCACCACTGCCGCTGGCCTGTTCGTGGCCATTCCGGCCGTCATGGCCTTCAACTACTTCACCGGACGTGTCGAAGCTTTCGACGTGGAGATGGACAACTCCTCCAGCGAACTGATCGACTATTTCATCAAGCAGAGCCACAAGCGCTAAGCGAAGCGCCGGTCGGCGAAAGCGGGAATCTGCGGAGGGCGGGAGAGCGAGCACTCTCTCCTGCTCGCCGGTTTAACCGCGCGCCAGGCGGCTGGTTCGCGGCGATATGCCGGATGCCATCCGGGACAAACAAATTCAGTGGCACGGAGCCCAAACAATGGCACAAGCAATACGTAACGAAGGCAGCAGGGTCAACTCAAACATCAATGTCACCCCCATGGTGGACGTGATGCTGGTGCTGTTGATCATCTTTATGGTCATTACCCCCATGCTCCAGAACAAGGTCGTCATCGACATGGTGCAGGTGGTCAATCCAATCGCCATGCCGGACGCCGACAAGGAAGACGCCATCGTGGTGGCCATCACCCGGAGCGGGGATGTGTTTCTGGGGCAAAACAAGTCGTCACTCGAGGTGCTGGGCAATCAGGTTCGCGAGAAGATGGCCGACAACCCCGGCAACAAGACGATCTTCATTCGCGCCGATGCCCGCGCGGAATACCTGGCGGTGGAAAACGCCATTGATGCCGTGCGCACCACCGGCGTGGACGACGTTGGCTTGCTGACGCAGAAGCGCGAAGGCAATCCGGCAGCCGGCAATTAACGGTTGTCTGGCGTTGTATTTTAACGATTTCGAGCAAACGAGGAGTATTTAGCCATGGCAATGACAATGGGTGGGTCGGGCGGCAGCATGGCCGACATCAACGTTACCCCGATGATCGACATTCTTCTGGTGCTGCTGATCATCTTCATGGTCATCGTGCCGGTGACGCCCAAGGGCCTGGATGCGCTGGTGCCTCAGCCGCCCAAGGACAAGAAAATTGACAACACGCCCGAACGCACCATTGTGGTGCAGATCTTTTACCGCGCGGGCGCGTCGCCGACGTACAAGATCAACGAAACCGACGTGTCCAAGGGCGAGCTGTTGCAGAGGCTGACTGACATCTACGCCAATCGCGCCGAGCGCGTCATGTTTGTCAAGGGCGAAGACAAGATCGACTTCCGCTATGTGGCCGAGGTGATCGATATTGGGCGTTCCGCGGGCGTGGATCACATTGGTCTGATGACTCCCAAGATACTTGCGGGTCAGTAGCAGGCAGAACCGGGCCGCTTCCCTGAAAAGGGACGCAGCCAGCGATGGGCTTTGCCTCAGGGCCGGCCAGATCGCTGCTGAGGCGGCCGGGGAAGCATAGATTTCAGGCTGGCCAACTGGACTGCCCGGTAGATTCGGTTCCGGGCAATTTCCAGGGTTGCCAGCACCGTTTGGATGCAGGTTATCCGGCGGGAAAATGAGGAGTACAATTTTTTCATCCTGGTTTTGACAGCTCCCGTACGCGGCCAGCTGTACTTGAGAACCCAGACGCGCGACCAGCAGGCGCTCGTCTGAAGGAGAAGGATACGAACATGAATAGATCCGCACGTATGATGGCGCTCGCGATTGTTCTGGCCGGCATGTTAATTTCCATGAGCGGGTGCGACAAACTTGCAGCCCGTGACCAGTTGAACAAAGGAGTGGAAGCATACAAGAGCGCTCACTATGAAGAGGCAATCAACCACTTCCAAAGGGCCACGATGCTTGATCCCAAGCTTCCCATGGCGAAGAGCTACCTGGCCACCGCGCTGGGCCAGAACGTGGTGCCCGGACTGACGACCCCGGACAACATGAAGACCGCGCAGCAGGCCATCGACATCTTCCAGGAAGTTCTGGCCAAGGACCCGCACGACGTGAACAGCATGAAGCAGATCGCTGGCATTGAATTGAGCGTCAAGCGGTACGACGAGGCCAAGGCGTGGCAGAAGAAGGTGCTGGTCGAGGATCCCAAGGATCCCGAGGCGGCCTACACGGTCGGCGTGATCGACTGGATCCAGGCGCACCAGAATACTCTTACAGCGCTGGCGCCGGCCGGCATGAACGATGACGGCGCGGGAAACACCAAGGCGCCCAAGAAGATCATGGATACGCTCAAGGAGCAGAATACCGCGCTGATCGAGGAAGCTATGCAGTATCTGAACCAGGCTCTGGAGAACCGGCCCAACTACGACGATGCCATGACCTATATGAACCTGGTTTACCGGGCCAAGGCGAACCTGGATTACGGCAACGCGCAGGCCGTCAAAGCCGATGTGGAAACGGCACAGAATTGGAGCGCCAAGGCGATGGGAACCCGCAAGGCCAACGAAGCCAAGAAGGCTCAGGGCCCCGGTGGCATCACCATGGGCGACAATGGCGAAATGAAGTAGAAGTCAGCTTGCAAGCGCACAAGAATACGGCCTCCGCTACCTGCGGAGGCCGTGTCGTTTTTCGCGAATAGAAATCACTACAGAGGACGCCATGTTCAAATCGAATCGAATCCGGTCCATTTTTCATGTTTCCGCTTATCCGGCTGTCGCGGTGATTCTTCTCATGCAGGCCATCGCCGCCGGGCAGGAGTTTTCCGGAGAAGTTCCGGTTCCCGCCGCAATGCAGGTGGCGCAAACCCCGGCCGGGCTGACCGCCCGCAATAACCGCGAAGTGCTTGAAGTGACGGTTTGCGGCGACTCGCTGGTCCACGTAGTGGCCCGCCCGCTGGCGGCGCCCGTCTCGACAGCCGCGCGGCCCTGGATGCTGGACCCGGCCGTTGCCTGCCCGGGCGCCGCATTCCAGTTCAGCCAGGACGGCGACAAAGCCACGCTCACCACCGCGCGTGTGGCTGTCTCTCTGTCGTTGAAGCGAGGCATTCTGGTCTTTGGCGTTCCCAAGGGCGAGAGTTTTCTGCGGGAAACATTCAGTATGCCGCGGACCTTCGAGCCCGCCGCAGGCCAGCCCGGCTCCCTGTACCGTGTCGAAGAGCGCTTCTCAGCCGACGCCTCCGAGGCCATCTACGGGCTGGGCCAACACCAGAGCGGGATGTTCAACTACCGCGGCAGCACGGTCGAGCTGGGGCAAAATAACACCGACGTCGCCATCCCGCTGCTGGTTTCGAGCCGGGGCTACGCAATTTTCTGGAACACGGCTTCCTTCAGCTACATGGATAACCGCTTCCCCCTCGATCTTACCTTCGAATCGATGGCCGCCGACGCGGTGGATTACTACGTGATCTACGGCCCGGAGATGGACCGGGTCATTCACCAGTACCGCTCTATGACCGGCCACGCGCCGCTGCTGCCGCAATGGGCCTACGGCCTGTTCCAATCAAAGGACCGCTACGGATCGCAGGCTGAAATCCTGGAGGTGGCTGCCCAGTACCGCACCCGCCACATCCCGCTGGACGCCATTGTGCAGGACTGGTTCTGGTGGAAGCAGGGCGGGGAAGGCGACCCGGAGTTCAACGCCAACTATACTGATGTGCCCGCGGAGTTGAAGACGCTGCACGAGGAACATGTGCATGCGATGATCTCCGTGTGGGGGATGATGGATGCCTCTTCGAAGACCCTCCAGGAGATTCAGCGGCAGGGCTTCGAGATTCCCGGAACACACGTCTACGACCCGACCAATCCCGCGGCCCGCGACCTGTTCTGGGAGCGGCTCCCCGGCAAACTCTTCGCCCAGGGATGGGACGCCTTCTGGCTGGACTCGGCCGAGCCGGAGGAGTACTGGCCACACTCGGGCGATGCAGTTCTGCGCTACAAGCAGTTGCACATCGGCAGCGGCCTGGAGTACACCAACATCTTTCCCTTCGAGCACACTCTCGGCGTTCAGGAGCATTGGAAGCAGGCGAATCCCGACAAGCGCGTCTTTCTGCTCACCCGGTCGGCCTTTGCTGGCCAGCAGCGGGTCGGCGCCACAGTGTGGTCCGGGGATGTGTACAGCAGTTGGTGGGCGTTGCGGCGCCAGGTGGCCGCCGGGTTGAATTTTGCCCTTTCCGGCTATCCCTACTGGACCACCGACATCGGCGGTTATCATCAACCCTCGAGAGGCGCCGCCAACCAGCCGGCCTATCAGGAGCTCTATGCGCGCTGGTTTGAGTACGGAGCATTCTGCCCAATCTTTCGCACCCATGGGCACCGCGACCACAACGAGCTATGGACCTATGACCAGGTCTACCCCGCCTTGCTGGCCATCGACCGGCTGCGCTACCGGCTGCTGCCTTACATTTATTCGCTGGCTTGGAAGGTGAGTAGCGAGGACGCGACCATCCAGCGCCCGCTGGTGATGGATTTCAGGGAAGACCGCGCCACCTGGGAGATCGGCGACGAATTTCTCTTCGGGCCGGAGATCCTGGTAAGCCCGGTGCTCCGGGAGCACGCGACGTCACGCACGTTGTACCTGCCGGCCTCCACCGACTGGTACGATTTCTGGACCGGGGAGCGGCTGGCGGGCGGGGCGGAGGTAAGTGTTGCGGCGCCCATCGGCAGGATTCCGCTCAATGTGCGCGCCGGTTCCATCCTGCCGCTGGGGCCGGCCATCGAATACGCCGGGCAGGCCGCCGACCCCATCGAGCTGCGCATCTACCCCGGAGCCAATGGAGACTTCACTCTCTATGAGGACGAGGGAGACAGCTATCGTTATGAGCGGGGCGCGCACGCCATCATCCCCTTGCACTGGGAGGACGCCGCGCGGACGCTGACTATCGGCGCCCGCGTGGGAAGCTATCCGGGCATGGCCGCAGGGCACAGCTTCAACGTGGTGATTGTGGCCGGCGGGCATGGAACTGGAGCAGAGCCTGCCCAGACTCCGGACAAGGCTATTCAATATACAGGAGAAAAGATCGAAGCGAAGTTCTAAACAGAGATCAGAGAACAGAGATCAGCCTACGGGTTTTTAACTGATCTCTGATCTCTGTTTTTACTTTGCGTTCTGCTTGAGAATCTCGTCGGCGAAGTAGTTGTGGACCTTGGCCTCGTTGTGGAGCATCTCGAAGTAGGCGTTGCGGAGCAGTTGCGCGTGGTTCTCGCGCAGTCCCTGGCGGATAACCTGCTGCACGCTGGGGTCGTTCAATTCGCGCTGGCCGGCAGGTTCCCGCGCAATCAGCTTGAAAATTGCGTACCCGACGACGCGGCGTCCCGGGCCGCCTCCGGCGTAAATGGGAAGAATATCGGTGATTTGCCCCGCCTTGAGCTTGCTGATGGCGTTGTAAATGTCCGGCAGCTCGCCGCGCAGTTGCGATTCCGGTATGAAGCCCATATCGCCGCCGTTGGAGGCGGTGCTCGGATTCTCAGAGAAGTTCATGGCCACGACGCTGAAATCCTCGCCGCCATCCAGCTTGGCGTGCAGGGTTTGAATCTTCTTGCGCGCGTCGGCGTCCCCTGAGGCCTTGTTGTTCTGCAGGTTGCCGGTCTGCTGCGCGGGTCCGCTGGTGACCACGATCTGCGCCAGGTGGTACTGGGGCTCGATCAGGTTGTACTCCGCCTTGTGAGCCGCAAAGTAGGCGCTGATCTCCGCGTCGGTGATGTTGATCTTCGACTCAATCTCCTTGTTGAGGAGCTTGGTCTTGGTCAGCGAGCGCCGCAGTTCGCGCTTCAGGTCGTCCAGGGTGAGATTGCGTGCCTGAAGCTGCTTGTCGAACTCCTCCTGCGTGTAGGGGGCCTTCATCTCCGTCAGCTTGGCGTTCACGTCCTCGTCGCTGGCGGCCAGGTTGAGCTTGGTGGCGCGCTGCCAGAGGATTTCGTCCTCGATCATCCCGCGCAGGATATTGAGGCGAACAATGTCGGCCTGCTCGGGAGAGGGCTTCTGGGTGCTGTCGCCCAGGTTGGCCTTGTAATACTTCTCCAATTCCGAGCGGAGAATATCCTTGCCATTGACGGTCGCCATCACGTCCGGAGAGGGCGAGCGGTGACAACCGCTTAGGCCGGCAACCAGGGTTATTCCACAAAGAATGAGGACGGTCAGGCGGAAAGGCGTGCGGTGAAAAGCTGTGGTTTGCAACCGAATATCTCCTGGGGGAGGCAAAGCTCCCCGGCATTTAAGGATAAACCCCCAAGCCGGGGTGAGGATATGATTTTTCACATCCCGGACCGCCGATGGCCGTCCCGGCCTTGTTTTGAGGGGCAACGGCGAGGGTGCGAGCAAGGCTACCTATTTGCCTGTCCCCGCGGACTGGGAGGGCGCGGGCTGGACCGGGAGGGGTGGAGGCTCCACTCCAGCGGCGCGCAGGGCGCGGTCAATCACCATCCACACATCCTCCTGAGGCTGGGCGCCATTGATGCGCTCCCCCTCCACAAACAGGGCAGGCGCGCCCTCAATCCGCAGCGACTCGGCTATCTTCATTGAATTGCGGACCATGGCCTCATCCTGGCGGGCCAGGCAGGCGTCCAGAACGGTAGAGTCAAGCTTGTCCAGCGTGGCCATCTGGCGGGCGATGCGGTTCAGAGCATCGAAGCTCTTGGCCAGATTCCGATTCTCGCCGTTGATCTCCTGGCCGTGGGAGTGGATGTAATCCACGTAAGTCCAGTATTCGTCAGTTTTTTGCGCGCCCAGACAGTTGGCGTCCACGGCGGCGTGCAGGGCCCAGGGGTGAATCTCCGTCAACGGGTTGTCCAGATAGATATAACGCACCGAATCTTTGTAGCGCTCCATCGTCGCCGGGAAAAGCGTCTGGTGCATACGGGAGCAGAAGGGGCACTCCAGATCGTCGAAGCTGATGACCGTGACCTTGGCCGCGGGATTTCCCCGGATGGGCCGGCCAGTCACATTGATGGTGAAGATCGGGTCGTTGAACAGATCAAATGTCTCCAGGCGGGCCAGGGTCTTGCCATCGGCGGAGATCAGAAAGTCGATCACCTGCGTCTTGCTGCCGCGCGAGAGCGTTACGGGCAGCTTGTCATAGCCGGGAATCTGTCCCGGCCGGCGCGCGCCGACGGCCACGGCGATCTCCGGCGGCAGGCCGAACTGGGAGCGCACCATGACCTCGATGCGGTGGTTCATTGCCAGATCTGCTGTTCCCTGCGGAGCGGGCTGGGCTTTGCAGCCCACGGCCATGCCCAGGGCAAGGAGGGTGGCCAGAAAGTGAGTACGTGTCAAGATGAAATCCTCTCTGAAAAGGATACCCTAGTACGCCGGCGGCAGGCTTGGATCGCGGAAGGCGGTGTTGGAGCGGCGGATGTCGCCCACCGAGCCGAAGTTGGCCAGGGTAAAGCTGTAGAGGTACTGGGTTTCGTTGCGGATTGTGCCAAGATTGAAACGCCGGTAGCCGAAGGAGAGGCCGCAGCAGTTCCTGTTATAAACTGCCTGCACTCCGGCAAATTGAAGCGAGTTCAGGACATAGTCGTATCCGCCGTTGGCGGCCAGGTTGAAGCCATTGCCGCTGGGCTTGCCAATGGTGAGGAAGGGCTGCACCAACTGGCTTTTGATGGTGGAGGCTGCTGCGCCGTTCTCATCGACGGCGTTGAGCAGGGCGTGGCCCACGCCGAAGGTGGTGCGGCCCTTGCTGTAGCCGGCATAGAGGTTGTTGGCGTCAAGTTGCCCGGCCTTGGTGTCGTAGTCCATGTCCCACTGGACGCGCAGGTTGTCGATAACCTCAAAGCGCACCCGCGAGGTGATGGGCGACAGGTTGCGCGGAGAGGTCAGGAATGCGATCCCGCTCAGGTCGAGCGTGGAGTCGAAGACGTTGCGCCGGCCGGAAATCAGCGCCCCGCCGAAGTTGGGGTCGATGTAGAACTTCTGCGCAATCTGCCAGCTGGCCCACTCGCGCGCCTGCGGCGGGCAGCCTTCCGGGGCCGCGGCCTGCTCTTCCGTACAGGGCTTCCGTACGTTGGGGCGCAGATAGAAGCGCTGGGTAAGCGAGTAGCCCGCTTCGTTGGTGTTGGTGGCGATGTCGGTGGTATCGATCAGCAGCACATTCCGCGCTTGCGTGCCGATGCCGGCCACGTAGCGGTAAGTGAATTCCGGTTCGATGACGTGGCGCAGCGTGCGGTTCCAGCGGGTGAGCGCAAAGTCGCGCTCAACGGCCGGCGCGCGGAGATCGACGGAGACCTCAAAATCGCCGCGGTTGAGAGCATCGTGGCTTATGGTGGGAGTGCCGCCGTTGGCGCCCGTCAGGTCGGGGGTCTGGCTGATGGTGTAAGCGGTTTCGCGCACCGCGGCCTCGGCGGCCAGGTTCCAGCCGCCGGCGGAAAGCGGCAGGAAGAGGTGCGGATAAATGTCAAAGCGGCCGGCGTTGCGGGCGTGGAAGCTGGTACCGAGTGGGCCTCCGGATGAAATGGGGGCGCCGGGCTCAGAGCGGGTCAGATAGCTGATAGATGATCCCATCCCCCAGTAGAACGGCGTTGCGCCCAGCGGCCGGTTCAGCGCGTCGAAGCGCAGGCTGGGCAGGTGGAGAATCCTCACCTGGTTGCCGTTAATGGCGGTGGTGTTCTCGTTGCTGCCGGTGGTTCCGGCAAAGCTTTGAAAGCGCTCCAGATCGAGGGAGGGAACAAAACCCCGGTGCGTCTGGGAGAGCGAAACATTACTCTTCACATAGGAGCTGACTGCCTGCCAGAAATTGTCGTTGAAAACCAGGCGATAGATGTAGCTGGAGAGGTATTCGATGTTGCCTGCCATGCGCGCCCCGGAACCGAGGTCCTTGAGGCCCTTGACAGTGATGTCCAGGCCGCCCTGGTTGGTCAGTGTTGTGCCGGAGCCAGTGGCGTTGGGCAACTCAACGCCGCGGTCCAGCAGGGCATTCCAGCGCGTAGTCAAGTGGTCGAGCCCCGGGCCTTTGTAGCGGAAGTCGCCGTTGGGCGCCCAGCCTCGCTTGCTGTAGTACTCCATGCCGACGATCATGTCCATGCTGCGGTTGATCACCCAGTAAGCCTGCTCGCCGAAGGTGTAGCCGCGGATCGACGATCCGGTACTGATGACCGGGACGAGCAACCCGCTCTCGCGGCCGGTTTCGTCCACCGGGTGGCGCAGGTAAGGAAGGTAAAAGACGGGCACGCCGAGAAATTTGAAAACGGCATTGGCCGTGGAGGCCTTGCCGTCCTGCACCTTGATGGAGCGGGAGATTACCTCCCAGTCCGGCCGGGGCATGGTGCAATTGGTGATGGTGCCGTCGATGATCTGGTAGCGGCCCTCGCCGTTCTCCAGCACCACCCGGCCGGTAAAGAAGAACGGAGTATTCGTTGTATAGATTGTCCTGCTGCGGCCCATGGTGTGGAAGCCCTGCGAGCCATGCACGCTGAAATAGCGCGCGGTGTGCATATTCAGCCGCATATTGCCGTAATCGGCGTAGATGAGCACGTCATTGGGCCCGCCGGAAACCTGCAAATGGCCTTCCGCATCCAGCTGCGTCGTGGACTGGTCGTAGACCACCTTGTCGGCGCGCAGAATGTAGTCGCGGTAGTGGACCACGACTTCGCCGGTGAGGGTCCAGATGTCGCCCACGCGGCTCTGGTGCTTGGCCTCCCAGACGACCGGCACGCCGCCCGGCGACGTGGGCTCGGGCTGGGCCAGGGGCAGAATCTCCTGGCCGGGGTCGTTGGGCAGGGAGGATGCAAGCCCGGCGCCGCTTTGACCGGGGTTATCGGAAGCGGAGGCAACCGCTCCGCCGGCCTCTTGCCCAGACGGGGGTGCCGCACTGGTCAACGCCTGTCCCCGAAGTATCAGGTGACAGAGGGCCAGCATCGTGATAAACACAAAGTTGCGTGGGCGCATTCCGGGACCTAGGTCAGCATAGCAAAAGAGGCCGCCCGGGCATCAAACAAGCGCCGCGCAGCTCTGGCAGCAGGCATTAAACCGGTTGTTTTCGCCGCGCACGGATCCCGCGATCCGGCCTGTAAATTCCCGCGTGCATCGCGTCTGTCTTGAAAGCAATGTCCTGGAGAAGCCTTGAGCACATCGTTGAGCCAGCCTGACGCCGCATCTTCCTGGAAGCAGGAGTTGAGCCGGCGTGTGACTGCGCACCGGGGCCGCGGAGGCCTGTTCGCGGCCAGGGCGGATACGCCTGCCTGGAGCCGTTCTGAACCCGGCAGCCGAGCCGCCCAGGCGGCGGCCCGCGTGGCCGCGCGCTATGCCCAGGCCCCCAGCTACAGCCAGAGGATGGCCGAAGCCTCCACAGCTCTGCCTGCTGCTCCAGAAGCCGCGCCAGGGCCACTGGCGGCCTCCACAGGGCCTCTTCCGCGGCAGATCGAGGCCATACAGGCTATAACGCCCGTGCAGCGCTCTACGCAGGCCTGGGAGCCCGCCTTCGCACCGGTTTTGCCTGCCGCGCCCTCCCCGTTCGAAGCCTGGGAAAGCCAGAACTCCCGTCTTGTCCGGGAACCGGATTTTGCCTTGCTCCCTCCCGAGCAGGCCACTGACCACGCGCCGCAGCTGGCGAGGAACTATGCACCCCTGAATGAAAACTGGGAATGGCCGGTGCCCGCCGAAGCTTCATCGGGCAGCGGTGATTTTGAACTGACCGAGCCCGTTCTGCCTCCCCGCGCCAATCTCATCGAATTTCCGCGCGTGCTGGTGGCCCCCCGCAAAAGGCGTCCCCGGCGCGCCGAAGGGCCATTGGCTGTGCATGGGCTGGAGAAGCAGTTCAACATGTTTGAGGCGGAGACAGGAGATTTGCAGATCGAGCCAGGAACGGAAGGCGGCGAGCCAGCCTGGAGCGCGCCTTCGTGGCTGGGCATGAAGTTGGAGGCTCAACCCCCGGCCGAACCGGAGCCCCCTAAAGCGCCTGCCTCAATGCCGGCCCTGCGGCTGGCGCCCATGGGCCACCGGCTGGCAGCGGTACTGGTGGATGGCGCGCTGATCGCCGCGGCACTCCTGGGGTCGGCTCTCGTGGCCGCGGCCTGCATCGGCCAGCCGCTCCCGGCAGAAATCGCAAGAAACAGCGCCCTCCTGGGGCTCCTGTTTGCCTATTTGCTCTACCAGGCGATCTTCATCCTTCTGGACGAGGCCACGCCGGGCATGAGGTGTTCCGGCCTTTTACTGTGCACCTTCGATGGCCGGAATCCTACCCGCGCCCAGTTGCGCCTCCGGCTGAGTTCACTGCTCCTCTCCGTGCTTCCGGTGGGGCTGGGCGTAGCCTGGATCCTGATCGACGACGACCGCCTCTGCTGGCACGACCGGCTTTCGAAGACCTATCTGCGCAAGGGCTGAACGGTGGCTGGAACTACCGTGGGCGTTGGCACGAGCGGCGAATCCGTTCAACCTTGAAAAAACGCCTGACTTTGGCATATACTGATGTATATGCCACGTATGCAGGAGTGTGCGATGCAGCGTACAGCCAAGGTTTTCATGAATAATCGAAGTCAGGCAGTCCGGCTTCCCAAGGAGTTTCAATTCACTACGTCAGAGGTCTTCATCCGGAAACAAGGCGATGATGTAATTCTTTCTCCACGCCCAAAGGATTGGTTCGCCTATCTGGCATCGGGCGCCGTGGCCTCGGAAGAGTTCATGGAGGGGGTTGAGGATCTGCCGGTTCAGGAGCGTTTGCTCTGATGGCCGTCTATATGCTCGACACCGACATCTCGTCTTACATCATGAAGCGCACTCACGACGTTGTTCTCAAGAGGCTTCAGAAGGTCGCGGTCAGCGATGTCTGCGTCTCAGTGATTACCAAGGCAGAACTTCTGTATGGGGTCGAGGTTTCGCCCCGGCGGCAGAAGAACCAGGCAGCGCTCGATGAGTTTCTACGCTACGTCGCGGTACTGGAATACCCCGCGGCAGCGGCTCTCGACTATGCGAGAATCCGTGCCGATCTCAAGCAGCGGGGAGAGATGATCAGCTCAAACGATCTGCTGATTGCGGCACACGCTCGCTGTCTTGGACTCACATTGGTGACCAACAACATGAATGAATTCGGGCGCGTTCAGGGGCTCAAGATCGAAAACTGGACTGAACCGGTCAATGAGTGGAATCGCGATTATAATCGGACTCTCTAAAAAAACGCTGCCGGAATAAACCCCGGCAGCGTGAAGAAAATCGGTCGGCAGCCTCTGGGAGGGTTGCCGCTGGTGAAGTCTACGAGTGCGCGGCCCGTAACGAAGGCTGCCTGACCGGCTGACTCTTGCCGGAGAGTTTTGCGCCGGCCTGCCGGTCGCCTTCCAGGCGGAACTGGCGGATCATGCCATCCAGGTCGCTAGCCAGCGAGGCAAGGTTCTTGAGGGCCTCGACGGCTTCTTCCGCGCCGTGCGCATTTTCGACCGACAACTGTGAGATATGCCCGGCGGATTCGGAGATCTCGCCCGAAGCCGAGGTTTGTTCCGTGGCGGCGGTGGCAATCAGGTGAATCTGATGCTCCACCTGCTTGGAGGAGGAGATGATGGCCTCCAGGCTATTGCGCGCGCGGGCGGTCTCTTCCATGCCGGTTTCCACGGCCGCGCGGCTGTCCTGCATTACCTGGAGGGTATCGCGCGTCTCCTCCTGAATGCTGCGGATGGTGCCGGCAATCTTTTCGGTGGCGCTCTTGGTGCGCTCTGCCAGGCGGCGCACCTCGCCGGCGACGACGGCGAATCCGCGGCCATGCTCGCCGGCGCGTGCCGCCTCGATAGCCGCGTTCAGGGCCAGCAGGTTGGTTTGCTCGCTGATCTCCTGAATGACGCTGACCACCTTCCCGATCTCCTCCGAGCGGTGGGAGAGCGAGGCCATCTTCTCCGAGACGGTGCTGGTGGCGGCAGCAATCTTCTCCATGGTCGCGGCCGCGGCCTGCATTACCGCGCCGCCCTGGTTGGCGGTTTCGGCGGACACCCGGCTGGCGGCGGCGGCATTCTCCGCGTTGTGGCTGATCTCGCCGATGGTCGCGGTCATCTCCTGCGCCGCGGCAGCGATCTGGTTGGTCTTGCTGGACTGGGAATTGGCATTGCCGGCGGCCTCGACCGCGCGGGTGCTCATCTGGGTGGTGGCTGCCGACAGCGTCTCCGCACTCTGGGCTACGGACTGGAGAACGTCGCGCATGGAGGCCACACTGGTATTCAAGGCAGTCGACATGCGGCCTATTTCATCGTTCCCCGTCTCCTCCACGCTTACCGTAAGATCCTTCTCCGCCATCCGCTCCAGCGCGGCTGTCGCCGCCTGCAAGGGCGGGGCAATCAGCCGGGTGAGAAGGACGCCGGTCAGCGCGCACAGCAGCACAATCAACAGGGATACACCGCTGCTGATCCAGGTTGAGCGGGTACTGGATTGAGTTACGGCCGCAGATTCTTGTGTGCCGTATTTCGCATTAAGCTGGAGATCATCGTCCATCGACGCAAATGCATCGCGAAAATAACCGGTCACTGCGTTTGACTGGAGAAGGTCCAGAGCATCGCCGAGCTTGCTCTCCGCAATCAGTACATTGCCGCGATCGCTGGCTTCCTTGTATTGCGCCCAGGCCGTCGAAATCTTCTGGAAGAGTTCGCGCTCCCCGGGATAGCTGATACGCGGTTCGTAGTCTTTGACGCTCGTCTTATAGTCATCAAAGGCCTGGCGGCGTTTTGCATTGTGCTCGGTCACGCATTCCGGCGTCGGGCAAAGCAGAAGATTGAGGTCTTCGTGCCGCGCATCGTTGGCCGCCTTCCGGATATTCGCCAGAGAGATGATCTTGGGAAGAGAGCTGTTGCTCACATCCTCGCTCTTGACCGCGATGTCCCTGAAGGTGATAAACGTGTATGCGCCCAGTACGATGCAGAGACCGCAAACGATGCCGAAAGCAACGATGAACTTGCTGGAAACCGGGAGATTGCGCAGCCATTGCATACGGGTAGCCCTTTCTCGGAAGACTCTTGGACATCATCGGCAGAATCCGGCTGGGCGTGAGTACTTTTGTATGCGCGGTGTCCGGGATCGGTGCAGAAAACCTGGGGTGGGGAGCGCGGATTCAGGTCACGGTCAAAGTGCAAATAATATACAGGGCGGAGGATTAAAGCTGCTTAATCGCGACGATGCCGCGGCATTCGGCCACGGGTTCAACAAGCACAATTGATTCCGCTCCCTCCGCCGTGCCAGAGGGAACGGAGTGATCAACCAGGCACCAAGCTGTTACTCCAGTCCCGGCGTCAGCATATGTCTGTTTACACCGGTTCCGACATAATAGCCCTCTCCCTCCGGGCCATTGGTCACTTGATCTCGACTGAAACGATAAGTCTGCCCGGTAGAAGGGTCATGCGCATACTGCGTGCCGAGGATGCTGTTGTAGTCCTTGAGGCTATCGCCCTCGGCAGAGCCTGTGCTTCTCTTGTGATCACCTTTAGGTGGTTCGTAGATTGAGGGTGACGGTGGACGGATGCTCGCTGTGCATTGCAGCGTGGTCATCATAGCCTCAGCCTGTGAAAGTAACTCGTCATCCCCCTGCTGAGCCCAGGCAAAGTACTCGCTGATTATGTATTGCCCCATTTGCGCAGGATAAACGTGATAAAGCACTACTCCGGTGGTGTATCCCGCGCGAAACTGATGGGCGGTGAAAAAATTTCCAACGTTATTCGCCGAGATGAATTGGGTCTGCGCATGGAGCATGGATGAAATCAGTGCGGCCACATGCGCCTCCGGTGGGCCATAGATGTCGCCATAAAACTGCCGCTGGGCAGGATTGATGCCGGTAATTGCCCAGCCCACGTGGGCGCCATTCGGGCCACCGATGTCCGCGCTTTGGCCATTCTGTCCCGGCACCAGCTGCCATCCAGGAAAGACGGCAGCGCGGCAGGGGCCTTGTTGAGTCATCTGTACTTGAACCGGCCGTGGTTGTCCTCCGCCGGATCCGTGCCCGGCTTGGTTTCCGCGCGGCTGTTCCCATCCACCGCCCTGAGGCGCTTGGTTCCACTGTCCGTTGTTGCCCCGGGAAGGCGCATTACCGGGATTGTAACCGGAATCGGGGCCAGTCTGAGGCGGTCCGGATGGCGGCCCGTTGCTCGGCCATCTGCCAATCGTCACCATGATCTCAAGCGACATATGATTCGATCCCATGGGATGAATGATTCCTACGCGAGCCTTGTCTCCCGGCTTGTGGGCGCGGAAGGCATCGACCACCTGTTGTGGGCCGCTCATCGGAATGCCGTCCACGGAGGTGATGATGTCGCCGGGGCGCAAGCCTGAACTCTCAGCTGGTCCGCCGGGGACCACATTGCGCACCAATACCGCTCCCATATTCAGCCCGTATTGTGACGACGTCATGGGGTCCAGGAAATCGAAAAAGGCTCCGACGTATCCTTTTTGCGCCTTTGCAGATGCCGATGCCGCAAGGATGAGGAGTGCGAGCAAAGCCATGCGGCCAGCCCGATAGCTTAGGCCGAGTTGCTGCAAGCGATAAAGGTTCATCTTGATATCTCCTGTTCAAACAAGCTCGAAATGCGAAGTGACAGCTTCATGCCAGGCTTGGGCCTGCAATGCCCATACAGAAACCGCCCCCCGTACAAGGCGATTTGAAAGAAAATACAACAATTACCGGCATGGTATGAACTATAGCCAGATATTATTAACCTGGGCCCATCGGAATGCAACAGCGAATTCTGCCTTGGCCGACGATACTGATCGCCGCGCGCGATTGACGACATGCGGCCTCCGCCGTAGGCTCAAACTATGAACTTCAAAATCAGCGAACTGGAAAAAGAGCCGGTCGATTTTAATCTGGAATTGGCTCCGGGGGCAGTGGATCTGGGCTCGGAGGCCGAACAGAAGGGGATGCTGGCCGCTTCTGGCCATGCCGAGGTGCTGCACGAGCACCGGGGCCCCAGGGAGATCGTGGCCGACATCCGGCTCAAGGGCCGCTTTGCCGGCAGATTCCAGGTGCCTTGCGCCCGCTGCATCGAGCCGGTCGAGATTCCGCTCACCGCCGATTACGACCTTATCTACCGCCCCGCGGATGCCGATGCCGACAGTCCGGAACGCTCCATTACTGCGCCGGAGACGGAAATCGGTTATTATCAAGGAGACAGTCTTGCGCTTGAGGATGTGTTCCGCGAGCAGGTGCTTTTGTCCCTGCCGGCGAAGACGCTGTGCAAGCCGGATTGCAAGGGACTTTGCCCGCGCTGCGGCGCAGACCGCAATCGCCAGCCGTGTACCTGTACCGGGGAAGACCCCCGCTGGGAAGCGCTGGCCAATCTTCGCGGCCGGATCGAGTCCTAAGACAACCGCCACAGGAAAGATTAAGGAATCCGACCATGCCGAATCCGAAGAGGCGCCACTCGACGCGCCGTACCGCCAACCGACGCGCGCACGACTTTCTGACCGCCGCGGGCGTCTCTGAGTGCCCTGCCTGCCACGAGAAGAAGCTGCCCCATCGCGCCTGCCCCAAGTGCGGCGAATACAAGGGCCGCGCCGTAGTCGATGTCAAGGAAGAAGCCAAGTAGTTTTCCACGCCCATGCTGATCGATATCGCGCTTGATGCCGTAGGCACAGATAAAGCTCCCGAAGCGGAGATTCGCGGGGCCATCCTCGCCTGCAGGGCTCTGCCCGTCCGCGTCCACCTGGTTGGGCCGGAGGCGGAGCTGCGCGATCTGCTCGACGAAATGCTGGGAAACGAAGACCTGCCCATCGTCATTCACCATGCCTCAGAACGCATCGGCATGGAAGAGAAGGCGGCGCACTCGGTGCGCACCAAAAAAGACAGCTCCATCCGCGTGGGGCTCAAGTTGGTGCGCGAGGGCACGGCGGCAGGCTTTGTGACCGCCGGCAACACCGGCGCGGCCATGGCCACGGCCAAGATGGTGCTGGGCGCGCTGCCCGGCGTGGACCGGCCGGCGCTGGCCATCCCCATGCCCAGCTCCAAGGGCAATCCCTGCGTGCTGCTCGACGTGGGCGCCAACGTGGATTGCAAGGCGGTCAATCTTGCCCAGTTCGCCGTGATGGGAGAAATCTATGCTCGCAGCGTGCTCAAAATCGAGTCGCCGCGCGTGGGCCTGCTCAATGTCGGCGAAGAAGAGACCAAGGGCAACGACCTGACCCACGAAGCCTTTCCGCTGCTCAAGGCGCTGCCGATTCGCTTTGTAGGCAACGTGGAGGGGCGCGACATCTTTTCCGGCCAGGCGGACGTAATTGTCTGCGACGGCTTTGTGGGCAACGTGGCTCTCAAGACCAGCGAGGGCGTGGGACGCTTTGTGCGCGATGTGCTGCGCGAGTCGCTTACCCGCACGGTCACCGCCAAGGTGGGCGCGTTGCTTTCCCGCCAGGCCTTCAACGAGTTCCGTCATCGCCTGGATTATCGCGAGTACGGCGGCGCGCACCTGCTGGGGGTGCGCGGCGTGTGCATCATCGGCCACGGCTCCTCCAACGACCGCGCTATCTACAACGGCATTCGCGTAGCCTACGAGTCGGCCAAGGGAGGCACTATCCAGAGCATCGAAGCCGAGTTCGCCAATTACCCCAAAATAGGCGGTCAGGCGGCAGGCTCCTCCGCGAGTCAGGACACCCCTGCCGAGACCATCCAGTAACACTCATGGCTGCCGATTCCAAAGATCTTCCCGTCTTCGATCCGTCCGTGATGGACCAACTGGCCTGCCCGGCCTGCCACGGCGCTCTTCGCCTGGAAGAGGCCCGGCTTGTTTGCACAGCCTGTGGCCGCGCCTACCCGATTGTGGACGGGATTCCGGCGCTGATTGACGGGCGAGAGAATGCACCGCTCTAAGAATTATTGATTTCAGGTGCTTTGGCCATCTTCTCGGCGTAGATTTTCAGCCATTCATCGGTAGTCACAAAGCGCCGCCCCTTCTCTTCATCTGCCCAAATCCACCAACCGTCCGCCATCTCATGCAAATGCTTCAGGCGAGTCAATTCGCGCTCCTGCATCCCCCACCCAAAATCCACGTTGCCGGTGACTACGGCCGTCCAGAGAGTGAATTCGAGGTCATGTAACCAACTAGCGCACCAACAGTCCTCACTTATATCCTCCATCATCCGGAGAAGCGTTTCCCGGACAAGCTCTTCGTTGGTTGGGTGTTCGTAGCTCATGAGTTGATTATCGGCGCTTTTCAGTTTCTGCAAAGACCTGATACAGACTCGGACGCAATCAAATATGAATGGTGACCAGCTTCGGGAAAGCCGCTTTGTAATGCCGGTCATCCGTCGTGAGCAAGCAATAACCGCGAACCATTGCGTGAGCGCCTATCAGGAAATCAGCAAGAATTCGCCGCGGAGGCTCTGCTCCACACTCTTTACGGCGCTGCACATAGCCTAGATACGCTCTTCCCGCTTCGCGCCAAATATCTTCGCCTATGATCCAATCGATTCCAACACCCGTATCCGCGAAAAAGATATCCAAGTGTGATTCTTCCCTGAAGGGACCGGCCATCAACTCCGCATAGACTGGCCCTGAGACAACAAGCCTGCCCGATTTCCTGGACCGTTCGATCGCTTCGATTGCGCGATCACAAAGCCCCTTTTCCTGATTGAGCACAGAAACAATGAGGTTTGTATCAAGCGATACTGTCGTCATACTCATCGTAGCCTCGGAGTTCACGCATATAGGCCATTACGCCTTCCCGGCCTGGACCAATTCCAGCAACGCCGATCCCGCGCCATTTTTCAAAGGGGCTCTCATCGGCGTCGCGAACGACGCGAATCCCCCCATCTTGCTGCTCGAAGCGGATATTGTCGCCTGGTTTGACGCCCAGGGATCTGCGAATCTCCACCGGAACGGTGATCTGCCCTTTGCTGGTGACTTTGGCACGGAAAACCTGTGCCGGTATGGCTTTTGCGGTAGTGGCCATGGTGGTTGACTCCTTACCTTCTCAACTATACTCCTTACCTGCTCAACTTCCAAGCAGAAGAGCACAGAATCCGCTATCGCCGGTGATAGAAGGGCAGCACAATCAGCAGGGCGTAGCCGATGGCTACGGCCAGGGCCACGGCCAGCAGACTAAAAAGCAGGACTAGGCTGGGTCCTTGGGCGGGCTGGTCCTCTGGAGGGGATTGGCGCGGCTCGCTACTGGGGGCGGATTGCGGGCGTTCAGGCTTGCTCATCCCTCGTCCCGTAACGCTTCCACCGGGTCCATCTGGGCGGCGCGCGTGGCCGGCATGGTGCCGAAGAAGATGCCTACCGAAGTGGCCGCGGCCAACGCGATGACCACCGACCAGATGGAGATGGGCAGGTCAAAGCCTGTGAAGACGCGCACCGACAGCGGCACGGCCAGCCCCACGAGGATTCCAGCGATGCCGCCGATCAGAGAGATGATGACCGCCTCGGCCAGGAACTGGAACTTGATCTCGCGATATGTGGCGCCCAACGCCTTGCGGATGCCGATCTCGCGCGTACGCGCCCGCACATTGGCCAGCATGATGTTCATGATGCCCACGCCGCCCACCATCAGGGTAACGGTGGAAACCAGAAACAGCACCGCGGTCAGGATGTCGGCAACCCTGGCAGCCGCCTCCAGAATCACCTTGAGGGTCTGCGTCGAATAAACCGAGCCGGGCCGGTGGCGCGCCTGGACGATGCGCTTGATCTCGCTGGCCGCTTCCATCACCTCGTCCATGCTGTGCATGGAAAAGTAAATCTGGCTCACGTTTTCGGTTCCAGTAAAATAGCGGGCCACCGAATAGGGAATCAGGATGGTCTGCTCCTGGATCTCCGATGTGCCAAAGTCGTCCACGCTCTCCTTGAAGACGCCGATGATCGTAAAGGGGATGCCGCTGATCTCGAAGTTCTGCCCCACAGCCGAATCCGCGCTGCCGAAGCGGTCATGAGCGAACTTCTCGGTGACTACGGCGCACTTGATGTGGGCGAAGTCGTCGGTTTCGTCCAGAAAGCGGCCCGCAGTCACGATCAGGGTGCGAATCTGCTGGTACTGGGGGCTGATGCCCAGAATCAGCGTGTCCCTGATCACCCCCCTGCCAAAGCTGATGGGGACGTGCATCTGCATGACCGGCGAGGAGAACATCACGCTGGGCAACTGCGCCAGCACGGCCTTCTCGTCGTCGCGCGTGAGGTAATCGTTGAAGTCCGTGTGCTCGGATCCGACGGCCCCGCCGCCGTCGTACTCCAGCTCCACCGAATTGGTCTCCAGCTTCTCCATTTCCTGGAGGACATATTGCTTGCCGGTCAGCCCGATGGTCACCACCAGGATTACCGAGGCGGTGCCGATGACCATGCCCAGCGCGGTCAGCGCAAAGCGTATCTTGCTGGCGCGGAAGCTGTCCACGGCCAGCTTGAGAATCTCGCTGAGCACCATGGTGCGGCGGGCGCTTAAAAGCGTCTCCTCAAAGCTGCGCCGGTGGGCATGATCGTGTGGATTCATCGCTTCCTATATAGATTACAGCCAATAACTGGGCGCCCCACCCTCGCCGCGTTTTTGTTTTTGCGGCTAGGGTGGGTGGTTGTTGCATTTCAAATGGGGCGGATCAATAAGGCAGAAGAGGGAAAGCACAATTTGCTAGAGTTCCGCTCTTCGGTCCCGAAGCGTCTCCCGAATGATCTCACGCATCTCAGGGTCGTGAAGCACATTGATGCCAAGTCCATTCAGACCGAGAAGAATGCGATTAGCCTCGGGCGATTCGATTCCCCAGAATAACTTCCATGGTTTGCCATACGTCTCGAGCAGAATCCCATAGTAGTGTTCAGACCGGCCTTTGAAGACAATGGAATAGGAAGCACGGACGATCTCAGCCACCGGCATGGAGCGCGTCACCCTGCGGTTGCCAAAGCTCACCCATGGGATCTTCGACCAGGTCAGTGTAGAGCGATCGCAATGAAGCCGCTCGCAGAAAGGCAGAAAGTAGCGAATGCCTACAGCGAACAAGAAGGCATTCAATACTAAAAGCAAGGCAAAGGGAATCACATTGGAGACAAAATCAGACGAACCTGGGTGCGAGTCAACAATCATTTTCCAGATGCTTGGTTTGCGCCCATGACCAAAGCACGAGAAATAAAGCATGAACAAGGCGGATAGAACGAAGAAGCTTCCGATCGAGTGAGGGGATGGCTGTGGGTTTGGTAATTTCGAGGAACGAAGGGGAACATCGCACTCGACATCGACCGAGTCCGCACTGATCTGAATCTGGTAGTTGCTCGTGCGCATGGCTTTGAGTGGATTATAGCGCGGACGGTTTCGTGGCCAATCTGAGGAAACAGGAGGATTGCGCGCAGAAACAACCCCGGCCGGAGCCGGGGCTGTGAACGACGGAAGTTCGAATAGGACCCCAGGCGGAGTCCTTACGCCTTGGCCACCACGCGGCCCACTTCCTTCAGGCGGGCTGCCTTGCCGCGCAGGTCGCGGAGATAGAAAAGCTTGGCGCGCCGCACCTTGTAGCTGCGAATCTTCTCGATCTTGTCGACCACCTTGGAGTTGAAGGGAAAGATGCGCTCCACGCCCTGGCCAAAGCTCATCTTGCGCACGGTAAAGGTGCCCTGGGGGCCCTTGTTGATGGCGATCACCAGGCCCTCAAAGGCCTGCAAGCGCTCCTTGTCGCCTTCCTTGATCTTCACCTGGACGCGAACCTGGTCGCCAGGCACAAACTCAGGGAGGTCGGTGCGCTTGAGCTTGTCGGCCAGGCGCTGCATTACGGGATGTATGGACATTGGATTTTTCCTGCTGATGGACTCAGAATATTCAGTTTACTACAAATTGGAGGGTTTGCGCTCGGGCCTGAGGCGCTATAGTTCCCGTATGGACGAGAAACGCGAAATGCTGCGCCACACGCTGGCCACCGTTGCCTACCGGGCCGCCCGCGCCCTGGAAGGCGCTCCCGATCACTTTGCCGGTTTTGCCGCTGCCGGACGCCTGCCGGTGCAGATTCTGACTCACATGGGAGACCTCTTCGACTGGGCTCTGAGCATGGCCATCGGCGAGGGGCGCTGGCAGGCCTCCCAGCCGCGCCCCTGGGCCGAGGAGCAGCAGCGATTCTTCCAGTCGCTCCAGACCCTGGACGCCTTTCTGGCCTCCGATGCGCCGCTGCGCGCTCCGGCCGAACGGCTCTTCCAGGGCCCCGTGGCAGACGCGCTTACCCATGTGGGCCAATTGGCCATGCTGCGCCGCCTCTCCGGCAGCCCGGCCATCGGAGAGAATTTTTTTGTTGCTGAGATCAAGGCCGGCCAGGTGGGCGCGGCACAACCCGCGGCGGTCAAGCCGTTCAAGCAGAAGTAGAAAGTACTTTCGATGAATGATTGGTGCCCCATCCATCCGCGCATTTTGCGGATGGGTGGGATAGCACGATGCCTAGATACCGGCAACGGAGAAACGGCCTCAACGAGCGTTTCTACTGGAACGCCAGCGGCTTCCAGGCGCCGTTGTCCTTCAGAGCCAATTGCAGCGGCCGGGGCGGGCCCTGCGGCGGAATGGTGACCTCAATCCACAGTTCCTGATTGGGTTTGAGCCGAGTCGGGTCCGCGGCGTGCTCGGCGATGTAGAAATTCACCGGCTCGTCCAGGCGCATCGCATCGCAGGATGAATCCGGCAGGGCGGTTACTTCCACGCCCCTCGATGTCAGATCGGCCTCCGGAATGCGGATGGCCAGCAGTTTGCCGCCTTCTACTTTGAGCCTGGCGCTGAACTGAACTGGGTACTCCGCTTTGACGGTGAAGCCGGACGGCTTCGTGGTGCCGTCCGTGTTGCGCGGGAAAACGGCGTGCAGGGCGCTGGGCAGCGTGCTCTCACAGCCGTCCACGGTCAATCGCAGGCTCAGATAGCGCCCGCGCATCACCATCTCCGGATCGTAGGCCGCTGTCCGCACCCACACACGCGGGCAGCTACGGCGCTGGTAGAGGTACTTGGCCGCGATGGAGGAGACCAGAGCCAACTGAATCAGAAGCAAAACGATGGAGGTCCCGGAAAACGAAAATTTGCCCAATTTCATAACGCGACCTCCTCTTCGGGAATGTCTGCTTTTCCCATGCCGGCCAGCAATTTGCGGCGCCATTTTTCCAGCGCCCATCCCCCGGCCAAAAAGAGTATGCCCAGGCCAATCAGCCCCAGCGAACGGCCAAACTTATCGAAGATGTCGCTGAAGTAGAACCAGCCCACGGCGATGGCAAAGCCCACAATGCCCAGGTTGACCAGCGCCTGCGATGTCTGCCGCACGCCCCACCAGATGATGAAGACGGCGAAGGCCGCAACCAGCGCATGAGCGGCCAGGTTCGGCTCATGGCTCACATAGGAGCCGTGGTTCGTGTAGTTAGGCGTATCGTAGTTGTAATACTCCGTCCAGATGTGCTGGCACCAGGGCAGCGCAATCGAGTAGGAAATTGCGACAACCACGGGAATCACGCATTTGCTGAATTTGAAGACGGCAAAGAGCAGCGGAATCGCGGCAATGAAAACCCAGCCCCAGGTGCGGAGACCGAGAGGCAGATAAGTCTGGTCTCGATAGCAAATCCAACCCTCCAATAGACGGTAAGTCCCAACGGTAGACGCAATGGCCGCAACAGCAAAGAGAATCCCCTGGACAATCCGGCGTTTGGAGCCGAGGAAGAATGTCACGTACAGCACCGCCCAGGCGATCAGGAATCGGCCCTGATAGACGTTTTCGCCGATGTGGCCTTCGGCATAATAAGAAAACTCCGAAATCAGCCACGCCGGGAAGAGCAGCAGGGTCAGCGTCTGTTGCGCCTCGTCGCGGAGCAAAATCCATCCGGCCAGTGCGGCCAGCGCCCACATCAGCACCGCCGCCGGCCAATGCTCCTCGATGTTGAAGATTTGGCCCACCAGGGCGATGGCCGCGCCAGTGGAGAGGGTCCCCACGGCGTGCAAGGCCGTCGAGAGGACGCGGAAGCGCTTGCGCGCCCAGCTTCCGCCCAGGTGGAAGAGGCTCACCATTCCCAGCACCACGGCAAAGCGCGCGCCGGGCCCGATCTTGTCCCAATGCGCGTTGACAAACAGCGCCACGCCGCCAGCCAGCAGGATGGCGCCCAGAATCAGCGCGACGAGGACCTGCCAGCCCACGCTTTTCAAACTTTGCCCGGCGGGATGCTTCTGCTCCGATTCCCAGGCGCGGATGTGGCGGGCGGTGGCCCCATCCAGGATGCCGGCCGTCTGCCAGCGGGTTAGATACGTTTCAAAGTCAGCCATAGCAGTTGGCAAAAGTAGAACACATCCGGGGCGGCATGGCGCGGAAATTTTTATCTGTATCATCAAAATAGTATGCGTTTCGAGATCGTCACCATCTTCCCGGAGTTTTTCACCAGCATCTTCGAGAACGGGATTCTGCGCCGGGCACTGGCCGAGGGGCTGGTGACGGTGGAAGTGCACGATCTACGCGCCTTCACTCACGACCGGCACCGCACCGTGGACGATCGTCCCTTTGGCGGCGGCGAGGGGATGGTGCTAAAGCCGGAGCCGCTCGCCGAAGCGCTGGCCTCGCTAGGCATTCAGCCCAAAACAGAGCGAGCCGCAACTGATCGGCAAGCCGCAACCAGTCAACAGGCTGGAAATGAACTTGATTCCGGCTCCGTTTTGTATCAGGGTACGACTTTGGTCGTGCCGCAAACTGAAACTGTAGCGCCGGCCTCCCGGCCGGCTGTAGTGTGGACCTCCCGGTCCACGCGTGTTTCTTGTCAGGGAAACCCTCCAGAGCAAACTTCAATTCCGCACACGCGCGTAATCCTGCTCTCCGCGCAGGGGCAGCCGTTTACCCAGGCTATGGCCCGTGAGCTGGCTGCGGAGCCCCGCGTAGTGCTGATTTGCGGGCGCTATGAGGGAGTGGACGAACGCATCAACCAGCTCTATTGCGACATGGAGCTGTCTATCGGCGACTATGTGTTGAGCGGGGGCGAACTGGCTGCCGCAGTGGTGGTGGATGCAACCATGCGCCTCGTGCCCGGCGTGCTGGGCAACGAGGCTTCAGGCGACTTTGAGAGCTTTGGCGTGGCCGACGCCGAGATTGCCGCCGCCGGGGACGGCGTTCCGCGCTCGCAGCACGGATCCGGGGGCCTGCTCGATTACCCGCACTACACCCGCCCGGCGGAGTTTGGCGGCCTGTGCGTCCCCGAGACGCTGCTCAACGGCGACCACGCCGAAATTCGCCGCTGGCGGCGCGAACAGCAGTTGCGCAAAACCCTGGCCAACCGTCCGGATTTGCTGGAGAATGCGGCGCTGAGCAAGGAAGACCGCAAACTGCTGGAGGCGATCCGGGGGGAAGAGGTTTGAATTTCGTTAAAGGAACACATAGGACGTACTACGCGTACACTACAAATACTAATCTCAAACGAGGATTTTCCTGTTTTCTCGAAAGCTGAGGTTATTCATGGACTTCGATTACGTTGTCATTCCGGTACTCATTCTGCTCGTCGGGATTGTGATTGTCTGGTTCTCGGTTCGCCGTGTTCTTTCACTTACCACGAAAGTTTCGCGGAGATGGCGGCGCGTTGCTGAGCGCATTGTCTTGTCGATAGTAGTTCTTGTGGCGGCATTCTTGGCCGGCAGCAGCGCTTACAACGCGATCGCTCTTCACCTCTTTTGGGCGACGAATTCGCCTCCCGGCGCTTTCTACTCCGTCAATGGACACAGGATGCACATCATTTGCACAGGGAGCGGCTCGCCCACCATCGTACTGGAAGCGGGTTTGGGAAACGACGCGCTGACCTGGGGAGGGGTGCAGCCGGTGCTCTCCAGCACCACGCGCGTCTGCTCTTATGACCGCGCCGGTTTCGGCTGGAGCGACCCGCTGCCAGCTCCGCGCGACGCCGACCAAATCGCCGCAGAGTTGCATGAACTTCTGCTTCAGGCCAAAGTCACCGGCCCCATCGTGCTGATGGGACATTCCATCGGTGGTATGTATCTGCGTGATTACGCCACCCGCTATCCGGAGAATATTGTTGGGATCGTCTTTGAGGATAGTTCCACGCCTTTGCAGGACGAGAACCCCGTGATGAAGGCCGCTGCCAGCAAAGCGCCACCACGTTGGGCGTTTGAGCTGCTGGCAAAATCCGCAATGAGTATGGGAATTCCGCGCCTCCTTGGGATGTGTTCGCAATCCATCAAAGGCTTTGACGCCCACGCAGCCAAGTTGCAGGCGGAGGATATCTGCCAAACACATATGAGCGCGATGTTTGACTATATGGATAGTATCAATCGATCTGGCCAGGAGACCATTCATACCGGCCCCTACGGCGCGCTTCCGATTCTCATCATCTCGGAGGATTTCGCCAAGATGGCCGCCGGTTCGTCGACAGATTTGGCGAACGTCTTTTACGGAATGCAGGAAGACCTCAAGAAACTCTCCACGCGCAGCCGCAGAATCATCGCCAAAGGCAGTACCCACTACATTCATATTGATCGTGCGGATCTGATTGAGAAAGAGGTGCCGCTCTTCATCGAGCAGATTCGCGGAACAGCGCCGCAGCCCACGAATTACGGCTCAACGATTACAGAATAGGCTGGAATTTTACGCGGTTGAAAATGGTCTGCGGCCTGGCTTATTTACGGGCAGATTTTCCTGGAAGATTCAAGTCGATCAGCCCCGCGGGCAACGCCATCTCCACGCGCTTGGCTTTCAGGTCGATCTTCCGCAAGTACTCTTGGCAAAAGTGTGCCTGCGGTCAAGGATTTGAATCAGAGCCGGAACGAAGTGTGCAACACTGAGCAGTCTGCTTCCCTTTCGCGCGGCGAGCAATTCCGACCAGCATTCATCAACCTGGTCGTTGAATACTGCTCGATAGAAGGTTCTGCATCAGGCTAAGGATGCTTTTCAAAAGAGGATTTTGCCAGGTCGCAGACACTCAAGACGCAAGGAACTCTTGATGGACCACAACTCAGTGCAACCCGCAACCGGACAAAGGAGAACTTCACTATGAAACTGAGCTCAAGCGATAAGGCAACAGGAAAGCTTCACGAAGTTAAGGGCGCAATCAAGCAGACGGCCGGCCAGATTGCCGGGAATCCCCGCCTGGAAGATAAGGGCAGAACTGAAAAGAATGCGGGCAAGGTTCAGAACTTTGTCGGCAAGGTTGAGAAGGTTATCGGGGAATAGACGAATCAATACCGGACTCAGATACGAGAAAGGTTAATACAAAATGTCGCAATCAGTTATGGAACAAGTGGGCGAACAGATTGACAAAACGGCGCACAAGACTTCTCAGGCTGCATCTTCTGTTGCGGATGCGTTTGAGGATGGCGTCGAAGCAGCGCGGTGTGCCGCAAAACATGGTGGTCATGTCGCTGCAGAGTTGTTTGACGACACAAAACGGCGCGTACAACGGCATCCAATTCAAACAGTGTTGGCGACATTCGCGATAGGCATCGCGGCTGGAGCAACGATCGGCTGGATGGCGAGGCGAGGATAGTACTAGCAGCAGAGCGAGCACGTGAGAGCGGGTCCAGTGCGCTGGGCCCGTTTCACTGAATGTCTCAGGATTTTAGCTGGAATTACGGACAGGATGTCATTTTCCACGAAACCTGCGATGAGGTTACGCAGAATCGTGAGCAAACCAATTCATGAAAGCCCCGAACTGATCAGGCCTTCTCCTGCGCATTCAGCTCCACCAGCCCATCGGGCAGCGCCATCTCCACTCGCTTCGCTTTGATGTCGATCTTCCGCAAGAAATTCTTGGCGAAGGGGACGAGAACCTCGCCCGACGCGCCTTTCACCACCAGCAGCGCCACCGGGCCGGCTGTTCGGTCCACGCTCTCGATTTCGCCCACCGTTACCGGCTCAGCTCCCGCCACGTCGATCAGCGCGCAGCCGATCAGGTCGCCGGTGTAGACCTCATCCTCGGCAAGAGCGGCCCGTTCGGTGCGCGGAATAGCGACGATCAGCCCCTTGAGGGTTTCGGCTGCCGAGATGGAATCCACCCCGGCAAAGTGCAGCACGATGCCGCCCTTGTGCAGCCAGTGGGCAATGAGTTCCACCTCGCGCGGAGAGGCGCCGGCCGCCGTTGAGCGAGCGGATTTTGCGGCAGAATCCGGCAGCAGCCAGAGCCGCTTGCGTTCGGCAAATTTTTCAGGGAAATCGGTGAGGATGTCGGCGAAGACCTCGCCTTTGCGCCCCTGCGTGCGGCGAATGCGCGCCAGCCAGACCCAGTCTTCAGGCGAGGTCATCGCTGCCTCCAGTAAGGGGCCGGATGCATCGGCAACAGACCACTCAGGGCTCGTCTTCTTCCAGAATGTCGAGCGTGTAGCGGTGATGCACCTTCATGCTGACAGCGCCCAGGATGGTGCGCATCGAACGGGCGGTGCGCCCCTGCTTGCCAATGACCTTGCCCACGTCCTGCGGGGCCACGTGCAGCTTGAGAACCGTGTTTTCGTCGCGGCCCACGCTCTCCACCTCAACGGCTTCCGGCTCATCCACCAGCGCCCGCGCAATCTCGCGGACCAGTTCTTCCACTTGAACACTAGCGTTTTGGGTCATGCTCTTGCCTCTGACCAGTGCGACCTGGAATTGGCAGCCATGGTTTGGCGGCCTCAAATGAACCACATGGAACTTTGGCCGCATAGTAACAGCCCACACCCTCCGCCGTCAGCAAATAAAATGCGCGCAGGCTGGGATGAGCCCGCGCGCGCGTTCTGGGAGGGGCAAAAATCAGGCTGCGGCGGTTTCTGAAACCGGCGCGGCGGCCGGGGTCCTGGTGACCAGCTTTTCAACCCTAGGCGATAATTGCGCGCCCACGCTGCGCCAGTAGTCGATGCGCTCGCGCTTCAAATCGACCGTGGCCGGGGTGGTGCGGGGGTTGTAGGTGCCGACGACCTCGATGGAACGGCCATTGCGGGCGCGGTCCTTCTCGATGACCACGATGCGATAGTAGGGTTGCTTGGGAGCGCCAATACGCGCTAAACGAATCATTACCACGGCGATACGGTTCCTTTCAGATTGCAAAACTATGTTGTTGTCTACAGGGTGCTGGTCAGCAGGTGCATGCCGAGCCACAGGGAGGGCTGGACGCGTCCAGCCATACAAGACACAACACCTAAGTATCGCCGATAGCGGGCGGTTGAGGCAAATGGCCCTCCCGCCGCCGGTAACAGGCTGCGGAACAGCGGTCAGGGCTGGCGCGCTATTTGCCTTGCTTGCCCTTCTTGCCGCCAGCCAACTTGGCCGCGGCCTGTTGCGGCTGGTCGCCGCTGTGATGCCGTTTGTGGTGAGCCAGGGCCTTGGCGATTTCTTCGGGGGACAGCTTGCTGCCTCCCAAATGCAGAACATCGTTAGCGATGGTCGGGTCGGTTTTGGTCGGTTCCATGGATTTCTCCTTTTCAAGGGAGGGCGCGCGGAACCGGGCAAGGCTGGCTCCCTCCCTCCCGCTTTACAGCATAGTCCCATTCGGCAAAGACGAACAGAATCTCTTCTGCCAGATGGCTGGTCAGTTATGAATCTTTTTCAGCAGCCATGCCATATTCTGGCCCAGGGTTTTCATGGTCTGCATGCCCTCCTCGTCGCGCTCCACGTCGCCCGGCTGGAGGCCGATGCCGATGTTCCAATAGGACGAGCCGGGGATGATCATCTCGCTGATCAGGAAGAAGTGGTTCAGAGCGTCGAAAGCGTGGATTGCACCTGCGCGGCGCACGGCCACCACGGCCGCGCCCACCTTGCGCCGGAAGAAGTTGCCATTAGCCCGGGAAACCAGGCAGGCGCGGTCCATCAGGGCTTTAATCTCGGGTGAAATGTCGGCCACGTAAGTGGGCGAGCCCAGCAGGATGCCGTCCGCCTCCTCCATTTTTTCGATCAGGGCATTGCCCTCGTCGCTCTTCTGCCCGCAGCGGCGGTCCTTGTTTTGCGCGCATTTGCGGCAGGCGAGGCAGCCGTGAATCTTCATTCCGCTCATTTCGATCAGCTCGGTTTCGATTCCCTCGCTTTCCAACTCCTTCAGAACGCGGCGCAGCAGGATGGCCGTGTTGCCGCCCTTGCGCGCGCTGCCGTTCAACGCAACAACCTTGATCCGGGTTCCGCTCATAGTCCTTCTCCCTTTGCCGGCCATCCGGCTTGTGGTCCGATGGCCGAGATTCCCCAATCCTCTATTATGCTTCCTCGGCCGGACGGGAAGCCCCGCTTGTGGCGGCGATCCAGGCAGGATTTTTGCCGTTACGCTTTTATTGAAATCTTTTGCGGCGGATGGCGCAAGATTTCTCTCCTGCTCCGTTCAATGGGAGTGGACAACGACGATTTGTCATTTTCGCGGGAAGCATTTTGCCCTCGCCGGGGTCCATAGGAGTAGCATTTTGTTGATTGGTCCGAGGAGGTTTCTATGCGCCGTGCCTTTGCCGTCTTCTGTCTTGCTGCTTTCGCCGTGACCATGGCCGCCCAAGCGCCGGCCGGGTCCGTTGCCAAGTCAAAGCTGTCCGCACCGCAGGCGCCGCCGAAGGCGCAGTCAGCCGCACCGCAGGTGGTCAAAGACCTGCCCGTGCGCAAGGTGGTGCTCTACAAGAACGGCGTGGGCTACTTTGAGCACGCCGGTTCGGTCACCGGCAACCAGCGCGTGGCCATCGATTTCACTTCGCCGCAGTTGAACGACGTCCTGCAGTCGCTCACCGTCCTCGACGAGGGCGGAGGGCGGATTGCAGGGGTCAACTACAACTCCACTACGCCGCTGGCCGAGCAGCTTAAAACGCTCTCCCTGGGCATGACCGACGACCCTACCGCGACCATGCTCTTCCAGGCGCTCAGGGGCCAGCGGGTTGAGGTCACGGGCGGGCCGGGCGGCCCGATCACCGGGCGGTTGCTCGCAATCGAAACGCGCACCGAGAATGTGGGCGAGGCTGACAAAACGATCGACAAGTTTTATCTGACGCTGGTGGCAACATCCGGCGCTGTGCGAGTCATCGAGCTGACCCCGGCGCTGAGCGTGCGCCCGCTGGATGCGAATCTCGGGGGCCAGCTTGACCGCTATCTGGAGCTGCTCTCGACGACCCACGCCACCGGCCTGCGCCACCTAACCCTGAATGCGCTTGGGGCAGGGCAGCGCCAGTTGCGGGTAAGCTACATCAGCGAGGTTCCGGTCTGGAAGTCGACCTACCGCATCGTCTTCCCGCGCACGCCGAATGGCAGCGCGACCATGCAGGGCTGGGCGGTGGTGGACAACACCGTGGGCGCGGACTGGGACAATGTGCAGTTGTCGCTGGTGGCCGGAGCGCCGCAGAGCTTCATCCAGCCGCTCTCGCAGCCCATCTACGTAAAACGGGTGGAGATTCCCATCGCCACCGAGGCGCAGTTAACGCCGCAGACCTATGAGGCGGCGGAGGAGTTGAAATCCGTTCAAGCGCAATCGGAGATGGCGAATGAACGGCTTGCCGTACCTCATGCCGCTCCGATGATGGTAGCCAGAAAGAAGGTGTCGGCTGGAGGCGTTGGTTCCGGCGCTGGTATCGGTTCCAGCTATGGTGGCAGAGTCATGAGAAACGGCGCTAACTCCGTTTCAGTAACTGCCGACGCTCTTACGATTGGCGTAGATCGAGCCAGCGACGCATTTCATGAAGGCGACGTGACCACCAACGCCTTTGATGACTTCTTCGAGTACGCGCTCACCGCTCCGGTCACTATCCACAAAAACGAATCGGCCATGGTGCCCATCCTGCAACAGGAGCTTCCCGCGATGCACGTGACGGTGTGGAGCGAGAAGGAGCCTACTCCGATGCGCGCGGTGTGGCTGGAAAACAAATCCAAGCTGACGCTCGACTCCGGCAGCTTTTCGATTTTTGAGAGCGGAGAGTTTGCCGGCGAGGGCCTGCTCGAACCGATTCATCCCGGCGAAAAGCGGCTGCTCTCCTACGCAGCAGACCAGGCAGTAAAGGTGCGCCGCGCCACGCCCGCGGTGACCAGCACGCTGCGCCACATTGCGATGCACCGGGGCGTGCTGGTGCAGCAAACCAGCCGGGTCACCGAGAGCGCCTACACCGTGAATAATACCGGCGATGAAGCGCGGGAAGTGCTGATCGAGCACGCCCGCATTGCCAACGCAGAGCTGGACTCCGAGACCAAGCCGGCGGAGACCACGGCCACAGCCTATCGCTTCCGCGTGGCGGTCGCGCCGCACCAGTCCGCCGATCTGCATGTCCGCGAGCGCGCCCTGCTCTCGGAAACCATAGTCATTAATCCTGAAGTGGACCGCAGCGTGTTTCTGATTGCGGTTGGTAAGATCACGCCGTCCGTGGAGGAAAAACTGAAGCCGCTCATCGATGCAGAAACCGCGCTCAGTGGCCTGAACATCAAAATCGAGGAGAACGAGGCGAAAGAAAAGCAGCTGGCCGCCGACGAGGACCGCGACCGCGCCAACCTGACCGCCCTGAAGGGCAACGACGCCGCCAAGCGCTTTGTGGAGGAACTGAACCGCGCCGAAGATGCGTTGCAGGCCGCGCGCAAACAGGCCGCTGATCTGAAGCAGCAGAAGAACGCTGCGATGGAGAAGCTCAATGCGCTGATTGCCGGATTGAGCTTTGACTGGGATGTGAAGTAAAGAATAGTTCTCAGTTGTCAGGGAACAGGGGCTTGACATTCTAGCGAGTAATATTTGCTTCCTTCACCCCAACGAGCAGAAATCGCTCGTTGGGGATCTCGGCAGTACTGAGGAATAAGGGGTTAGGACGCCCGAATTGTTCCACGTGGAACATATTCATTCTATTGAGCTTAACTCGATGTTTACCACTTAATTATCAGCAAGATTTTGAAATAAATTTGGGTTGGGTAAGGGGGCGTCAGAGACCAGGGAATAGAAGCCTTGTTCCCGATCCCTGGATCCTGCTTCCACCCATCCCTCAAGGTCGCAGAATCAACAGCGCCTCCCGTTCCGCGCTTCCCTCCGGGGCCAGAGTTTCCATTCTATAGTCGAAGGTCACCAATGTTCCTTTGCGGTGCATGGCCAGGGCCAGTAGATAGGCGTCGGTGATCTGCTTCGGCCCGTGCAAACGGCGCCTTATCGATACACTGAGCGCGGATAGAGGAAGATCGTCGGGCCAGAACTGGTGGTTTCTGCTCGCTTCGGTTGTTTTCTGCAGCAAGTCGAGCGCCGAGCGAATTCCCGGCGCGGGCTTTATATAGGCAGGATTGCAGACAATCCGCACAAATCCCTGCTCGGTAATCGGGCATGTTGCCCATCCTCGATTCTCATTGCCGGCAAACCATCGCGCCATACGCACATGAAACACGTGATTTTCCCACAGGAGAGCAAGCAGAGCATTCACGTCCAGCAAAGCGATACTCACGGCAGCTCACTCTCCATTGCATCCTTCAGCGCCAGCGCCTTTTCAAGCGTGATCATCTCCGCGTCCGGCCCGGGCGAGAAGATGAAAATGCCGTTCTCCCACTTCACCGGCACTTCGGCATTCAAACCGCGTTCAAGAATATGCGTAGCCGCGGCGCCGTTACTGATCGATCTTGCCGCGGCATACTCCTTCACCTGCTGCAATACGTCATCACGAATATCGAGAGTGGTTCTCATGGCAATCCTCCCCCGGAAGCTGGCCGATTCTGTTCTGCGCAACGGTCAGGGGAAGGCCCCGCACGGCGCATCAAACTTATTATATGATGCGGAACAAGAAATAACGCATCATATATACAAAATGATGCGAAATGATATTTTGCGCATCATGCCTATCTGCTTTCGCAGAGAAGGGCGGATTCGATAGCTGTGCGCATACAGCATTGCTATGATTTGCATTCAGTTACCATCATGGAAACTTTAGTTCCATTAAATAGTAAGTAAAACTCCGTTAAATCCGGTAAAGTGGATATGGCCCTTTTTAGTGCTCGGGATGCCTCCTATGGAAACTTCGAAGTCCGCGATACCGCTATCTTCTGCCACTCCTCAGCCGAGCTTTCAGCAGCAGGAAGTGCGCTGCGCGGTGCGTTTTCCGCTGGCGCTGCCTGTAGTGTTGATGACCAGCAAGGGAGAAATTGCCGCTGTGACCCGGAATGTATCCGCCAGCGGCGTGGTTTTTGAGTTGGACAGCCCGGTTCAGGCAGGGCTGGAGATCCGTTTTTCCATGCGTATGCCCGGTGAAATATTAGGCACGCCTCACGATGTTCTGGTTCAATGTCAGGGGCGTGTGGTACGCTGCTCAAGGAACCAAAGTAACTATCTGGCTGCCGCTACCATCGACGAATATCAGTTCGCCGAGCAGTAACAGCCGGAAGAGGTTTGGCGACAATCACTTTTCTTGACACGAACTTATTATGGATTTTCTGGAAGATTCTGCTGAAGGCGAAATCCACGACACTCCGATCCAGCCGGGGACAATCCGCGTGATTCTTGCGGATTCCCAGGCGATCTACCGCGTGGGCATTCGCAAGGTTTTCGCGCTGGAAGACGACCTGCGCGTCGTGGCCCAGGCCGATTCCCTGGAGAATCTGCGGGCAGCCATCGAACGCTATCCTACCGACATCGTGCTTCTGGAGGGCAGCCTGCTGGCCGGCACGGCCAACGTCATTCCCGAGCTGCTGCGCATTGCCCCCGATGTAAAGCTGATTGTGCAGGCCGTAGCCGCCGACGAGAACCAGACTGTTGAGTTGTACCGGCGCGGCGTGCGCGGCATTGTCAGCCGTTCGATCTCGCCTGACCTGCTGGTCCGGTGCGTCAGGCGGATCGCGGCCGGCGAAACCTGGATCGACAATCAATCGGTCAGCTGGGTTATCGAGGCTTATCGCGCCCAGGCCGCCGCCCTGGTCAATCCCCGCGTCCAGCCCAAGCTCTCGCCCAAGGAGATGGCCATCATCACCTGCATCACCCAGGGCAAGCGCAACAAGGAGATTGCCTACCAGTTGGGGACCACCGAGCAGGTGATCAAGAATTATCTGCGCAAGATCTACGACAAGCTGGGCGTCAGCGACCGGCTGGAACTGGCCCTCTATTGCCTGCACAACAAAATTATTCATACCGACGAGGATGAGGAATTGACAGTTCAGAAGCAGGTAGGCAAGTAGCCGGGTCGATTCCAAGGGAATTTTTACAGATGATATAGAGTGCGGCGTGGACCAGGAGGTCCACACAACAGCCGGCCGGGAGGCCGGCGCTACAATTTCGCGGGCATCAACCGGCGCCTACTCGCTCTCCGGCCGTTTGTAGGGATTTTGCAGCCATTGGCGGGCCTCGTTGGCCGCGCCCTGGCTGTTGTCATTGATCTGCACCACCAGCCGGTATTCATTCACTGCCCGGTCGCGCTGGCCGGTGATGTCGAAGATCTTGCCCAGCGCAATGTGGCTCCAGACCTCGGTCCAGCGCGGCTCGCCGTTGCCGTGCAGAGCGTCGCGGTAGGCGTTAACGCTGGCCTGGTAATTGTGCTGCTTGTAGAGCACCTCGCCGATGCGGTAGTTGGCCAGTGAACTCTGTGCGTTGATTTCCAGGGCCTTCTGGTACTCGGCCAAGGCGCCGGCCAAATCGCCCTTGGCCGCCAGTTGCTGCCCCTTGAGAATGTAGATGCGCACCTGCACGTCAGGTGTGGACTTGAGCACCCAGCCCTGCGGGTCGATGATAATGCGGCGCGGGCGGCCGAAGGTGTCCACGGAAAATTGCGTATGCGCGTCCACCACATCGATCTTTTGCGTCTCGGTCTTGCCGTCGGTTTCCACACTCAGCTCCACCGGCATGCGGAACAGGTCAAGATCCTGCTCAATCACGCCGATAACGCGGAAGCCCTTGTTATTGCCGAGCCGGTAGATGGCGTACTTGTTCGCGAACTGCGGCGCGCCGGTGCTGTCGACCCACTGCGCAAAGAAGGCGGTCAACGGCCGCCGGCTCTCGGCTTCGGCTGCCTTCTCCAGGTCGGCCGCGCGTATCGAGCTGCCGCTGAACTGGCTGAGCACGCTTTTGAGCGTAGCCAGGAAGGCCTGGTCGCCGATCTCCCAGCGCAGCATGTGGAAGATCATGGCGCCCTTTTCCATGGTCATCAACTGGAACTCGGGGGAAAGGGGATTGAGTCGGCCAGCGCTCGACAGAGGAATGGTGTCATAGGCCAAGGCGCCGGCGGAAACATCCAGCAGGGCCGTCTTCAGGGCGTTCTGGCCGCTCTGGTTTTCGACATATAATAGCTCGCTGTAGCGGGCCATGCCGTAGGTGATCCAGGCGTCGTTCAGCGAGCGCGAGCTTATTTTGCAGCCCCACCACTGGCGGGCGATGGTGTTGGCCAGCAGGCGAATGCCGCTTGTGTCGCCCACGCGGGAGCCGGGAATGCCGGCGAGCTCCGGCGCCCATATGGATTGCAGCGTGTCGTCCGGCAGTTCGACAACATTCAAGCGGCTGGACTCGGCCTCGCCAAAGCTCGCGGTGAAAAATTCGTACTCTTTGGCCGCGGTTTGCTCCAGTTCGCTGGCCGACTGCTGGTGACTCGCCGTCCTATAAACCGTCACGTTGCCCGCGCCGCCCGGCACTGGCTCCACGTAACGGCCGGCAATCACCGTACCCGGTAAACCGGGCTTCTCCCAGTTGAAGAAGAACTCGTCGCCAGGCTTGCTGCTGGCCAGAATCACCGGTTTGGCTCCGCCCTGCGCGCCACTCGAAAAGACCCGCATTCCGTGAGGCACGCGGATGTGCATCTCTGCGGTGAAACGGCTGGTCAAATCACCCGTGGTGGGAAACCAGCGCGCCGGATAGAGCAGGTAAGTAATCGGTTCCTGTATAGCGGCCAGCTTGACGCCCTTGATTGGGCCATCGTTGTTGCCGGTGATCACGCCCTCGTACTCAAAGGTCCAATGCACCGCTTGCCCGTGGACAAAGGGCTTGGTCGGAACGATGCGGATGTTGCCGTCCGCCGCGCGCTGGCCGGTGAGCACCGTGCCGGCCTCATCGGAAATCTTGGTCACCTTCAACGCCGGGTGCAGGCCGAAGCTGACAGACTCGTCTTGTTGCGGCCCGGCATTTTCCGGCGCGGTAAAGCTGACCACCGCTTTGGCCGACAAGTGGTGCGTCTCCGTGTCGATCTCGGCGTCGATCACGTAGCCCGTAACAGCAGGCGCGGGCTGCTCCGGCCGCTGGGCGGCTAGCGGAACGGCTACGATGAAAGCACAGGCCAAACAGGCCAAGCTCGCCAGCAACGCCGTCCTCGTCTTCATGCGCACGCAGCCATTATCGCAGCCGCCGCCACGGCCTTTCACCCCGGCCTTCTGTGGCCGGCTATAGCGGTTCTCCAATAGCTATACTCTGGAAGCACGGCGCTGAGTGGCTTTTTCCTAAAGAAAAAGCCACCTTTCACATGACTTGCTGGAGCACGTGAATTGGAGAACCGCTCTCGCGTTTACTGCTTGATGATTTCCAGCTCGATGGTCAGTTTGACCTCGTCGCCCACGACGATCGCCGGGAAGCCGGTTCCAATCCCAAAGGCGGTGCGGCTGAGGGTGGTGGTGGCGGAGAAACCGGAGTGCGGCTTGTGGTCCATTGCGCCCTCCACCGGAGTGCTGGGGCCTTCCACATCGAGCACGATGGGCAGGGTGACGCCGTGCAGGGTCAGGTTGCCGTTCACCGTCAGCCTGTTGCCGTTCTTCACTACGCTGGAGCTGGTGAAAGTTGCTGTGGGGAATTTGGTCACATCGAAGAATGCATCGGTTTTCAGGTGCGTGTCGCGGGCCGGCTCTCCGGTGTCTACGGTGGTGGTGTCGATGGTGACCGTAATGGTGGACTTGGTGACATCCGCCTCGTTGTAGACCAAAGTGCCTTTTACCCCGCCAAAGCGGCCATGCACGTTGGAGACGCCGCCGTGGCGGATGCTGAAAATGACTGCGCTGTGAGCCGGATCGGTGGCCCAGGCGGAGATTTGCGCCATGGCCAGGGGAGCTGCCAGCGCCAGAATGCCAGAGAAAATTGCCAAACGCTTCATCGTAACTTCCTTTCGGTAACGGGCCGTCGGGCCGCTGTGGGGTTGGGGAGAGGGAAGCCTCTTATCGAATGCGCAAAAATGGGGAATGTTTTCCTCGCGAAATCTTCACGTAAAATTTCGATGCTGATCAATTGTGATTTGTTGCAACAATTTTTGTCTGGTTCCTATGGACCATCCTATGAATGGAAATTTGAGTCCCGATTCTCTGTTCCCATGTCCCTGGTCCCTGTTATTCTCGCGTAGATGTCCGTTCTGAACGACTTCCGGCGACTTACCCGGTCCCAGAGATACACCTTCCTGGCCGCCTTCCTGGGCTGGACCATGGATTCGCTCGACTTTTTTCTGCTGGTTTTCTGCGTCAAAGCTATAGCCGCGGAGTTCCACACCCTGCCTTCAGCGGTGCTGGGCGCTGTCTTCCTGACCCAGGCCTTCCGGCCGGTGGGCGCGGTGCTCTTCGGCGTGCTGGCCGACCGTTATGGACGCCGTCCGGTGCTGATGGTCAACATCCTGAGCTTTTCGGTGATCGAGCTGGCCTGCGGCTTTGCGCCTTCGCTCTTTGTGTTGCTGATTTTGCGCGCACTTTTTGGGTTAGCGATGGGCGGCGAGTGGGGCGTGGGCGCGGCGCTTACCTTTGAGACGCTGCCCGCCGAGGGCCGCGGCGTCTTCAGCGGAATTTTGCAGGAGGGCTACGCGCTGGGCTCCATCCTGGCCGCCGGCGCCTTCGCTCTTTTCTTTAACGGCTTCACCCTGCCGGGGCTGCACGTCCCAGGAATCGGCTGGCGCGGCCTTTTCATTCTGGGCGCCATGTCGGCCCTGCTGGTGCTTTATGTGCGGATGCGGGTTGAAGAGTCACCGGTCTGGCTGGAAGGGAAGCGGCAGCGGCTGGCGCGCTCTGCCGGAGACGCCCTGAGCGCCAGGGCCGGGGAACTGGCCCGCCTGCGGGCCTTTCTGCCCACCTTTCTTTTTCTCATCTTGCTGATGACCGCCTTCATGAGCTTTTCGCACGGCACGCAGGACGTGTATCCCACCTTCCTGGCTACCTATGCCAAACTCACTCCGCGGATCGTCGGCCTGATTGGCGTCTTGTATGGCATAGGCTCCATCGCCGGCGGCATTGCCTTCGGGGCGCTCTCGGAAAAGTGGGGCCGCAAGCGGGCCATCGTCGTCGCGGCTCTGCTGTCGATTCCGGTGATTCCGCTTTACGCCTACGGCCACTCGGCGCTCACGCTGGGCATCGGCGCGGTGCTCATGCAGTTCATGGTGCAGGGAGCGTGGGGCGTGGTGCCGGCCTATCTCACCGAGCTGTCGCCGGCTCCAGTGCGGGCCACGGCTCCCGGCCTCGCCTACCAGTTGGGCGGCCTCATCACCTCATGGAACGGCAAGGCGCAGGCGCTCATCGCCGAGCGCACCGGCAACTACCCGGCAATGCTGGCCGGTACCGTGATCCTTGTGGCGTTGATGCTGGCCGGGTTGGCGCTCGCGGGCCGCGAAGCCAAAGGGCAGGAGATGACGGCGGCGTGAGGCGAGTACCGCAAAGAACGTTTTTGGGCGTAACCTATGAACAGGAAGGAGCGATCCATGGCAAATCTCGATTGGTCCCAATGTCCCGTTGTCGAAAGCATCCCCGGCAAGGTAAGCGGCGCCTGGGTGCTCAAGGGAACACGTATGCCGGTCTCGGCAATCTTCGAGAACATCGCGGCCGGCGCCAGTATCGACGACCTCATGGAATGGTTTGACGGGCTTGATCGCGAGCAGGTCAAAGCAGTGATTGAGTTTGCCGCGCGCAGTCTCGATAAGGAGCCCGCATACGCGGCTTAAATGCGCATCCTCTTCGATCAGGCAACACCCGTGCCGCTACGTCCGTATCTTGCGGGACACACTGTTCACACAGCTGCGGAAGAAGGTTGGGACCGGCTCAGAAACGGCGACCTACTGAACGCAGCCGAGGAGGCAGGGTACGATCTGCTATTGACAACCGACAGGAATATGCAATATCAGCAGAATATTGAAGGGCGTAAGATTGCGGTTGTGATTTTAAGCCGGCAGCAATGGCCACAGCTTCGGCCTCACATTCAGCTTGTGGTTGACGCAGTCAAGACAGTCCGTCAGGGCAGCTTTGCGGAAGTTGAAATCCCCTTTGAATAGTTTTGTCTCACCCTACCGCTGATAAATCCCGACAAGCCTGCCGCTCGCCAGAATGTGCCCCTGCATCGCAGCTTCCACCTGCGCCCGCGTCGCGCCTACCGGCAGATTCAGCTTTGAGTCCAGCGCGTAGAGCGTGAAGATGTAGTGATGCGGCGAACCCGGCGGAGGACAGGGGCCTCCATAACCGATCTCGCCGAAATCGTTACGCCCCTGGAGCGCGCCATCCGGAAGCTGGCCCAGCGCCGGCAGCCCCTCGGGAAGCGCGCGTGTCCCGGCGGGCAGGTTGTACATCACCCAGTGAACCCAGGTTCCGCGCGGCGCGTCCGGGTCGGTGACCGTCAGCGCAAGGCTCACCGTCCCCGCCGGTGGCGCGCTCCAGGCAAGCTGCGGAGAGATGTTCGCTCCGCTGCATGTATACTTCGCCGGAATCCGGCTTCCATCCTGAAAACTGGTACTGGATAGATTCATCGTTTGCCCCCTTGCTGCTGAACTGTGGCAGCCCGGCAGCGCCGCACCCAGGAGCAGAACTCCCGCCGCAACGCTCCACACCGATTGCCGTAATTCTCCGACGACTCGTTTATTTGCCGAAGCATGCATACGCCGTCTACCTCCTTGCAACCTGGCCACTGCCAAGGAATTTTAGTACATTTCACGGTTCCTGGAATGTGAGCATCGAGCTATCCCACCCTTGCGATAGGAAAAAATCGCAAGGATGGGGCACGGAATTTTTGTGCTAAGGGTGTGAAAACCGTAGGCTGGTTGGGTTAAGAAGTAGAATTCGCTGCCCCCGTTCCCTGACCCCTGATCCCTGGCTCCTCATGTTGGCCGAATCAATTCGAAACGCTCCCGGGTGCGGACCCAGGTGTTTCCGGCCATGCGGCCCACGGCGTCCAGGCCCGCCGGATCGACGCGAAAGTCCTCCACCAGGTCCTCGCGCAGGTGAAAGCGGAGCACCTCGCCCAGCACGATGACGCCGCTGGCCAGCGCGTGGCCAGTGTAGATGACCTGAAGCAGCTTGCACTCCATCTGCGCGGGCGACTCAGCGACGCGCGGCGGACGGACGGCTACGCTCTCGACCGGCGTCAGCCCGGAGAGCACGAACTCGTCTACCTCCGGTGGAACCTCGGCAGAAGCAGCGTTGGCTGCGGCGGCGATGGCGTCGCTGACCACGTTGATGACAAACTCGCTCGTCTCTTCCACGTTGCGCAGCGTGTCTTTTGGCTCGACGGTCCCATCCGTAGCGCCGGCGCGCAGCGACGGGCAAAAGAGCACTGTGGGCGGATTTGAGCCCACGCCGCAGAAAAAGCTGAAGGGCGCGAGATTTGCTACACCGTCGCGGCTCACGGTCGAGACCAGAGCTACCGGACGCGGCACGATCATGCCGGTCATCAGCTTGTACATTTGCCGGGGCTGGCAATCTGCCGGATTAAAGCAGAGCATCGGGCTTGCGGAAGTGTGCGAGTGATCCATGCAGATAGCCTAGACCATTTTTACAGATTGTATAGAGCGCGGCGTGGACCAGGAGGTCCACGCAACAGCCGGCCGGGAGGCCGGCGCTACAGGATTGAGTCGATATCGGTTGGAGAAATGCTCTGGACCATTGTAGAGACAGGCGCGACAGCCATTGCAGCGCATTTTACTTTTCCGTCTGTTCGGTCAGCCCAACCTCGGCTGGCGGCGCTAGCGTGTGTGTCTTCCACCACTGCTCCAGCACCTGGATCCAGCGGTCGCTGCGGCCGATCCACAGTTCCGCGGCGCGGTCGTAGCGGGCCAGGTTGTTCTCCAGCCAATAAGGCCGGTTGTCACGCAGCCAGGCTTGCTTGTAAAGACCACCCAGCAGCGAGTAGCCGTCGCGCATGTCCTCCAGCAGGCCATTGTTCGCGCCGATGGCGTACAGCTTCGCCTCGACCTCATCCCGGCGGCTCTTGTCACCGGCTATGGCTCGCGCCTGCCTGTAGAGCGCAACGGATTCGTCGGCTGCCTGAAATTTGAGGCCCACAAAATCGATGCGACGGGCTCCCAGCTCCATCGCGTCCAGCGCCTCCGGATTTTCCAGAACGCGATTCTCCTTCTTGGCCGCGGCCCTGGCTTCGGTGATCAACGCAATGGCGCGCTCGGCGTGCAACCGCAATTCGCTCTCAACGGGGCGCAGCTTGTCGTTTACGCGCTCACCCTCCGGCGAGAAGGGATCCACCCAGAAGTAAACGTCTCTGGCATCGTGCAGGCCGGCCTCTTTGAACGCGTTGTGAGCGGCCATCAGCTCGCGCTGCGCCTGGTCGATCTTGCCTGTCGGGTCCTGGTGAAACGCAAACCCAAACGAAGACGAAAAAGCCGCTTCCGAGCTTTCTCCCGCCTGCCATCCGGCGGCCGCGCCAAAGAGCACGCCAAACCAGTTCTCGTCGAAGATGCCCTCGCCGTCATCGTTCCACACGGTGTTCAACACGCCCGTCGCACCCAGCGCCTGGCCGTCGCGCACAAAAGCGCGAATGTTGGCCAGCGCATCGTTGTTGTTGGGATAGAGGCGATTCCAGTTGCTGACGCCCGGCGCAACCCACGTTTCTAATCCCGCATGAGTAAACGGCTCGATGATCGGCTTGAAGTCCGGCCGCACACTGTAATCCCAGGGCACGGCGATCATATCCCTGGGCAGGGTGCCCACCAGCTCCGGCGATTTGACCGCGATGTCTCCCCAGAAGAGCAGCCGCTTGTGGTTGGGCTCGAGCGTCGTGTGAATCTGCTTGAGAAAGTCGATATAGACAGCGCTCAGTCCCTGCTTCTCAACCTGCTCGCGCGTCTTGCCCAGGCCCAGGTCATTGGTTTCGTCGGCGCCGATGTGCGCGTACGGAGCGGGAAAGACCTGCGCGAGTTCGCTGAACCAACTGCCGATCAGCGGCAGCGCGGCCGCGTCTGACCCAGGAGGCGAAGGTCTATCGCTGGGGGCTGCGGGCGCCAGCACCGAGCCATGCGGCGTCTCGCCCAGTGAGGAGAACTGCTCAAACTTGAGCAGATGGTGCAGGTGGCCGAAGGACTCCTGCTCGGGAATGACGGTGATGTGGTACTGGGCGGCATAGGCCACCAGCTCGCGGGCTTCGTCGGGGGTCATGGCTCCGCCGGGAAAGGCTGCGACTGGAGATACAGCATAGGCGAAGGTGTGCTCAAAGTAGGGCGATAAGATGTTGATCTTATAGGCCGCCAGGGTGCGAATCTCGCGCTTCAAAAAATCCATGTTGGGCAGAGGGCCGCGCGACCAGTCGTCAGAGAGCCCGCGAAAGGCCATCGCCGGCCAGTCGCGCAGTGTGGGCACGAGCAGCACCGCGTCCTGGCCGCTGCCGCGAATCAACTGCTTCACCGTCTGCGCGCCATAAAAGATGCCGGCGGAGGTTTCGGCGATCACCGCCAGGCCGCCCTGCCCGTCGGGCACGAGAATGTAGCCCTCGTCGTGCATCGCCGGTTCAAAGCTCATGTGGTTTGCGGCCAGCAGCGCCCGCGCCGGCTCGCTTTCCGCCCGCTCCAGCCGGATGAAAGGCGCATCGCTGCGCACGATCCGTTTCCCCAGGCGATCCTCGACCAGATCCTCGACGGCAAACTGATCCTCCGCATTCTTCTCCGATGTGACCAGAAAACCGATGCCTCCAATGGGAATTGCCTGAACGGCAGAGCACTCCCGCGGCGCGGGCACCAGGTGCAGATCCGCGCAGGAGGGCGCAGCGGTTTGTGCAAACGCGCCGGCTGCGGCGCACAGAACGAACAAAAAGAAAACAGAGATAGAACGGCGCATCAGGTCAACCTCGACAATCTGGTTTCGTCTACAAGGCTAACGCATCGCTGCTGCCACTGTGAAACGGGGCCGGCGCAGGCATCCGGCTCCCATTCGCCGCTTTGTGCCGATATGCGTACGGCTATAGCGCCAGAAATCCGCGCAACGCCTCATCAACGGCCCGCATTGTGGCTCCGTCCGCTTTGCCAATCCGCGCCCCGAGTTTCACGCGCGGCACGGCGGTCGCCTTGTCCACCATGATCTGCGAGGATTTGCGCAGCCCCGTTTCCCGCCCTGCGGCCACCGGAATCCGGAATAGCGGCGCGTCGTGCAACTCGCTGGTCAACGGCAACACAATTACCGAGGGATGCCGGTCAAATGCGTCTGCCTGCACCACCAGCGCCGGGCGCGGCTTGCCGTAATCGCCGGAGACGGCCACGGTCACCAGATCGCCGCGTCTCATCGTTCACCTTCATCGAATTCGCTCAAAGGAGCGCTTACGTCCTGAATCCAGCGCATCACCTCGGCCTCATCCTCGGAGGCAGCGATCAACTGGGACTGGCGGCGCGCCTCAGCGGCAAAACGGCGCTTTCGCGCCTCTGCCACATAGCCGCGTATCAGGGTGCGCAAGACCTCGGCGGCGGGACGATCCTCCGCCTCTACCTCGGCCACAAACTCCTGCTTGAGCGCGGCATCCATGCGCAGGTTCAATGTTGATTCCTTGGGACGGGCAATTGCATGGGGCACGTTACGACTCCTGTATACATTATATAATTACAATCAATACTTACATAATACAATTACATAATTTTGGTGCTAAATTGGGACTGGATGAGTGGAACTGGGAGCTATATGTCTCGCCATGTGGTACTTTGCTTCGGCTTGTGACCCATTACACAGGCACAAGCTGGCTGCGGGGTGAGAATAAATCTGTAAAGCCTGCCAGACCTCCGTTGCGCGGGCCGGGAGAGTATTCAGATGAGCGATCTTGCTCCACTGGCTGAATCCGTTGCTATTGACCCGTTGGTCGGCCATCCTGCCAACTACCACGTCTTTCAGAAGTTTCTCGAGCGCTGCAAGGAGTTGCCGGCCATCACGACGGCGGTCTGTTGGCCGCTGTCGGACGTGGCGCTCAGGGGCACGGTGGAAGCAGCGGAAGAGGGGCTCATCAAGCCTACGCTGATCGGCGACGAGGCCAGGATGAAGGCACTGGCCGCAAAGATCGGCGCCAATATCTCTTCATTCCCCATCGTTGATGTTGACACCGAGGTCAAAGCCGCGGAGTTGAGCGTGGCCATGTGCCGCAGCGGCAACGCCCAGGCCATGATGAAGGGCAGCCTGCATACCGATGAACTGATGAAGGCGGTCATGGCGCGCGATACCGGGTTGCGCACCTCGCGCCGCATTTCACACGTCTTTGTGATGGACACGCCAGCCTATGCGCGCACCCTGCTGATTACCGACGCGGCCATCAACATTGAGCCCGAGCTGGTGGACAAGATCCACATCGTGCAGAACGCCATCGACCTGGCCCACGCCCTGGGCATTCCCGAGCCCAAGGTGGCGTTGTTATCGGCCGTTGAGACGGTCAACACCAAGATCAAGTCCACGCTGGATGCCGCTGCGCTGTGTAAGATGGCCGATCGCGGCCAGATCACCGGCGGCATCCTCGATGGGCCGCTGGCCTTTGACACCGCGGTCAGCGACAAGGCCGCTGCCATCAAGAAGCTGGTCTCGCCGGTTACCGGCCGGGCCGACATCCTGGTGGTTCCCGATCTGGAAAGCGGCAATATGCTGGCCAAGCAACTGGAATACCTGGGCGGAGCGCAAATGGCCGGCATCGTACTCGGGGCGCGTGTGCCCATTATTCTCACCAGCCGGGCGGATTCGGCCGAGACGCGGCTCACCAGTTGTGCCGTGGCCGTGCTGCTGCACTACGCCGAACATCCGATGGGCAAGGCGTAGCTGTCTCCTTCATGAGCGGTTTTCAATGGGCGTCATTTCTTAGGGGAATGGTGTCCGTTTGCATCTAGTCCGTCTTGCCTGGTTTAACTTTGTTGGCGGTATTTCTGAGTTATTTACAGGCATCTTAAAGAAATTGCCTGTCTTTTCCGATGAAATAGGTATAAAAGTTGAAAGGGGAACTGCGTCTTGAGGGATTTCGGGCAAGCGGACCCGCTGGTTTCGCTCGGAATCAGCTTTATCTGCAAAGAAACGCGTTTTCCATCACTTGGGCGGCAGACCGCCAAGGCCCAGAAAGGCCGATATGCGCATTGAAGCGGAAGCCAATCTCTCGGCCTTGATCGAAAGCACCGAAGACCTGATCTTCTCGGTGGATCCCCGCTATCGGCTGATTACCTTTAACCGCGCCTTCATGGAGCATTTCGAAAGATATTATGGCGGTCCGGTAACCCCCGGGATCAGCCTGCGGGAGCTGCTTCCCCCGGCGCAGGCCGCGCCCTGGCTTTCGTTCTTTGACCGGGCCTTTTCCGGAGAGAAGGTTCGCTCCGAAATGCCCCTTGTGGATGGCCGCGTCCTGGAACTCGTTTTCAACCCCATCCTCGTCGATGGCAAGACGACAGGCATCTCGGTCTTCGGAAAAGAAATCACCGAGCGCAAGGCAGCAGAGATCGCGCTCAAGGAGGCCGAAGCTAATCGTCTGGCACTGATTGAAAGCACGCATGACCTGATCTGGTCAGTGGACCTCGACTATCGTCTGGTTACCGTGAATCGGGCGTTACAGCAGGCCTTTTGGACTAGTTTTGGCATTCGCGTGGAGCCGGGGATGCACCGCGAGGGCTTACTCCCGCCAGAGAGAGCGGCTATTTTTCCTCCGCTTTATGAGCGGGCACTTCGAGAAGGCTCTTTTCAAACGGAGTACGTTCTGCTCGATGGCCGCACCCTGGAGTTGACTTTCAACCCCATCGTCGTCGATGGCAAACCCACCGGCATCTCGGTATTCGGCAAGGAAATCTCCGAGCGGAAGGCAGCCGAGATCGCGCTTCAGGGAGCCGAAGCAAAGTATCGTGACATCTTCGAGGGGGCTCTGGAGGGAATCTTCCAAACAACGTTTGATGGTCAGGCGTTGGTAGCCAACCCTGCCGCGGTCCGCATGCTGGGTTACGATTCGCCGCAGGATTATCTCTCCTCTGTCAAGAACACGGTCTTTGATGTCTGGGTATTCCCCGAGGAACGCGCAAGGTATATCCGACTGCTCCAAAAAAATGGGGTTCTGCGCGGATTTGAGTGCCAGTTCAAGCGCAAGGACGGAACCACCATATGGGTCGCGCTCAACTCCCGGAAAACTGTCGCTGCAGACGGGAAGACGCCCATCAACGAAGGTTTTATTGAAGACATCACCGAGCGCAAGAAGGCGGAGATGCAACTGCGCGAAAGCCTGGATTTGCTTCAGGAGTCGCAGGAAATTGGAGGGCTGGGCAGCTACGTTCTGAATATCGAAACCGGCGTGTGGACAAGTTCAGATGTCCTGCATGAAGTCTTCGGAATAGACAAAGAATACGAACATACAGTGGCGGGGTGGACGGCCTTGATTCATCCCGATGATCGCGCCATGACGGCCGCTTATTTCGCGGAAGAAGTTGCCGGCAAGGGACTGAATTTCGACAAGGAATACCGCATTATTCGCCAGACAGACCAGGCTGTGCGCTGGGTTTATGGAATCGGCAGGTTGGAGTTCGACGGCAAGGGCCAGCCGGTGATGATGCGCGGCGTTATTAAAGACATCACCGAGAGCAAACTGTCTGAGATGCAGGTGCGCAACAGCGAAGAGCGCTACCGGGCCACCTTCGAGCAGGCCGCGGTGGGCCTTGTTCTCACCTCGTTTGATGGAATGATTCTACGCTGTAACGAGCGCTTCGCCGCAATCATCGGCTACCCTGTGGAGGAGATCCTCGGCCTCTCTGTCCGTCAGATCACGGCGCCGGAGGATAGGGATGCAAGCGCGGAGGTGATACAACGAGTCGCGAACGGCGCCGGCGTTGAAGTACTCGAGAAGCGTTATATCCGCAAGGATGGAAGCCTGTTCTGGGCAAAGACGACTGTCTCGATGCAACGCGACGGCCAGGGACGGCCGCTTCACATCATCGCTTTCATCGAAGACATCAACGAGCGCAAGGAGGCCGAGGAGCGGCTGAAGGTGATTCAGGAGGCGCTGCGGCGAAGCGAGGACCGCTATCGCACCGCCTTCCTGATGCATCTCGATTCCATTGATATCTGCCGGTTGGAGGATGGCCGGTATATTGACGTTAACGAGGCATTCGTCCGCTGCACGGGCTTTCAGCGCGAAGAAGTGATCGGGCGGACGGCGCGGGAAATCGGCATCTGGGCCGATCCCGGCGACCGGCAGAAACTGCTCGCTACGCTGCGCCAGAATCAGGGCCGCTGCACCTACGAGGCGCCCTATCGAACCAGGAACGGCGAATTGCGCTGGGGCTTGCTGTCGGTCGCCGAGATCGAGCTGGACGGCGACCCCTGCATCCTGTCCATCACCCGCGATATCACCGATGCCAAGGCTGCCGAAGAGCGTCTGACAGCGTTTCAGGAAACGCTGCGGTCCAGCGAAGAGCGTTATCGTACGGTATTTGAGACCAGCCCTGATGCTGTTATTGTTGCCCGGCTGAGTGATGGGGCGATCCTCGACGTAAATCGATCCTTTCAGGATTCCACAGGATTCGAGCGCGACGAAGTCATCGGACGCTCAGTGGCGCAGCTCGGTCTTTGGGAGAATGATTCCGATAAGCGGCTATATTTCGAGCATTTGAGCCAGCAAGGCAAGTGCATGGATATAGAGGTGCTGTCTCGTAAAAAGAACGGGGAACTATTTTGGATTCGGTTGTCCGCGTCCCTGATTGAGATTGGGGGAGAGCGTTGCCGGATTACCTTCGCGAAAGATATCTCTGAGGTCAAGGCAGCCGAGGAGCGCCTGGTGGCTGCCGCCAATGCGCTGCGAAGCAGCGAGGAACGATACCGCACCGCCTTCCAGGCCAATCTTGACGCCATGATTATCAACCGTGCCGACGACGGGAGATTTATCGACTGCAATCAGGCTTTTCTCGATACCTCGGGATTTACGCGTGAAGAGGTCCTGGGACGAACCACACTGGAACTGGGAGTCTGGGTGGATACCCGCGACCGCACGGCCGTGAAGGAAATGTTGAACCGGGACTTGAGTTACCGCGGTTTGGAGGTTCAATTCAAAAAGAAGAACGGGGAGATTATCTGGGGAGAAATGTCGGCGACGCTGATGGAGTTTGACGGCGTCCCATGCATCCTATCCAATATCCGGGATCTCTCCGCGGCCAAGGCAGCGGAGAGCACCATCCGCAGTCTGGCTTTCTACGATCCGTTGACCGGCCTGCCCAACCGCCGGCATCTGCTGGAGAGGTTGCGCCAGCCCCGCATCAACAGCGCCCGCAGAGGTCATTCGCAGGCGCTGCTGCTGGTTGATCTGGATTACTTCAAGACCCTGAACGATACCCTCGGCCATCGAACCGGCGATCTTCTGCTTCAGGAAGTCGCGCGGCGCATTGTTACCTGCGCCCGCGAAGCCGACACCGTCTTCCGGCTGGGCGGCGATGAATTTGTGGTTCTGCTGGAAGGCCTGAGCAAAGTCGTTGAGGAGGCCGCTGCTCAGGCCGAGGCCATGGGTGAAAACATTCTCGCGGCCATTAACCTGCCCTGCCTGCTCGAGGAACGGGAATGTCTCTCCACGGCCAGCATCGGAATCGCCGTCTATGGGGACAAGCAGGACAGCACGGATGAGATCTTGCAGCAGGCGGAGATTGCCCTCTATCAGGCCAAGGCCGCGGGACGCAACACCCTGCGCTTTTTCTCCCCCGCCCTGCAGGCTACCGTCAACGCCCGCGCCGAGATGGAGGAGGATCTGCGCCAGGGAATCAAGGCAAATCAATTCCTGCTTTACTATCAGCCCCAAGTGGAGCGGGGACGCCTGACGGGCGCCGAGGCCCTCATCCGTTGGAAGCACCCCAGGCGCGGCCTCGTCCAGCCCAACGATTTCATTCCCTTGGCCGAGGAATCCAAGCTGATTCTGCCGCTGGGAGATTGGGTGCTGGAAGCCGCCTGCACGCAGATTGCGCTGTGGGCAGGCCGCAAGGAAACAGCCCATCTATCCATCGCAGTCAACATCAGCGCCCTGCAGTTCCGCCAGCCGACGTTTGTCGAGAATGTGCTGGCAATTCTCAGCCGCACCGGCGCCAACCCGGGAAATCTCAGGCTGGAACTCACCGAGAGCATGTTAGTGGAAAATCTCGAAGACATCGTTGCCAAGATGACCCGGCTCAAGCAACAAGGCTTGAGATTCTCGCTGGATGACTTTGGCACCGGCTATTCGTCCTTGTCATATCTCAAGCGCCTGCCCCTGGACCTGTTGAAGATTGACCGCTCGTTTGTGCGCGACATGATGGTGGATGCCACCAGCGGGGCGATTGCGCAAACCATTCTTTCGCTGGGCCGCGCCATGGGTTTGTCGGTCATCGCCGAAGGCGTGGAAACGGAGGAGCAGCGGGGCTATCTGGCCGCCCTCGGCTGCCATTCCTTCCAGGGGTTCCTGTTCAGCCGCCCGCTGCCGCTGGACAAGTTCGAGGAATTTCTACAGAACTTCGCGGAAGGCGGCGGCCCGAGTTGAGCCGGTTGTGTCTGGGTGATCTGTAGATTCGAAAGCGTCCTTTCTATTTGCTGCTTTTGCGGACGAATTTACGAGCAAAGCCCTGCCCGGAATGATTCCGTAGTGCATCCAGTCATCAATCAGAAAGCAAAAAGGCCTCGCATTGTGCGAGGCCTCTTTGTTGTTGTCTCGTTATTTTGCTAGTTCAGCTTCAACTCCGCGCTGAGCGGCGTGTTTTCGCTGGAGTTGCCCACACGGATCACAAATTTGCCGGGATCGATGGTCCACTTATGGGCCGCCGTGTCCCAGTAGCTGAAGGCGCGGGCATCTAAATTCAGAGTTACGTGCTTTGTTTCGCCAGCAGCCAGCCGCACCTTTTCAAATCCCTTCAGCTCGCGCTCCGGACGGCTGGCCTTGGCGGACGGGTCGGAGACGTAAAGCTCGGCCACCTCCGCGCCGTCCACGCTGCCCGTGTTGGTCACGTCGAAGCTGACCGTTACCGTCGAGCCGGCGGAAGCCGTGGCCGGAACCTGCAGGTTGGCGAAGCTGAAGGTGGTGTAGCTCAACCCGAAGCCGAAGGGGAAGAGTGGGTGCTTGCCGGTTGTGGTCCAGTAGCGATAACCCACCATCAGGCCGTCCTCGTACTTCACGTGGGGGATGACGTAATCCATCGGCGGGCGGCCCTCTTCGATCACGTGCAGCTTGTTATCCGCGTCCTTGATCGGATAATAGTAAGGCGCGGAGGGGTTCTCCTCCCAACTGCGGTCGAAGCTGACCGGCAGCTTGCCCTCGGGATTGTGCTTTCCGAAGAGCACCTCGGCGACGGCTGTTCCGCCCTCCTGTCCGGGATACCAGGTGTGCAGCAACGCGGGAACCTTGCTGAGCCAGCGCCGCGTGTCCGCACCACCGCCGCTGGTCAGCGTTACGATGGTGCGCGGGTTGGCCGCGGCGATGGTCTCGATGAGCACGTCCTGTCCCCAAGGCAGCGCGAAGGTGCGGTCATGGCCCTCGCTCTCGGTGGCGGGAGAGAAGCCGGCAGCCACAACTACCACGTCGGCCTTGGCGGCCATCTCGCGAGCCTCGGCGGAGATCAGCTCAGGCAGATAGGCAACGCCCAGGCCGAAGCGCGGCGTTGCGCTGCGTGGGTGTAGCTCGGCGACCACGGTGGCGGTCTCTCCGGCAGCCAGCTCAATGGTGGCCGACTGGGGAAGCTGGCCTTCGGCGCGTTCCTGGTGAAGTACCTCTTTGCCGTTCACCAGCACCTGAAATCCATTTCCGCCCCAGCCCGACGCGGCAGAAAGAATCATATACTTGCCACCCTTTTCCGCCTTGTAGTGAGCGGTGTAACGGATGGTGTGCGGCGTTGGGGCCTCGGGCTCCCAGCCGGTCTCGCGCCAACCTGCGATGTCCCGCTCGGTGCTGCTCTTCGGCGTTCCGGTGAAATCCGCGCTGGGATAATCATCGACCTGAACGGCGCCCTCCCAGCGTGTCCGCCAGAAGAACTCTCCAAGTTCGGGCAGTCCGCGGCTGTAAAGTACGCTGACGTTGGGTCCGGCCAGATTGGCAATGCCGGTGAGGATGCTGACCGGCTCAAAGGCATGTGCCTCGGAGGAGCCGCCGCCGCCGACAACTGCTGGATAAGCGTCGGGGCCGATTACGGCGATGATCTTGATCTTGCTCGCGTCGAGCGGCAGCAGATGGCCTTCGTTCTTCAGCAAAGTCAGGCTCTCGCGCGCGCCGTCCAAAGCAACGGCGCGATCGGCCACCGAGTAGGTCGCGTCAGCCGGATCGAATTGCGGGCGGTCCATGTAACCATAGCGCAGCACGGCCCGCAGCAGCCGCAGCACCTTGTCGTCGATGGTGGATTCCTTCACCGAGCCGTCTTTAACCGCGGCCAGCAGAACTTTGGCGGTCATGAAGCGCGCGTTGGGCATCTCCAGGTCCAGGCCGTTGTTGGCTGCCGCTACGCCGTCATAGGTAGCGTCCCAGTCCGACATCAGAATCCCCTGGAAGCCCCAGTCGCCCTTGAGCACCTTCAGGTTCAGGAACTCGTTCTGGGTGGCGTGCACGCCGTTGACCAGGTTGTAGGAGTTCATCACCGCGTCCACATGAGCCTGCATGACGGCGGCCTCAAAGGACGGCAGATAGATCTCGCGCATGGTCCGCTCGTCCACGTCGGAGCTGGAGTTGTGCCGGTTGTACTCCTGGTTGTTCAGCGCGTAGTGCTTGACCGTGGCAATCACGCCCTGCGACTGGACACCCTCGATATATGGAACCACCAGGGCCGCGTTCAAGAAAGGATCCTCGGAGAGGTACTCGAAGTTGCGGCCGTTCAACGGCGAGCGGGCGATGTTGACTCCGGGGCCGAGCAGGAAGTGGACACTGCGGGCGCGGGCATCGCGGCCCAGGCTCTCGCCCAATCTGCGGGCGAAAGACCGATCCCAGGTGGCGGCCAGCGCGGCTCCGCCCGCATACGCGGTGGTCGGTCCCCAGGTGCGCACCCCCACGGAAGCGTCAGACATCTTGAGTCGCGGCAGGTCAATCGCCGGCACGGAATGCGTGAACATGTAGTCGATGCCGCCCAACAATTCGATCTTCTGCTCAAGCGTGAGTTTGGCCAGCATTGTATGAGCCTTGGCCTCAATCTGTGGCGAGTCCGGCGCGGGAGCCTGCGCCGCGGCAATCAGCCCGCAACTCAGCAGGATCAGTAGAAGACAGGTGATACGGAAGGACAAAGTCGATTCAGGCAGGGATTTCCAGGAATTTTTCATGATGCAAAAAAGATACTGTATTTGGCCCGCGGATGTACACCCTTTCATGGTCATGATGGCAGGTAAGTTTCCACATTGCCGGTCATCCGCCCGGAACCATTGACGGAAACGCGGCTATTCGCCTAACTTTGCAACGTTGCTGTCGAGAAAACTCAGAACCGCGTCTCTGTACAACGCAGGGGCTTTGCTGAAGGTCGTGTCGTGTCCGGCATTGGGAATCGTGACCAGCCGATTCCTGACGCCCGGCAGGGTGGCAAGAATTTTGCGCGCATTCTCTGTGGGGACAATCCAGTCGCGCTCGCCGGAAATGAGCAGCACCGGGCAGGTGATGCGCGATGCAACCGGCAGCACCGATACGAAATCTGATCCGAGGTAAACTCCGGTTCGCAGATAGTAGGCCAGCACGATCGAACGCACCAATCCCGGAAAGGATGCAATGGAGAAGAAGCGCCGCTCGAGAAAACCTCTGCTGGGGTCGCGCGCGTAATACTCTTTGACGTTTCGGAGTACGTCGACCCCGCTGGTGAAGGCGCCGTCGCTGACGACCGCCGTAACATCCCCGGACCTGGCAGCCGTAAACAGGCTTGCTTCCGCGCCCAGAGAGACACCCAGCAGAACAATGGGGCCGTGCTCGCCGCGTGAACGGACGTACTGGATCGCGCCGAGCAGATCGCGCGTCTCCACCAATCCGGGCGAAACGAACCCTCCGCCGCTCTCACCGTGACACCGCAAGTCAAGCGCCAGCGCGTTATAGCCGGCCTGAACCAGAAAGGCGGCGCGGCCCAGCATGACCTGGCGCGTATGATCGATGCCGTGAGCGATGATCACGGTGGCCCTCGGCGTCCGCTCCGCGGGAAGCCACCATGCCTTCAGGGGAACTCCATCGGTCGCCTGGAACGAGACAACCTCGCTTTGCAGGCCGAAGTCCAGTGGCCCCTTATTCATTCCATGCCAACGCGGATTGTAGCCAATCATCAGCCCGCTGCCGAAATACCCCACGACAGCGTAGAACAGCGCCAGGAAGACAATCGGAACCGCGAACCAACGCCATCGACGCATGGCTCGCTTGCGGGAAATAGGTGAAATCGGTCTCGCCGGGGAACCGGCGTGAGAGGCGGTGTTTCCGGGTTCAATGGTGCTCATGGCGGCGAACTTGCCCTCCGAACTGTTCAAAACTATACAGGTTGCCATTCTAGCCGACTAATCTTCGAAAAAATCACGTGTGACCAGAGTCACAGTGCGGGGTGAATATGGTCACTGCCTGTGCCGATGCCGGGGGCGCAGACTCGAAGTCCAATAGGCAGAAAACAGGCATTTCCCCGGAGGCGTTCATGAGTTTTTCAGGCGGCTTGAAGACCATTATCGTGGCCACCGACCTGAGCGGCAGCTCGGAAGCCGCTCTGGAGTATGCCCGCAAGCTGGCCGCCGCCTATGGCGCGCGTATTGTAATGGCGCACGGCATCGACCCCGTGGAATATGCCGATGTGGATACGGTTCCCGTCCAGGTTCTGACCGGGCTGACCGAAGAGGCGCGCGCGGTGCTGGACAAATTGTCCGGCGACCTGCTTCGCGAGGGCATCCATAGCCACTCGGAGATTCGTCAGGGCGCGGTGGCGCAGATGCTTCTGGATGTGGCCCGGCAATACGAGGCCGGGCTGATCGTGATCGGCACCAAGGGCATGGAGGGCGCCGGTCCGGTGATTGTGGGCGCCATCGCCGAGCAACTGGTGCGGCTGGCGCCGTGTCCGGTGCTGGCGGTGGCGGCGGACTGGAATGCGGGAGCGTTTCGGCCCATCCCGGGCGGGCCGGTGCTGCTGGCCATGGAGCGCAACGAGGCTTCCTCCGCCGCGATGGCCATCGCCTGCTCGCTGGCGCAGACCTTCCGGCGTCCCCTGCTGGTGCTGCATGCGCGCACGGCGGCCGAGGCCGCTGAGAATCCGGACCCCTGCGCCGCCACGCTGGAGGAGTTTGGCGTCCAGTCGCAAGGAGATTTCCCGGTGCGCTGCATCGTCAAAGACGGCAATCCGGCAGACGCCATCGTAGAGGGAATCGCCGAGAATCATCCCTGCATTCTGGTGGCCGGCGTCAAACGCTTGAGCGGCACGCAGGGACCGCATGGAACGGCCTTCGCCCTGCTGGCCCGCTCACGCGTGCCGGTTCTATGCGTGCCGCCAGAGTTGACGTCCGCCGGAGATCAGCCAGCGGCTTGCGAATGTGCCGAGGTTCGATAGCCAGGGCCGCGGCTGGAAGCGCGGCCTCGATTTTCACCCACAGGGACAGGCGGCAAAAGAAATCCTGACCGCCCAACCCAAACTTTTGTGTTGGTTGCAATTGGAGCGATTTACCTTCCATGAAACTCGGCTTGCCGCAATCTCGCATTACCAAACGCGCTCGGCCGCAAATGGCCGGCGGTCGGAGTATGTCCTCGGCCCGCCGCGGGACAAGAGTCCGGGCGGAGACGGAGGGGGAGATCAAGATGAAACGTGAGGCAAGCTCCCGGCGTATGGAAGCTGTTCGGGCGCATCCCGTGGCAGAGTTGCTGGAGTGCCCTCCAGCCATTGGGCTGCTGCTGAATCGCTCGGCTCAATGCCACAGTTTTGAGGCCGGGGAGGTGGTCTTTCGCCAGTCCGAAAACTGCCGGGGCCTTTATCTGGTGATTACGGGCCAGTTTCAGCGCCGCGCCGACCGGCTGGAGATGCATCTGACGCTGGGACCGGCTCGCCCCGGGGATCTGGTCGAATTGGCTGCCGCACTGGGCGACCGGCGGCACACCTACACGCTCGCCGCGCAAACCGCCGGTTCGGTTCTCAAACTGCCCATCGAAGCGCTCAACCAGGCGTTTCTGGGCTATCCACCTATGCGGATGCGGTTGTTGGAGGAACTGGCCCGCGAGGTCTCACGCGCCTATAACACCTGCTGCTTCAACCGCATGGCGAAGCCCAGGAGGGCAAGCGCCGCGGCATAGGGTCTGACGCCTCAGATAAGAGGTCAGACCCTATCGGGCCGGTGGGCGACAACTTAGCCTTGGTCAGCCTTCGTCCCGGGACTTTCCGGAGACGGAAGTTATAGGAAAATCCCTGCCTTGCCGCCCTTGCACCCCGCCCAAATACGCTATACTTCATATTGCACAGCAGCGGAGCCCATGGCATCCTATCATCCCCACCACCCTCCGGAAGATTGCGTTAACTGCGAGCATCGCCATTTGCGAATGTTCTGCAATCTCACGCCCGAGGCGCTCGCCGATTACGACGGCATCGGCATCATGATGAGCCATGCTCGCGGAGCCAAGCTGTTTTCAGAGGGCGACCCGGCGCGCAACGTCTTTGTTATCTGCTATGGACAGGTGAAAATATCCTCCACCTCCCGCGACGGCAAAACCATGATCCTCAAGATCGCCGGCCCCGGAGACGTGATGGGCCTGAGCGCGGTGCTGGCCAATGTTCCTCACGAGGTGACCGCCGAGGCCATCGAGCCCTGCCAGGTGAAAACCGTGCGCAAGCAGGAGTTTGTCGACTTCCTCTCGCGCCACGGCATCGCCAGCATGCACGCCGCGCAATCGCTCTCCGGCGAATATCTGACCGTCTTTCACGACGCCAAGCGGCTGGCCCTGTCCGGCTCGGCGGCCGGACGGCTGGCGCGCCTCCTGCTGGACTGGGGCCGCGCCTCGGGCAACGGCAAGAACGAAATACGCTTCACCATGGCCCTGACGCACGAAGAGATTGCCAACATGGCCGGCACCTCGCGCGAGACCGTCACCCGGCTGCTCAACCAGTTCCGCCGCGACCACTGGATTACCATCAAGGGCTCCAGCCTGACCATCACCCAGCCCGAGCAGCTTGAGAAATTGACCGCCTGATCCTCTTACAGCCCCCTGAAAATATTGCTTCTTGCGTCCATCCTTCATAGTATTTCGTGTGTACATCTAAAGTAATTTAAATCAACGAGTTACTCGAGGACGAGCAGGCGAGCAGCTTCAAGAGACGTTTCCAATGACCATAGAGCTGCTCCAGCGTCCAGAATCTTAACGCTTTCTGAGAACTGCCGATACGATGAGCAGCAACTCATAATTGCATGCGGTTGCACCGATGGAAGAGCGGCGGATGCGGGCCCAGCTCGACGAACAGTGCGTAATCAAGGCCAATGCCCAGTTTTGGGAGCAGATGCTGGCCATGACCCTGGATACGCTGCCCTTGCCGGGGGAGTTTTGCCTGAGCGCCGGGCATCTGCATGGATGCATCTCTCTGTGCGGCGTGTGGAAGGGACGCATCGAAGTGCGCATGAGCGCGGGGCTGGCTTACCAGGCGACGGCAGCGATGATGATGCAGCCGGTGGAGACCGTGGGCGAGGCTGATGCCCTGGACGCCGCCAAGGAGATCGCCAACATGATCGCCGGGGTCATCAAGTCCTCGTTGCCCCGGCCTTGTATCATGACGGTGCCCGTGTCCGCCGTGGAGGCGGAAGGATTCTGTGGCGCGGCGCAGACTGAGGACTCGCTGGTAGTGGCCTTCCGCCACGAGAGCGGCGAGATGATGGTGCGCGTCTGGGAGCAGGGGTGCCCGTGATTCCTGTTCATCGCGGCTCGATGGTCAGCCTTGCCGTGAGCACCACCAGCGCGGCCCACAGCGTATCGGCGGCCAGCAGGTGCGCTACCTGCACCCAGACCGGGGCCAGCAACAGCACGTCCAGCAAACCCAGAGCGTAGACCGCGGCCAGCAGCAGGAGCACCAGCGCGGAGAGGCCGCGATTGTCCCATTGCGCATTGCGCCGCGCAGCGCGGACCAGCAGCCAGATCAGGAAGAAGCTGGCCGCAAAGGCGATGCCCGGATGCACCCAGCGCCAGCGCACCAGCCAGCCGCTCGCCGGAGAAAAATCCTGGGCCAGAGCTAGGCTCAGCGAACTGGCCGGGAAGAGCGTATCGCCGAGAGCCGCCAGCGAGCCGGAGACGCCGACGAGCATCACCACAAAGATGCCGGCGACTGCGGCCAGGGGCGCATGCAGGCGCACACTGCCGCGCAGAAAGCCGCGATGACGGCTGAGCAGGTGCGCGGCCAGGGTGAGCGCGGCCACCAGCAGCAGCGTATTGGCCAGATGCAGCGCAAGGAAGGCAGGCCGCAGCGGCGACTGGCTCTGCGCCGTGTATCCCAGCTTGACCAGCAGCGCGCCCAGCAGCGCCTCAATCAGCGTGAAAATGACGGAAGCCACAGCCGCCCAGCGCGCCAGATGGCCGCGGACGGTGCCTGCGAAGGTCCACGCCATAAGACCCACGACCGCAAAGAAGGAGAGGCCGCTGGTGAGGCGATGGGTGAACTCGATGTACGTGTTGAAGCTGGCCGAATGCTGGATCACGGTGCCGTTGCACAGCGGCCAATGATTGCCGCAGCCCGCGCCGGAGCCGGTGGCGCGCACCAGAGTGCCCCATAGAATGACGGCGATGAAGTAAGCCAGCACGGCCCAGGCAAAGCGGCGCAGGGCGGGCGAGGGCAGGTGTTGGGAATCGGGGGAAACGGCGGAAGTTGGCGTCATCGAAGGCTCCGAATGGAACGTACCAGTGTAGAACAAGCGAGTGCGGGTTGAGTCTGGAACCGCAATCGGCATATAATTTGTCTTACCTGGAGGTAAGACGTAATGGGACAGATGACGACGGTCAGCTCAAAGGGGCAAATTGTGATTCCGGCCCCAATTCGGAAGAAATTGCGAATTAAAGGTGGAACCCGCCTTGCGGTGAATGAACGGAACGGGGAGATTACACTCACGCCTAACCCCTTTGACGAGCTTCTGGCTCTTCGCGGCAAATACGCTCAATATGACTTGGAGGCGGATATTTTGGAAGAGCGTCGCAAGTGGGATGAGCGCCTGGAGGCAATGTGAGGCAGTATGTTTTGGATGCCAACGCCGTTACGCGCTATCTGACCAAGGGACCCGGAATTGAAAAGCTCGATTACTTGTTTGCACAAGCGCGTCGAGGAGACGCGTATCTGTCGATTTCCGTCATCAATCGTGGCGAGGTACTTTACCATCTGGCCAGGCGCGCGGGGCTGCAGGAGGCGACTAAGACGTTACAGGCTCTCGCGCGTTTTACCGAATCAGTCGGAATTACCGAGGAACAAGCCGATGCAGCCGCAGCGTTGAAGTTCATTTATAAGTTAGGCTACGCGGATTGCTTTGCGGCGGAGTTGGCGATGCGCACGGGCGCGGCGCTCGTTACCGCCGACCCGGAGTTTGCCAAGCTGGGCAAACAGTTGAAGGTTCTGTCCCTGCCGAGACATACTGCATAGTTGCGCAACAGTGCCGCTCTTCATGCGAAAAGTACGCCAGCGATTACTCCCCCATCAGCCTCACCACGTGGTTCACGATGATTAAATCCTCGGCGGGCGGGATGACGCGCACCGTGACAGGAGAGAATTCGCTGGAGATGACAGCCGGGCCGTGAACGTTATTGCGCTTGGGGTCTAAGATGATGCCAAGAGAATCGAGGTTGGCGCAGATTTCGGCGCGGGCGTCGATGTCATTTTCGCCGATGCCGCCGGTAAAGATCAGCATATCCAGCCCGTTTAACTCCGCCACGTAGCTGCCAATCCAGCGGGTGATGGTCCAGGTGAACTTGTCCACGGCCAGCCGCGCCTTGGCGTTGCCGGCGTTGATGGCTTCGCGCAGCTCGCGCATGTCGTTGGAGAGCTCGCTGACGCCCAACAGACCGGACTTTTTGCTGACGACGGTTTCCAGCTTGTCGGCGGCCTCCAGGGCGTTGGGGGTCGATTCAGCGATCTTCTTGAGAATGAAAATCACGATACCGGGATCGATGTCGCCGGTGCGCGAGCCGCTGATGATGCCGCTGGTGGGAGTGAGCGCCATCGAAGTGTCCAAGCACTCTCCCTTGCGGATGGCGGAGATGGAGGAGCCGTTGCCAAGGTGCGCCACGATGAGCTTATTCGGCACGCGGGGCTGCAGTTGATAGACGATGGACTCGTAGGAGATGCCGTGATAGCCGTAGCGGCGCACGCCCATCGCGGAGTACTCCTCGGGGATGGGCATGTGCGTGGCTACCTCGGGGAGGGTGCGGTGGAAGTAAGTGTCGAGGACGGCAAAGTTGGGGATGCCGGGGAAGAGCTTCAAGGCCTCGCGCATGATGTAAACGGCGATGGGCGTATGCAGCGGCGCGAGAGCGGCGTAGCTTTCGATCTCGTCGATGAGCTGGGGCGTGATGAGCTGGTTTTCGCGGACCGTGGGCCCGCCGCAGACGGTGCGATGGCCGATGGCCGCCGGGGAAGGGAACTCGTCGGAGTGGAGCGCGTCGGCCACCATCTTGAAGGCCACGGCGCGATTGGGCAGAGAGGGAGTCTGATCGACGAGTTTTTTGCCTGCAGTGTCCTTGATCCAGAACTTGCCCAGATCGGTGCCGATGCCGTCGACCGCGCCCTCGAAGAGCCGGGTGCGCTGGCCATTGCCGGCCTCGTAGACGGAAAATTTGATGGAAGAAGAGCCGCTATTTAAAACCAGTACGGGTAAGGAAGACATGAAGAAAGCCTTTCAGGTTGCGCTGAACGAGTCAACAAGTCAGCTATCGGTGATTCCAGGTCGAAAAAGCCAGACCTGGTGCACCCGGCGTGTTCGCGGAGTTAGCGAAGCTAGTCCTTCGGCCAGCGCCAATTGCGAATCTCCGGCAGGTCGTCGCCGTTTTCCGCCACGTAGAGCTTGTGACGCTGGATGGCCTCGGAGTACCACTGTTCGGCCGCATCCACTTGCTTCGCGAGCCGCGGCACTCGCCGGACGGCGTCGAGCGCCAACTGGAAGCGGTCGATGTTGTTGAGCACGCACATGTCGAAGGGCGTAGTGGTGGTGCCTTCTTCCTTGTAGCCGCGCACGTGGAGGTTGTCGTGGTTGTGACGCCGGTAGGTGAGCCGGTGAATCAGCGTCGGATAGCCGTGAAAGGTGAAGACGACCGGCGTCGCGGGCGGGAAGATCTGGTCGTAGTCCTCGTCGGGCAGGCCATGCGGATGTTCGGATTGCGGCTGCAGCGCCATCAGATCCACCACATTGACGACGCGGATTTTTAGATCAGGCGCCAGCGCGCGCAGCAGGGTGACAGCGGCCAGCGTCTCCAGCGTGGGCACGTCGCCCGAGCAAGCCATCACAACATCGGGCGAGCCCGCGTCGTTCGAGGCCCACTTCCACACACCCATTCCGACAGTGCAGTGAGTAACCGCCTCGTCGATTGTGAGCCACTGCGGAGCAGGCTGCTTGCCGGCTACGATCAGGTTGATGTAGTTCTTGGTGTGCAGGCAGTGGTCGGCCACGGAGAGCAGGGTGTTCGCGTCGGGCGGCAGATAGACGCGCACCACCTCGGCCTTCTTGTTCACCAAATGGTCGATGAAGCCGGGGTCTTGGTGCGAGAAGCCGTTGTGATCCTGCCTCCAGACGAGAGAACTGAGAAGGTAGTTCAGCGAAGCGATGGGTTTGCGCCAGGGAATCCCGCGCGTAACCTTGAGCCACTTGGCATGCTGGTTGGCCATGGAATCGATGATGTGGATGAAGGCCTCGTAGCAGGAGAAGAAGCCGTGGCGGCCGGTGAGCAGGTAGCCTTCGAGCCAGCCCTGGCAGCAATGCTCGCTGAGGATCTCCATCACGCGGCCGGTCTGCGAGAGGTTCTCGTCCACCGCGAGCGTTGCGGCCATCCACTCCTTGCCGGTTCCAGTAATCACGTCCTGGAGGCGGTTACTGGCCGTCTCATCAGGGCCGAAGACGCGGAAGTTTTTCTGCGCCTTGTTGGCTTCCATGACGCCGTGCAGAAATTGCCCTAGAATGCGCGTGGATTCCACGTCCTTCTGTCCGCGACCCTCAAGCTTGACGGCGAAGTCGCGGAAGTTGGGCATCTTCAGCGGCTCCAGCAGCAGGCCGCCGTTGGCGTGGGCGTTCATGCCCATGCGGCGGCGTCCCTTGGGCGCAATCGCGGCCAGCTCGGCGCGGAAAGCGCCTTTATCGTCGAAGAGTTCCTCGGGCTTATAGCTGCGCATCCACTCATCGAGCATGTGCAGGTGCTCCGGCTTCTCGAAGATCTCGGAGAGCGGAACCTGATGGGCGCGCCATGTGCCCTCCACCGGCTTGCCGTCCACAAACTTTGGTCCGGTCCAGCCCTTGGGCGTGCGCATGATGAGCATCGGCCATGCAGGGCGCTTGAGTGTGCCCTTGGCTTCGCGGGCTGTCTTCTGAATTTCGGCAATGCGGTCGAAGATTTTGTCGAAGACCGCGGCGGCCTGCTGGTGCATGACGAGCGGATCATCGCCTTCCAACGTGAAGGGCTCATAGCCGTAGCCGCGCATCAGGCTTTCTAACTCGGCGTGCGGAATGCGCGCCAGCACCGTGGGGTTGGCGATCTTGTAGCCGTTCAGATGCAGAATGGGCAACACCGCGCCGTCGGTCGCCGGGTTGAGAAATTTGTTGGAGTGCCAGCTTGTGGCCAGCGGCCCTGTTTCGGCTTCGCCGTCGCCCACCACGCAGGCCACAATCAAATTCGGATTGTCAAAGGCCGCGCCGTATGCGTGCACCAGCGAGTAGCCCAGCTCGCCGCCCTCGTGAATCGAGCCCGGCGTCTCCGGAGCCACGTGACTGGGAATGCCGTAGGGCCAGCTGAATTGCCGGAAGAGCCGCTTGATGCCGTCGGTGTTCTGCTCGATGTGCGGATAAATCTCGGTGTAGGAGCCTTCCAAATAGGTGTTGGCCACGAGGCCGGGCCCACCGTGCCCCGGGCCGATGATGTACATCATGTTCAGGTCGCGCTCGCGGATTAGGCGGTTCCAGTGCACGTAGAGAAAGTTGAGCCCCGGCGTGGTGCCCCAGTGACCTAGCAGGCGCGGCTTCACGTCGTCCAGAGTGAGCGGACGCTTCAGAAGGGGGTTGTCTTTCAGATAAATCTGGCCCACGGAGAGATAGTTGGCGGCGCGCCAGTAGGCGTTCATTTTGGCCAGCAACTCCGGGCTGAGGGGGCCTTTGCTCGTGGCTGCGCTCATAGAGCACCTCGCAAGGGGAGATTTGCGTGACACGTCCAGCGTAGCAGCCGCGGGGCCTTTGCTGGGGTGATTGAAGTCACATGCAAGTGGGACGGCGGTTTACATTGTGAATCGTGCCGATAAAATGTCCTTCTCGGAAATCCGTACAAATGCGCTAGAAATACCGCTTCAGTTTTAGAATTTGAGATTCAAAGCCGTACCACAGCGCGGCGGCCAGAGCGGTAGAAACCGCGAAGCGCGCAGCCACCACCGCCAGGTTGCCTTCCATGCCGTGGCCCGCCATGCGCAGGTCGAACCAGCCGATGAAGATGAAGGCCGCGATGTGAATCATGTACAGGCCGTAACTTATGCGGCCATAAAAAGCCAGCGGCCCGCGGCGCAGCAGGGCGTTGACCGGATTGCGCGCGCCGGTCGAGGCCAGCACGGCTCCGGCAAAGCCCGTGGATAGCGCGGTATCCAGCAGAGAGGTTCCGCCGGCCACGGTGGCCGCAGCGAAAATGCCCAGAACAAAGACGCCCAGCCCAAGCCAGAGACAAAAGCGGCGGCTGGTCTGAATTGTGTAGAGCCCGAGTGCCATCAGGCTGCCCAGAGCGATGCCGTCCAGCTTGATCAGAGTATGGGAGGGAAGCCCCTTCATCCACACCGGGTCCAGATGGCGCAGCAGCGGCGACGAGACCAGCGCGCAGGTGAGGACGACGGCCAGCATCCACGGCCGGCGCATCCAGCGCACCACAGGCGCCCATAAAAAATAATATTGCTCCTCGACGGCCAGAGCCCAGGTGGGGCCGAGGGCCGCAGGCAGCGACAGATGAAAGAGATTCTGGACAAAGAAAATGTAAGCCAGCCAGGGAGCGGCCTTGACGGTGGCGATCACGCTGGCGTTGGGGGCGATAAACCAAGGGGCGTTGAGGTAGACGATGACGAGAACGAGAATGTAGACCGGCCAGATGCGCAGCGCCCGGCGGGCATGGAAGTTGTGGAAGTAATGCGGCTTGTCGCGCGCCGCCAGCAGGTTCGCGGTGATCAAAAAACCTGAGAGGACAAAGAAAATGTCAACTCCCGCCCATCCCCACTCGGCGACGCGATGCATCCACGTGCCCTGGAGCAGCGGATCGCAGTGATAGAGCACCACCCACAGAATTGCCAGGCCACGCAGGCCGTCGAGTTCCGGCAGATAGGAGGGGAGCCAGGCTGGGCGTTGGATGGGCGTAGCGGAAATCAAAGGTGTGTCCGTTTGCAGGATTTCAAGTTGAAATCAACGCTACCACAAAAGGCCGGGGAGCAGCCAAGCGAATAAGCCGGTCGCTATGTTCGCCAGGAAGATAGCGATGAAGAAACTGAAGATAAAGACTGCGAGGCGCTTGTGAGGATCTTCGAAGCTACCGAGCCCCCAGATCAAAAAAGCGATAGCAAAGATGCTGCCGATCAAGTAATGATCGTGCACTGGTGTGGGATGGGGACTGAAAACCGAGCGCCGCGGTTGACCCATTGTGTCTAGCTTATGCGTGAGGAGGATACTGAGCAGACCACCAAGTGCACCGCATACAGAAATCAGTGGGTGACGACGCCACTGGGCGCACCAAGTAAGGAAGGTTGATTTGCTCCATTGGGTCATGTGCATCGCTTCGGTTTCCCCTAATTCGGGTAAACCGCCCATCTAATAAACGAGTCTACCCCGCCGCCAACTGCTTGGCTCGTTCTGTCGCCCGCATCACGGCCTTGATGAGCGTGACGCGCAGTCCGCCCTCTTCCAGTTCCAGAATGCCGTCGATGGTGCATCCGGCTGGAGTGGTGACAGCGTCCTTCAGCAGGGCGGGATGGTAGCCGGTTTCCAGCACCATCTTGGCCGCTCCAAAAGTCGTTTGCGCGGCCAGCTCCGTGGCCACGTCGCGGGGCAGGCCGACCTTGACGCCCGCCTCGGCCAGGGCCTCGATGATGATGTAAACATAGGCAGGTCCGGAGCCGGAGAGGCCGGTCACCGCGTCCATGTGCTTTTCTTCCACGACCACGGTGCGGCCCACAGTCTGGAAGATGCGCTCGGCGAGCTCCATCTGCTTGGCGCTGACGAAGCGTCCGCGGCAGAGCGCGGCAACGCCCGCACCCAGTGTGGAGGGCGTGTTGGGCATGGCGCGAATGACGCCGATCTCCACTCCGGCTGCGTCTTCAATGGCGCGCGTCTTGACCGAGGCGGCAAAGGAGATGAGCGTTTTGGCCGGCGAGAGCGCGGGGCGAATCTCGGCGATGAGGTCCTGCACCTGGAAGGGCTTGACGCCCAGCAGAATCAAATCAGAGTTCCGCACCGCCTCCAGGTTGTTAGTGGACACGGCCACGCCCCACTGCGTGCTCAGCGCAACAGCTCTCTCAGCGTGGCTCACAGTGGCGCGAATCTGGTTGCGCGCAAAAAGGTTCTGCTTCAGGAAGGCCTGTAAGAGAATGCCGCCCATCTTGCCCGCGCCCAGAACCGCCACGCGCGTCTCGGGCAACTGCGCCGGTACTTCAGCGGCCTCAACAGCGATCTCTGCCATCTTTTCCCTTTCCTGAAAGTATGTGATTCTGCTTGAAAACATTCACATCCGCTGCACAGATGCGGGTTCCCCAGGTCCGGGGTCCCCACGGACTGGCCTTCGTCCGTGGGGTGGAGGTCCCGATTGTGAGACCTGGAAAATCACAAATCCTGGATGCCGGTTATTCCGGGACTCGTTTTAAGCCTGGGACACGCAAATATCCCAAGGCCGCGTCTACCTGTGGAGAAGCTCTTCGTTTTTGAGGAAGCCGCTCATCGCATCTTCCGCATTTTTGTTCATATCGGCTTGCGGCCATGCCGAGTTCAAGACCAGATAGCCGCCCGGCAGCGTCAGGGTCTTCTGCTTGCTGGCGAAAGCATCCAGAATGGTGATCGCCCAAGCTTGATTCTCCAGATCGTAAAGCCCGGCGCTCATGAAATCCGGCCCCGGGTTGCGCAGGTTGGCGACAGTTTCCCCGGCAAAAATAATCGCTCTGCCCTGGGCATCGCCTTCCAGGCGGCTCAGATTGAAGGTGCAGGTGAAGAGCAGGCCGTCCGGGGAATCAACCATTCCCTTGCCTTCTAACTTTGCCGCTGCCTCGTTGCCGGGTCCGTGCACGATGATCACTCCACTATTGTGGTCGCCCTCGTTGCCGAATGCATCGACAGCCCGCTTGAGCTGAATCCCAGCCTGAACGCCGGGGGCAAAGCCCGCAACGAATTTGCGTGCGGTTGCAAAATAATCCGTGACTCTCAGACCGGGCGCATCGTGTTTTAGACCGGGCGTATCGGGCAAACCCGATGCAATGGGCACATTGTCGTTCTTGGTGATGGCCAGCGTCTTCGAGTAGTCAATCTCCTTCGAAGTGACATCGGAGACCGACTGCAGCACCAGGCGCGCTGCATAGGCGTTCATGTGCCCGAAGCCGCCGAAGCCGATGATCTTGCCTGCTTTATCGCGCTGCACGCTGGCCTTGTCCACGGTATCCAGCCGCCCCACCAGCGTGGCCGTTACCTCAAACTTGTTGCACCCCAGACACATTCCGCCTTTTTGGTAGGGCGTGGCCAGTTGCGAATCGAAGAGCTTGAATTCCTTGCTGTTCTTTTCCAGCGTGACCGGCATCCGCTGCGCTGCGGGTACGTCACCGGCAAAGTTGCGCGCCGGTTGAACCTGCACCATGACCGCCGGGCCGGCCTTGGCCTTGATGCCTTCCGGATAGGAAAGCCAGATGTTCCGGTTAATGGTTATGCCGCAGTCGGCGCCCTTGATGACGAATTGATCAAACGAGGCGACGACTGTGCCTTTGATGCGGACGATCTTGCCGTTGAATGACTGCGGCTTGTTCAGAATCTCGCAGACGGTTGTATCCACGGCCTGGGCGTACATGCAACAGGAAAATCCCAGGACAAAAACAAATGTAAGTGCGCGTTTCATGCCAATCTCCAGGAATGCAATTGTCCGCAATAGCAGCACAATTGAGCCGAAAAGCTGCTGAATAAGGGACATTACAGGTTATCACGTTCAGCGGGGCAAATCCCGCGGACTATTTATGGCCGGCAATCCACGCGTCGATACGGTCGCCGAGCACATCCAGCGGCAGTGCGCCGGAATCCAGCACCTGGTCGTGAAAAGCGCGCAGGTCGAACTTGTCGCCCAGGGCCTTCTTTGCCCGGTCGCGCAGTTCCAGAATCTTCATCTGACCGATCTTGTAGGCCAATGCCTGGCCCGGCCAGCCGATGTAACGGTCCACTTCAGTCTGTATTGTGGTCTCGTCCATAGCCGAGTGGTCGTGGAAGTAATCCACCATTTGCTGGCGGGTCCAGTGCTGCGAGTGGACGCCGGTATCGACCACCAGGCGGATGGCGCGCCAGATGTCGGCCTCCAGGCGGCCATAATCCGAGTAGGGGTCCTGGTAGAAGCCCACATCCTTGCCCAGCCGCTCGCTGTAGAGCGCCCAGCCCTCCTCGAAAGCTGTGTAGCCCTCGTGCTTGCGGAAGGTGGGCAGCCCGTCCAGCTCCTGGGCGATGGAGATTTGCAAGTGATGGCCGGGAACTCCCTCATGGTAGGCGATGGCCTCCACTGCGTAGAGGTTGCGGTCGGTGGCGTTGTATGTGTTGACGCGCAGGCGGCCCGGGCGGCTGCCGTCCGGCGTGCCCGGCTCATAGAAGGCGGGGTACATATTCTTCTGCAGGTAATCGGGGACCGCGGCTACCTCCAGCGACGCCTTGGGCAGCCGCCCGAAGAGCTGCGGAAGTTTGGCCTTCATCTGCGTCTTGTAACCGCGATAGGCGTCGATCAGCGCGTCGCCTGATGCCGGATGCAATTTGGGATTGCTCTTGAAGCTTGCCCGGAAACTCTTCAAATCGGCGAAGCCCAGCTTCTGCGCAATCAGGAGCATCTCCGCCTCATCGCGCTTTACCTCGTCCAGGCCGATCTGGTGAATCTGACCGGCGGTCAGATCGGTGGTGGTCTCGCGGCGAATCTGCCAGGCGTAGTATTTGGCCCCATCCCGCAGCGCCCAGACTCCCGGTTCCGCGCGCCCGGCAGGTATGTAGCTCACTTCAAGAAAGCGCGCAAAGCGCAGGTATGCGGGCAGCACTTCCTTGCCGATGGCGTCCAGCATCTCGGCCTTGATGCGCTCACTCTCGGCGGGCTTGATGGAAGCAGGAAACTTTTTGAGCGGCGCGGCCAGCGGCGAAGTCTCTGGAGTTTGAGAGGCCAGCAACCGGACCTGCTCTAGCGCCTTGGCCAGAATATATTTCGGCGGCACGCGATGATCCTCCATGCCGATGGACATATTCGCCGTCACCTGGTCAAAGGCCCGGGGAATGGCGTGCAGCCGGGCGATCCAGTCGTCGTAATCCTTTACCGTGGTAAAGCTCAACTGCGCAGCAAGGTTGGGATAAGCGGTGTAGATGCCGCCCAACTGGTTCAGGGGCATCTCCCACTCCTTGAACTGAGCGCCCTCCGCGTCGTCGGCAAACTGGCGCAGCAACAGCTCGCGGCTGATTTTCTCCTGATCGGTAAGCCCGTCTGGGTCAATGGCCGCCAGACGCATCAGGTAGCTCTCTTCGCGCTCCAGCCAGTCGTTCTCCGCCTTCACGGAGTAGTCGTCGATGCGGTCGTTGTAGCGCTTGTCGCCCAAGTATGAGGCAAACTCCGGCGAGCGCTTGAGAACTGCCTGCCAATACTCCTCGAATAAGTCGTTGAGGGCCTTGCGGTTGGCCTCGATGGAAGCAGGCTGCGTTGCTGGGGCGGCCTGAGGCGCGGCGGCAGCCGGAGCCTGCGCCGGGAGCGCGGAAGCAAAGGCAAGCAGCAAAAACGCGGCAACGAACAGGGTAGGGAGCGGGAGTTTTCTCAAGGGAGCGAACCTCGGGGTGAAATCAAGGGGCGAAATCGCCCTCCTCTTGAGTGTAGAAGATAACGCAGAGGGTGAGTTATAAGTTATCCAAACGAGGCGAAAGCGCGCAAAAAAGAGTAAGCATCTAAGTGAACTCTTTTTGCTCAAAATTGGGTTATTTGGGCTGCGGTTTATGCGTAGTTATGCGTAATCTGCAGGTCATATGGACGGAACTGGGGATTGGGGATTTGGGACTGAGGACCAGGGACTCGCGAGTAGGGATACGGAAACAGTCTGTATACAGGCCGACAAAAAGAAGGAATTCTGCCGGGTTCCAAGCCGACGAAATGAAGCAAAAGAGTTTTTTCTTGAAGAATGCAGGGGTGCAGGCAGAGATATTTCGCGAAAATGTCCTTGCCGGGGCGGACAAAAACGATCAAAAACGCATCAAAAACGACCCTTTTTTGCAGATAATTAGGACCTTTTTGGGTACGTTTAAGACAGTTCTCAGTTCTCAGTTGTCAGTGAACAGTGGACAGGGGTCAGGGATCAGGGAAGAAGGAGAAGAAGCGATGCGGGAGAAGAAACGACAGGTAGAGCGGAAGAGGCTGGATGCGGAGATGCGGCCTTTCCGGCGGGCGGCACGGGAGAAAAAGCCGACTGAAGGGCTGCTGCGCGCGGTGCGGCAGACGCTGGGTATTCCGGTGGCGGAGATTACGGAGAAGATGGGTGTGGACCGTTCGGTGGTCTTCGGCCTTGAAGCAAGTGAACGTAAAGGCACGATCAACTTTGGTTCAATGGCGCGCATGGCGGAGGCGATGGGATGTGTTGTGGTTTACGGGATTGTGCCTGAGGGCGGGAAGACGCTGGATGCGTTGGCTGATAGGCGGTTCTGGGAGAGCGTGCTGGGGACAGGGAGTAGGGAATAGGGAATAGGGAGTAGGGAATAGGGAATAGGGAGTAGGGAGTAGGGAGTATGGAGTAGTGAATAGGAACTAGTGGAATAGGGAATAGGGAATAGGGAATAGGGAGTGTTACTCAGAGGGATGTGAATTCGGGTCGCGGGGTGGCGAAGACCGGGGATATCCCAGTTCTCGAAAACGAGAACTGGGATATCCAATCCGTAGCGATCTTGGTGAATACCTCGAGCTGTTAATTACAGTTAAGACTCATGTATGAACAAAACTATAAATACTAACCGGCATTTGAGGACCTATACATCTTCAACGAGCGCATTAGCGAATTAGCGTCGATTGAGAATGAACCTCGACGAAGCTGGAGCGTAGAGGTTCGTGCTCTCCCACGCATCCCGGGATGAAGCTGCAGGAAGGTGGGTTAATCCCACACTATTGGGCGGTACAGGGGTGGGGCACTCGGCCATACGAATTATGTCATTCTGTGGCCAAGGACCACTCGGTACTGCATAATTGATATTGCATCGCCTTCTGGCTAAATTAGTTGCATGCCAGTGCCCGTGAGTCGCTAACGAAAAGGCGACACGGCAAAGGAACATAAAGATTCCCGTCGGGCGCGATGGCGATGGCAGTTGGCTCTGACTCAAGCCAAACTGGCTGCGCCTTGCACGGTTCTCCGGTGCGCGTATTGAGACTAAGTAACGCTCCTCTTGGTAGCTGCGATGCCGGGTGTCCCGTAGAAAGACAAATACGTCCATAAGGATCTGCGTCGAGATTGGTTTCTTTCTCCTCATTCAGCGTCGTGTCAATGTGGACTCCAACAAAGAGTGTCCTGTCATCAGGACTCACAGCCATTGCTGTCACTTGACCTGTGTGCCACTCGATTTGCGGTAATTCTCCCATATAATTATTGACGATTGCAAATCGGTCACTCGCAACAACAAATACTGTCCGGCCATCCGATGTGGCGGCCACATGTAGACCTACCGCGAACCCTGGCAGCTTCTTGATCACCTGATCTGTCCGAGTGTCAATTACGTAAAGCGGGTCCTGGCCACCGCCACATTGCGTTACCACAAACAGCCGCGGTGCGCGGCTGGCCGCAAATAACTCTATGGGACATCCCACCCCGCGAATCGGGTCGCTTCGGGTGGAGATCGAGCTAACGTCGCGTCGGTTGATGCCGTCAAAAACATCGATCCGGCCCTGTGGTATCGGTCCGATAACTCCGACATAAAGCTTTTCACCATCTGCGCTAAGAGCCATTGGTCCTACGTTTCCTTTTACGTCGAGGCTCGCCACCTCGGAGCCGGAAGTGCTTGCGTTAAATATCCAAACTTTGTCCTTTGCCGAGTCTGTAACAAAAATTCTCTTGGCATCCCTAGCTAAGGCTACATTTTCAAGAATTCCGGCATCGCTCGGTTCGAAATTAGTCGAGGGTGGATACGCGATAGACGAATTGTAACGTGCTCGTTTGTACGCGGCCACCAGATGCTGCTTGTCGTAGTTAATAACGCGATAGAAGACACTTGAATTTGGATCGGTTGGGATTACGAACTTTCCGGCGGGTGCGGGAGCAAGAACTACCGGGGGCAGAAGAACGAAAAACAACGGCAACGCAAGCACCGTCACCAGCAAAACGTAAACTGCAACAGCTGATCTATTTAAGTATTGACGCGCCTTGTTTAAAGCCAATTCTATAAGGCCAGAAAGTTGTGGCATCTTGAATTTCACGCCGCGTATAAGGGCCAATATGCACGCCATGAAAACCGCTATCCAGAAGAAGCGGCCAGTCCACATGGACAATTGATTCTCGACCCACTCCCAGTAATGTGGCCAGTCTTTGCTAAAGGGGAAAGTATGTAACTTCACTAGGACAAAAAGAGTGACAAAATCAGTCAGCAGCAACGTGACAATCAGAGCAACCAGATAGCGGGGCGTACGCCGATTCCAGAGTGTTTTGACGGACGATATAGCGGTACTCATAAATCCTCCATGTTTTGGCGTTCTGCGGGTGGACGTTGTTACACTGCTCATTTCATTACGGCTGATCGAAGCACATTATCTGAATTCCGCTTTATGACATTCCACCTGCCGATAACTTACTCTCAATTATTCCGTCATGTCAACGTCGAAGATAGGATTCTCGGTTATTGCAAAATCACCATATTGCTCACCAACGCATGGGCGCTGTACTCAAGATGACTGCATTTGTTTGGTGCGAGGGAGAGAGAAAGTTTCGAGCGCGGAAAGCGTCGAGGTTAAAAGCTCGACCTACCCGTCGCGTGGGTTGATTACTAAAAACTTGTGAATGGGATTTTATGTACGGGCTAAAGCCCGTACCCTTCAAGTCGATTGCGGCATTTCGGCACAACTGAAGTCGTGCCCTGACGCTTCTTGCCCCACCGTTTGCATTTTTTCGCAAGCTGTCAACCACCCCAGCGCACAAAAATCGTGCGCCGGGGACCCCGATAAAGCCGCGCCCTGAAAAGAAACAAGCGTGGACCGGGAGGTCCACGCTACAGCCGGCCAGGAGGCCGACGCTACAGTTTCATGCCTTGTGGTTACTGCTGCAAGACGACCTGGTCGCCTTCCTTGAGGCCGCTGAGGATTTCAGTGACCGAGCCGTTGGAGAGGCCGACCTTGACCGGGACCTTGCGTGTGCCGTCCTTCTTGCTTTTATCGGGGATATCGACCGAGGCATTTTTATCCTTGTCGTAGCTGACGGCGTTTTCCGGGACGGTGAGCACGCCCTTGTGCTCGTCGAGCATGATCTCCGCGTTGGCCGTCATGTTGGCCTTCAGCTCGCCGCCGGCATTGTTGATGGAGACGCGCACCTCGAAGGTGGTTACGTTGTCCTTTTCAACACCCATGGGCGAAATCTTGGTCACTTTTCCGTTGAAGAGGCGGTCGCGGAAGCTCTCCACCTTGATGCGCGCGGGTTGGCCCATGTAGACGTGGGCGATGTCGGCCTCGTCCACCTTGCCCTGCACGTAGACCTCGCTGGTGTCGCCCTCGGTCATCACCAGCGTGGCCGTTGAGCCGAGCACGAGAATGGAACTGACGGCGGCGCCAATCTCCACGTCGCGGGAGAGAATTTCCCCGTCCATGGGCGCGACGATGGTGGTGTAACTGAGCTGCTCCTCCAGCTGCTTGAGGCTGGCGTCGGCCTGCAACACCTGGGCCCGCGCCTGCTTGAGCCGGGCCGTGTCCACGCCGATCTGCGCCTTGGATGAATCGCGCCGGGTGAGCGCCGCCAGGTAATCCTTGTTGGCGTCGTCCAGCGCCTGGCTGCTGACCACACCCAATTTCTGCATCTCCAGGTTGCGATCCAGAGTGGCCTTGTACATGGGCAGGTCCGGGGCCGCGGCGTTTACCTTGTCCTGCTCGATATTGGCCTCGTAGGTGGCTACATTGGCCTGGGCCGCGGTCAACTGCGCGCGCTGCGCGTTTACCTGCGCCAGAATCTCCACCTGGTCCAGTTGCGCCAGCAGCTGGCCCTTCTTCACCCGGTCGTTGATGTCCACGTAAAGCTTTTCCACGATGCCCGAGGCCTTGCTTTTGACCTCGACCTTGGTGATGGGTTGAATCTTGCCGGTAGCCACTACCGAGCGCGCCACGTCGCCGCGCGTGACCTTGGCCAGCCTGTTGGGATCGATGGAGGGGCCCTTGGCCAGCCGCACCAGAGCATAGCCCAGAATGAGCACCACCACGGCAATTCCGCTGCCCAGCCAGATCCAGAAACGTTTGCTCTTTCTCGATGCAGCCACAAATCCTCCCGGAAGTGAAGAAAGCCGCCGCTTTCCTTGAGACTAGTCAATGGTCAACGCAAGAAACCTGCACATCAGACGGACGCGGGGCAACAATGTTACCCATTTTTAGATCTTACGCAACCGGTTGCAGTTTGGTTCCAGGCGATCTGATGTTTTGTGGAACCGCAAGGCCGGCCGCTGCGTATGATTCTTGGTGCGCCCTCCCCTGGAGGCCAATTTTCCATGCAGAACTTCTCCGACACCATCGGGCAGGTCTTTCGCGCCATTCTGGCCAACAAGATGCGCAGCTTCCTGACCATGTTCGGGATCGCGTGGGGGGTTGGCTCGCTGCTGGTTCTGGTGGGGCTGGGCGAGGGCTTCCGCTCCGGCCAGCACAAGCAGTTGGCCACTTTCGGCAACGACCTGGTGATGATGTGGAACGGCACCATTCCTGCGCTTGCCAACCAGCACACGGGAATGCGGCCTTACCAGTTCACGCTGGGCGACGAAGCCGCCCTGCGCGCCCTGCCGGAGTTGCGCGCGGTGACGGCTTTCCTGAGCCGCGGCGCTCTCTACGAGGTCAGCGCTTATGCCAATTCCTCCGGACAGGTGATGGGCGTCGAGCCGAATTACTCTACCGTGCGCTTTGTGCCCCTGGCCGAGGGCCGCTTCGTGAGCGATCAGGATCTGGCCGAGCGGCGGCGCGTTGTCGTGCTGGGATCCAAGAGCGCACAGCTTCTTTTTCCCGGCCGGCCCATGCTGGGCGAGACCATCACCATCAACGACGTGGCCTTTACCGTGGTGGGCCGCGTGCAATCCATCAGCCGCGGCAACAACGACAGTGATAACCAGAGGCTCTACATCCCGCTGACCATCATGCAGGAGCTCTTCGCCATGAAAGGCGACAACATTGCCCGCGACGCGCTGAGCTCAATCCAGTATCAGCCGGCGACCAAAGGCGACGCCACCGCGGCCAAAGTTGCAGTGCATAAGGTGATCGGCGAGCGGCACAGCTTCGATCCCGCGCTTAAAGACGCCTTCAATGAGTGGGACACGATCGAAGAAGAGAAGATGATCGGAGCCATCTTCGGCGCCATGGATGTCTTTTTGGGCGGAGTGGGAATCGTCACGCTGGGGCTGGGCGCGGTGGGCATCATCAACATCATGCTGGTGTCCGTCTCAGAGCGCACCCGCGAGATCGGCGTATTGAAGGCCATTGGAGCTACCAAGCGCAGCATCCTGTGGCAGTTTTTCTGGGAGGGGTTGCTGTTGACCGGCATCAGCGGCGCAATCGGCATCCTCGTTTCCGCCGGTTTCATGTGGCTTTTGCAGCAGGTTCTCACCGGCAAGATGCCCGGCTGGGATCCGCCACGGCTGGTGCCGTGGTCGGCTGCGCTGGCCTTGGGATCGCTGGTTTTGTGCGGCGTGGCGGCCGGACTCTATCCGGCCAGCAAGGCCGCCGCGCTGGACCCGATTGAGGCTTTACGAAGAGAGTGAGAAAGGCAGTTCTCAGTTCTCAGTTGTCAGTTCTCAGTTATCTGAGATTAGTTATCGGCGGATGGAGGTGATTTGTGGGGCAAGCATTTCGTGATTTGCAGGTTTGGCAAAGAGCAATCCAGTTGACGGTGGTAATTTACCGCCTGACTCAGAGTTTTCCGCGCGAGGAAGTCTATGGACTTTCCAGTCAAATCAGACGTTCTGCCGTTTCTGTGCCAAGCAACATTGCGGAAGGACAGGGAAGACTCTCCGTGGGCGAATTCAGGCAGTACTTGGGTATCGCCCGCGGTTCAAATCATGAATTGCAAACCCAACTGGAAATTGCACGATCACTCAAGTTTGGTGAGTCAAATTTAATCGATGAAGCAGAAAGTTTGTCACAAGAGGTTGGGAAAATGATCTACGCATTGCTGGAATCTCTCCATGAGTCAACTTCACTGAAAACTGGCAACTGAGAACTGAGAACTGGAACAACCATGCTCAAAGACATACTCGGCCAGGCGTGGGAGGCGATGCTGTACAACCGCCGCCGAACCGCCATCACCATGGTGGGCATGGCCTGGGGCATTGCCACGGTAGTGCTTCTGCTGGCCTACGGCGCGGGCTTCAGCCGGGCCATCGAGAATATCTTTGCCCAATGGGGCACCAACATGATCGGCGTCTTTCCCGGCCGCACCAGCGAGCAGGCCGGCGGTGACAAGGCAGGCGTCAAGGTGCGCTTCACGCTGGATGACGTGGACCGCATCTACAACAGCGTGCCCGGCATCTACCATATCTCGCCCGCCGCGTACCAGGAGGTGGCCGTGCAGAACGAACTACATACCTACACCTGGCAAGTCACCGGCGTCCGCAACGCCTACTCGGACATACTGAAGCTGGACCTCGATCAGGGCCGCTTCTTCAATGGCGCCGAGGATGCTCAGCGGGCCCACGTCTGCGTCATCGGCTCGGAGGCCAAGACCAAGCTCTACAGCGGCGGATACGCGCTGGGAGAAACCATCCGCCTCAACGGCGTCATCTTCACTGTCATCGGCGTGCTTACGCCCAAGATGCAGGAGGGCGACGACAACATCAACCGCCAGATTTACGTGCCCTTCAACACCATGAGCGACCTCAAGGACACGCATTACATCGACGGCATCTGGTTCAACTATCGCGGCGACAACGAATTGGCCGAGAAGAATCTGCGCGAAACCCTGGCCGCCGCCCACCACTTCCGCCCCACGGATAAAAGAGCAATCTATGTGGCCAACCTGCTCACCCAGCTCAAGCAGTTTCAGATGCTGTCCATCGCCCTGCAGGTGCTGCTGTCGCTGGTGGGCGCGCTCACGCTGGGCATCGCCGGCATCGGGCTGATGAACATCATGCTGGTGGCCGTGCAGCAGCGCACCCGCGAAATAGGCGTGGAAAAAGCCCTGGGCGCGCGCAAGCGCCACATCCTCACGCAGTTTCTGGCCGAGGCCTTCGCCATCACCGCCGTCGGCGGCATAGCCGGCATCGCCCTGGCCTACCTGATCTCCACGCTGGTGGGCCGCATCACCTTCTACAGCGCCATTGCCAAGAACGCTGCGGACGCCGACATCCGCCTGATCATCTCGCCTGCTTCGATCATCATCGCCACCGTGATTCTGGCTCTCACCGGCCTCATCAGCGGAATGATTCCCGCCATCCGCGCCGCCAATCTGGACCCCATTGAGGCGCTGCGCTACGAATAGCGAGTCAATTCAATTCAACGTACCCTCAGGGGCTAAAGCCCATTGATTTTGCATGACTGATGTACGGGCTAAAGCCCGTACCCTTCACCTAAAGCCCGCGGTCTTTAATGGGTGAGGATATTTTCGTTGCCGAGGATGCGGTAGAGGGTGGAGCGGCTGATACCCAGCTGGCGGGCGGCGCGCAGCTTGTTGCCCCGGTTGAGGTCCAGGACATATTGCACGTGATGTTGGATCACGGCATCCAGATTGATGCTTTCCGTGTGCGTGGCGGGGCGCGCTTCGGAAGGGGCTTCCAGGCCGGAGGGGAGGGCCAGATCGTCGGGGCGGATGATGCCGTTGACGGCCTCCAGCAGGGCGGTTTCCAGCACGGCGGCCAGCTCGCGCACGTTTCCCGGCCAGTTGTGCTGGAGCAGGCGGGCCAGCGTTCCAGGGGCCATAATGACGTGACGCTGCTGGTAGCGGTTGCAGATGCGGTCTAGCAGGACCTGAGCGAGCACGGCGATGTCTTCGCGGCGCTGGCGCAAGGGGGGGATGGCAAATCGCACGGCAGTGAGGCGGAAGGCCAGATCGGGCAGCAGAAGGCCCTGGGCGGCCATCTGGCGCAGCGAGGTCTGGGAGGAGGCCAGCAGCACGGAGCGTCCCGGAGGACGGTCCTGGAGCGTCTTAATGACGCCAAGCAGCAGGCCCTGGCCGGGCGGCGCGAGCAGGTCCACACGATCCAAATAAAGGAATCCGGCCAGGGAGGCCGGGTCGGCGTCGGTTACCAGCCATTCGCGGGCGTCGCGACGCTGAAAGGCGCCGCCCGCCAGGGGAGAGCGGCTGAAAAGATAACGGGCCAGGGTGTGCTTGCCGGCGCCGTGTTCTCCCTCGATGGCCGCCAACTGCACATAGGGCGCAGCCATCTCCGCCTGCATCAGCAGCTTGCGCCATGCGGCGCTGACCCCCACGGGCTGCAATTCAGGGGACGACTCCACATCCACCAGGGATAGTCCGGAGATGGGAGGCTGGTACTGAGCGGCGCTCTGCATGGCTCTCAACGTGCCTCGCCTCCATGGCCCAAACGACGATTACAAGGCCGACATAGGTTTTATCGGCGGGAGGGGAAAAAACATGAACCGGAAAGAGATGGCATCTTTCCGGTTCGGGATTGGGCAGGATTTCTGGACCGGTTGGGCAGGGGGCTGCCTCAGCGGAAACGCTTGGAGGGTTCGTCGGAGTAGATCTGGCCGTCGAGGATATGGACCACGCGATGGGCATAATCGGCGATGTCCGGCTCGTGGGTGACGAGCACAATGGTGTTGCCGTGGGCATGCAGGGTATCGAGCAGGGCCATGATCTCCAGGCCGGTTTTGGAGTCCAGGTTGCCAGTGGGCTCGTCGGCCAGGATGATGGAGGGGCGATTAACCAGCGCCCGGGCAATGGCCACGCGCTGGCGCTGGCCGCCGGAGAGCTCGTTGGGCTTGTGGTACATGCGCTCCGCCAACCCCACGTCGGAAAGCGATTCCTTGGCCCGCTCGATGCGTGCAGCGGCGGGGGTACCGTTATAAATGAGCGGCAGCTCGACATTGTGCAGGGCGGTGGCGCGGGCCAGCAGGTTGAAGGTCTGGAAGACGAAGCCGATCTCCTTGTTGCGGATGCGTGCCAACTGGTCGTCGTCCAGCTCGCTGACCAGCTGGCCGTTGAGCCAATAGCGGCCTTTTGAGGGGGTATCCAGGCAGCCGATCAGGTTCATCAGCGTGGACTTGCCGGAGCCGGAGGGGCCCATGATGGCCACATATTCGTTGTGCTGGATGCGCAGAGAGACGCCGCGGAGCGCATGAACCTGCTGCTCGGAGCCCATGTCGTATGTACGCCACAAATCCTCGACGATGATCATGTCGCTGCCGGGGGGAAGCGGTGATTGGGCGACGCTTTCCGTGCTGATTTCCGTAGTGGTGTCGAATAGAGCCATCCGCATCTCTTTCTTTGGCGATAATTAAGAATTTCCGCCGGAGGTTGTGGTAACCGGCTTGGCGGTGTCCCGCTTGACCAGCGCGTTGTTTTTGAGGCCGCGCAGCGTCTTGTAGGGGCCGGTGGCAATTTCCTGGCCTTCGGTCAAGCCGCTGAGCACCTCGATGTCCGTGGCCCCGGTGATGCCGGTCGTGACCGGCACGAACCTGGCCCGCAGCTTGCCTTTCTTGTTGTCGACGACATAGACGCCCTGCACGGGCGCGCTTTTCGCGGCGGGATGAGAGGAATTGGAAGCTGCCTGCACATTGCCCTGCTCCTTGCCGGGGGCCTTGTCATCGTCAGGGTTGTGCATGGTGAGCGCCTGGATGGGCAGCGTGAGGATGTTCTGCTTGTGCGCCGTGGTGATCTTGGCAGTGGTCGAGAGTCCGGGGCGCAGATCGTTGGAAGGCTCGTCGAGCGTGACCACCACCTTGAAGTCTTTGGCCTCCTCGGTGCCGGTGGTGGACTGCAAGGTGGCCATGCCGGTGGAGCGCAGAAGGGCCTGATCGCCGGCCAGGGTAACGTGGCCTTTGAAGACCTTGCCGGGCAGGGCGTCCACGGTAACCTCGACGGGCTGGCCGATACGGATGTTGACGATGTCGGTTTCATCCACCTTGACCTCGGCGGTGATGACGCTCATATCCGCCAGGGTCATCAGCGTGGAGCCAACGGTGTTCTGGATGCCCGGGACCACCGACTCACCCTCGCGGACGGGCTCGTTGGTAACGATGGCGTCGAAGGGCGCAACCAGGATGGTCTGGTCAAGCAGATCCTGGTTGGAGCGCAAGGTTTCCACCTGGGTCTGCAGGTGCCCGCGCAGGGAATCGGTCTGCGCGTGGGCTTGATTCAGTGCGGCGATACTTTGATTGAGCGTAGCCACGTCGGTGTCGTAGGCCGCCTTCTTGAGGTCATAATCCGATTTGGCCACGATGCCGGCTTGGTATAGGGGCTGTTCGCGCTCCCAGTCCAGCCGCTTCTGCTCCAGATCGGCCTTGGCCTTTTCGACGTTGGCTTCGGCGGTCTTTTCCCCGGCAATGGCGGCGGCAATATCGGTCTTGGCGGCGGAGATGGCGGCCTGCTGGCCATTCACTCCGGCTTGCTGCTGCACGTTTTGGATGGTGGCTACAATCTGGCCCTTTTTGACCAGATCCCCTTCCTTCACATAAATGTGGGTTACGCGGCCCATGGCGTTGGCGCCCAGGTTGGCGTAGGTCCGGGGCTTGATCTGGCCGGTGCCGCTGACGACCGTGGTCAGCTCCTGGCGTACGACCTTGGCGGTGAGCACCTTGGTGTAGCCGGCCTGCTGTCTCCAGATGAAGACGCTGACCAGGGCCACAACGGTCACGGCGGCGAGAATGATCAAAAGTATCTTTTTCATACGTGATGCGTGCTCCCGGTATCCTCAATTTCAGTGTACGCAAACAGCCTGGGTTCAGTTCCCGGCAGCTGCCAACAGGCCCGCCGGAGCCGCGCGCGTGTTCATCCTGTGAGCGCGGCCAGGCGTCAAGATGCGCAAGCGCCGCAAATGCTTCAAAAATAAGGCGTCAGAGCAGAAAGAAAAGAGCAGTACAAGGGCGCCTGTCTGCGGCGCGGGCACTCACCCGGCGGGTCTTAAAAACACTCCCCATGAATAGTTTAGCAGTTCCGCGGAAGCCATTTCCTGCTTACCCAGGCCAGGCATCGGCGTCCAACCGGAGGCCGACTCCCTACGGAATCTTGCCCAGCCCTCTCCGGACCCGTAGAATAAGGATTCGCAGGAGTTTTCAAAGCACATGATGCTCAATCGTACACGCCTTCTTTTTGTCGCACTGGGTTGCGGCTTGTTGATGATTCCCGCCGTCAAATTACCCGGCCAGCAGACGGGCAACCCGCCTGTCCAGGCGCAACCGGCCAACGGCCAGAATCAGGGATCGGATCAGGCGGTGGACCCTCTGAAGCGGGAGCGCTCCGACAAGTCCAAGATTGCCGCCCAGAAGGCGGTGCGGCAGGAGATCAAGGGCGCCTACAAGTCCTGGCTGGAGCAGGACGTGCCCTACATTATCTCCGATGAGGAGCGCAAGGCCTTCAGAAACCTCTCCAACGACGAAGAGCGCGAGGCGTTCATCGAGAACTTCTGGCTGCGCCGCAACCCCAATCCGGATTCGCCGGAGAACGAGTTCCGCGAAGAGCACTACCGGCGCATTGCCTACGCCAACGAACACTTTGCCGCCGGCAAGCCCGGCTGGAAGACCGATCGCGGGCGTATCTACATCTCCTGGGGCAAGCCTGACTCCATCGATGCGCATCCCTCCGGAGGACAGTACCAGCGGCCTCACGATGAAGGCGGCGGCAATACCTCCACATTTCCCTTCGAGACGTGGCACTACCGGTATCTGGAGGGCATCGGCGAGAACATCGACCTGGAGTTTGTGGATACCTGCATGTGCGGCGAGTACCACTTCACCATCGACCGCAGCGAGAAGGACGCGCTGGCGCGCATTCCCGGCGCCGGCCTAACCATGTGGGAGGAGATGGGCAAGGGCAGCAAGGCCGACCGCTACAAGGGCGGCATGGAAGCGCTGGGCACGGGCCTGAATACGCAAGGGCGGGAGTCCAAGGACTTTGACCGCATTGAGCTGGCCGCCAAGATCTTCGCGCCGCCGCCGGTCAAGTTCACTGACCTGGATGCCTTCATTTCCGAACACAAATTGCTCACCGGCCCGATCTTCCCCTTTGACGTCCGCACCGACTACGTCAAAGTAACGGAAAGCACGGTTCTGGTTCCGATCACGCTGCAGATGAGGAACCGCGACATCACCTTTTTGACCAAGGATGGCGTAGCCAAGGGAGTGGTGAACATCCTGGGCAAGGTGACCACCCTGACCCACAAGACGGTGCAGACCTTCGAGGACACGGTGGAGGTGACGCAGCCGGCAGAGTTGCTGGAAAAAACCCTTGATCACCAGTCGGTTTACTGGAAGGCGCTGCCGCTGTTGCCCGGGCTCTACCGCCTGGATATTGCCATCAAGGACTTGAACAATCCCGACCACATGGGCTACTACGGCCGCAGTCTGGAGGTGCCAACCTATCGCGACGAAAAACTGGGCACCTCCTCGCTGATTCTGGCCGACCAGATGAACACGGTCGATTCCCGCTCGATTGGCAGCGGAAACTTCGTAATCGGCAATACCTTTATCCGGCCCCGTGTAAGCACCGCCACGCCGACCAACCCCAATCCCCCGGCTAAGTTCAACCGCAGCCAGCTGCTCAGCTTCTGGATGCAGGTGTACAACCTTCAAGTGGACGAGTCAACCAAGAGCAATCTGGCTACGGTAACCTACCAGATCATCAAGACCAACGCCGCCACGGCCACAACCCCCGCCACGGAAACCGTGATCTTTGAAAAACAACTGAATTCAACGGATCTGGGCTCGCACAGCGACCAGATGACGGTGGAGAAGACCTTGCCCATCGCGGGGCTCGAACCAGGGAAGTACAAGGTGACGATTAAGGTCAATGACGCACTCTCCAAACAAGAGATTGCGCAGTCGGCGCCTTTTGTCGTGGAATAATGGTATGTACTCCGCACAACCGGGCTACCGGACGCAGATCCGGAGGCCCGTGCGGACGTGCTTAGAGGATTCATTGCCAGAGACGCCGTCAGGTCGCCAACGACATTGATTAGGCGCAGGGTTCATCTCGTTGTTTTCGCGGTGCTGACCGCCCTTGGCAGCGGCCTGGTGTGCGGAGCCTCCCCCGCGTCGGTTTCCGGCGTGGTGAGCGACTCGGCCGGGGTCCCGCAGATCGGCGCCCAGGTGCAGTTGCTGCGCCCCGATTTGACCGTCATCGCCAGCGTCTATACCGACTCGCGCGGACGCTATGTAATCTCCACGGTTATGCCGGGCCGCTATGCGGTCAAGGCCATGGGCGCGTGGTTTCTGCCTTCTCTGCGCGAAAACGTCCGCGTCCACGCCAATACGGTTGTCAACCTGACATTGAACAGCCTGTATGAAGCGATGCAGTGGCTGCCGGCTGAGCCGCGCGCGAGCGACTCCCAGAAAGACGATTGGGCTTGGACGCTGCGCTCGGCCGCCAACCGCCCCCTTTTGCGCTGGCTGGAGGACGGGCCCCTGGTGGTAGCCGACGACGGCTCCGGCACGCATCCGCGGCTCAAGGCGCGCCTGATGGCCACCGGCCAGGAGGGCGCCTTCAGCGAGAGCGGCGAACGCATCTCGGCGGCGGTTGAAGAGACACCCTCCAACAGCCGCGAGCTGCTGGCCCGCGTTGATTTCGATCCCAGCACCAATGCTGGCATGGAGTCCATGCTGGGTTTCCGGCAGGATCTTGGATTTGCCGGGTCGGTGCAGTCGGTGGCGGCATTTGCATTGCAGCCGGAGGAGACGTCAGGCGACGCCACGGGGCTGGATGAGGTCGCCGTCCGCGCCTGGGAGACGATCCATCTGGGCGATAAATTCAAGGTTGAGGCGGGCTCCAGCGAGGTGCTGGCCAGGCTCTCCTCGGCCTCTCCGCAGACCGTGACCGCCGTGCTGCCCTATGCCTCCATAGACTGGCGGGACGGCAACTCCGCCATTCGTTATCGCATCACTACTTCGCTGCCCGGAGCTGCGGGTGCTGATGATAGCGAAGTCCGCTCCTGGCTGCCCGCCCTCTCCGCCCGCGAGGGCGAACCGGCCATCGAACACGGGCTGCACCAGGAACTCGGCTGGGAGAGGCGAACCGATCTGTCGGGCGTTGCCGTCCTGGTCTTCGCCGACCGAATCGACAACCCGGTCATCGAAGCCATGAGCCACTTTGCGGCTGGCAGCCCCAATTCCTCCGCAGTGCTCCTGGACCCCGTCAGCGGCCTGATCCACGCCGCCGGCCCGAAGTTTTCGACCGCTGGAATGGCTGCCTCATTTGAGCATCGCCTGCCCGGCGGCAATCATCTCCGCATGAATTACGCCAACGGCGACGCGCTTGTGCTTTCCGGCTCTACGCCGCAAAAAGCACCGCTGGCCCAACTGCTTTCCGGCGTCTATCCGCGCCGCGCGCAGACGTATACGCTCTCGCTCTCCGGCACGCTGGACGGCACAAAAACGCGCTGGCGGGCCAGCTACCGCTGGCAGCCGGAAGATACCATCACCCAAGTTGCTCCCTTTACCGTGGACAGCGCCATGCCCTGGCTCGGCCTGCGCCTCCGTCAGCCCATTCGTCTTTGCAGCAGCGGCTGTGCCGGCCTGCAGGCATTGTTTGAAATGAACAACCTGCTGGCCCAGGGATACCGCCCGTACCTTTTGAACGACGGCTCCCTGCTGATCTTTGCCCAGAACCAGCGCAGCTTTCACGGCGGCCTGGCATTCACCTTCTAGAGAGCGCTCCTGCCCGCCGCCTTCCACGTTTTGAACAAGTCCCGCTGCTATGCTATATTCTTCAAGTGGCAGCAAAATTTTTTATCTGCTCGCACCGTGTGAATGCCTTTCCGCCACACGGTATTCGTAGTCTGGACGCGTAGCTCAACTGGCAGAGCATTCGGCTCTTAACCGACAGGTTGCAGGTTCGATTCCTGCCGCGTCCACCATAAATTAATTCATTTGCGTCCCACCGCAGAAAATTCAGCACAAAATCATTCAATTTCAGGATTGTTCTTTATCCGTCCGCAGTCTGCGGCGGGCGCAAAGCAGTGGCGATCAGCGCAGCGAGCAGAAAGGCCGCCGAGGTGATGCACAGCGCGGAACCCAGCCCGCCATGCTCTGATACACGGCCAATGATATAGGGCGCGGCGGCACTGACTACGCGGCCGATGTTATAGACGAATCCCATGGCAGTGCCGCGCAGGGAGGTGGGGAACAGCTCGCTGGCGATGACGCTGAAGCCGCTGAAATATCCGGTGCCGAAGAAGCCGACCAGCGGGCCGATGAGCAGCAGGGCAACGGGATTGCGGACCGAGGCAAACAACGGCACCAGCGCGGCGGCCATGAGAAGAAAACCGATGTAAGTGAATTTGCGGCTGAAGCGGTCGGCCAGGAATCCGAAGGTGATGTAGCCCAGAAACGTGCCCACCTGCATGACGATGGTCCACAACGAGGTCTGGACGATGCTCAGGCCGCGGCCTCCCTGGCCCATCGGCATGGAGAGATAGCGCGGTATCCAGGTGAAGAGTCCCCACCAGGCAAAGAGCGTGGCGGCGTTCATGGTGGCGCAGATGAGCACGCCCCGGCCCAGCGTGCCGCGAAAGAGCCGGCCGAGCGGGAGCTGGCGCGCGCGCTCCTGCGTCCAGGACTCCGGCTCGCGCAGGTTGCGCTGCAGCCAGAGAGCGACGAGCGCCGGAGCGATGCCGGCAAAGAAAACCGCGCGCCATCCAAAGTGAGGCATGATGACAGCGACGATGCCCGCGCCCAGCGCATAGCCCACCGCCCAGGAGCTTTGCACCAGGGCCAGCGCCTTGCCGCGATGGCGGGCGGGCCAGGTCTCGGCCACCAGCGCCGCGCCCGAGGCCCATTCACCGCCCATGCCCAGCCCCAGCAGCATCTGGCAGAGCATGAGCTGCCAGGCAGTGTGAGTGAAGCCGCACAGCGCCGTTGAAACCGAATAAACGCAGATGCTGAGGGTGAGCGCGCGGACGCGGCCAAAGCGGTCGGCAACGCGCCCGAAGGCCATGCCGCCCACCGCGGCAGAAACCAGAAGGGCCGACATCATGGCCCCGCTGACCGCCGCGGAGAGATGCATCTCGCGCTGCACCTGACCGAGCACCAGCGCATAGAGCATCACGTCCATGCTGTCGAGCATCCAGCCGAGGGACGCGGCCAGCAGGGTGCGCTTCTGCTCCGTCGAGGCTTCAGCCAGCCAGCTGATGATTCCGTTCAATATGCTCCCCCGATGCTTTAGCATTTTAGGATACGAGAGTGGGGCGGCTTGCGCGTAGCGATCGATACCGGCGGCACTTTTACCGACTGCGTTTACCTGGCAGAGGGGCGGCTCCAGGTGCTGAAACTGTTTACCACTCCCGCCGATCCCTCGCAGGCGGTGCTCGACGGCCTGGGGCGCATCGGTGCCGGAGAAAAGCTCGATGTACGCCACGGAACCACGCTGGGAACCAACACCATGCTGGAGCGGACGGGCGCGTGCGTGGCCTTTGTGACCACGGCGGGATTCGAGGACACCATCGCCATCGGCCGCCAGACGCGCAGCCGCCTCTATGACTGGTTCGCGCCGCTGCCGGTGTGCCTTGTGCCTGCGGAATTGCGTTTCGGCGTGCATGAACGGGTGAGTGCGGAGGGCGAGATCCTTCGCTCGCCAAGTGATGAAGAGCTGGCTGCTCTGGCCGGGAAGGTGCGCGCGAGCGGCGCTGAGGCCATTGCGATTTCGCTGCTCTTTTCCTTTGCTAATCCTGAAACAGAGCGGCGCGTGGAGGCGGCCTTGCGCCCGCTGGGCGTGCCGATCTCCACCTCGCACCGGATTCTGCCCGAGTTCCGCGAGTATGAGCGGGCATCGACTACCGTTGTCAATGCGTATCTTGCGCCGCGCATTGAGCGCTACCTGGATCACCTGGCGCAGCGCGTGACTGCCGGGCACGATGCGCTGGGAGTCGACGTGATGCAGTCCTCGGGCGGCATCATTCCGGCACGGCTGGCGGCCGAGCAGCCGGTGCGCACGGTGTTGTCAGGACCGGCGGGCGGAGTCGTCGGCGCGTGCCAGATGGCGCGCTGGGCGGGCTTTGAGCGCATCATCGGCTTCGATATGGGCGGCACATCGACCGATGTATTTCTCGCCGATACGCTCTCAGGCGACGCGCAGCTCTCGCACGAATCGGTAGTGGCGGGCGTGCCCATCGGCGTGCCCATGCTCGACATTCACACTGCCGGCGCGGGAGGCGGATCGATTGCCCGCTTCGATGCCGGTGGAATGTTGCGCGTAGGGCCGGAGTCGGCGGGCGCCGAGCCGGGGCCGATCTGCTTCGGGCGCGGAAGCAGGCCGACGGTGACGGACGCCAACTTTCTGCTGGGACGATTGGACGCGGAGAGCTTTTTGGGCGGAGGCGTACGGCTGGACCGGGAGCGAACGGAGCAGATCATGAGCGCCGAAAAAGGCTCACTGGCCACGGTGGAAGAATTTGCCGCGGGGATTCTGCGCGTGGTGGAGACGCAGATGGAAAAAGCCATCAGGGTGATCTCCATTGAACGCGGTCACGATCCGCGGCAGTGCACGCTGGTAGCCTTTGGCGGCGGAGGGCCGTTGCACGCCTGCTCGCTGGCGCGGGCGCTGCGCATCCCTAAAGTGCTGGTCCCACCCATGCCCGGCGCGCTATCGGCAGTGGGCATTCTGCTGGCCGATGCGGTGCGCGATTATTCCCGCACGATAATGCTGCCAGGCGAGGCTATTGAGAATCTGGAAGCCGGTTTCCGCGAGCTGGAGCGGCAAGGCGCGGAGGATTTTTCCGCAATGGGATTGACGGGCAAGGCGCATCGCAGCCTTGACCTGCGCTATCGCCGGCAGGGATATGAGTTGAACGTGCCGTTCGACAAGCAGGCTCCCAGCCGCGCCATGGGGGCCTTTCATAACCTGCACCGGCAGCGCTATGGCTTCTGCGATGCCGAGCGGCCGGTGGAGATTGTGAACTTGCGGCTGCGTATGATCGCCGCCGCCGAGCCGTACACGCCCGAGCGCAGGGAGCCAGTGCGCGGAGACGGCAGCACCGCATGGGTCGCGGACCGCGAGGTCTTCTTTGACGGAAGATTTCTGACGACTCGCCTTTACCGGCGAGAGCGGCTCGTGCCCGGTGACAAAATTCCTGGGCCAGCGATGATTACCGAATACACCTCGGCCACGGTGCTGCCGCCGGGCTCGAGCGCCGAGGTGGACGGCTTTGGAAATCTGATTATGACCGTCGCGGACGAGGAGCGCGCATGAAACCTCGAGCAGCCGATCCGGTGGAGCTGGCGATCTTTCAGAGCGCCATGCACTCCATTGCCGAGGAGATGGGCGCGGCATTGCGGCGCACCGCACTCTCGCCCAACATCAAGGAGCGCCGCGACTATTCCTGCGCGGTTTTTGACGGACAGGGCAGGGTCATCGCCATGGGCGATCACATGCCGGTGCATCTGGGCTCCATGCCCATGAGCGTGCAGGCGGCGATTGCCGCCGTCGATTTTGCGCCCGGCGACATCGCCATTCTCAACGATCCCTACGCCGGGGGAACGCATCTTCCGGATATCACCATGGTGTTGCCGGTTTTTGTTGACGATGGCATAAAGCCGGCATTTTATGTTTGCAATCGCGCCCACCACGCCGACGTGGGAGGAAGATTCGCGGGATCGATGGGGCCGGCGAACGAAATCTTTCAGGAGGGCATTCGCATTCCTCCGGTGCGCATTGTGCGCGGCGGGAAAGTGGACCGCGAGATGCTCGATTTGATTTTGCTGAACGTGCGCACTCCACGGGAGCGCGAAGGCGACCTGGATGCACAGATGGGCGCTTGCCGCGTGGGTGAGCAGCGCATCCGGCAGATGGCCGCGAAGTTTGGGGTTCCCCGGCTGGAGGCGCTGGTGGAGGAGTTGCTGGATTACTCCGAGCGGCTGGTGCGCGCGGAACTGCGCAAGATGCCTGCGGGTGAGTTCTATGCCGAGGATTGGCTGGATGGCGACGGAGTGACAGAGACTCCCGTGAAAATCTGCGCGCGTTTGCAGTTCAATCCGGATGCCGGCGATGTGCGCGTGGATTTCTCCGGCTCCTCGCCGCAGGTGGAAGGCAGTGTGAACGCGGTCCGCTCCATAACTCTCTCGGCTTGTTTTTATGTATTGCGTTGCCTGCTTAAGGAGGATGCGCCGGCCACGGAAGGTATTCTGCGGCCGCTGACCCTGGAAGCGCCGGAGGGAACCATCGTGAATGCGCGGCCGCCTGCTCCCGTAGCCGGAGGAAATGTGGAGACCTCGCAACGCATCGTGGATGTGCTGCTGCGGGCGCTGGCGCAGGCGATTCCGGAGCGCGTGCCGGCGGCCAGTGCAGGCACCATGAGCAATCTGACCATTGGCGGCACGGATCCGCGCAGCGGTGAGCCCTTTGCGTATTATGAAACGATGGCCGGCGGAATGGGCGCGCGCCCGGGAATGGACGGCATCTCCGGCGTGCATACGCACATGACGAATTCGCTCAACACGCCGATCGAAGCGCTGGAATACGCCTACCCCTTCCGCTTGCGGAGTTACGGATACCGGCAGGGATCGGGGGGCGCGGGAAAATTTCGCGGCGGCGACGGGCTGGTTCGAGAGGTGGAGCTGCTGACCGATGCCGAGGTGACGCTGCTGGCCGATCGCAGAAAATTTCGACCTTATGGATTGCAGGGCGGGGATGAAGGAGCTGCCGGGAGCGCGCGGGTTACACGGGCCGGAACCGCTGAGGAGATTGAACTAGCTGGAAAATGCAGCCGGCAACTCGTCAAGGGAGATGTGCTGCGCATTGAAACGCCCGGAGGCGGCGGCTGGGGCAAAGGCTGATGCATTTCTCCTATTTGTGGAAAGTGCGACGTGGACCGGGTGGTCCACGCGAAAGCCGGCCAGGAGGCCGGCGCTACTTGTTCAGTTAATTGAACGCGAGTTCTACTTGTCGTCGCGCACCACAATCACAACTAAAATGCGCGGCCCATGCACGCCCTTGATGCGCGTCATTTCAATGTCCGCCGTGGCGCTGGGCCCGGAGATGTAAGTGGCGAGTGTCGGGGTCCCCAGCGACAGGTCTTCGTCGCTTGGGTGAAGCGCAGGAGGCTGCTGACAGCGGCTGAAGTACTCGGGTAGCGTTTCTACGATCTGGCTGGCGCGCAGGATGCAGAGATACCAGTCGGGCAGGAGGCTCAGCACGCGGCGGCCTTCGGTGGCTGAGTGGTGAAGTACGATGGTGCCCGAATCGGCGATGCCGCAGGTGGCTGCGGTGACGACGCCCTCGGCCTTCTCGATCTCGTCGATATCAAGACCGTGATCGATGGTCCATTCCAGTCCGGTGATCTTCCACGCGGATGTGACCAACCACTCGTTCGGAGTTCCGGGCGGCGCAACAAATCGATGCCGGCCGCTGGCTACAAGCTGCGCGGTCATCGCGTCGGCGAGCTCGGCGGGCGTACATTCGACCACTTCCGCGTCGTACTCGCGCAGGCGCTGAATCATCAACTCGACGCGCGCCTGGGCGGAAAGCGAGCCGCTGCGGACATACGCGCGTGGCAGCTCCGCATAGGAAGCGGCAAGTTGCGCAGCGTCACTGGCGGCTGAGGGGGTGGCCGCGCGGATGCGGTCGAGAATCCGTTGGCGGGATGGGACGGGCTGCTTCATTTTTCCCCCTTGGTGCGCGTGGCCCACCACTGGTGGAAGGTTTGTTTGGGCAGGCCGCGCAGATCACGGGTCTGCGTCCACTTTGCACCCAGGCTGGGCAGCGCGTGAATCCATCCGTCGTTGCGGGTGAAGAAGCGCAGGCCGATGCGGCCCATGCGCTGCGCCGCATGGAAGCCCCAGGCGGTGGCGAAGATGAGGTTGGCGATGCGCAGGCCAAGATACATGAGATCGAAGAAGCGGCCGGCCTGCTTGCGTTCCTGGTTGACGACTTGAGCGCGCAGTTCGAGCAGCACCTCGGGAATGTTGATTTTGACCGGGCAGACCTCGTAACATGCGCCGCACAGCGATGAGGCGTAGGGCAGCGACTGGGCGTGCTTCATCTGCATCAGTTGCGGGGTGAGGATGGCGCCGATGGGGCCCGGATAGACCGAGCCGTAAGCGTGGCCGCCGGTCTGGCGATAAACCGGGCAGGTGTTCATGCAGGCCGCGCAGCGGATGCACTTTAGCGTCTGCCGTTCCTTGTTTTTGGCGAGGATGGACGAGCGGCCGTTGTCCAGCAGGATGACATGAAAGCGTTGCGGGCCGTCGCCGGGCGTGACGCCGTTCCACAGCGAGGTGTAGGGGTTCATGCGCTCGCCCGTAGCGGAGCGGGCCAGAAGCTGGAGCATGACCTCGAGATCCTGAAAGCGCGGCAGCACCTTCTCAATGCCTACTATGCTGATCAGAGTGCGCGGCAGCGTGAGGCACATGCGGCCGTTGCCCTCGGACTCGACCACCGCAACCGCGCCGGTCTCCGCGACCAGGAAGTTGGCGCCGCTGATGGCCGTGGGAACGGATAAAAACTTTTTGCGGAGATAAGTGCGGGCGGCGTTGGTCAGCTCTTTGGGATCGTCGGAGAGGTTTTTGAGATTCATGGTGCGGGCGAAGATCTCGCGCACCTGGCTGCGATTGATGTGCAGCGCGGGGACGACGATGTGCGAGGGGTCTTCTTCGCCAAGTTGCAGAATAATCTCCGCCAAATCGGTTTCGTAGACGCTGACGCCCGCGGCCTGGAGAAAGGGATTCAACTGAATTTCGGCCGAGGTCATGGTCTTGATCTTGATGACCTCGGTGGCCTTCTCCTCACGGAGCAGGTCGAGAATAATCCGGCGCGCTTCTGCGGCGTCGGCGGCCCAGTGGACGTGGCCTCCGGCAGCGATGCAGCGGGCTTCGAACTGCTCGAGGTAAGCGCCAAGGTTGTCGAGCACATGGAAGCGGATGGCCGAGGCCGCAGAGCGCAATTCCTGCCAATCGGTCTTTTCGACGACCAGTTTGCCGCGCTTGGCCTGGATCACGTCGATGGCGTGGGCCACGTTCTTGCGCAGTTGCGGATTGCGCAGCATTTGCTCTGCGGCCTGGGGAAAGGGCGGCGCGAAGCGCGGGTCGAGGCTGACGCGAGCGGGGCTGACGTGGCTCATAACGCAGCCTCCATTTCCGTGCTGGCCAGGATCTGCGCCAGATGAATGGTCTTCATGCCGGCGTATTGGCGGTGCATGGCCCCGCCCAGGTGCATGAGGCAACTGTTGTCTAGGGCAGTGCAATACTCGGCGCGCGTAGAGAGAATGTCCTGCAGCTTGACGGTCAGCATGGCCGAGGAGACTTCAGCGTTTTTTATCGAGAATGTTCCGCCGAATCCGCAGCAGCGGTCCACGTTGGGCAAAGTGGCCAGATCGAGACCGCGCACCTTGGCCATCAGCTTGTAGGGCCGTTCGCCCAGTTGCAGCGCGCGAACTCCGTGGCAACTGGCATGGTAGACCACGCGGTGAGTGAAGGTCGCTCCCACATCCTCCACGCCCAGCTTGTCGATGAGGAACTCGCTCAACTCGTAGACCCGAGGCACGAGCGCTGCGAAGTCCTTGCGCAGCTCTTCATTTCCCAACTCGGCGAAGAGGCCGGGATATTGATCGCGGATCATAGCCACGCAGGAGGAGGAAGGAATGACGACGTTTTCCGCGTCCTGATAGAGGCGGACAAAGCGCTTGGCCTGGGAGAAGGCTTCGCCGCGAAAGCCGGTGTTCGCGTGCATCTGGCCGCAGCAGGTCTGCCTGGGAAGGAAATCGAGATCCACGCCCAGCCGTTCGAGCAGACGCACCACGGCCTGGCCAGTCTCCGGAAAGAGCGTGTCGTTATAGCACGTGATGAACAGCGAAGCGCGCATAGTTGCCTCAAAGCCTTGCCGTTTACTTGACGCCCGTCACCTCAAAGCTATACGTGCCTGCCTCAAGTTCGTAGCCTGCCTTGCCGGCCGGCATTGCCAGCGGCTTTCTGTTCAGCGTGTAGGTTGCGGCCTCGGCTTCTGTGAGACTCAGCCATCCGCTCGTATTGGGCGGAATCGTCACCGTCCAGTGCGCCTTGTCGCCGTCCACGCTCCAACTGGAGTGAATCTCGCCGTAGGCGGACTGGTAGCGCAGGTCTAGGCTGCCGAGTCTCCGGTCAAACACCGGATGCAGAATGATCGTGTGGAATCCGGCGTCCAGCGGCGTTGCATCGATGCCCGCGGCATAGCGGTACATCCAGTCGGCCACCGCGCCATAGGCATAGTGGTTGAAGGAGTTCATGCCCGGGTCAACCATCATCTGGTCACCGTTCCAGCGCTCCCACATGGTTGTTGCGCCGTGCTTCACCATGTAGCCCCACGACGGATACCCGGTGTTGAGCAGCAGCGTGTAGGCAAGCTCGGGATAGCCTGCCTTGGTCAGCTCTTCCAGCAGGTAAGGCGTGCCCAGAAAGCCCGTTACCAGCAGTGAATGATTGGCCTTGATCTTCTCCGCCAGCTTTTTAGCCGCCGCGGCACGCAGTTCCTGCGGAAGCAGATTCATGTGCAGCGCCAGCACGTAGCCGGTCTGCGTGTCTCCTCCGCGGCTCTTCGCGTTTGGATTATTAATAGCGCCAAAGGGCGACGCGCTGTTGTCTGCTCCGGCCACAAATCCGTCCTCATGCACGAACTGCTTCTCAAAGGCCGCGCGAATCTTTTCGAAGAGTTGCCGGTATTTATCCTCGGCTTGAGAGCGGTCCGTCGCATGCGCCATTTCGCGCATCAACGTTGCATCATAGGCCCAGTAAGCTGTCGCGATGAGCACGATGTCGGTTTTGCCCTCCGGCGAGAGCCAGTCGCCGAAGGGGATTCCGAATTCGTGCCGCCACAATCCATCAGGGTTGTCGGCCGCAATCGCGTCCAGATACTTTTCCATTGCCGCCCAGTTTTCATCGATGATGCTCTTGTCGCCGGTCTGCAACCACGAGGTCCAGGGAATCACTACACCCGCGTCACTCCAGCCCGGGGCGTGGCCCGCATTGGGCGAGACGGTTCCGGGCGAGTAGATGCCGTAGTAGGGCGTACCGATTTGCGTGCCGCGCATGTCCGCGGCGAACTTTCGCGAGAAGGCAGCCAGATCCATGTTGTAGCTGGCCGCGCGCCAGAAGACCTGCGCATCGCCCATCCATCCGAGCCGCTCGTCACGCTGCGGACAGTCGGTCGGAATGCCCACAAAGTTGGACCGCTGGCCCCACTGAATGTTGCTCCAAAGTTGATTGATCAGCGCGCTGCCCGTCTCCAGCTTCGCCGTGAATGGCGCATCGGTGTGCAGGACCAATCCGGTCACCGCAGCCTTGGAGTCATAGACCCGCCCCATCAACGCATCCAAGTCCGGCGGCGCCGGCAGCCCGGTCAACTCGGCATAGCGGAAACCGTGGAAGGTGAACTGCGGCTCAAGTTCATATCGGGCATTCGGGGAGCTACGCAGCGTAAAGGAATCGGTCGCTTTCGCGGTGCGCAAATTGTCCGTGTAGATCGTGCCGTCTGGATTCAGGACCTCGGCAAACCGGATCTGCACCTTCGTCGCAGCCGGATTGTGCAAGAGCACACGCTCCACGCCGGAAAAGTTCTGCCCGAAGTCGTAGACGAAGACGCCGGGTTTGGGTTCGGTGACGGTCTTTGGTTCAAGCGCGCGCTCCACGCGGATGGGCGGAAAATCCTGCGCCACGATTCTCAGCGGAGCAGGTTGGATCACCGTTGCTTTTTCATGCCACAGATCATCGGGGAATTCCGCGCGAGTCCATACAACATGAGGCTCCCGCGTGAAGTCCAAATTCTCACCGTCGTAAAGCTCAGAGTGAAAAAAGCTCGACGGGTCTGCCTGCCAGCTCGCATCCGTCGCCAACCACTCCACGCTGCCGTCGGTGTGCTCAATGCGTAGTTGCGCACGCAGCGCCGGCGGTGTTACGCCGTAGTTGTTCGGTTGCTGGAACCATTCGAGCGGCGTCTCGTACCACCCCGGCGCCAGCAGCGCCCCGATTGCGTTCTTTCTTTGCGCAATCAAGTCCGTCACGTCGTACGCCTGGTAGACGACCCGCTGGCGGTAGTCCGTCCATCCCGGTGCCAGTACCTGGTTGCCCACGCGCATTCCGTTGAGGAATATCACGTACGCGCCCAGCGCCGTAGCATACAGCCGCGCCGACTTCACCGGAGCGCTTACCGTGAACACGCGCCGCAGCCTCTTCACCGAGTCGGGAATCCAGGGATGGCCCAAGGGTCCGTCTCTCGTCCCCTGCGCGGGCTTCCACTCGACGGCGTTCTTCCAGCCCGCATCGTCAAAGCTCTTCTGCTGCCAGCCCTGAGCGGCCTCAATCGAGCTCTTCCAACTTGTCCCGCTCGCAAAAACCTCCGTGGTCCCGTCCTTGTACTCGACAAAAAGCGTTGCGATCAGGGGCAGGGAAGCAGCCTTTTCGCCGGGCTGAGCGTAATGCACCTGCTCGATGGCAATGGCGTTCGAGCCCATCGCCAGTGCCCCGGTCGCGTCCGCGCTCACAAACTTCTTCCACGGAAACTGCCTCCAGGGCGGATAGGGACTGGCTGTCATCACCTGCGCGCCGTTGATCCATGCCGAGACGGTCTCCTGCGCGGTGGCGTAGAGCGTGGCCAGCTGTACGGGCTTGGACAGTGTTACCGCTAGCCTATAGGCAACGCGCTGCTCCACGGGTTTTTCTGCGGGTACTGCCTGCGCAGCCGGCTTTGCAAACTGATCCGGAGACGCGATCCACGCCGCCGGAGCCTGGCGCACCGCGGCCTCTTCAGGCGTTTCATAGCCGATCCACTGCGCGCGCCACTCCTGCTTCATCAGCCCCGTCTCCCACCAACTGACCGGGCTTTCAGGCTCAGGCTTGCCCGCCTGATCCCATACCAGAACCTTCCAGTAATAACGCGTCGAGGGAGCAAGCGCAACTCCGCCATACGGGACCCCGATAGACTGCCCACCGGCCACGCGTCCGCTATCCCACACGTCCGCATGGCCCGCGGCGAGCAGTTCCGGTAGGGAGGCTACCAGCAGCCGATAAGCTGTTTGGCGCGCGCCCTGGCGGCTGTCGCGCAACTGCCACGAGAATCGCGGCTGCGCGTCGTCGATGCCCAGCGGCGTCGTCATTTCGTCCACGCGCAAGACGGCCGGACTCGACGCCTGCGCTCTTGCCGTGGAGGCGCACAGCGCTGCCCCCACTCCCAGGCAAACTGCGATTACCGCAATTTGCGTGCCGGCGCGGCAAATCTTTTTCTGCATTGTGATCATTGTGTCTGGACCTCAATCTCTCACTGTCGCGGCGTTGTTGCTGAAAACAACAACAGCGCCTTGTGTCTCTGCCCAACGCGCTTATTTGCGCCGTGGTAATGTCTCATTCTCGTAGTTGCGCACCGTCTGCAGCCAGCCGATCCCCTCGGGAACTCCGTGGCTGGCGCAGTAATACTCCCACACCGCGGACCAGGGCATCGACTTCTGCTCCTCGAAGATTGCCATGCGCGCGGCGCCGTCCCAATTCATTTCCGCGGCCAGCAGCTTTTCCGCCGGCTCCAGCAGCGCCAGCAGCAGCGCCTTGCGCATATTGCGCGCGCCGATCACCCAGGCCGCGATGCGGTTGATGCTGGCGTCGAAAAAGTCCAGCCCGATGTTCACCCGCGAGACCTCGCCCGAGCGCACGATCTCCTGTGCAATGGCCAGCGTGGCGTCGTCCAGCAGCACCACATGGTCGGAATCCCAGTGCACAGGCCGCGAAACATGGAGCAGTATCTCGTCCACATAGCACAGCGCCGTGGAAATTTTGTCGGCGACGCTTTCAGTGGGATGGAAGTGCCCGGCATCCAGGCAGAGCAGCGTCTTGCGCGTGGCTGCATAGGCCAGGTAGAAGTCGTTGGAGCCTGCCGTGTAGCTCTCCGAGCCGATGCCGAAGAGCTTGCCCTCGACAGCGATTTTATGATGCTTGCCGTGTGGCGCGGAGATGATTTGGTCCAAGGCTTCGATCAATCTCTTCCGCGGCCCGATGCGATCCGCGGGCAGATCCTTGTCCCCGTCCGGAATCCAGATGTTCATCACCGAGGGGGTGCCAAGCTCAACCCCGAAGTACTCGCTGATGCGGCGGCACGCCAGGCAGTGATCGATCCAGAATTTGCGCACCCTGGCATCCGGATGGCTCAACGTCGCACGCTCGCTCAGAGGATGCGAAAAGCAAGTGGGATTGAAGTCCAGGCCCAGATCATGCGCCTTGGCCCACTTCACCCAGCGCTCGAAGTGCTTCGGCTCGATGGCGTCCCGCTCGACAGGTTTGCCGGATTCCAGGTAAATCGCATGAAGATTGAGCCGCTTCTTGCCCGGAATCTGCGCCAGCGCAACTTCCAGGTCAGCACGCAGCTCGTCGGCCGTCCGCGCCCGTCCGGGATAGTTGCCGCTGGTCTTAATGCCGCCGGTCAATTCGCTCTCGGGATTTTCAAATCCGCGAACGTCGTCTCCCTGCCAGCAATGAATGGAAATTGGAATCTGCTCCAGTTGAGGAAGCACCTTCCCGATATCCACGCCAATCTCCGCGTAACGTTCCCTGGCCAGATCGTAAGCTGCCTGAATCTTCTGCGTTACATTCTTCACTGGACATCCTTTCTTATTCTGGGCGCTACGAATTTCTGAAAAGTTTTCCATACGGACTCCGGAATCGGCTCCAGCGGACGGTATTCGCTGATCTCGAAGGACTGCCGGATCAAGGCCCGCGCCGCATCCAGGCTGGCAATTTCACCCAGAGCGATCATCTGCGAGCAAATGTTGCCCAACGCGGAAGCCTCCACCGGCCCGGCGCTCACCGCCAACTGGCAGGCGTTGGCGCACAGTTGATTGAGCAGGCGGTTTTTGCTGCCGCCCCCCACAATGCGGATTCTGGTCAGTCCTTCGCCGCGCAACGATTCTAGTTGCTCCTTGACCAGCCGGTAAGTCAGCGCCAGGCTCTCCAGGGCGCATCGCGCAAATTGCGCCGGCGTCTCGGGCGCGGGTTGCCGGGTTTCCGTGCAGTACTCCGCGATGGCCTGCTTCATCGAAACCGGATTCAGGAAGCGCCCGTCGTCGGGATTCACTATCGACCGCCATGGCGCGGCCTCTGCCGTGGCGCTCAGCAGGGCATCGTCGATGGGAATCTGGAACTCCTGGGTTAATCGCTGCAGGAGCCAAAGCCCCATGATGTTCTTCAGCACGCGGTAGCGGCGTCCGAAGCCGCCCTCGTTGGCGAAATTCCACTGCATGGCCTGCCTGGAGGCATACGGAACCACGCTCTCCACGCCCATCAGCGACCATGTTCCCGAACTGAGGAAGGCTTCCGTTCCGGACTCGAAGGGAGTTCCAACAACTGCTGCGGCTGTATCATGGGTTGCTCCCGCCACCACCTTGACGGCCCTGCCGCCCACGCGCGATTCTCCCAGCACCGTGCCCGCCTCGACCGGCGGCTGCATCCAGATTTGATTCAGGCCCGCGGCTGCAAACAAATCCCGGTCCCACGCTCCATCCAGGCTCAGAAGCTGCGTGGTAGTGGCATCGGTATACTCGTTGGCGATGACTCCGCAGAGCCGGAAATGAAAGTAGTCGGGAATCATCAGCAAATGGCGTGTTCTGGCTACCCACTCCGGCTCCCGCGCAGCCATTGCCGCCAGCTGGAAAATCGTATTGAACGGCATAAACTGGATGCCGGTTCGCCGGTAGATTTCAGCGCGCGGCATGCGTGCCGCCACCTGCTCGATCATCCCTTTCGTCCGGTCGTCGCGATAACAGACCGCCTGCCCCACGCGCCGCAACTGGGCATCGAGCAGAACGTAATCTACGCCCCAGCTATCCACGCCGATGCTGGCCAGGGGCGCCAGTTGTGAAGCTTCTTCGATTCCCCGCCGGACGCTTTCATCGATCGCGTCAATTCCCCAGCATAAATATCCGCTCTTCTCATCCTTGGCAAACGCGATGGAGAACCGGCTCACTTCGCGCAGATGCAGTGACCCATCGCGCAGTTGCGCGGCAATCACCCGCCCGCTGCTCGCGCCCAGATCAACCGCTGCAAAAGAGGGGAAGCGCGTCTCATTGCTGTCGGCTGCCTTCATTCTTCTTCCTTCGCTGGCCATCCGCCTCGTCCTGAAAACGAATGCGAGCGGCCTGATTTGATCGCCTTTGCTGGCAGCACGATCGCGGCGCTCAGAAAATCTACTCCATAGTCCGGCCCGTACGCTTCGCGGGCAACGAGTTCTGCTCCATGCTCAGGGTCTCCGGCGTGACCACGCGGTGGTGCACATAGTTGTAAGGAGGGACGGTGTATCCCCGCATCAGCGAAATGCCCAGCTGGATGAGGCGGGGTCCGTAACTTTCGGCTTCATGTGAAACCGAGCCGATGATGGCGCTCTTGCCCGAACGCATCTCTTCGAGCACTTCGGGGATGCAGTCCTGCCCGGCGATGGCGATGTCGTCCTCAATGCCAAGCTGGCGGACGGCGTCCAGAATGCCCAGCGCGCTGGAATCGGTGGCAGTGGCGATCAGGATGCGTTCTCCTTTGCGGTAGGCGGCGAGAAAGTTGGTCATGGCAAGCTGGCTGGGCTCGCGCATGCCCCGCCCCTCGATCTGCACATAGCGGTCAGGGGGAATGGAGCTGATTCGTTCGCGAACGCCGTCGAAGGCGCCGGCGATGCGGCTCTGCACAAAGCTGCCGGCTTCGGCGAATCCGACTCCCAGCACCCAATCGACCTTTTCCTTCCACTCGACCAGGGCGTGCTGGGCGAGCAGAACGCCGGCTTCATAGCCCACTTCGAAGTTATCGACCCCGAAGTAGGTCGCATTGGGGTGGGGTACATCAATGGCGACCAGCGGAATGCCGGCCTTCTTGAAGATATGGGCCACGCGCGGGGCCACGGCCTCCTCTACCTGAAACTCAAGCACCAGGTCCACCTGCCTGGCCACGAATTCTTCCGCGTTCTGGATAGCAATACCGGGATCGTAACGGTTATCGAGCAGGATCAGCTCGACGCCCGATGCGGCCGCTGCCGCTGCAACGCTATGCGTCACGGCAACCGAAAAGGGCATTTCGCCGCTCAATGCCGCAAAGCCGAAGCGCAGCCGCCGCGGCCGTGAAACCAGGCGATACTGGCCGTCCTGCGAATGGGCCACATAGCCCCGATGCACCAGCGTCTTGAGGATGCGGTAAACGCTGGTCTTGGAGATTTGGGTCTTCTGATAGATGTATTCCAGGGTCACGGGAACCGTGTTTTGCTCCAGTTGCTCGATCACATCCAGAGCCTTGGAGAGAATGGGGATCAGATACAGCCTTTTTGTCTTGGCTTTAGGCAATCCCTTGCCTCCCTATCGAAGGCCAGATTCCGGTAAGCAGAATCAGAAGCTGGCCTGGTAAGCACCATAGTATTCCGTATAGATAGTATTTGTCTATTGCAATCTGTACCTTCCATTTCGCCGAACGGCTCTGCCAGTTGGAGTCAGGCGGAAATGTCAGCGCTTCTTACGGCACAAATAAGCGCAGCCGGAGATGCCAGTTCGTGCTCTCGCCCGGCTTTAGCGTCACCATGCCGGTATCCATTCCCTTCCACTCCTTGCCGAATGGATCGGCGAAATTGTACTGGTGCTCGATGGCGACGAAGTTCCTGACGGGGGGTGCGTACATCTGGATGGTCTTGATCTCCGGCGACAGGCCTTCAATGTTGACCCCATAGTGCGCGGCCGGGTCAATGACCTCGACCGTAGCGGCGCCGCCCTTCCAATCCAGATTGCTCCAGTTGTCGTCGAAGAACTCTGTGCCCAGCGCCTTGCCCCCGGCAGCGCGCAGGTCAAAGCGGGTTCCTGCCACGGGCAGAATCCTGCCGGTGGGGAAGACATTGTCGTAGCCGTCCACCTCGGCCAGGTTGGAGGCTGGAATGCGCACCCTGGCCTGAGCCCGGTTGCCTGACGGCAAGTTGAAGTAGGGGTGCCATCCAATGGCCATGGGCTCCGCTTCGCTGCCCACGTTGTGAGCCGCAATCGAGGCATCCACGGCCTCGGCTGAGAGCGTGATGGTGATGATGAGGTCAGTTTTGGATAACCAGTGGCCGCCGAAGTCGCCCGCATGGATCACGCCGGTCACCTGCTCGCCGCCCGGGAGCTGCTTGACTCTGATATCGCTGGTCTTGGCCTTGAGAATCAGCCCGTGCATGGCGTGGCGCTCGGCGGTGGGCAGCCTGCCGCAGTTGTTGGCCGGCAAAGTGATTGTGTGGCTATGCCACTCGGTGGTCAACGTCTTGCTGTCGGCTGAAAGCTTGCCGCGAATCCGGTTGGGATAAGGAACCAGGAAGGCCGACCCCAGCCGGTAGCCCAGGTCGCCAAAATCGTTATCGTCCACGTCCAGCATCTTCTTGGCGCCGGCCAGATCGGGCGAGGCCAGCACATCCACGTTGCCCTTGCCCGGGAAGTTGGCCGTAATCTGGAGAATCTCCATGCCGCGCCCGGGAGCGACAGTGATGCTGGTGAACTCCGGTTTGGTGGTGCTGACGGCGGCGCGGCTGAGAAGGATGACCTTCTGCCCGCCGATTTCGGGGAGCGACTGTGCGTGACTGTTTGAAACGGAGGGTTCAATCATCGTAATCACCTGGACAAAAAATAGCAAAGCAAATGCGCGAATGAGAGTTTTCATTTCATCCATCCATTAAGTGCGATTCTACGCCAAAAGCTGTTGGCGGCAGATCGATCGTCCCGTGTTATTTGAGCAGCACGCCCGCGCTGCGATAGCTCTGCCCGCCCACCACGGTTTCAACGGCCGGAAACACCGTTGTTCCGGTCAATATCTCGATAGCGCCGTCCTCGAGCACAACTGTGTCTTCCACCTTGCCGCCCTGCACCGAGGGATTCCACGCGTAGGCCTGCCGGTTCACCACGATCTCCGCGCCATTCGGTGTCGCCACCCACTCTCTCTCTCCGTAGCCGGTGGCTCCGCCCTGATGATGCAAGTCGATTTCTCCCGGATATCCCGCCGCGGCATAGGCGTCCTTGGCCACGGCGTACAGTTGCTGCGCTGTCGCTCCCGCGCGCGTCGCGTGCAGCAATGCGGCATTCACCTTGGCCGACGCTTCAAATCCCTTGGCAAAATTCTGCGGCACCGGGCCAAAATGGACAAAGCGCGTCATGGAGATGACCAGGCCCCACTTGCGCGAGCACAGGTTCACCATGCCGTACCGCTGCAGCCGCTTGCCCCGCGGCAGAGCATGCTTGTACTTGAGAATGCGGTCGTCCACCGCCATCAGCAGCACCGAGGGAAGAATGGCCTTCTTCATGAGTTGCGAGGCAGCCATGGCGCTGATCTCCTCTTCGGTCACGCCCGGCTCAAGATGCAAAGCCACTTCCTCGACAACGTGCGCCGTCATGCTGCCCAGCAATCGATACCGCTCGATCTCGGCGGTCTGCAACTGGCTGCGCAATCCGGCCAGACTGATCAACGTGCAGTTAGCCGCATAGGTATCGGCGCCCAGCGTGCCCGCAGTGGCCAGGCCGCGCGCCGCTTTCACAAAGTCCCCTTCCTGCCACGGTACAACCACCGGCTCGAAGGGCAGCTTGCCGAACTCCTCGTCTTGCATCCGGGGCGCTTCATTCTTCGTCGTGATGTAGAAGCCGCTCCCGTCCCGGCGCACAAAAACAGCGGCGGCGCCCGTGGCCGAGGGAATGGCGACGCGCATGTCCACCCGGCCGGCCGTGGCCCAGGCGACATTCTCATGCAGGCTCAGCAGGACGCCGGCAAGGTTGTGCTGCGCCATGAATTCGGTCAGTTGCTGCTTCTTGATTTTGATCTCTTCCTGAAAGTCTGCTGTGCTCAACTCTCTTCTCCACTCTGCCGCCGGGGCAGAACCGGCAGTCTACCTGATCTGTTTGAGCGCCGGGTAAATCGCGCGATAAAGTTTGTATTGCTGCTGGAGCTTCTCCGAGGATTGCTTGACGGGTCTGACGACTGATGCGATGCGCACGATCTCCGCGCAGGCCTCATCCACCGATGGCCACATCCTCGCGCCCACTCCGGCAAGCACTGCTGCTCCGTACGCGCAGCCCTCTTCGGCCGCCAGCAGCGATACGGGTTTGGCGTAAACGTCGGCCTGAATCTGGCGCCACAGAGGCGAGCGAGCGCCGCCACCGCCCAGGCGGATGTCGCTGACCGGCACACCGATCTCGGCAAAGATGGTCAGTGAATCTTGCAGGCTGAAGGCCACTCCTTCGAGAATGGCGCGGATGATGTGTCCGCGTCCATGGCTGGCCGCCAGGCCAATCAGCGCGCCGCGTACATCCGAGTCCAGATGCGGCGTCCGCTCTCCCATCAGATAAGGCGCCCACAGCACACCGTCGGCTCCAGCGGGAATCGCGGCGGCCTCTTGCGAAAGACTGTCGTAGGGATCTCCGGCAGCTTTGCCTGCAACTCCGAAGGTATCGCGGAACCAGCGCAGAGAAAGGCCCGCCGCCTGGGTCACGCCCATGACATGCCAGCGATTCGGAATGGCATGGCAGAAGGTGTGCAGGCGCCCCTTGGGATCGAGGAACGGTTTATCCGTCGCGGCGAAAACCACGCCTGAGGTTCCAATCGTCGCGCTCACGCAGCCGGCCTTGACGATGCCCATGCCGATGGCGCCCCCGGCCTGATCTCCAGCGCCGGCCACCACCGGCGTGCCTTCGGCCAGGCCTGTTGCCTGCGCCGCGCGCGCCGTAATTTTGCCCACGATTTCCGGCGATTCGAAGACTTCCGGCAGGCAGCGTTCATCCAGCCCCGTCGCCTTCACCATCTCCTTCGACCAGCGGCGATGCGCCACATCCAGCAGCAGCGTGCCCGATGCGTCCGAAACGTCAATCGCCCGCACGCCCGTCAACTGCAGGCGAACGTAATCCTTGGGCAAAAGGAAGGAGCGGAACCGCTTCCAGATCTCCGGCTCGTGCGTGCGAACCCACATCAGCTTGGTCAGGGTGAAGTTGGGCAGAGCCGGATTCGATGTCAACTCCACCAGCCGCTGCTCGCCGATGGTCTCGTTGAGCACGCGGCACTCCTCCGCAGTGCGCTGATCGCACCAGATCAGCGCGGGCCGGAGAACTTCTTCTTTCTCGTCCAGCAGCACCGCGCCGTGCATCTGCCCGGCCAGGCCCACAGCAACGATTTCGTTTTTGGAGACGCCGGTCTGCTTCAGCAGCTTGCCGATCGCCTTCTGGCAGGCATTCCACCAGTCGTGCGGGTCCTGCTCCGCCCATCCATTCTGCGGCGAGGCAAACTGCGCGTGCTCATGCGTCGCCGATCCGAGCAACGTGCCCTTTTCGTCCACCATGAGCGCGCGCGTGCCGCCCGTTCCTACGTCGATGCCGATTGTGTATCGATTCATTGCCGTTTACTCTTTCCGCCGGTTGAGGCGTTTATGACAGCGTTGTTAGTCTTCGGTTTGCCCGTGCAGGTACGACTCCCATCCCAGATAGCGCGTTGCGGCCTCGTGCACGGCCTTCGATACATCGCTGAAGTTAGCCGCCACATGGTGCTCGAAGCCCTCGCGGCAGATGTACTTCAGCAGCTTCTGCAACTGCGGAATCTCCGCCACGCCCGCCCCGCCAAAGGTCTCCAGCGGGTCGTCGGTGAATTTGCCCGCTCCGGTGTAGCCGCGAATCACGCCCCGCCGGTCGTCGGTCGAGTAGCGCGCGTAGCTCATCCCGCCCGCCTTCACCCGGCCCACGCAGGTGCCGAATGCATTCTCCTTGCCCACCGTGCCCGCAATGATCTCCTGGTAATCCATGCGCACATCCTTGAAGAAGTGCTTGGGCAGATTGGAGCAGTGGAAGCAGACGCACTTGTTGGGATTGTTGCCGTAATTGTTGTTCCAGTCCAGCAGCGCCGAGGGCGTGCCCGAGGCCAGCGCCAGCATATACATGCTGAGGACGCCCGGCACATCAACTTCGCAGGCCGAAGGGATCAGGTTGTTGCTCATCATGCTCATGATGGTGCAAGGCACCACGCCGAAAAACTCTTCCATCGAGGTCCAGCATTGCACGGCGCTGATGGTGCAATTGGTCTGCTTCATCCAGCCGTCGATCACCGCTCCCAGCTTGGCCATCTTAAGCAGCGCCGCATCCGGAATCCCTTTGGTGGTGACATAGCTCTTGATGGCTGCCAGCTTGGCTTGCGCGGCCTCGTCCGTGTCTTTCATTTTTTGGATGCGCCCGAAGATCTCGGAAAGGTCGATGGTGTCAACCGAGATGCCGCTGGTCTCGAAGAGCCGCTCGGAATAGCGCACCGTGTTGAAGGCCGCGGGACGCGCGCCGATGGCGCCGATCTTCAGGTTCTTGAGCCCCTTCACGATGCGGCAGACCGCGGAGAACCATTCCAGATCCGCCTTGAACTCCGGAGAGGTCAGCGTTTCGGTGTGCAGCGTGGTCAGCGAGTAGGGAATTCCATACTGCATCATGTTGTTACAGGCGCTCATCTTGCCGCAGAAGCTGTCGCGGCGCACGGCGATAGTCATATCTTCGGAGCGGTCGGGCGTGGCCTGCACCAGCACCGGCACCTTCAGCCCGCTCAGCCGGATGGCGTCCACAATGCCGCGTTCCTCGCCGAAGTTAGGCAGGGTGATGATGATGCCGTCGATCTCCTCGGCGTGCTTCTTGAACAACTCGGCGCATTTCTGCGACTCGGCATAGGATTCCACCGCGCCGTACTTTGACTCCTCCGGGCTCAGCACCACTACCTTCGCGCCGGCCGCCTCCAGAACCTTGATGATCTCTTCGCGGCCGGTCTTGGCCAGTTGGTCGGGAAAAAACCCGCGATTGCCTACTACGACTCCAAATGCCATCTTCTTTTGTGTGGCCATCTTCCTGCTCCTTCAAATTTTGCCGCTACCGGCAGCGGTAATCGCTTTGTTGAATCCACCAAATTCCGGGTGCCCCACCTTCGGCACGTTTTTGTTTTTGTGCCTAAGGTGGGATAGTACAAATCTGCTAGGCGCGCCCCGGCCGAAACTTCACCACGTAAAGCACTCCCAATGCTTCCAGCACTCCGCCCCACCACACCGGCGTATGAAGGCTGGTCAACTGCACTCCCGCCGGATAGCTGGCAGTCACCCATTCAAAAACACCATAGCCGAAAATCATCGCTCCATAGATGACCAGCAGCACGCCGATAAAGAACCAAATGGGAATTCCGGAACCGTGCATATTTCTCTACCCTTTCCTCTCGCAAACAGGTCAGAATCTCTTTTGTTACCAGAAAATTATGTTGAGCGCCACAAAGATCACGCCAACCAGAATGGCCCATGTCCACTCTTTCTTGTAGAACGGCACCGGCTCTTCGGTGGGCAGCGGGGTCACGCCATAGACCAGGCCCTCCAGCTCCGCGGCCGGCCGGGGCTTGGTCAACATGCTCACAACGAAAATGACAAGGCCGGTGAACAGGCAGGCCCACAGCGCGCGGAAGACATTTTCCGCCATCGGCTTGGCGTCGGGCGAGAGCGCCACAAAGGCCAGCTTGGCGGGATAGAGGTGAACCCACTCAAACAGGCTCGCCGAAAAGACAACGCCGGACAGCAGGCCTATGAAGCCCGAGATTCGAGTGGCGCGCTTCCAGAACATGCCCAGCAGAATGGTGGCCAGCAGCGGCGCGATGAAGATCGAGAAGAGCGCCTGCACGTAGTCCATGATTCCGTGCGCGTGCTGCACCAGGTAGCCCGCGCCAATGGAAACCAATACTCCTAAGATAATCGACAGCCGGCCCACCATCACATAGTGGCTGTCGGTGGCTTTCTTGTTGATCAGCGGCTTATAGAGGTCGTAGGTCCACACCGTCGAGAAGGCGCTCACGTTGCCCGCCATGCCGCTCATGAAGCCGGCAATCAGCGCGGTGATGCCCAGGCCCAGCAGGCCGGGCCCCAGGTAGCGCACCATCATCAGCGGCAGCACCTCGTTGTAGCTGTGCAACTCCGACTGCGGAGTCACTTTCTGGTCCAGTACATCCTGCTGCACCGCCGGCGAAAGCGATGTCTGTTTCAACTGCGAAGCGCAATCGGAGGTCATCGGAACACAGACCTTCCATGTGTCCTGGGGAATCAACTGCATGCGGCTGCCGTCGGTGTTCTGCAGCACCACCAGGCCCAGCAGGCCGGGCAGAATGACGATGAAGGGAACCGCCATCTTGAAGAACGACCCGATGATCGGAGCCATCCGCGCGGCCCTCAGGTTATGCGCCGCCAGAACGCGCTGCACCACCAGGAAATCCGTGGTCCAGTAGCCGAAACTGATGGCGAATCCCAGGCCGAAGACGATTCCCGTCCAATGCACTCCCATGGGGTTGGCGGCAAAGCTGCCGGTATCGCGCCACAGATGGAAGTAGCTGGTCGACCCCATATTCTTGATAATTTGGCTCTTCAGCCCGTCCACTCCGCCAGCCTGCACCAGGCCCAGCACGGGCACCAGCAGCGCCCCGCCCCAGATGAGCACAAACTGCAAGACCTCGTTGAAGATGGCCGAGCGCAACCCGCCCAGGGCAACGTAGAGTGTAACCGCGAAGGCCGAAACCAGGATGCTGAAGGTGTAGCTCCAGCCCAGCACCACCTTCATCACCACGGCCATGGCGAACATGTTCACGCCGCTCATCAGGATCATTTCCAGGGCGAAGGAGATGGCCGCCAGTACGCGGGCGTGCTCGCCGTAGCGCAGGAACAGGTAGCCGGGGACGGAGTGTGTCTTCGAGACGTAATAGAAGGGCATCATCACCAGGCCCAGGAAAAGCATGGCCGGAATGGCGCCGATCCAATACCAATGGGTGGCCAGAATGCCGTACTGGTAGGCCGATCCGGCCCAGCCCATCAGCTCCAGAGAGCCCAGGTTGGCAGAAACGAAGCTCAGGCCGGCTATCCACGCGGTCATCTCCCGTCCGGCCATGAAGAACTCTTCGCCGGTGTTCGCCCGGCCCTTGAGGTAAAAGCCGATCCACAGCACCATGGCGAAGTAGATGGCGATGACGGCGATGTCCAGTGGGCGCAGGTGCGCCAGGGGCGCAACGCTGAAAGCCAGGAGGCTGGGCGAGGCTGGCAACAGAAGGAAGCTCATGCAGTTTTCAATCACAGGTTCGTTCCTCGGCGCTATTTTGCGGCGCTTTCATTATAGGGTATTCGTTAAGGCTGGCAATTATATCGATCATATACGAATTTCGGGCAACTTCAACCCCTTTTACAGCCCGAAGTTACGGCTTTTTAATCAGCTCTGTATTCGGATAGCAGGGGGAGAGGCTCTGGCGAAAACCGGCGCCCGCCTCCGCCATGCCGATAGCGCCCATCTGGCACATTCCCACGCCATGGCCCGCGCTATGGCCTTCCAGCCGCCATTCGCCGCCGGTTGAATTTCATTGTGGATTATTGCCCGTTGGAAGGAGCGAACTCACAATATCGTATTACCGGAACGCAGATCTATCGTTTTTTATCTCCCCGGCTGCCAAAGCCTGAGTATACGAGCCTTGGCAGCGCCGGGAAGGACATCTTTACGGGCATACATTACTTGGAAAACGAGCTAAAGCTGGCCAGCGCATCTTCAGGATATCCGGGCGCGCCAAACTCAGGCACGTCAAGACCTTCCAGCTCCGTCTCCGCTGAAACGCGCATAGATTTGACCTTGTTCACCACCCGGAACACGACGTAAGTCGCGCCAAAGGCCCAAACAGCGCACAGCGTTGCGCCCAGCAGTTGACACTCGAACTGGCTGAGGTCTCCATGGAGCAGGCCCGTTACTCCTTGACCCGCCTGCCCAAGGTAACTGGCGGCGCCCACTCCGTTCCATCCCGAACCGTACGTGCCGTCAGCGAAGATGCCCACACAGACGGCGCCCAGCCAGCCGCAGTAGCCATGCACCGAGACGGCTCCGCAGGGATCATCGACTTTGAGCACCCGCTCGTTGAACAGCACGCCGCCGCACACCAGCAATCCGGCCAGAGCTCCAATCAGCACCGCCGAATTGGGAGAGACAAATGCGCACGGAGCGGTGATGGCCACCAGTCCCGCCAGCATCCCATTACAGGCCATGGTGACGTCCGGCTTCTTGAAGATCAGGTACCACAACAGCAGCGACGACGCCGAACCTGCAACCGCCGCGAGATTGGTATTCATGGCGATAACGGAGATGCGCAGGTCGGTTGCTCCCAGCGTGGAGCCGGGATTGAATCCCATCCATCCGAAAAGAAGGATAAAAGTCCCGGTGACGACAAAGACAATATTGTGCGCCGGAAAAGCCCGCGGCTTTCCGTCAGGGCCATACTTGCCGAGACGCGGACCAAGAATGACAGCCAGCGCCATGGCGCAGAAGCCGCCAATGGCATGCACCACCGTAGAGCCCGCGAAATCCACATAACCGTGGCCCAGGTGCATCGTTGATCCTAATTGCGAGAGCCACCCACCGCCCCATACCCAGCATCCGAAGACCGGATAGAGGATTCCGCCGATAAAGAATTCGCATAGGATAAACGACCAGAAGGTGATGCGCTCACAGATTGCGCCCACGATGATATAACCGGCGGTTTCCATGAACACGAACTCGAAGAGCGTCAGGCAGAGGCTGCCGGCGTCGTAACCCGGCCCGCTCAGGAAGAACCCCTTCCCGCCCAGAAATCCCCAACTGCCGTGCCCCAATAAAAACGAGTTGAGCGTCGGAGTTCCTCCCAGGTTGGTGGGGGCCGCGTTGATGGCTACCGCACCGAACTGGAAGGCGTAGCCAACCGCGTAATAAGCCAGCAAGGCAAATACGAAGGCGGCAAAATTCAACATCATCAGATGCGCCGCATTCTTCTTGCGCACCAGCCCGCAGGTGAGCAGGGCAAATCCGGCCTGCATGAACAGCACCAGGTAGCCGGTGAGCAGCGTCCATGAAAAGTTGGTGGCTACGCGGACATGCCCCAGCGAATCGGCCAGTTTCCCGGCAATCGGCTCCCTGGCCAACTGCGCCTGGAAATCGTCGTAAGCCTTCTTCTGTGCCGCATAGTCCGGGCTGGATGGGTCCGGCGTGACGGGAACCAGTGCATTGCCGGCGGCATCCTGTACGTTGGTTTTATCGCCGGTGGCGATACCCGCCGGATCAGGTTTGGGGCCCGCGTCGGCAATGCAGAGCGTCGAGCATATTCCAACAATCCCTGCAAGCAGCAGGATTCTTGCCGCGCCGGGCATAAGCGAACGATGCAGAGTGCGCATTGCAAACAGCTTTCTCATATGGACTCTCTCCTTGTCTGGTGTAGTGAATGGCAAGTGAACTCCCGGACCATGCCGGATTTCATTGCGATTGCTCTCCTCAAAGAGCGGATGGTCCGCGCTCGCCGGTACGGATGCGTATCGCCTCGTCGATCGGGGTAACGAAGATCTTTCCGTCGCCCATTTTTCCTGTGCGGCCGCCCTGGATGATCGCGTCCACAATCTGCTGCACGCGCTCATCCGCCGCGACGATGGTGAGTAGAATCTTGGGAAGAAAATCAACTGAATACTCTGTTCCTCTGTACATCTCGGTGTGGCCGCGCTGCCGGCCAAAGCCTCTCACTTCGGCAGCGGTTGCTCCCTGGATTTCAATGCCGGTCAGTAGCGACTTCACCTGTTCCAGCCGCTCCGGCCTGATCACTGCGTCGATGCGCTTCATCGTTCTCCTCCTTGTTGAATATGACTGAATGTTGTGTGACAGAGTGTGCGGTGAGCCAGAATAGGCCTGGCGTAAAGAATAACTCAAGCTAAAGGCCGGATAGGGGAAGCCGCATGAGTTAGTTGAAGGTTAGAGCCTGACTAATAAGGATGAAATGAAGAAACAAAATAATTGGACGAGTTATTTTATTCTGGTAAGTTACTTCCGGCAGGAGAGTGAAAACGTGATTCCGCCATGCCCCGGTCAGGCTGGAGCGGGGCGAAACTGCGAGATGATTTCACTTCAGCGCCTAGAACCGGTCTCATAAACCATCTACATCGACTCGCAGAATGCATGAGCCCCGCCTTGTTGGCGGGTCTCACAGTCGTCGAAATGAGCCCTTTGACATTTATGAGACCGGTTGTAGGGCCGAAGAAAGCTATCAAGCTTGCCGTCACCGTGGTCGGCTATTTCTTCATGTTGTTGCCAAAGATGAAGCCGAATTCAAGTACGCCCCGAAATTGGTCGGCATTTGTTCCCGTTTTGCCAAAGACGGCTCCCGGCGTATAGTTCGTTGCGTGTACCCATGCGAGATCGCTGCGAAGGTACACGCCTTTCTTTTCGTAGGTTGGCGTTGCGGTGAAAGTGGCGCCCGCGCTTCCAGCCCCAAAGCCCAGCAGATTAACCGAACCGTCGGTTGCGCTCCCCGAACTCGTGAGGTATTCCACGCGCGCCGGAAGCGAGAAGCCCTTCTTGAAGGCGTAGCTGACGTTGAGCGCGCCGCCAGTTGCGGATGTGCCCTTTTCAACGCCTACCTTCGCGTTGGTCGGCAGCTTGCTGTACTGGAAGTACGGCTGAACGATCCACGGGCCCTTGGTGTACGTATAGATCACCACGTGCATGTAGCTGTTGTTCTGCACCGGTGTGGCCGCGGTTTGAAACTTGGTATGGCTGAGGTTTCCCATCCCGTCGTACACCAGGCTATGAGGCCCCTTCGTAAGGGTCGCCGAGCCCGATAGCCACGAGTAGCGGTTGGAATAGTAACCGTCGTTCCAACTGAGCGAGGTGGTCAGGTACTTACCCACGGTTTGATTCACCTGGATGCCGCGGTTGATGGCGTTTTCCTGGTTCCAAACGATGCCGCGCTCGATGTTGAAGTTCTGGTACGTAAACGTAGACTCGGCGCCCATCAGCGTAGGCAGAGAGCCGATAAGGAACTGGGTGGTCTTTCCTGCCGGCAGCTTTAGGTAGGCGACCGGAACAGGCCCGTAGAAATTGTTCACGGTATTTTGGGCGTTTACAAACGGCACTGAAAGTGTCGGCATGGTATAGACGCCAGCCTGGATGAAGTACTGAAGCTTCCCGTCCGCTTTTTGAATGAAAATCTCTCCGTTGCTCAGAGTGGCTTGCGCCGCATCGTCTCCCGGCACGGAATTGTTCTGGAATTGCGCGAAACCGGTCACAATGCCGTTGACGGAAAGCTTGCCCAACGGTCCGGCATCGAAGGTCGCCGGCGGCAGCCATTGCAGTGGACCCGTGAGAACGAACGTGGAAAGCGGGGCTGGGGCTGTTGCAGGCGCCGGCGCCGCCGGAGTCGCCGCCGGAGCGGGCGTAGCTGGTGTCTGCGCGCCGGCCGTCAGGGCAATTGCCAGGGCGGTTCCGGCCAAGGCTTGCAGTGTGCGAAGTAGATTCATTTTCAGATGTATCGGCATATTTCCTCCAGGAAGTATGTTGATTTGTATGATCAGGAATGAATTCAGCCCAAAAAGAGAAGGCAAGTGCGGCACGCGTTGCAGTGCAATTCGCAACACAGCTAAGCCTGCAAGGACACGCGGACAATGTTGTCGCGTGAATTCAGCCGGGGAAAATCGAATTGCGCCGGGCTTATTCCCCGAGTTGATCCGGCAGTTGCTGATTGACACTAGTATGGTGATGACTCCATAAGGAATCTATGAGGAACCAATGAAAAACTTATGAGGAAGACGAAAGAAATTGAGGAGTTCAATCGTGCATTGCATCGAAAAATAAGGAACCTGCTAAAATCCTCTTAAGTTTCATAGCCTCCAATCGGGCTCTTCGGATGAATTCCCATTTGACGTGGAGTGCATCCCTGGCCGTTCGCCGTTAATAACCAGTTGAATATCAGCTGTATCCGTTCGCTGAGGAAAGGGCGTTTGATCGCTTGCCGTCGAGATTTGCTCCAGTGGATTCACTTCCCGCAAACTGGGTGATGCTGCTGGCCCTGGTTCTGGCCGCGCTGCTGATCATCCTGCTCTTTGCGCGCTTGAGAAGCAGCGCCCGCGAAGCTGCCTCCTGGGGCAGGCAGTTGCGCGACCTCCACGAGTTTACGCGGCGCACGCTGGAGATGAATCTCAACCTCGAGCCGGGACCGCAGTTGGCGGAGTTGGCGCATGAGATCTTCGCGCTGGAATTTGTGGCGGTCTTCGACGCCGACCTGCACCAGGTCTATTCCGCCGGGCAATGGAACGCGGACCCCCAGGAGCTGGCGCGGAACGTCTACTACTTCGGGACCTCGGACGACGATCCAAAAGCCGGGCTGGGACGCCGCGTGGTCCGCCTGGGATCGGCGCCCATCGGCAGCCTGGTGGTGCGCGGCGCAACCAGCCCGCTCACCAACGATGCTATTGCCTCGCTGATTGCCATCGCCTTTGACCGCTACCGGGCCTACGCCAACGAGAGCCGCATCGAAACCGAACGCCGCACCGAACAGTTGCGCTCCACGGTTCTCGACAGCCTGGCGCACGCCTACAAGACGCCGTTGACGGCCATCCGCGCGGCCTCCACGGGCCTCGGCGAGATGGGCCACTTGTCGGCGGCGCAGGCCGAACTGGTCGCCCTCATTGATGAACAGGCAGGCCTGCTTGGGAATTTGACTACCCGCCTGCTGACCACCGCGCGCCTGGATGCCGGCGAGATTACCGTGCACGCCGTCCCGGTGGACGTTGCGCCGCTGATTGAAGAGGTTGTGGCCAGTCTCGGCGAATGCCTGGCCAGCATGAAGGTGGCCATCGATATTCCCGACGAGCGCCTGACGCTTGAGTGCGACCGCCAGTTGATGGTGATGCTGCTGACGCAGTACATCGACAACGCCTGCAAGTATTCGATCTTCGGCAGCACCGTCACCATTCGCGCCGTCAAAGAGCGCGCGGAAATCGTCTTCTCGGTGCGCAGTTTTGGGCAGGTGATTCCCATCAACGACCGGGAGCGGATCTTCGACCGTTATTATCGATCCACAACCCGTTCTCACCGCGCCTCTGGCACCGGAATCGGCCTTTCCGTTGCCAAGCGCGTCGCGCTCATCCATGGCGGCTCTGTCTGGGTCACCAGCGATGAGACGGAGGGCACTACATTCTACGCGGCCATCCCGGCCACCGCGCGCAAGGGGGTTTCCTTATGATGCAACCTGCAATTCGCATTCTTGTGGTTGACGATGAATCGGCCATTCGCCGGGCATTGCGCCCGCCGCTGATTGAACTCGGCTTTCAGGTGGTGGACGCCATGCGCGGCGAGGAGGCTCTGCAGATGCTGCGCGCCGGCGGCTTTGATGTGGTTCTGCTCGACGTGAACATGCCTGGAATCGGCGGCATTGAAACCCTGCGCCGCATTCGCGCCTTTGCGCCGCGGCTGCCCATCCTGATGCTGACGGTGCGCGACCAGGAGCAGGATAAGGTGGAGGCGCTGGAGCAGGGCGCCGACGATTATGTCACCAAGCCCTTCAGCATGCGCGAGCTGGTTGCCCGCATCCGTACGGCGGTTCGCCGCGTGCGTGCCCCGGCCCGCGCCGAGGACGCGCCCATCCAAATCGGCGAGCTGCGCCTCGATCCGGTCAAGCGCAAAGTCGCCAAGCGCGGCCAGCTGGTGCATCTGACGCGCAAGGAGTTCGATATTCTTTACTGTCTGATGAGCCGCGCCGGCCGGGTGGTCACCTACGCCAGGCTGCTCACCGCGGTGTGGGGCGACGATTGCCGCGAAGAAGTCGAGTATCTGCGCACCTTTGTCCGCCAGTTGCGCAAGAAGATTGAAGACGACCCGGCCAATCCCGTGTATCTGCTGACCGATGTGTATGTCGGTTACCGCTTCGCCGATCCGCAGATGTTCGTCGAAGAGTCGGATGAAGACGTGCTGCCGCCCGCCGCGGAGGAGGAAACGCCTATTTGATCCGGTCTATGACAACAATGATTGGGTGCCTGTAGATGGTCAAGACGTTGTACCGATCTCGGAACGGCTGATGGGCGGCTTGTAGTTGAGGCTACCATGTGGTCGCTCATGGTTGTAATAGTCGGTCCATGGCTTGAGATAGTGA
>Ga0181527_1000025_pt1 | contig 155911 bp, 142 predicted proteins | sample PEATcosm2014_Bin_30_FD_119762 | JGI IMG/M metagenome (GOLD analysis project Ga0181527, IMG submission 119762) | Peatland microbial communities from MTU Mesocosm Facility, Houghton, MI, USA - PEATcosm2014_Bin06_60_metaG | ecosystem: Environmental > Terrestrial > Soil > Wetlands > Peat | place...
AGGACAAGGATTCGCCATCGCTACTCACCATGAGAAACTGATTGAGGAAGCAGCGGAACTAAGCAAGAGTCGGAAGGTAGATTTCGAGTTTGAAATGCTAATGGGAATTAGGGATAAAAAGAAAATTGAACTCGCCCAACGCGGATACCGAATGAGCGAATACATACCATACGGGAAGGGTTGGTGGCCCTACTCGGTAAGGAGAATACGCGAGCACAAAAGCAACATACTCCTACTAGCCCGCTCCCTCGTAAGCGGCTAAAAACCCCCCAATAAACCAGTTCAGTTCAACCACCGATTCCTTCCATCAAACTACGCCTAAGAAACGCTGCTCGGCCTTCCCTCAGACCTTCACCAAGGGGCCCTTAATCAGTTGTCAACCGTCCTCTTTTTTTGCTTGATGCATAGAAGGATCGAATTCCCGCAGCATGATTGACTGCAACTCTAGCTGCTTCAACCATTCGCCTGAATACCTCACCCCAGAAGGCTGGCGGCCTCTAGGAGAAGGCATCCGCACCTTCGAATGAAGACCCCTGAGCGTATCGATACTCTAACGCATGCTCTATGGAGAAACCTACTACGCTAGTTCCTTCGGCTACCTAGCAATAGCATTTTCCATCTATAGAACCAATACGGCACCATAATTAGCACTTACTTGCCAAAACCTCTCTAATTACTGGGAGCTAGAACAACGTGAGGCTCCTTTCAATTGCGGTATCTGGATAGGCAAATGGCATCTCACTCCCCTGCCAGAAGGATCTATTCACATCCTATCTTGGCTGTGCCACAGAAGCGAGAGATCTGCTTCTACTGGCAAGGGGAGTCAATTCCAGCCTTGGACGGGGAAATGATCTCTTCAGCGCTGATTGCCCGTGGGATAGATTGTTTTGGCCATCATCACAAGGATGGGGCACCGCAGGGACTTTTCTGCGCCAATGGCCAATGTTCGCACTGCCTGGTCATAGCTGACGGCATCCCTGTGAAAGCGTGCATCACTCCTGTCCACGAAGGAATGAACATTTGCGCAGTCGACGGATTACCCAAACTGTTAGACGATGATATGCCCGCTGGACGTATCGAAGTTCCAGAAGTATCGGTGGATGTTCTGATTGCGGGAGCAGGCCCCGCTGGACTTAACGCAACCTTCGAGCTTGCCAAGAGCAACGTGAATGTAATTGTATGTGACGACAAACATGAGATAGGCGGAAAACTCACCCTACAAACTCACAACTTCTTCGGGTCCGTACGGGAATGCCGTGCCGGAACAAGAGGAATCAACATAGCCAAACAGTTCGTACAGGAATTAGCGGAATTCAAGAACGTGCAAATCTGGACGGACTCTCCAGTAGTCGGAGTTTTCTCCGACGGTAAAATCGCAGTAGTTCGAAACGGAAAGTACTGCCTCATTAAACCAAAACAATTCCTAGTCGCAACCGGAGCGAGAGAAAAAGTTCTAGCTTTTCCAGGCCACGACCTACCAGGAGTATTCGGCGCCGGCGCCTTCCAGACGCTCGTGAACAGGGACCTAGTGAAACCTTCAAACCGAGTATTCATCGTGGGCGGGGGCAACGTCGGCCTGATAGCAGCTTACCACGCGATGCAAGCAGGCATTCAAGTTGTTGGTTTAGTAGAAGCTCTCTCGAAAGTTGGCGGATACAAGGTACATTTAGACAAGATCAAGAGGCTCGGAGTCCCCGTCTTCACCTCGCACTCTGTAGTCGAAGCATACGGAAACGGCCACGTCGAGGGAGTTGTGATAGCACAGATCGATGAGAGATTCAAACCGATCCATGGAACCGAGCGACGCTACCAAGTTGATACCGTGCTAGTCGCAGTTGGCCTAAACCCTGTCAACGAACTAGCGCAAGAAGCTCGACGGATGGGGATTTCAACATATGAGGCTGGCGACGCTGAGCTGATCGCTGAAGCCTCAGCGGCCATGTTCTCTGGAAAAGTGATTGCGAGAAGGATACTCCAAGACATGGGCCGGGACATCGCCGTCCCAGCAGAATGGTTGGACATGCTTAAGATCCTGCGTGGTAAGCCTGGCCCAATCCATGAATTCAAAGAACCTGATTATACAACAGCAAAGGTTTTCCCGGTAATTCGGTGCGTGCAGGAGATTCCTTGCAACCCCTGCGTCGAAGCGTGCCCGAAGGGTTGGGTTACATTGGAAGGCGAAAGCATCATGTCCATTCCTCGCTGGGACAAGGAATGTGTTGGCTGCCTGAAATGCGCGGTCGTCTGCCCGGGTTTAGCGATTACCGTCGTGGATAGAAGGTTCGATTCAACAGGGAAAAAGGCGCAGGTGTGGCTCCCATGGGAGCTTGACGAGAACACCGTGAGAATAGGTAAGGAAGTCACGCTCACCGGTTTCGAGGGTGAAGAGGTTGGCGCTGGAACCGTACTCCACGTTCGAACTCTCAAATGGATGGACAAGAGGAAGATGGTACAGGTAGAGGTGGATTCGAAGCTTGCAACAAAAGTTGCAGGGATTAGAGTCCAAACTCCGGAGCAGGGATCACCAACCGCATTTGAATACGGTCTGGAGAATGAAGTGATGGTGTGCCTTTGCGAACGAGTAAGCAAGAAACAAATTGCTGCACTAGTACAGATGGGCGTAAGGGACCTGAACGCCGTCAAGGCCGCCACGCGATGTGGCATGGGCGCGTGCAACGGGAAGACTTGCGAGAGCCTCGTCAAGCAAGTCTTCCAAGAACAAGGCATCCCGCTAGACTCTGTGACTGGGTACGTGAAGCGACCATTCACCATGGAAGTCCCACTGACAACATTATTCCGGGAGGACCGAAAATGACGGACATAATAGTGGTCGGAGCAGGAGCGGTAGGACTCCCGTCCGCCTACTTCCTCGCCCAAGAAGGCATGCAGGTTGCAGTAGTCGACAGGGAACCGGCACCGGCGCAAGGAAGTTTCAAGGCAGCGATTGGCGGAGTTAGAGCCACACACTCAGAACCAGCCAAGATAGCCCTCTGCCAAGACAGCGTACGAGTATTCTCTACATGGAAGGAGAAGACGGGGACCGAGATTGGTTGGAAGATGGGCGGATACTGCTTTCCAGTCTACCGAGAACAAGACGAGAAACTCCTGCAAGACATGTTTCCCATACAACACAAGTACGGTTTGAAAATTGACTGGCTCGACCGCGACGGCATTGAAAAGGTGATTCCGGGAATAAATGTTGAGGGGCTCAGAGGCGGAACCCTCTCAATTGAAGACGGCCAAGCGTCACCTTTGCTATTTGCTTCTTCACTGAGCCAGGAATGTAGGAAGTTGGGAGTAGAGTTTAGGCTAGGGGAAAGCGTAGAGCAAGTTCTCGTGAAGAGCGGTCGAGTTGTCGGTGTGAAGACGGATAAGGGGGTTATTTCAGCGGATTACGTGCTGAATGCAGCTGGAGCCTGGGCCAGTCAAATCGCTGCGACCGTCAATGTACGCATTCCCGTCTCTCCTGATTCGCATGAGGCAGGAGTATCCATGCCGGTGGATCGATTTCTAGACCCGCTCGTGGTCGATATAAGACCTGGACCTGAAGGAAAAACTGCCAACTTCTATTTTGGACAGACGCATGACGGATCGATCATCTTCTGTTACACTGCCTCTCCCATAATTCCAGGCGAGGATCGGCGATGCACATCCGAGTTTCTACCTGTTATTGCGAATCGGCTGGTGGACTTGATTCCTAGCTTCAGGCATTTGGTTATCCGCAGGCTGTGGCGAGGACTCTACCCCATGACGCCGGATGGGTTGCCAATAATCGGAGAAGCCCCTAACTTAACCGGCTTCTACCTTGCAGCAGGCCTATGCGGCCAAGGCTTCATGATGGGCCCCGGCATCGCAAGAAACATGGCACATTACATTGCACGAGGGAAACCCTGCCTCGACACCTACCTGTTCGACGCACTGTCACCGCTGAGGGATTTCTACGCGAAAAAAGAAGCACTAAAATGATGCGAAATTTCTGAAACGGCCACGGAGGAACGTTTCTGATGGCCATCGCAAACGTAGTGATATTCGCATTCCGGTTTGATTCGCGGGGTTTCGTAGAGATCCTATTCTCATGCTCCACAGGCTGGCAACTGACGCCGTTAGAATCCCTAAACCGGATTGACGAGATGATTCCCGTTGGGGGAGTTCAAAGTTCCAGGCGGCTTGGTCGTAGACGGTGCGGTATAAAATGAAGGTTCAAACCGGTATAGGTAACCCACGGGGGTTGTTTCGGGCTAAGTTACCATTAGGTTAGCTATAGAAACTGTTAAATCCGTTCTTCGGTGCCTCCTTTCTGATGATGAAAATGACAGTTTCTACCAAAATGCTTGCAGGAATAGCCATAATTATGCTCGTGGTTGGCGCAGGGATTGGTTACGGCATTTCGGCCGCAATGATGCCTGCACCGACAACAACAACTACTCCAACCGGCTTGAGCGGGACGATTCCAATCGGCGCCATCATGCCGTTGAGCGGCGACTTATCTGATTACGGAGCCACAGCGAAAGCTGCACTGGCAGTGGCCCAAACGGAGATCAACAATTTCACTACCACTTCAGGTTCAGGAGTGAACTTCAACTTCCTCATCGAAGACAGCACCACCACGTCGAGTGTCACTCTGACGGCTGTACAATCGTTTGCAGCTAAGGGCGTGAAGGTAGTCATCGGAGGAATGGACAGCGGAGATCTAGAAACGATCTCACAATACGCCGCGTCAAATCAGATAGTAGTAATCTCAGGCGAGTCGACGGCTCCAAGGAGCAGCGTTGGGACTGGAGTTGACAATGGAAGTTATATCTTCCGCGATGTGCCCGCCGGAGATTCTGAAGGTCTTTCCATTACCGCTGCATTCCTGAGTTTAGGGATCAAGTATGTCGCAGCTATCACAGCGCAAAGAACTTACACAGAAGCAATATACAGTGTCTTCCAGAGCGTGTACACGGCAGCGGGTGGCACCATTATAGCGAACGTGGAGTACGCCCCTGGAACCACAGACTACACCGCGCAACTTGGTGCCCTCGAAACGGCCATCAAACCCTATAATGCCAGCCAAGTTGGGATCTTCTCTAACACGTTCGATGAAGTCGCACAGATCTTGAGTCAAGCCCAACAAAGAAACAGCCCGTTACTGAACCTCCGCTGGATTGGGCAGGATTCAATCACGCTAGAAACCAGCATATCTCAGGATGCAGGTGGGCCTGCCTCCAAGGTAAAGCTGACAGGGCTGGAATTCGCGGCACCTTCGTCACCTGCTTACATGAAACTCGTTTCGGAAGTCCAAGCGTCAATAGGAGTAACACCAGACGTCTACGCAGTCGCCATGTACGATGCGGCTTGGATAGCTGTGCTATCAATACTGGCCGCCGGAAAGTACGATGGCCCCGCCATCAGAGCTGTGGTGCCGTTCGTTGCGGATAGATACTTTGGAGCATCGGGAAATACAGTGCTCAAACCCAACGGTGACAGGGCTAACATGGATCAAGAATTCTACGCAATCGAAATGGGCCCCAACGGCACCGCAACATGGGTGGACGTAGCCCATTACGACGCCTCGACAAACACGTTCAAGTGGCTAGGCACGTAAGGAAATGACTTTGTCTTTTCCCATCTTTTCCCCCATTTTTCTTTTGTCCGAATAAATTGGAAATCATGAACGCGCAAGGCGATGACACTTGCCGGAAGATGTCTTACGCACTGAGGGAGTAACAAAGATTTTCGGTGCCTTCAAAGCGGTTGACACCGTATCGATTAAGCTACCTGAGAGTTCCATAACTCTCTTGGCGGGACCGAACGGGAGCGGCAAAACCACCCTCGCCAACCTCATCTCCGGCTACTACCGGCCGGAAGCTGGACACGTGTACTTCAACGGGAAGGACATAACCGGCCTAACGATGAACAAAATATACGAACGCGGATTAGTCAGAACATTCCAGATCCCTGCGCCCTTCGGAAAACTGAGCGTTCTAGAGAACCTACTTGTGGCGGCGAGGGATAATCCTGGAGACAGCTTTACGGGGTACTTGAATTGGAGAGCATGGTCCAAAGTCGAGAAGGAAAACGCAGCTAGCGCTTCCGACATACTTCGGGAGCTAGGTCTGGTTGAGCTTCAGGACAGAGCGGCAGAAACCCTAAGCGCCGGCCATCTGAAGCTCTTAGAGATAGCAAGGGCTATAATGTCCGGCGCCAAGATGCTGATCTTGGACGAGCCCATAGCTGGAATAAATCCGAAACTTGCGCACGAGGTCTTCGTGCATATTGTCGAGATAAACAAGAAGTTGGGAATTACATTTTTGATTATCGAGCATAGACTCGACATCGCCCTCGGTTACGTTCAACACGTCTACGTGATGAACGATGGCAGGCTCATTTTCGATGGTCTTCCGGAGGCTATCGTAAAGGACGCTGAAGTAAAAAGGGTCTATTTGGGTGAATGACCGTGTTCGAAGCCTCTTCGCTCAATTCTGGTTATGGCAAATTGCATATCCTCAATGACGTCTCGATTACCTGCGGAACCGGAGAATTGGTCGCCGTACTCGGCCCGAACGGGTCGGGCAAGACAACCCTACTGAACAGCATCTTCGGCTTCGCCGACGTGTTCTCGGGCACTATACGGTTTGACGGAGAAGATCTGAGTCGTCTAGCTTCGTATGAGATCTCAAGCCGGGGAGTAGGATACACTATGCAGATCTCAAACATCTTTTCCGCGCTTACAGTAGAGGAAAACTTAACGATATCTGCGGCTATGGCTCACGTCCCCGATCCAAGTAAGAATGTATCCAACGCGCTCGAAATCTTTCCGAGACTTAAGGGCTTCTTAGACAGAAGGGCAGAGACTCTGAGCGGAGGCGAGAGGCAAATGCTAGCGATGTCGATAACGCTGGTGAAAAGCCCGAAGCTGATGCTCCTGGACGAGCCGACGGGCGGCCTCTCACCTTTGCTTACCACCAAAATAATTGAGACAGTTGGTCAAATAAACCGTGACCTCGGCGTCAGCATAATCCTTGTCGAGCAAAATGTGAGAAAAGCTTTGCAGGTAGCGAAGAAAGCGTATCTTCTCGTCAGTGGAAGAATCATTTTCGAGGGCACTCCATCCGAGCTGCTAGCAAAGGAAGACTTGCTGGCACTGTATCTTGGAGCTATGAAGGTGTGAGAACATGCCGTTCATTGCACCTTTCACCATCGCGGAGACATTGATCTATGCGTCCCTACTTTCCCTGATGGGCGTCGGAATCACCCTACTGTATAAGACAACGAAGGTCCCTAACTTCGCACATGCAAGCTTCGTGACCCTAGGCGGCTATGTGAACTTCTCGTTAATATCCGCATTTCACTGGAGCCCGTACCTGGGCTTACCAGTCGCCTTTGTTGTTGTAGGTGGGGAATCACTCTTGCTCTTCTTCCTAGTACTGGAGCCTCTGAGGAAGAGGAAATCGTCCGTAGCACTCCTTATGATCGCGACGCTATCCTGGCATATCGCAATGTTAGGCTTCTTAGGAGCGTACGCCGATTCCCTGCAAACGTTCCTGAGAGTTCCCACTAGAAATGTTGTGCTTTCATACCTAGACTTTACCTTGGGCGGACTACCCGGCATCTTCTTCGTCTCCATCACAGTCACCGTGGTCGCAGCCGTAGCGCTTTATTTCGTCATCGAGCGCACGAACATTGGAATAGCGCTTAGGGCCTGCATGGAGAACCAAAACTTGGCTGCATCAGTGGGCATCAACACGACCCGTATGCTAGGGCTTGCGTGGTTCTTGGCGGCGGGGCTCGCGGGAGTGGCCGGGGCACTGTTGCCCATGTGGACTCAACTGAATACTAGTTCAGGCGACACTCTCATCGCCGCGATGTTCTGCGTGAGTATACTCGGCGGCCTTGAGACACTCTACGGAGCTTTTGCGGGGGGACTGATTCTGGCTTTCGCTCAGATAGTCGGTACAACGATGCTAGCTAACGTGGTCGGGGTGTGGGTTACGGGTTACGAACCGGTGGTTCCCCTGCTTCTGATGGCCATAGTTCTGATGACAAATCCAAAAGGAATCGGCGGCATGAAGGTGTGGAAGAGGTTCAAATGAACTTTATCTTCGAAGGCATAATTCTTTTTGCGTTAGAACTTTTCGCCTACATTGCAATTTACCTGATAGTAAATGAGGGCTTGAACATCCAACTGGGCGTTACTGGAATAACCCAGTTTGGCTTGGTCTTCTATGTCAGCGGCGGCGCGTTCACTGCAGGCTACCTAGCTACTAGGCTGGGGGTGTGGATTTTTCACATCAACACGGGTGGGTTGGATTTCATTAGCGGAAACATCATTCTGACTACAGAGGTCAATTCGATGACGAAAGCGCAACCGCTGAACGGCTTTGCCTTGCTCATCATCGTTATTATTGCGGCGGCAATAGTCGGTGCCTTACTTGGTATAATATCCTCCGTCCCGGCCATAAATTTGAGATCTGACTACTTAGGAATTACTTTACTGGCATTTGGCGAGATCTTGAACGTGTTCGGTACGGCTTATACGCCTTTGATTGGGGGCCCTCCTGGGGTTATCGTTCCTGATGTGTGGGCTTGGGCTGGAGGAAGCCGATTCGTTGCTAGCACATTGACATTGATGGTTCTGGCTGCCATTGCCTATGTATTCATTGAGTACGTGATCCGAACTCCACTTGGGAGGACTTTTAGGGCGATCCGAGATAACGAAGTCGCAGCACAGTCGTTAGGAAAGAACTTGCCTCGTTGCAGGCTAGAGGCAATCGTGATTGGCGCGGTCCTAGCCAGTATCGGAGGAGCCTTGTTTGTACTCTACGCGGGATCCGTCACGCCCTCGTTCACCCGTTACACCTGGACGTTCTTACCATGGCTAATGTTGCTTCTCGGGGGGATAGGAAGCAACGTCGGCACTCTGGTCGGTACGGCGACTTGGTTTACGATCTACGACCTCATCCTCTACTACAAGTTCTACCTTCAGAATGTCCTTCCCTTCGATGTGGTTTGGCTCAACTACCTATTGTTAGGCATAATCGTAATGCTGATACTGATCTTTCGGCCACAAGGTCTCATCCCTGAGAAGCCCCTAAGAGCGACCAGCGCGGCAAAGAGTTCAAAGCAATAGTTGGAGTGCTCCACAGCATCGTTCAATCGATCATTAACCCCTCTCAACTGAGCATGTCCTCTTACCCGACCGCTTTAAACCGAATTCCGTGTGCGTCGAACGCTCTTTTGATTCAAGGGCTTAGCACTGGTACACACCCGAGCGATCAAATCGAAGTCAAGATGCAAACCTATTCATGCCTACACGTGTTTGTAGGGCCCTGTGGTGTTTGCTGGTAAGAACCGGTTAGCGTGAACATGTCGCGGGAAACAGTCGAGAGTTCACGTGTTTCCTTTATCTACATGCCGTGGACTAAGCGATGCTGATCACAGAACGTTTCGATCCTTCGTTCCAACATCTTCTATCGTGCGCGTTCGTTCTACGTTAAATGACGAATTCTTCTTTGTCAACCGCCCTGTTCGTCAGTCCGATCCTTGACGCCGTGATTCTCTTGTTTCCGAACAGCCTTGTCTCAGTTTTGCCTTGGAATAAGGCTGTAGCTATTCTGCCCAGAGCATCGGCCTTCGAGATTCCGCTTCCACTGGTCCCAATCGCGAATATGCAGTTACTGACTTGGTCAACGATAGGCGTCCCATCCAAGGCGTTAATGTCATAGAGCCCTGCCCATGAGTTGACGGGCCGCAAATTGGCGAAGCAAGGGAAGAATTCGGACAGAATAGGCGAGATGTTGTAAGTATAATAGTTCTCTTCTGCGGTCGGTTCATCCTCGAACAAGTATCGTCTGCCAATATCATCCGACGCGCCTATCCAGAAACTCTTCTCTCCGCGTGTTGGCCTTATCCAGACTTCGAACCCTCGAACCTTCGGAAGGAATGTGAAGGGAAGTACATTGAAATCGCTAAATCCCTTGGTTTGCAGAAGTCTATTCAATGGTTCGCCGCGAACGCGGAAAATCATACGTTTCTTAGGTTTCGTCAGACAGTCGACACCAAGAGGGTCCAGCAGAATTGAGGTTCTGGAACCAGATGCAACGAAAATCGAGTCAGCCCTAATGAACCCCCTATTGGTCTCGACTCCGCTGAAAGCCTTTTCTTGCCAGGCGTAAGGTTCGTTTGGAAGCCCCAACGTAGGCTTCGCTTCGATCCGAAGCGTTTTCACCTCAATCCCGAACAGGAATTCGCCATTCAGTTTCTTGAACTGCTCCTCGTAGAATTTTGCAACGAGTTCGGGCGCAACGATGCCACAGTCCTGCCCAAAGACCCCTTTGTAAATTTGCTCCAAACCAATGATCTTGCTCTGTTCCGATGAAGGGTCCGGTACCAAATCAGGAATTAGCTCGGCCAGTTCGTCGCGCTCAAATATCCTTACGCGTATGCCCTCCTTCCTAATTCTATTCTCAACACGTTCGAACTCACTGAATTTCCGATGCGTCAGAAGAAACAAGTAGCCGAGCATTTCTAGATTGAGGTTGAAGCCCATTTCGTCCTGAACGTAACGGTAGAAATCGACCGAGCTTTTGGCCAGCAACAGACTGACTTCAGATGTGAACATATCCCGGCAACCGCCTGCGCTCTTCGCAGTATCTCCCTGCGCCGCCGCATGCATACGATCGATAACAAGAACGGACAAATTGGGGTTGGACTGTTTCAGATGATACGCTGTAGCGAGGCCAATGATTCCGGCGCCGATGACGACCGCATCATAATGCTTGGACGATTCGCTGCCCAAGGTTCCACGGTCCACTACTACTACACGGCTAAACGATGAGTCTTCTGGTCACGTTCTGATCTAGGCGATATATCATCTGCAGCGCGTGCCCCAAGTTACCATGTGAACATTAGAATCGCTAGCAAGATTCTCTGAAGCTAGGCATTACTACTTTGCTCATTTGCTCGACGACGTCTTTTACAGGGCATCCCATGGGTCTGATTCCAATGTGTGTTGCCCCAGCTTTAATGAACTGGTCAATGAACTCTGTGCACTCACTCGGGTCTTCCTTTATCATGCATGACTTGTGGACAGCTTCTTCAGGCACATCTTTGGCTGCCTCCACCATTGAGTCCCACGTAAGGAACGGTTCGTGAGCCAGCATATGCGTGTAGTGAGCCGAGTCCGGTACAGCGTACCCAAGCCTACGCAAAATGGTCTTGGAAACGTAAAGGCCAACTTTGCCCGCGTTTAGGGCCGCTTGGAGGATTTTTCTGTCTTTGGATATGCAGGTGTAAATCCAAGCCACTCTATCTATTTGACCCAGTTTTCTACCTGAAGCCCTTGCTGCGTCACTTATCACTCTAAAGCCGTCACCAAACATTTCCGGCGTGGTCATCCAAGGTAGCCAACCGTCGGCTATCTCACCCGTCATCTTCAGGAGAGTGTTCGATTCAATAGCTCCTATGTAGATTGGCGGATGCGGCTTCCTGACTGGTTCTTGAATTATGAAAGCTTCATGCAGATTGTAGAACTCCCCTCGGTAAGACGCCCTACTTCGTCTAGTTGCGGTCCATAGGAGTTTGAGAACGTCTATGTACTCTCTCAGTCTCTTCGCTCGAGCCTTCGCCTTTTCAAACTCCATACCGAACGGCACGATGCTCATCGCCTCACCTGCGCCCAGCGCGACCATTGCGCGGCCGCCGCTGAGTTCGTCTAAGGATGCAATGATCTGCGCTGCCTTCGCCGGGTGAATGATATGAACATCGGTTACGCCTGGGCTAAGGTCAACCTTCTGAGTCTGTACCCCTATACCCGCTAAGACTGTCCAGCAGTCAATTCGAGCTCCTCCATCATAATCGGTAAGGTGGTCAGGTATCCATACAGAGTCGAAGCCTGATCTTTCGCCAAGCACACCGTCTTTCACTGCCTGAGAAGGAGAAAGACCGGCACCATCAGACAGTATTAGTCCGAACCTTGGTCCCTTCATTTTGCCGTCCCGGTTGTTACTGGCCTTTCGATATATATGTAAGCAACGGTTCACGATCAGTTCAGATTCTTCTGTCAGCCGACCTTTCAATCTCGGCGAATGTTCTGTTTTTCATGTGAGGTTGCTTTTCGCAGTTCTCTAGTTCGGTTGTTCTCGGCCCCTCGACGTTACAACCACCCGACTCTACGCCGGGGTTAAAGGTGTCAGCCTAGAGCAATAGTCGCGTATCCGGTCAATAGCCTTCTTAATGTTGTCAATGTTTGTTGCGAATGAGAATCTTACATAACCCTCCCCGCTTTTCCCGAAGGCAACGCCGGGGACTGCCACGACCTTTGCCTCTGTCAAGAGTTTTTGTGCCATGGTTTTTGAGTCGTAACCTGTTTTAGTTATATTAGGAAAGGCGTAGAATGTTCCTGCTGGTTTGCGGCAGGTTATTACCCGGGTTTCATTGAGGCCATCAATCAATAGCTCCCTCCTACGAGTGTACTCGACCAGCATCTCTGCAACGCAATCCTGGGGGCCGCGTAGTGCTGCTAATGCTGCTTTCTGCGCGACGGCGTTCACGCAGGAAACGTAGTGCTCCTGTAGCTTCGTCATCTGACGTATGAGCGTCGTCGAGCCCGTCATGTATCCTATCCTCATTCCAGTCATCGCATAGGTCTTAGAGAACGAGAAGACGCTTATTGTTCTATCATGCATTTCAGGCAAACCTGCGATACTAAAGTGCTGGTTGCCCGGATACACAATCCGCTCGTAGGATTCGTCGGACAACACTAACACATCATTGTCGATCGCCAGTTGTGCAATTCCCTTCAAGTCTTCCTGCAATTCCACACCGCCCGTTGGATTCGAAGGAGAATTGATAATGATCATCCGAGTCTTCTTGTTGATGACATTCTCAACGTCATCGGCGGTCAGGCGAAAATCGTTTTCCTCGTGGAGCGGCACGTACACTGGGACGCCTTCCGCGAGAAGTACTAAAGCGGCAAAACTCACGTAACCTGGATCGGGAATCACTACCTCATCACCAGGGTTGACGGTTGAAAGAATCGATAAAGACAGGGCATTAACTGCGCCTGCTGTAACCATGATTTCGCTGTGCGGATCGGCATCGAGGCCATTTTCATGTTTAAGCTTCTCAGATATCGCTTCTCGAAGCTCTTCTAGGCCTGCGTTTGGTGTGTACTTCGTAAATCCTTCTTTGAGAGCTTGAATTGACGCGTCGGTTACATGATCTGGCATCTGGAAGTCTGGTTCCCCAAGCTCAAAGTGAATCAGGTCAGGAACGCCGCGCGCCAAATCAAAAATCTCTCGAATTCCGGAGCGAGGAATCGTCACAACGCGTTTGGAGCTATCAGTCAAAACTAGCGCCTTGCCGTTTTTCTCTTTTAGTTCAGCGTATTAGTGGTTCCGTCAAAGATTCTATTTTGCAATTATCTGAATCCATCGTCTTAGATGCAGAGAGTATGATCCATTGATGGACTACGTCATGGCTTTTCGAGACTGGCGCCTGATTTTGGCTGCAGGAAAGTTTGCTGAAGAGAGGTCGTCCAGATCGCGCTATGTGGAGTCTAGGAAGTTCGGGTCTCAATTTCTCAAGTTGGTGATTTGTCCAACTTCTCTTGAACATCTTCGAATCCTAAATTGAATGCCTTCAGATTGTTTTGCTCAGTACCCCTAGGTACAAGATTCCTAATGGCCTCGATGAAGGTTTGTTTGCGTATGGGTGTCGCGCCAGTGCCTGCTAGGGCCCCCACCATCACAATGTTAACCATCAAAGCGTCACCTGCTTTAAGCGCGAGTGAGGCAGCGTCCAGCGTTACGATTTTCTTCACTAACTTTCCCATCAGGCCCGTGATCTGCTCCAATGCGGGGTAACTGGCTTGACCAAGAGTTACTGAGGAGGGCACGATTATTCGTGTGTTGATTATTGCTGTGCAGTCGGATCTTAGGAAGCCGGCGGCCCTCAAACATTCTACAGGCTCAAAGCCCAGTAGAATATGTGCGCTGCCACGAGGCATTACTGGGTTGTAAACTTCTTTGCCAAGGCGTATATGACTTGTCACCGCCCCTCCTCGTTGGGCTGCGCCGAAAATATCCGCAACGCGAATCTTGAAGCCCTCTTTGACTGAAGCCCAAGATATGATCTCGGACGCTAGAAGGTTTCCTTGCCCGCCGACGCCGGCGATTAATATGTTAAGTTCCTCTGGGCCTGCGTTCACTAATGAGCACCCGCTGGATGTATCGCCTTCAAGGGACAAACTTGAACACAAACGCCACAACCAGCACATAAGACCTGATCAATCTCTACTTTCTTGTCATTATCCTTCCAGGTTAGGGCTGGGCAACCGAACATGTTGATACAGACCTTGCAGCCATTACACTTCTCCCAGTCAACCTCGCACAGTTCAGTCGCTACTCCCTTCCTCCTCGCCTCTCTTAACACGTCTCTTACGCACTGGCTTCTGGAGATTATTACCGAAACACCCTCGTAGCTCAATCCTCTATGCATAACAGCGATCGCGTCCTCCAAGCGGTGAGGATCAATGACCTCTACGAACCCTGCACCGCAAGCTTTCGCCACGTCCTCTATCAGTATCTCCTTCGTCTTTTCACCTGTCGCCGTAACGCCCGTTCCTGGGTGTGGTTGGAAACCCGTCATCGCTGTCGCTCGGTTATCGAACACGACGACGGTCAGGTGGGCTCTGTTATACACCGCATTGATGAGGGCTGGAATACCAGCGTGAAGGAACGTAGAGTCGCCTATAGTGGCAACGATAGGTTCTTTCACACCAGCCTGCGAAAAACCGCATCCGACTCCGATGCTGGCACCCATGCAGTAGTTTGTATCTTGCATATCGATTGGGACGTTGGCGCCTAGAGTATAGCAGCCTATATCTCCGCTGTAGATTGCTCGGCCCTTCGCCAGTTTGTACACGGCCCGCTTCAGGCCATAGTAGGTCGCCGCGTGCGGACATCCCGCGCATAGAGCCAGGGGTCGAGGAGGAGCTGTCTCAGTCGCTTTCTTCACCAATAGTTGCCGCTCTATGGGAACTGGTTCATTTCTGACACTCATGACTCGAGACAACGAATCAATGACCAGGTCAACATTCAGGTCCCATTGGCGTTCAACATCTCCGGTTAGCCTTCCCCTGATCTCCACAGTCTTTCTTTGATCAAATGCTATGGTCTTGACATATTGCTCAATTATCGGCTCGACTTCTTCAAAGACTAAGATAGTACTTACCGAATCTAACAGCCTTCTCACAGAAGCTCTGGGAATTGGATAGGTTGCAACTTTGAGGACGGAGACTCGATCTTCCAGTTTGAGTTTCCTTAGAGCCTCCTTCACGTAAAGATATGAGGCTCCTGAGGCGATAATCCCAAGTTCATTCCCGCCCATTTCCAGCCTATTGAATGAGAGTGTCTCAACAATGTCTTCAACATGCGGCAATCGATCGTGAAGCCACTTATGTCTCGGCCGTGAGCGACCAGCCATCATGACCCAGCGCATGGGGTCTTTATTGAATTTTGCCTGTCTCCTTTCTTTCCTGATCGGGCCCAGAGTTACGTCTGCCCGCGAATGACATATTCGCGCGGTGAGTCTCAACATAACGGGGAGTTCAAGCTCTTCAGAGATGTCAAAGGCCTTCACTGTCATCTCTTTGGCCTCTTGGACATCAGCCGGCTCGAACATCAGAAGTTCGCTTGCAAAAGCGTAGAATCTGTTGTCCTGTTCGTTCTGCGAAGCGTACGCGCCTGGATCGTCCGCAGTAACTAGAACGAGACCTCCAACTACCCCGGTCTGGTTGACGCTGAATAGGGGATCAGCAGCCCAATTGACCCCTACACTCTTCATTGTTGATATTGCCCTTACTCCTGATATTGCCGCTCCAATAGCGACCTCGAAGGCCACTTTCTCGTTCGTTGACCACTCCGCGTAAATTCCCAGTTTGCGGCTGACGCTTGCTATTGCTTCGAGAATCTCTGAGGACGGTGTTCCTGGGTACGAAGATGCAACTTGCACTCCAGCCTCTACGGCGCCTCTAGCGACCGCTTCGTTGCCGAGCAGTAGAACCCGTTCCCCAACTCTTTCTTGCCCGATCACATTAGACTTTGCCAATCAAACACAGCTCAAGTCAGAACTTACGAATGCTCAACCGAGGGTCGAAATTTATGTAGTTTGCATATATTTTTCGATTAATATGTTGGTAAGGGCTAGGTTCTAATCCTGAACTAGTGCTTGTACTCGGTTATCACTTGTTTTTCTTCGAGACTTGGTAAAAAACCATCGTAAGCGTTTCCGCGACCAAGGCAGGCCTTGGCTCTCCTTTGATCTTAATGGTGTTCCCGGTAGTAAAGAGAATTCGGCCGTCCCGTTTTTCTTCGACTTGATTCATCACGACTTCGCTGAAACCACTATGGCCTCTGCTAATTCCTGTAAAGCGGGAGCGTCTCTCTTTACCATCGGTCTCTTATTGCATACATTTTGACCGGCCTTATCTTGATTAGGTACCGTTCAATCTCCAGTCGATTCTTCAAAGTTTCTTCCGGTTCGTCTCCCAGGTATCGATGCCAGATGCTCATTGTTCTTGATTTGATCGGATCAAGTCCTTCGACGGAAGGGACTTTGATTAATTCTGCTTCTCCTTTGACGACAACCTGCGCGATGTTGAATTTGCTTATTGGTTCAGTAAAAGTATCAATTATTATTCCAACTCGCTTATCCTTCTTTATGTGTGTCGCTTTCTTTGTTGTAGCCTGGATTGGAACCCAGAAGTCTTCTCCATCGTACTCAAACCAAACCGATGTCACGTGGGGCCAACCATTATCGCTTGTGGCCAATCTTGCAACAAGTGGCTTTGATAGATACCTGCGGATCTCTTCTCGATTCATTTCGCTTTTCATGAACATCACTTCAGTACTCAGTCCCTAGCTGACGTTGCGCTCCTCAACGGCTACGTCCACATCCGTCGCATAAAATATTTCCATGTTCAGCTGCCATTTGGTCGAACCGATGAAAACTGCGTGCTAGTCACTGGCTATGAAGAAGTGGCTTAGCAAACAATGTTGCCTGTGCGTAAGTGGCGGGACCTCCCTGTACCCGCCTAGAAGGCGATCTCTCTTCCCACGCCCTTCCTGATGGCCAGCTCATAGACGGTGCGTGCCACAGCCATATCCTCAAGAGCAATACCGACGGATTTGAATAACGTAACATCAGAATTCGATGTTCGACCCTTGATCTTTCCAGTAACGACGTCGGCTAGCTCGCCAACTATGTTTTCCGGCCTATAGATGCCTTGACTGATTGGTATTACGAGATCGCCCCCCTCCTTTAGCACTTGTTCAGTCTTATCCGTGAAGACTCTAGACTTCAAAAGCACGCTGTGATCTATCTCCTGACGATTAGGCGCGTTTGAGCCGACTGCGTTCACGTGAGTCCCAGCACACAGCTTCTCGCCGAAAATAAGCGGTCTAACTGACGTTGTGGCAGTAGAGATCACATCCGTCGCATACAGCTCCTCCATTTGATGCGCAGGCCTTACGATGACTCCGAGCTCGTCGGTAGCCTTCTTCGTTAACGCTTCTGCTCTTGACGGATCAATATCGAACACTAATGCCTCCTTGAGCTTGGCCACGGCGTGGATCCCTTCCAGTTGGCCGTAGCCTTGAACTCCCGCGCCGAGAACACCGACCGATAAAATTCCACTCCGGGCAAGATAATTCGTTGCCACGGCTGACGCCGCACCAGTCCTCAACTGTGTGAGTCTTCCAGCAGATATCACTGCCAGCAGCCTTGCATCATCCGGATTAAGGAGCAAGACGACGAAATACGTCGCATTAGCAGCTCGTTTTGCCGGAACGCCTAACAGAACCTTCAAGCCCAACGAGTTAAGTTCCGGGATTGAAGCCGCCATGATTCTGACGACTGCATTATCCGCAGCTTTGAAGAACTGTCTCTCGGGCAACAGGAATCTTTTTTCACTCTGTTCTCGAAATGCACTTTCAAGACATGAAATGGCACTCTTCATGTCTACGAGTTCATTCACGTCCGACTCGTTCAGAATGAGGACCATGAGTTCAATTCCCCTTCACTACTGCGTTCGATAAGATTGGAAAGCCGTCTATTCGACATTCAACCACATCCCCCTCTTTAACCGCGACTGCGCCAGGGGTGCCCGTCAATATGAGATCACCTGGCTCCAGGGTCATTACATCCGACAGGAATGATACGAGTTGATGTGGGGAGAACATCATGTTGCTGACCCGGTTTGATCGGATCGATTTTTCGTTCAGAACTGTTGTTACAGTCAACTCGGATAAGCCGCTGATCTCGTCTGCGGTCAATATGACTGGGCCGAAGCTCAGGAAGGTATCAAAGCTTTTGCCTCTAGTGAGAAACCTAGGGTTCCTTTGCAGTATGTCTTCCGCAGTCATATCTAACGCGGGGTAATAACCAAAGATAACGGAATCCGCATCGATTTCTCCCACATGTTTACACCGCTTTCCTATGACTATACCTAGCTCTGCTTCCGCGGTCACTCGTTTCGACTGTGAAGGCAACACGATTGAGTCTCTGGCGCCGATTATGGTGGTCCTCGGCTTCATGAAAGTAGCTGGTTCAGACGGTTGTTCCGCGCCGAGATCAACCGCGTGCTCATGATAGTTTAGTCCTATCCCGAGAATCTTAGGTGGATTATAGAATGGCGCAGAGAATTCCACTCTTTCCCTCAACCGTCCGATTTCAGCACTCCACGCTTCTAATTGGGTTCTCAAAACGGACAAGTCGCAGCTCTGGATAATCTCAAGGAGTTGTGCTGGGAATGTGGTTCCGATACGAGCGTTCAGGTCTGGAAGTGTGATGATCCTATCCTCTTTAGCTATTGCACCTACGTATCCCCCAGACGTTTTGATAGAACAGAGTCGAATGAGAACTCACCTGTGCGGAGTTCCCGGAATGATTGGAAGAGCATAAAACGATTGTCTCATGCAGATAGTTCATCTGTCATCCAGCCACATATGGCGCACATATTTAACGCGAGAAAACGTGCTGTGCCGGGATGGAGAAGACAAGAGACATTCTCAAGTTGAGGCGTTGGTGCATCAGAAAACCTGGGGAGAGGGCTATCGGCGGATACTCCAAGCCCGGAGAGATACTCACGGACCAAGGATCGCAATTCTGGAACGTACGCAGAGGTGAATCAAGCTTCGACACGAACTGCGAGCAGCACGGGATCAAACATTTGCGCGGAGAAATCAGCAAACCCACAACACATAGCAATATTGAACGGTGGTTCCGAACCTACGGCCAGGAACATGCAAGGTCCCCTTCCACAGGAAATTCATCGAATACTACAATTGGGAACGACAACATATGGCGTTAAACTCTTCAACACTAGCAGAAGCCTACTTCGGAGATGCGCCAAATGTCTTGGGACAACACAGAAAAGTTTTCGTAACCGAAAAACAATTAGCGAACTGCTCTCGCAATTGGCAAGCCGATTGTATTGGTTTCCAAGAAGCTTGAAGGCAAGGTTTCCATAATCACTGGAGCCGGGTCGGGCATAGGTCGTGCGATAGCCGTTCGTTTTGCAGAAGCTGGATCCAAGATCGTAGGCGTGGGGGATATCGATCTTGAGGCAGGTTCACGAACGGTTGACATGATCAAACGGAAAGGTGGAGAAGCATCTTTTGTGCAAGCTGACGTGTCAGACTTCGAGCAGGTTATGCGCGTGACTTCGCACGCGCTGGACAAGTTTGGAAGAATCGACGTAATGGTCAACAACGCAGGGATCTTTACCACTGGGCCAATCGAAGACTTATCTGAGGAAGATTGGGACAGGGTGATTGCTGTTAACTTGAAAGGGCCATTTCTGTGCAGCAAAGCGGTCAGCAAACACTTCATTGAGAGAAGAAGCGGAGTAATTCTGAACATGATCTCTACTTCAGCTGAGATTCCGGAGATGCATTTGGGAGCGTACACACCAAGCAAGGCCGGACTGTTGGGCTTAACGAATATCCTTGCTCTTGAGTGGGCAAAATACGGCATTAGAGTTGTGGGGATTAGTCCTGGTCCCGTTAGAACACCTATGCACGTACGTGAGTACAGTGACCCGACGCTTCGTGAGGCTCGCCACAAAGCGATCCCAATGGGGCGTCCGGGGGAGCCCGAGGAGATAGCCAGCTTGGCCGAGTTCTTGGTATCAGATGACGCCAGCTTCATTACTGGTAGGACGATTGTGGCGGATGGCGGATCGTCTCTCAGTATGTTTCACATGATCCGCTTGTTGAAGGAGTACGCGACGACAACCAAACTTAGCCAATCCTGAAGTCTTAGAATAGTTCGGTCTTGGATTGGAAGTTCATCTGCGAATCCTATCAGTACGACCATTCCCACGCTCAAACGCACTGGCGATGCCCTAAGGAGAGATATCCGAAGCTTAGTGCAGACGGAATCGTTATCTCAGAGCTTATCGCTATTGCAATACGAGAGCCATCTCGAGCTGTGATGATTTAGAATGGCTGATTATATCAAGCCGGAATTCCTTGACATCATCAACTATGCGGTCTGCAATGCCGTCAATGATTACTTGGATGGAGAAGCTACTGAATTCTTCAGAAAAGTAGGTGAATATCATCTGGATGAGGCCCTGCGAAGAGGTCTTGTAGCAATTGAGCCAGGTGATAAGCCAATGGATGCTTTGATACGAATCGCGAAGTACTTGGAATCTTTTGGCTATATGGAGCAGATACGCATTAACAGGATTGACGAAAAAGAAGCTTCGGTTGAAATGTTTGGCGTTTCGGTAACTGCTTCCTCAGCAAAACTTCTGGGGGAGAAGAAGGAACCATCCCACTACATGACGAATGTTATGTTTGCAGCGCTAAAGAGACTGGGTGTTAAAGCCGAGCTAAAAGATATGGAGTTTGATCGTGAGAAGAAGCACTTTAAGGAGTATTGGAAAATCCTGACGGCGTGAGATACTTCGGCGTAACCCTTCAACGTGGTGCGGTTCTGCTAGGTTCAGCAGACAGGTCCGTCCGAGAATCTGTTTGACTGAGTTTCGAGGCTTTCAGAAAGGGAGAAGCTGAAGGATGAGTTAAGTACGTTTATCACACAGCAATGTGAAAGAGGTTTCGTTAAGTTCAAGTAATCATAACTGGAATGATTGTTGAGGAATTATGAATGGGACGCAAGAAAGCGAAGAGTAAGACGAAAAGTAGGGCTTCGACGAAAGTACCTCGAATTACGTACGCAACGCTTAAGGTCACGCCTGACGACGACAAGGCGTACGACGAGGCAGTTGAACAAGCAAGAGCCAAGCTTGGCAACCACTACTCGATGCTCATCAACGGGGAGAAACGGGCGGCGACAGGTGAAGAGATGGTTCATGTTTGTCCCTTTGATACCCGCGTCATCGTGAGCTACTTTCCGAAGGGAACCAGCGACGATGTAAAAGCTGCAATTGCAGCAGCTAGACAAGCGTATCCGAAATGGGCCGCGACTCCATATAAGGACCGCATTGCGATCCTACGCAAGGCCGCTGACTTGATGATTGAAAGGCGATTTGAGGTCTCAGCTTGGATGGCTTTCGAAGTCGGAAAGAACCGCGGCGAATCGTTAGCGGAGGTTAATGAAGCCGCGGAGTTGATTCGATACTACTGCAAGCAGATGGAGATTAACAAGGGCTTCGTGCGGCCACTTGAGTCGCCGGGCCCAGGACAGGAGACAGAGAGCACACTTCGACCGTTTGGAGTCTGGGCTGTTATCGGCCCCTGGAACTTTCCCGTCGCATTGACCACTGGCATGTCTGCGGGGGTGCTAGCCGCGGGTAACACGGCGGTTTTCAAACCCTCAAGCGACTCGCCACTTCTAGGGTATGAGCTCTGCAGAGCCTTCGTTGACGTCGGTGTCCCAAGCGGCGTATACAATTTTGTAACTGGACCGGGTGCAACCGTGGGGGCTGAGTTGCAGAACAATCCAGGAGTGGATGGGCTCGTCTTCACGGGCTCGAAAGATGTGGGAATGCAGGTGTACCACAACTTCGCAAAGGAGTACCCTAAGCCCGTCATAGCCGAGATGGGCGGCAAGAACCCGGCCGTAGTCACCGCTAACGCAGATCTGGACCAAGCTGCGGAAGGGGTCATGCGTGCAGCCTTCGGTTTCGGAGGGCAGAAGTGCAGTGCCTGTTCTCGCGTATACGTCGACCAACGTGTCAAGAGCAAGTTCTTAGAACTTCTGAGAGACTATACCCAGAAATACGTGAAGGTGGGCGACCCCAGGCGTAAAGAGACATTCCTGGGACCAATAATCAACAAGGCCGGCGTCGAAACATATCAGCGGGCGTCAGAGGAGGCGAAGCGAGATGGCGCGAAATTCATCACCGGAGGCAGCACACCACAGGGTGCCGAGTACCGAAACGGCTACTTCGTCGAGCCAGCGATCGTTGACGGCCTACCGACAACTCACCGCCTCTTCAAGGAAGAATTGTTCGTACCGTTCGTTGTGGTCGCAGGCGTAGAATCATTCGATGAGGCGCTGAAACTTGCGAACGAGAGCGAGTTCGGACTTTGCGCCGGAATCTACACGAAGGACAAGAAGGAAATGCAAACATTCTTCGACCGAATTCAGGCTGGAGTAACTTACGCGAATAGGCGCGCTGGCGCGACGACTGGTGCATGGCCTGGGGTAAACTCCTTCGGGGGATGGAAAGGCAGCGGGTCTACCGGCAAAAGCGGGTTAGGCCCGTATTACGTGCAGCAATTCATGCGCGAACAATCAAGGTGGATCGTGAAATAGGCCGACATGACAGCGGTAGAAGAAAAAATCCTGTCCGCGCTTAAGGCGCAAGAGATAGAATACGAGGTCTTCGAACACGACCCCGTATACACCTGCCCCCAGATGGCGAATTTCCTGAAGACTGATGAAGCCCACATAGCCAAGTCAATGATTGTGAAGAAGAGCGACGGAACCTACTTGCTCGCCGTTCTCCCAGGGAACAGGAGGATCGACTTCCACAAGTTAGGCATGGTTACCAAGGCAGCACCTGTCATCCTGGCCCCAAAGAAGGAGGCAGAAAAGATTGCGCAATGCTCAGTAGGCTGCGTCCACCCTCTGGGAAACATCATCAACCTCGAAACGCTATTTGACAGTGCCATCTTGCGCCAGGAATATGTGTACTTCAACCCCGGCTCGCACACGAAGAGCGTGAAGATTAGTACTCAAGCCCTCACTAAGCTAGCCAATCCAACCGTAGCCGAATTTACGTAAGCGAAACGCTACTTCAATTTGGAATCAATCATCAATACGCTTCCAAATAATCGAGAGTAAACACAAAACTTCTTCATGCCCTTGCAGGAGCGATCAGCCGCGCATCAACGAGGAACTTGGTTATACCGACATAACTCGCTTAAAGTGAAGCCGATTTCAGCTACGTTGCACCGGGCGTTCATACCCCTAGCCAAGATTCTCGGATAGAAGTATGGAAATCGTTCACAGGAGATATAGCTCGGGTCCAACGATATGAAAGGCCAGAGAACCAGTAGCTGTAGTAGTTGTTAGAGGAATACAGCGCTCTAAACGAGCACAGGCAACAGGAGAATAGTATCGAACAGACTACTGGAACAATTTTTGATGTAGTAAAATTCTCCACGCACGACGGCCCAGGTATCCGGACGGCCGTGTTCTTCAAGGGGTGTCCTCTTCATTGCTGGTGGTGCCACAACCCTGAGGGGCAGTTTCCAGTAGCGCAACTCGTTTACCGGGAAGAGAGATGCATCCGATGCTTCAGCTGCGTAGAAGCGTGCCCGAATCACGCCATCAAAATCCTAGAGGGTACTCCAATTCTTCTGAGAAATGTGTGTAGGCTTTCTGGTCTATGCGTTCAGGTGTGCCAGACGAAAGCTAGAGAAATAGCGGGAAGGCGGGTCAAAGTCTCCGATGTTATGGAGGAGGTGGAGAAGGATACTATTTTCTATGACGAATCTGGTGGCGGGGTCACATTCTCCGGCGGCGAACCCTTCATGCAGCCCATCTTTCTTCAAAACCTACTTGAAACCTGTAAGGAGAAACGGATCCATACTGCCGTGGAAACCTGCGGGTTCGTAAACGCCGAGACTCTGATGGCCAGCTGCCCCTACGTGGATTCGTATTTATACGATTTGAAGGTCATAGATAACGAAACGCATCGTAGGTTCACCGGCGTCTCGAATGAAATAATCCTGAAGAACTTGCGCCAATTATCTCACTCCCACGACCAGGTGATTGTTCGCTTCCCCATTATTCCAGACGTGAATGACGATGACGAGAACGTCCTTCGACTGGGCGAATTCGTGTCATCATTGGGAAGCGTGAAAGAAATTGATGTTCTTCCCTACCACGAACTTGGCGTTGAAAAGTACAAGCGACTTGGAATGATGAATAGAATGCCGGAAGTCGAGCTGCTTTCCTCTGTGAGAGTGAGTGGGATAGTGGAGAAATTGGAAGGTTTTGGTTTATTGGTTAAGGTGGGAGGTTGACGAGATGAATGAAAGAGTGAGAAAGCTTAGGCAACAAAGCTTGGATACGAAACCGCTGATCTCAAGTGAAAGAGCTGAATTGATGACTGAATTCTACGAGCACTCCTTAGAATCTAGCGCCCCTATCAGAAGAGCACTCGCATTCAAGCACTTGATGGAAAACAAGACGATCTACATAGGTGATGGAGAGTTAATCGTCGGTGAAAGGGGCCCTGCTCCGAAGGCTACTCCCACATACCCGGAGCTATGTTGCCACAGCCTCAAGGACCTTCAAATTCTCAATGACCGAAAGAAGATTTCCTTTGCCGTTGACGATCAGACGAGAAGGTTCTACCAAGAGAGGATTATTCCGTTTTGGCGAGACCGAAACATCCGTGACATTATCTTTTCAGAGATGTCGGAGGACTGGAAAGCAGCATACGAGGCTGGAATCTACACGGAATTCATGGAGCAACGCGCCCCCGGCCACACCGTTTTGGACGATAAGATCTACCGCAAGGGATTCCTAGACTTCAAAGTAGACATCGAAAGTGCGAGGCAAAAGCTCGATTATCACAACGACCCAGACGCCTACAAGAAACAGAAACAACTCGAAGCTATGTCCATTTGCTGTGATGCAATCATCCGATTTGCTGAACGCTACGCCGAGAAAGCGCGCGAGATGGCTCAGCATGAAACCAACCCTCAACGAAGAGAGGAACTTGAGAGAATCGCTGAAGTTTGCTCATATGTTCCCGCGCATGCGCCACGTGACTTCTGGGAGGCATTGCAGGCTTACTGGTTCGTTCACTTAGGCGTAATCACGGAACTTAACACGTGGGATTCTTTCTGCCCCGGCCACCTTGACCAGCACCTGTTCCCGTTCTACAAGAGCGGGCTTGAGGAAGGAACGCTAACGAGGGACAAGGCGAAGGAGCTCTTGGAATGCTTCTGGGTTAAGTTCAACAATCAACCCGCGCCACCGAAAGTCGGTGTAACGGCGGAAGAGAGTGCCACCTACACGGACTTCGCAAACATCAACGTCGGCGGCCTAAGGCCAGACGGTTCCGACGGAGTCAACGAACTCAGCTACTTAATCCTAGATGTAATTGATGAGATGAGGCTCGTACAACCCTCTTCGAACATTCAACTCAGCAAGAAAAGCCCAGACCGTTTTCTAAAGAGGGGATGCGAGATTATTAGAAAGGGATGGGGGCAACCCTCGATATTCAATGCTGACCTAATTGTCGACGAACTCGTCCGCCAAGGCAAAGCCGTTGAAGACGCGCGGTCAGGAGGCATAAGCGGTTGCGTTGAGACGGGCTGCTTTGGCAAGGAAGCCTACATACTAACCGGGTACCTGAACCTACCAAAGATATTGGAAATTGCCCTAGACAACGGAGTAGACCCGCGCACAGGCAAGAAGATAGGATCAGCCACGGGCGACCCTGCCGAGTTCAACTCTTTTGAAGACGTCTTCGATGCCTTCACTAAACAATTGAAACATTTCGTTGATATCAAGGTTAAAGGTAGCAATATTATCGAAAGACTATTCGCGACGCAAATGCCCGCCCCATTTCTATCGACGCTAATCGATGATTGCATCAAAAACGGCAGAGACTACAACGACGGCGGCCCACGCTACAATACAACTTACATAATGCCCGTTGGAATTGGCACGTTAACGGACAGCCTAGCATCGATCAAACATCATGTTTTCGATGAGAAGCACCTAAGCATGGCGCAGATGCTGAAGACGCTCAAGGATAATTTTGAAGGACATGAAGTAATTCGGCAAATGTTCTGGAATAAGACGCCGAAATACGGAAACGACGACGACTACGCTGACGCCTTGCTGAGAGCCTCATTCGATTCATTGTACCGCGTAATCAGCGGCCGAAAGAACACGAAGGGAGGATCTTATGCAGTCAACTACCTTTCCACAACCTGCCACATCTACTTCGGCTCAGTTGTGGGTGCAACTCCCGACGGAAGACGCGCGCATGAGCCAATTTCCGAAGGTGTTTCGCCCGTGCAAGGAGCTGATACGCATGGGCCTACAGCCGTGATCAAGTCCGTTGCCAAAATGGATCAAGTCCGCGCGGGTGGAACACTACTAAACCAGAAATTCTCCCCCTCACTCCTAGAGGGCGAATTGGGTATTGACAACCTGGCACACCTAGTGCGATCCTATTTCAAGTTGGATGGCCACCACGTCCAAATGAATGTCGTGACAGCGGAAACTCTGCGTGCAGCACAAGCAAACCCTGAGAAATATCGGGACTTAATCGTTCGAGTGGCAGGTTACAGCGATTACTTCTGCGATCTCGGCAAGACACTGCAAGACGAAATTATTGCTCGGACAGAACACAAGTCCTTCTAGCAGACTCACCTGTGAAGATCACGCGAATGACGTACGCTAGTCTTTTTCGTCGGGGAGTAATTGCCTTTCCAATGAATCGAGTTTCTCGAATCGCTCTCCCCACCTTGAGACAAATTTCCGTTGCTTGATCCAGACGTTCAGAGACCACAGGACGGCTACTAGCGAGGCGAACAGGAGGACCCAATCTGCGTACGCGAAGTCAAAACCCTCCTCATGGTGGAAAGGACGGAGGTTGAACGGAGGGGGGCCGATGTTTACTAGGACGAAGATAAAGAAGCGTGAAAGGAAAAGTAACAAGATAATGGAGCCGATCAAGTTGACTTTGGCCTGAGTGCGAAACCGATTGAACTCGGTCGAGGCTTCCTGCAAGAACCTATGAAGGGTCGCTACAGGGTATTCATCTTTCTCATCAGACATGGTCATTTACCCCTAAACTGACGTCGCGCGCTTGGGTATAGGAATAGTTCACCAGTGGTGTAGTGGTCTTTAAAGAATTGAGGGGAGTATCTCCCTGAGTTTAAGATAGACGTTTCTTCCCTCGGTTGATAAGCGAATGCCTTCATCTGACTCCTCAATGAACCCTTTACCCCTAAAGTAATCCAGATACTTCTGGAAGTCGTCGTATGATAGTTGAGTTGCATGGCGCCATAGTGAAGACTTAGAGTGCGAACCAACATTATAGAACAAGAATTCCAGAATCTCGAACCGTATCTGCACAGGCGATTTCCTGCCAGATCGCGTTGGCTTCACAGCACCACTCAACGGCTTCGACCCTGCACGCGACTATTTCCCTCAATCCGAGACGAGTTTGTCTATCTCTCGGTGGGCCACCTTTACTGTTTTCGGTGTACACCAAAGGTGAATCTGTATTATAAGTCACCTAACTACATGCTGTAGTTCACGCAGTGTGTGAAGCGATGCAAACGTATCAAGATCCTCACGACGGGAGGCCAGTGGATTTTCGGCCGATCATTGGTGTCTACACGTGCCTCCTGTGCGAGCAGATTTTCAGCACCAAGTCCAAACTGAAACGGCATTACTGCAGGGGGCACGGAGAAAGCATACCAAACTATGAAGGCGGGAACCTTCATACTATGGATAGAACAACTCTGGAATTCCTACGCGGTGAGTCAAGTTGAAACAGAGAAGCAAATCGCAACTTCACGCCACTTGTGCACCGGACCAAATTTGCAAATAGTGACGTTTGAAAACAGCCAAAGACTTGGCGTCTTAATGCGCAGACGGAACTGAGTCTGCACCCGACAGAACTGACGGGCTGACGGGCTCATAATCTCGTGTGGTTGTCAGAATCGCTATGGCAACTTCAAGTGGTTACGTGCCGCCCCCGACTCCGCAGCGGACCGGACACCCGTTTCTAGCCTACGACATGATCCACGACATCCCCGATGCGATTCGGAAAACGCTGGAGACCTCTCGCCAACACAGTCGGGCCTATCAAATCGTGAAAGAAAGAAATGATTCTCGGTTCGCCTTGCGCCCTGTATAAGGGCGTTCAAGGGTTCGAGAATTATCTACCTTTGGTCTGCTTCAGAACCATTGTACGACGAATAAGCTACACTGATCTTCGGGGAGTATAGTTAGATGGCCTCAACTACTTCTGCCTGTTTCTTGTATCGCTTGACGTAACTCACAACTTCTTTGAACGCTTCCAAGTGATCTTTGATATCTTCCTTAGTATGAACGACTGATACAGTCCACTGCTCATCCGGTGATGGACCTGCAGGAATTATTCCGCGATTCATCATCGCGAAGCAATAGGCGAACCATTTCCCGGTGTCACAGGCTTGAAAGCTCCTCCAATCTGTGACTGGTTCCGTAGAGAAGGCGATTGCCCCGCTTAGTCCGGCTTGTGACATCTGGGCGGTAAGGCCGTTGTCGTCTATGATGTCTTGATATCCTTTAGCCAAAGTTTCGCTGAGCCTAGTAGCTCTCTGCATCGCGCTCTTCGTTAGAACTTTCGATAAGGTTGCAATCCCAGCGGCAACGCACAAGGGATTCGAGTTGAAGGTGCCAGCGTGGCTAACAACGCCTGGCACTATGGTTTCCATTATCTTCCGTTTCCCAGCCACCCCCGCGATCGGAACCCCACCCCCGATCGCCTTGCCCAACGTAATCAGGTCGGGCTGTACGTTGACGAAGTCTCGCATTCCACCATAAAACTTTCCGCAGGTCTTGATTTCATCAAAGATCAGTACGAATCCGTAATCGTCAGCAAGCTTCCTTAAGCCTTCGAGAAAGCCCTGTTTCGGGAGAATGAAGCCCATGTTCATGGGGATAGGTTCAAGGATCATCCCGGCAACGTCTGTGCTATTGTTTCGGGCTATTTCTTCGACGGCGGCCAAATTATTGAATGGTGCAACCAGAGTGTTCTTGTAGATTCCTTCAGGCAGACCCGTTGAAGAGGGTACCGCGTTGGGCGCTATGGGATCCCCCTCTTTGGCCTGGGAGGGTTTTACGCTAACTATGAGGGTCTCGTTTCCGCCGTGATAGCAACCTTCAAACTTGATGATCTTGTTCCTCCCCGTGAAACTCCTTGCAAATCTCGTAGCGTACATCGTAGCTTCGGCCCCAGTGTTCGCTAATTTGAGTTGGTCAACTCGAAACCGCTCACAGATCATTCGGGCGAACTTCGGGGTTTCTTCCCATTCGAATCCAAAGTCCGTTCCCTTCGCCGCTTGTTCCTTGATTGCCTTAACAACGATTGGATGCGCGTGGCCCGCGACTAGGACGCCGAAGCCCATGTTGTAGTCTGTGTACTCGTTTCCGTCTACGTCCCATAACCTCGTTCCTTTGGCTCGAGAGAAGTAGAGCGGATAGGGCTCGGAAAATCTGTAATTGCTGTGGACTCCGAAGGGTACGTCGTTCTTTGCTTTCTCGTAGATTGCTTTCGATTTGGGTGTTCGCTTTTCGAATATTCTGGTTTCTTTGTCTTCCAGTGCGCTCATGAACAAGCCCGGCCTTTGACTGCAGGTATCAGCTATAAGCTGTCTGCAATATCTGTAATTGGCCGTCTGGAAAGCAGGTAACGTCAAGTCAGAATACTAGCCTAAACTCAGCAGTCGGTTTTTTACAGTCCCAGCAGACGATGACTTGACGTTACCTTAGAGCGCCTGATTTATCGCTCAGTAGATGAAATAGGTAACAAAGCAAGGGCTCTTCCCATGGCAGTTTTGTCGGAGGTTCCTTATAGACCGGGTAGGCTACAATTGCTGATCGGTGGGCAGTGGATCACGTCCAGTTCAGCTGAACACTTGCCCGTCATAAATCCTGCAACTGGTGAAAACCTCTCTCAAGTCCCTTTGACGCCGAAGGAAGAAGTTGACAGCGCTGTAGTTTCGGCGCAAAGCGCATTTGAGAAGTGGAAAGAGATTGCGATTCCTGACAGAGTGCAATATCTATTCCGAATGAAGCAGGTTTTCGAAGAACACCTTGAAGACTTTGCTAGAATTAACACGCAAAACCACGGCAAGACTATAGCTGAAAGTCGTGGTGACGTTAGACGCACGATTGAGAATATTGAAGCTGCAATAGGCGCGGCGTATACGCTCATGAAGGGCGAGAAGCTCGATCAAGTAGCTTCGGGGATCGACGAGGAGACCGTAAAGGAACCTCTCGGAGTCTTCGGGATAATCTGCCCATTTAACTTCCCGGTGATGGTACCGTTCTGGTTCGTCCCGTATGCGATCGTGCTGGGGTGTACGGTTGTCGTGAAACCTAGCGAAATCACACCCCTACCCATGACCTACATAGCAGAAACATTGCAACGAGAGGCTAAGCTGCCCCCTGGGGTCTTGAACCTGGTGCATGGAAGTAAACAAACAACCGAGGCGCTTATCTCGCATCCGCTAGTCAAGGGGGTGACTTTTGTAGGTTCGACACCGGTTGGAAAATACGTGTACAAACTTGCCGGTGAATGCGGAAAGAGAGCCATCGTCCAAGCAGGCGCAAAGAACGCCATAGTCGTGATGCCCGATGCAGACCTCCCTCACGCCATCGAATCCTGCACTTCCTCCTTCTTCGGAAACACTGGCCAACGCTGCCTGGCTGGAGCCAACTTAGTTACGACAACCCCGATTCACGACACGTTTCTCAAGAAGTTCGTGGGGACAGCAGAAAAGATACGGTTGGGCTACGGACTCGACGAGTCCACGGAAATGGGACCAATGGTTTCCGCGAGGTCCAAAGAACGAGTTCTCAAGCATATCGACATCGGAGCATCAGAAGGAGCAACCCTCACGTTGGATGGAAGAAAGGCTCGCGTCCCAGGTTATGAGAGGGGGTTCTTCATCGGCGCCTCAATATTCGACGACGTGAGCAAGGACATGAAAATTGCAAAAGAGGAGGTCTTTGGTCCCGTCGCAAGCGTCGTGGAAGTTGAAGACCTCGACGAGGCGATACAGTGGATTAACACTAACTCTGAATTCGGAAATGCAGCTAGCATTTTCACGCGGGATGGCGGCAACGCTAGGGAATTTAGGAGAAGAGTTCAAGCAGGAAATATTGGTATAAACGTTGGAGTAGCTGCGCCAGTAGGATACTTTCCTTTCGGCGGGATGAAAGACTCGTTCTTCGGAGTCCTTCACGGCCAAATGGAATCCATCGATTTCTTCACGGATAGAAAGGTCGTTATCAGCAGATGGAGCAAACCGTGACAGAACATCCATGCCCAAATCGAGCAATCCTAGCTGGAGACATACGACGGGCATATGGCCGGCACACTCGTTCTGTGTCAGATCAATGATCAGAAGACGCGAGTCGTCGCCCAAGGCTTGGACGACGCGTTACTAAAGAAAGCCGCCCTTGGGATGCTTGAACGAGTCTTCAACGAGGACAGCGCAAATCTGAAGAACTACAAGTAATTCATGAGCGCGCGAACTGGTTGCACCTCTAACTTCCCTAGTCTTTCTTGATATTCAGGGAAAAGAGTCGAACGATCCGTTGGGTTTCGGGGGCGAAATCTGTCACAATAGGGTTCATACTAACGCGGCTGAACAGATTCCTTCAGGCTACGGATGTCTCTTGACTCCTCAGTCTATACTCCCTGTTTTAGGGACAAACAATTCCTCCTCACCAGAAAACCCGTCGTTTGCCTGAGCGTCGGCATTCTTCTAGTTCTACTTCTGAGGTAGAGGTAGGCACAAGCATTCGCAAAAAGCAACCTCTCTTGGGCTTGGAAGTCGATAAGGTGTCCGACTATGTCTCCCGCATCCCACACGTCACCTGCACCCGTAACGAAACCCGCGATCTTGCCAATTGCCCTGACCCAAATTTGGCCTAGGTTGGTTGAGGATACGCTACCGATCGGAGTATGCACATCTAATGTGACTCTAAGAACATCCTGGAGTATGCGTGAAACTCTAACCAAATCCTGTTTGCTGTAGTTCCGGGGTAACCTGCCAGCTGAAAGGACGCGAGCCATAATCCGGGTTTCGTTCTCATTCAGGCTAACCACGTCGACCAGATCTCGTCCGATAATTTCCTTCGCAAGCACCTTGACGCGTCCTTCAGCGCCTGCAAGGTCTGCAGGGTCAAGAAAGTTGAGTCTCCCCTTCCGTCCTTTCAAGCCGAAAACCTTCCTTGCGAGCTCGTTCCCCTTTCTGTTGGCTGACCAGTTCACCAGTGCTACACAATCAGATCTCTCCAAACCTGCAATGTCGTCGTGCTTGAGTCTTCGCCCGTTAAAATCACCAACATCACCAACATCGCTTATCATAACGTTAACCGGCTTGCCTTCCAAACTGAATTCTAGGGCGGTCGTGTAGCCAGGCTTCCCGGGAATCACTTTCACGCGACAGTTACGTGGAGGGTTTGCGAGCGCAGTTTGGGTGTGTTCATCTCCGACACAGTAGAGTCTTGTCCTCACTGACAGTGATGCCAAGGCATATGCCAAGTTTGTGGCGTTTCCTCCTCTGAGCTCAACCTGCGAAAAGCCCCGCAGATTCCCGCCCCCCGAAGTTGCCTTCAACTCTACCTGTCTGAAGAGTTGCTTGAATGATGGGACGGAAATCATCCTGTCGAAGTAGAAGTCAGGGAGGACCGATACTATGAGGTCAGAGACCGTTCTACTGTAGTCCATCTTAGCCACTTGAGCCTGATCTTGCCGGCTCCTGTTTCGTCTGTTTGATGTCGTAGACTAGAACTGCTCCGATCAGCTGGAAACCGCGCGAAATCCAGTTTAGACGACGACATTTTGACGGGCTTTTAAGCGTTTCAACTAGTTGACCAAGTAATCACTGTTCCAGTAGGACCCTGAGGAGGATTAGGAGGATGAAAGAAGAACCTTTAACCTGCAATTATTCAGAAAAATCCTTCGTTAGGGACGTGACTTACCTGGGCAGCGAACCTTCCGCTTCACATCACCATAACGACGTAACTGGAAAAGGTTTCAAGCATTTAACACCCACAAACGAGGCTCTTGAAGCGGTAATGCAAGAAGTTCCACGGCGGGTTATAGCGGTTGAGACCGTTCCGTTATTGTCTGCTCTAGGCAGAATTCTCAGTCATGATCTGATGTCGCCGTCTGATATTCCTCCTTTTGATCGTGCTGCCATGGACGGTTTTGCCGTCAGAGCCGAAGACACGTACGGTGCCTCAGCAAGCTCACCAATATTACTGAATTCTATTGGTGGAGTTGGTATCGGCGTCGTTCCGACAGTGAGCGTGAGAAAGGGTGATGCTGCTTTCGTCGTTACCGGGGGTGGGATGCCGCAAGGTGCAAACGCAGTTGTCATGGTCGAATACGCTAAACAAATGAGGAATGGGAGCGTGGAGGTTTCTGGCGAGGTGCATCCCGCTGAGAACGTTTCAAGAATCGGGGAAGACGTTAGAAAAGGAACCGTGGTTTTGAAGGAGGGGATGCGGTTGCTCCCACAAGACATTGGCATGCTATCATACCTTGGATTCACGGAAGTCTCGGTGAAGCGTAGGCTTAAGATCGGGGTGCTCTCGACCGGTAATGAAATTGAGGAAAAGCTAGGGTCGAAATCGGGAAAGGTCCCTGATGTTAACCGTCCTATTTTGATAAGTGCAGTGCGCGAACTCGGCTGCGAACCTATCGACCTGGGCATTGCACAGGACGAGTTTAGCGAGATACAAGATAAGTTGGAGGGAGCACTCGAAACGAGCGACCTCATTCTCGTTACCGCGGGTACGTCGGTCGGCCCCGGCGACATGGTACCCCGGGTGATCGACTCTTTGGGAAAACCGGGAATGTTAGTTCATGGAGTTGCGATGCGCCCTTCAATGCCTACCGGTCTAGCTGTGGTGAACGGAAAACCAATAGTATCATTGCCGGGCTATCCCGTCTCGGCTTACCTCGCCTTCCTCGAATTCGTCCCATCATTAGTCAGTCACTTGCTCGGAACGTACTTACTGCCCAGGCCTGTGGTCGAGGCCAGACTACGAAGGCGCGTTGCCGGAGTCTTGGGTTCGCGGACTTACGTGCGCGTTCAAGTTGCTGAAAGCGGAGGGAATCTGTTCGCCGATCCGGTTAGAACCTCTGGCGCTGGGATCCTCAGTAGCTTGGTGCAAGCTAACGGATTCCTCATAGTACCTGAACACGTGGAAGGGCATGAAGAGGGCGAAACGGTCGAAGTCGAACTATTTAGACCCGTGGAGCGCGAGCAAGCTGGCAAGTGAGAGAAAAATTTTCCGCGATCTCCAAAGTTTGGAGAAGGCAAGTTCCAGCTTCTGGGCTGCATACCAAGGAAGAATTCAAGCTGTCGAGAAAATTGCTCTTGAACGTGCACTTGGCAGAGTACTTGCGGAGGATGTTTTCTCTGGAATAGACGTGCCTGGTTTTGATCGTGCAGCCATGGACGGTTTCGCGGTCACAGCTGCAAGCACATTTGGCGCTGACGAACAACATCCCGTAAGGTTGAAGGTGGTAGCTGAAGTCGAGGCCGGGGATTCTGCCGGATATTCCGCCTCGGCGGTTGAAGCATTAGAGATAGCTACTGGTGCACCGATGCCGAAAGGTACCGACGCTGTGGTTATGGTAGAGTATACGAAGAGGAACGAATTTGAGGTTCTCGTTTACAGGTCGGTTTCCCCTGGCGAAAACGTGACGGGGGCTGGGAGTGATATTATGACGGGGGAGCTCTTACTTCGTAAATCGGAGAGAATAACCCCCCGCGAAGTAGGGTTACTTGCAGCGATTGGACTATCCCAAGTTTCAGTGTTTAGAAAACCACGCGTCGCGATATTCTCAAGCGGCAACGAACTCATTAAACCCGGCGATTCGCTCCGTTTCGCTAAAATCTACGATATCAATGGTCCCGCAGTTTCAGCGGCCGTAGCTGAATGTGGGGGTGAACCTCAATTTCTGGGGATTCTACCCGACAATTACTCTTCTGTCAAAGACAGCCTCGATTCAGCGCTAAGAGATGCTGACATAGTCATTTCTTCGGGCAGCACGTCCTCTGGTCCAGGCGACCTGTTCTACAGAGCCGTAGACGACCTTGGAGAACCAGGCGTGATCGTACACGGCTTGACGCTTAAACCCGGGAAACCCGCATTGCTCGGGATTGTCAGGGGCAAACCGATTTTCGGGCTGCCCGGTTACCCCACTTCGGCCCTAATGATCTTCCACATATTGGTTGCTCCGATAATTCGCAGGCTCGCCAATGCGCCTGAGATTACTCCTGTCAAAGTTAGCGCTATTTCGCCTATGAAGTTCTTCAAAGCCCGCGGCCGTCGCGAGCTACTCCCGGTGCAGTTGATAACGCAACCCCACGGTGAATTAATCGCATATCCGATGCAAAGCGGATCGGGGGCAGTAAGCTCATTCTCAATGGCGGATGGCTTTGCGGACCTTCCCGAGACACAAGAGTACGTCGATGAGGGTGAGAGAATGGAAATCCAACTGTTTGGGAGAGAGCTAACGCCGGCGTCGCTTGTCGTGATAGGTAGCCACTGCGTCGGGTTAGATATAGCGTTCAGTATGCTCAAGGAACGCGATCCGAATTTTCTTGGAAGAACTATCAACGTTGGCTCTGTCGGCGGATTCCACGCAGTTAAGCGCGGTGAGGCTGATATGGCTGGAGTCCACCTTCAGGATGAAGCGAGCGGAGAATACAATCTGCCGTTCCTTTCGTCCTATGGTCTCAAAGAATCCGCCGTCTTAGTACGAGGCTACGACCGTGAACAAGGGTTAATCGTGAAGCACGGCAATCCGAAGAAGATAACGGAGATCAGAGACCTGCTCAAAGATAGCGTTCGCTTCATAAACCGTAACAAAGGGTCTGGGACGCGACTTCTTATCGACCGTCACTTGACCACGCTCGCCTCTTCCCTTGGGACTGACCTAGACAGCCTTTCGATGAAGATTCATGGATACGCCTACGAGGTTAAATCGCATTCGGCCGTAGCAGCAGCGGTAAAAAATGACCGCGCAGATGTCGGCTTCGGTATCAGAACTGTTGCCGAGGTACCCGGTCTGGATTTCATCAAACTAGACGACGAAAAATATGACATTCTGATTGGAGAGGGCCGTATGAGTAAGAAACAAGTGCAGGCCTTCGTTAACCTGTTAGGATCTGAGGAATTCTCTACAGCCCTCCGAACTCGCGCTCCCGGACTGAGTAGCAATCAGCAATCTGGGACAATATTGTTTCAGCCCTAAACTCCGCGGCATTCAGAGAACGTCTACCGCCGTAGCCTTGAAGAAAGCGTACACTTCAGATCCTATGTTGAGCTGCATCTCAAAGAAGGACCGCCGCGTAACAATTGCGGTTATGCGTTTGTCCCCTGAGATCCTGAGCCTGATCGTCGGGCCAAGATCGGTGACTTCGGACACCGTTCCATAGAATCTGTTGCGGGCACTAGTGTCCACACTCCGTTTGGAAACGACAACGTTCTCAGGCTTAACGTGAACCATGACCTGACCCGTCCGATCCGTTATTGCCTCGACTATCATGCCAGCACCGATATCGATCAGAGCAAGACCAGCCTCTTTTCCGATTATGTTACCTGTAAGCAAATTGTCTGACCTGAAAACGGACCCTGCTTCTGACGAAGATCTCTCGGCAAACTCGGCAGGCGCTCCGACTTCAACCATTCTCCCGTTTCTCATTACGCCGATTCTTTCCGCCACAGACGCGGCTTCTAGCTGATCGTGGGTAACATGGATGACTGTGACGCCGGTTTCTTTGTGAACGCGGCGTAGGTAGTCTAGAATCGAACTCTTTGTTTCAGCGTCAACCGCTGAGAGGGGTTCATCGAGCAATACGGCGCGGGGTTCGACGGCGAGAGCGCGTGCAAGCGATACTCTTTGTTTCTCACCTCCGCTGAGGTTCCGTGGAAAGCGATTGACGAGATGCGAGATCCCCAGAAGGTCAAGCAAATGTTTCGCGCGGTTCCAACGCTCTTGTTCAGGGATCCCTTTGGCATGCAAGCCAAATTCAACGTTCTTCCGGACTGTCATGTTATCGAAGAGCAAGTAGTTTTGCGGAGCATAGCTTATCCCGCGTTTTTCAGGGGGAAGTGTTGACACATCTTCTCCGCCGACAATCACGCGCCCTTCGTCGGGACGATATGCGCCGGCGATAGCCTCAAGAAGCAACGTCTTACCTGAACCTGTGGGGCCAAGCAAGACGAAGTAACTTCCCTCGGCGACGGATAGGTTGATGTTCCTCAGTGCGAAGTGGTCCCACGAATGTGAGAGATTCTGGACGGTAACGCCACCTGTCAAATCATTTCTCCCTCTTTCTCTGAACTAGCTTAAACATGACGAAGATCGCCAAGTTGACGATGATCATGAGAGCTGCCACGTTGACTGCGCCCGGACTCACGACTACGCCGTTTAAAATAGATTCATGTAAGCCATAACCGGCGTATAGGTTCCAAATCAGGACTGAGGCAACGGTCGGATAGTAGGCCATAATGAATAGGGCGGCTGCCTCGCTGGAGGCTCTCGCCCATGTCAAAATTGCGCCAGTAACCACCGAGCGCCAAATGTTCGGCAAAGTTATCCTGATGAAGGTGAATGTTGAAGAGGCGCCTAGGCTTCGGGAAACTAGTTCTAGTTTTGGATCCAAGGACTTGATAGCTTCTTCGACTTGCTTGACGGTATATGTGGCACTGACAAAAATTAGAGTCAGAACGATGCCGAGGACATCGTTTGTCAATCTAATTCCGTATCCTTTGAAGACTCCGCCCACAAGCTCGGCGGAACCGAAGATCGTGATGAGTGCTATTCCTGCAACCGTATGAGGGATCATCAGAGGAATCTCGATTATCGAATCAATGAGAGACCTTCCGGGAAAATGGTATTTTCCTAGAAGATAGCCCAGAGGAACGCCCAAGAGTACAGCCACTAAGGCTGTGAGTCCAGACGTGTAGATGGTCAACGCTATCGCTGAGATTGCCTCAGTGTTGTTAATGGCGAGAAGCAATCCAGAAAGACTGCTCGACCCAACTAGGCTCAAGACCGGCGACACTAAGAGAAAGAACAGGAGCCCGCTTAGCGCCGAGAGAACAAAGACAAACCTGATTGGGAACCCGGGTGACAAGCGCAAGACAATGCCTCCTCTAAGGCTTCATTAGGTGAGGATTAGCATTTCAATGTAGCCCGTCGATCAACCTCGGTCGTACCGAGGCCTCCGTCGCCGCTCTAATCGCCAGCTCGTTGATGCGCTGGGCCGGCCAGAATGGATTTGCAGTTTATGAAACTTCTTTGATGGCAATGCCTGCTTGTGTTATCGCTTGGATAATGTCGGGGGGTACTGCGCTCTGGTTGTAAACCCAGACAGGGTTCAAGGGCCGTAGGCCGCTTGCGTTAAGAATTTCTTGTCCTTGAGAACTGAATAGAGCTTTGATGAAAGCTATCCCCATGGATGTATCAGGACTGTCACTTGGGATCGTTAGGTCGTAGAGGACCGGCGCACCTGTTTGCAGTTTGCCGCCAACAGTCACATTTGCCTTTGCATACCAGTCCGCCTGCGACAAGTCCGACAAATCTACCCTCGGGTCTAGGGTTAGGTGCTGAAGTTTGTGCGAAACTGCTTCAGAGGAATAGGTCAGCACGTAGTCTACTGCGCCTGTTTCCAGCTGTGCGTCTAAGGTGCTTTCTGTTGGGACGATGATGAGTTCATTTTTCGCGGCCTTCGTAACGTACAACTGGTCGTACAAGTAGCTTGAGTTCTGGTAATACAACAAGCCTGCAAGTTGAAGCATGATAATTGCCTGTGCGCCACTAGGGTCCGTCTCCTTGTTGGAGACGCCAACGACAACCCCTGGCCGCGTTATTACCTGATACCAATTCTCGGGGGTTATCTCGTTCGCGAATTTGCTTTGGTTAGTGTAAACGACACTCATCGCGTTCGATGCGAAAACTATGTACCATGACGCATGGGAAGGAATTAGCTGCTCTGGAATGATTTGGTAGTCGGCTGATGCGTAGATGTCAAATGACTTGTTTGCTTGAGTGATTTCGTTCGCTGCAAGGTGGCTGCCCTCGAAAATGTAATTGTAGCTGAGGGTAGGATACTGAGGTCGCACGACGTTGTTTACTATTCCATTGAATGGCACCTGAAGTGTGCCCGCGGCATCTATCAATAGGGTCGTGGAGGGTTTGCTAGAATTCAAGCCTGTGTAATATCCCGCTACGTACCCTACCCCTAACCCAACAGCCAGAGCAAGAATCATAACGAGTTTACCATATTTTACGATTAGACTCAATGCATTCCACACCAAGCGTGCTTATAGGCAGGCCTCAAGAGTCAGGACTGCCATTGATATATTTTGCTACATATATCAACTGCCTGTAAGTCTCAGCGAGGAAATAACTCTTGCTGGAGCCTCCGGTTTCGACTTTCGATTGCTAGTAGCTAGCTCTCTTTTGGTTTAAGCTTGGCTTCCTTCCCGAGAGCATTCTGCGCACTAGGGTTTCAGTTGCCCTGAAATCTCCGAGTAGCCGTCTTCCAAGCGGCGTTAAGGTGGTTCCTCCTCCTCCCCTTCTCTTGGTGTGAGGTGTTCCTCCCCGGCGCGTCATGATCAAAGGTCGTCCAAGCCTTTGCTTCATTCGGCCAAGGTAATCCCATACGAACTTGTAGGACATGCCAAGTTCCTCTGCTGCTAAGGCTATCGATCCGTGTTCATCTATCGCTTCAAGGATTAGTGCCCCTCCCTTGCCCAGCACCCTTTCTCCGTTTGAATTAAGGTACAGTCGAAAGCTATAGAATAAGGGCCGTTTGTCGCCGTCCATCTTTCTCATGTCCGTGTTGTCTATTCGCGTTGCTTCTTTATTCTTCCTCTTGTTCCTTGGCCAACAAGAGACCTAGCGAACCGAGTTGACGTGCGCGACCTTGAACTTGCCTTATTCAAGTACGGGCGTCGATGATAGCGACGGAGGGCTCTATTCTGGTGGAATCTGTCCCCACACTTTTCCTAAGTCTATTCCCTGAGACTTGTTGTAGAAGTAAGAGGCCGTAAACAGTATGATAGGTATGACTACGACAATTACGATGGCTACTTGCGCATAGAAGGTAAATGGCCCTATTGCGGGATTCGTCACCGCGTTGAATCCCAAGTAGCCAAACAGGATCGCGCCTAGCACGCCAAGAATTGATAGAACTGGTACTCCCGCTACTCGCGCTTTCCATGATGCGGCATCGAAAATATCCTTCCTTCGGAACGGAAGAACAATTGCGCTGATGGCTGTTAGGAACCAAACAACCGAGAATAGAAAGATCAAGTTGACCTGACCAGTGATAAACGAGACGAAGAAGTACAAATACATTGTAATGAGCGTGAGAGCCGCGGCTAATCCGATTGCAACGTGTGGTGTATGGAATCGGTCGTTAACATTAGCTAAACCTGATGGGACCGTTCTATCGAAAGCCCAAGACATGACGAGTCGACTCAGGAATACGATCCCAAGCCATCCCCAACCAATGTTACCGATGAATAGTCCAATCACTATAACCCAAAGCAGCAATCTGTTCGGGTTTAGTAAGGTGACGAAGGCTGTAGGAACAGTTGACGCGCCTCCACCTACCGTTAAGGTCCACGCTTCAAGGAATGATATGCCCACAAGGTTGTCAAACATATACGTAAGCCCAAACCAGACCAGTACTGATACAACCTCCGCCAGAACCAACCCGTACAGCAGAGAGCGTCGTGGGTTCTTGATCTCACTGCCCATCATCTGCACTACCGGGTAAGGCCCGATGCTTACGAAGAGGAGCGGAACAACCGCGCCTAAGGCCGCAAGCGTGGGGCCAGGCGTGTAACCTTTCGCTGCAGCATCAGAAAATACCTTCGCTACTCCTCCGGGGAAGTATTGAGCGTAGGCTGCGCTGAAATCTGCTGGCGTATGACTCAAGAATATTCCAACGCTTACAAGCAATACGATAAGTCCGTAGAAGAAACATGAGTATATGATCATTCTAAAGACTTTCCCGCCGCATATGATCGCTAACGTTCCAATAATCTGAATGACCACACCTACTGCAAAAAGGGTCAACGGTGAACTGGTAGTCCATGGGGTAATGAAGTTGCCCAAGTTCGTAATGTTCGGGTCACTTAGTACCTGGCCCGCAAAGGACAATTGCGTTCCCGACTCCGCGAAGGCCCAATAGGAGTTGCCGCCGGCGGAAAGTAGTACTGCGACGAAGAATAGGAAGCTCGCGACAAAACCGAGCGGTCCGGCAATTGATCGAGAGATGAAAACATAGTCCCCTCCCGATCGAGGCATCACCACAGTTACTTGCCAATAGAGCAGCACTATCACGATGGCGATGACCGCCCACACTGCCAACCCGGCGTAGTAGTTAACGTTCTGATAGTAGGAGGGCGTGACCCAGAAAATCCCCGCCCAACTTGTCAACCATGGAAAATAGATGATGCTCCAAACGAAAATATCAAGCGAAGACAACTGCCTGACTAATCCAGTCGCTTCACGTACAAACAAGCTCGGCGGAGCCTTTGCCAAACTCTTCGCCTGGGGATTCATTGTGTATAGCGGTATAAGGGCTACTTTGATAAGATATGGAAGACCCATCTGGCGACTTGTCTTAACGGAAAGTTTCGACTGAAGGATGAGAGAAGTTCCGACGAATTAGTGAATTAACCGAGCAGAACCACAATGCACCGCGTTCGGTCCTTGGGAGGGTTGGCAAAGTTGTTCTGAGATGAAGGATTTGGTCTGCCCCCTTTCAATTATGCATGATCTGACACGTATATTGCAAAAAACCGCGTGCAGAGTCGCATATGCTGACTTTAGCCCCCGCCAACTGGCGGCAGCAGAGCTACTCGGTCTCCGTCTTTCAATTCTTCGTTCTCTGTTGCCCACCGGCCGTTTACGAGTAGCCTGATAGTCTCTTTCAATTCGCATAGTTCCGGGTGGACGCTCATGGCTTGAGAAAACGCATGTTCAATCTTCGCAGGCGTGGGGAGCACGAACTCCTCTTCCTTTGTGCCTACGACTACGCGGGCTTGACCGAGGTAGACGAGTGCTACCTTGACGGTACTCAAATCTATCTGGAAGAGTTGCTGCGTTGAAGTTGCAATAAAATCTTATGTTGCATCCATCGGGGTTCGGAACCTAGTGTATCGCTTCAACCGTTTAGCTTCGCTGAAAGATCTGGCCTAAATCAGGGATCATGTACACGATCCCACGAAAAGGTGTACAAACTCCATGATTAGGTCAGTTGGGCAGTCGGTGCATCTTCTCGAGCTGATCTGCTACGTCTCCGAGGCCGATCGTTTCAAGTTTGGCCCGTGTCGGTAGTCCCATCTTCTTGTCCCACCCGCGGAGTTCGTAGTAGTTGTCGAGCATTGTGTCGAGTATGTCTTGGCCGAAGGGTTTGCCTGCGAATGCTCCGTCCGAGAGTGGTTCCATGAGCCTCTTTGGTAGGGTGTCGTCTTTCCTTGTTAGACCTTCTCGTGCGTTGAATGCGCGGGTTAGGTTGATCGCCCTCTCACCCGCCTGCATGTACTCCTTCATGGTCATGTCCCAGTCTGTTGCTGCATTCAAAATCCCTAGCAGGGTGGAGTGTTCGATTCCTCCTCCTGGGTATATGTCGAAGACGCATACGACTAGGCTGTCGCACATCGACCATAGGTCCCCTTGAATCTTGGCGATTTTGGTTTTGCTGAGCCCGTAATCTAGTAGGGTCCGGTTTGGAAGTTCAGCTGCGACTAGGCCGAGTTCGGGTTTGAGGTAGGTTTCTGCTTCCCAGTAATCGTCGTGTTCCCATTCCATGTGACAGGCTCCGCGGTCTGCGACGGCATACATGAGACCAATATTCCTCTTTCCCCGGTGCTCGTGCATTGGAACTTCCCTACCCTTCACATGCATCGCGAATTCTTCTGCACCCTTCCCTAACTTCTGAGCAGCCCTCCAAACTCCGTCGCCAAGCAAGTCTCCGATGCCTTCTCGGTTTCCGATTAGTTCAACGAGTTTGATGATTGCGTCCGGGCTTCCCCATTTTATTTCAAGCCCTCCCGTCTGTTCTTTAGTGATAATTCCTCTTTCGTATGCTTCCATTGCGAAGCCGACGACGACGCCGGTGGAGATCGTGTCCATCCCATAGAGGTTGCAGAGTTGGTTTGCCTTCGCAACGGCATACATATCACTGTTCATGCAGTAAGAGCCAAACGCGGTTGAGGTCTCGTATTCCTGCCCTCCCACCTCTCGGTCAAGTTGGTATGGCTCCTTCGCGTCAACGATGCGTTTGCAATTTGTCGAGCAGGCCCAGCATGTGTCCCTGCCGACTAGTAAGCCGCTACTCACCATAGTCTCTCCCGTGAGCTTATCTGCACCCTCAAATGTTCCTCGCGAAAAGTTCTTAGTGGGGAGCCTTCCCGAGGCGTTCAAGTCATCAGTATCGCCTACGGTGCCGTAGTCATGGAGTGGTCGGATGTAGGGGCCTTTCTTGACTTCGGTCACGCATTGCCTCACATATTCCTTCAGCTTCTTATCGTCATGAACGGGGACCTTCTGGGTTCCTTTGCACCCCCAAGCCTTCAGTTTCTTTGATCCCATTACTGCGCCCATGCCCGACCGTCCCGCTGCTTCGCGAAGGTCGTTCATGATTGCGGCGAATCGCACCTTTTTTTCGCCAGCCTGACCGATGGTGGCGACGCTTGTTTGCCGCTTGTCAGTGTCACCTAACTCTTTCTTGATGCCATTCTCGGTGTCTACAGTGGACTTTCCCCAATACTTCGATGCGTTCCGAAGCTCGGCTTTGCCTTCGTTCACATAGAGCCAGACGGGACTCTTTGAAGCACCTTCAATTATGAATGCGTCATAGCCAGACTGCTTAATTTTCGGAGCCATGAAGCCGCCGCTATATGATTCGCCCCATCCCACCCCTAGGGGGGACTTTGCGCAAACGCTGAATCGACTGTTGCCTGAAAATGGAACCGCTCCCATTGGGCCCGATGCAACCACTATCTTGTTGTCTGGTCCAAGTGGGTCAATTCCAGGTTTCAGTTCGTCAAACAGGATCTTCGCGGACAGCCCTTTACCGCCAATATATTTCCGGGCCACGTCGTCCTGCAGAGGTTCGGTGCCAATCTTTCCTGTTGAAAGGTTGACTCGAAGAATCTTACCCATGTATCCTTTCAACATAGGTTCCACTTATTGATCAAAATGAATTATTGTTCTTTCTATTATAATCTCTCTCTGTACCATGCCGGGATTCATAGCCTGGTCCGGGGAATGGGAGGGGTTGGGTATGAACTCAACGGATGATCCGAAAAACTGAAATTGGCTTATTCCCACATGTGATCTGTGGTGGCATCATGGTCAACTATGTTCTGCTCGTGGCCGTCCTGACGGTCGGCTGGGTCCTCTACGCAGCTTTCCGCGTGGGACCGTGGTTCGCGAAACGTTCAAAGACATGGGGAGAAGTTTGCGCGTTTCTTGTCTTCATAGGAATCGAATTAGGAATACTGATTGCCTTCCTGACGGCCCTATAGAACTTCAGTATACCCTCATGCGCCCTAGGCCCTGCCATTCCATAACCCGAGCTTCACCTATATTGACTGATACGACGCTCGCACACAGACCACTGAAACTCCTAGCCGAACTAGGCTATGTACTCCGATCTTCGGATGAAGTTCTCGGATAACGCCCGCAAACTCTTCACTTGATCGGCAAGCGTCGTCGTGCCACTCGGGCTGGGGGTTACAAGGGCGTAGGATACGCCAAGTTTCTGAAGTTCTGAGATCGTGTCTTTGTTTTCCGACATGTTTCCCGATAGGATTAGTCGGCGATCCCCCTGAGGCCCTACGAATATTGAATCTTTAGTCTTGACATTAACTGGAATTCTGGCTGAGATGGGTTTGTCCTTTCCGCCAGGCAGATTTCTAAATTGTGCGACAAGTTCCTTGAACGATGGGATGGGGGTTACGTTTGGGTGCCAAGCATCTCCGAGGGATATTGCTCGCTTCATCGCTGCTTCACTGGCTCCGGCGATCCAGACTTCCAAGTGCTTTTTGGTTGGCTTAGGCTCAAACACCGCATCGCTAATTTTGTGCGGAATATTCCGGCCTTGGAAGTCGACGCTCGCTCCTTCCGCCCACAATTTTCGGGCGAGTTTGATAGACTCATCTAGCCTTTTCCCTCGTGTGTGGAAATCTGAACCAAGGTGGGCGAACTCTCTTTCGTTCCATCCTGAACTTGTCGCAAGCATTACTCTCCCTCCGCTTAGTTGATCTACGGTGGCTAGTTGTTTGATGGCGACGACGGGATTTCGCATTGCTAAGATTAAGGAGGAAACGCCAAGCTTCACTGTGGTCGTGTGTGCTGCTAGATACGCCAGTGATGTGATACTTTCCAATATCGTCTCGTATGGCGTGCCACTCTTGTGAGGCATGAGAAGATGGTCTGTTGTCCAAATTGATTCGTAACCCATCTTTTCCGCTTCAACCGCTACTGTTCGCATCGCGTCAACTGAGAGCGTTTCACCGTAGTTAGGTATGCAAACACCAAACTTCATTTGAGGACCAGTTTTCCAATATGAGAAGACTTAGTAAACCTTCCTCCAAAATAAAGTGTGGACGCGTAATCTCAGAAATTCGTCTAATGCCTATAGCCTTTGAACATGTATTCCCAGAGCGATTTGACTTTGTCAATGTGGCCGCGTTTGCAATCCACCGGGACACCTGTCAGCAAGAGACGTTCTGCGAACCCGCATTCAAGGCAGATCTTCTCTGTGAAAGGGCACTTTAATTCTTGGGCTTCATATTCGCTCAACCAGAGAGGGCTGGGCAAGCTGACACCCAACTACAAATACGCAGTTGACATGGCTTAATCTTTGCGGTCGTACTCTCGGCTAGGCTGAGTTTTGGTGTTGACAACGTTTCGGCACGCCGACGACGTAGACCTTCGCCCCCTCCACCTTCACTTTTGGGGCAAAGCCAAGGTTCTCGCTTGGCGAGATTCGTGTGGCTCGAATCCTCAGGCTATATGCCAGATTCCTTGCGACCTTCGCTGACCCGCAGGTGACTTTGAAGCCATGCAGAATGCCTCTGGCGACGAGCATGAGCTTTCGCTCCCTCTGACCATAGGCTACATATTTGTCGAAGGTGCCTGGCCGGTATTCTCTAAGTTTCTTACTTCCTTGCCTCATTGCCGCATTGCGCGGTCTTCTTCTTCTTTTTCTTAACGTAGACCCGTCCAAAGCATGATACTTAGTCCTGCCGATTGAACTATCGTTATCGCCATCACTATTCCGGTCACTCCTGACGCGTAGTACATGAACATAGTGATGAAGGAGTAGAGTGCGATCAGATTCTGGACCAAGAATAGGGCGGCGAAGAAAACTAAACCTAGCGTGAATTGTGCGCGTACTTTCCTGAAGCTGCTCAAGTAGATCCAAATCAACCCAATCAGCAGTAGCACATTTAGCAGAGAGAAGAGTGCGAGGATTTCAGCCATAGTTGCGTCCAAATCAGTTCAACTCATTTAGATGAATTCCATCAGTGAGGCCAGTAGGGATACGACGACAAAATAGAATACGTAGGCTTGGCCTCATCAGCTAACACAGTTCAACTCCAATTCGCGCTGACTCAGATTCAAGGGGGGGACATCGTGCATCCTACTTCTAACATCTTTCATGAGAACCTCTGCGGCCTTGGGACCAACTAATTCTTTCAGCACGCCCTTCGATGAGCAACAATGTTCGCACATGTTTTCACAGCTCTTCGTCTAGGCTAGTTATCTAGGTTCCCCCAATTTTCGCCCAAATCCGAATGAATTCGTCATAATTCTGTTCTAGCTCAGGTGAAACAAAGTACATGGCGCCGTATCCTTCGCCAGCTACTACAATTAGATGGTTCTTCAGGAGTACATGCAAGTGGTGCTTCACCGTCTTGTAATCCATGCCGAGGTGGGTTGCGATTTGATTCGCATTCATAGGCTTCTCCTTGACAGCTACCACTAACCTGGCGCGGTTTGGTCCTCCTCGACTCCCGGTGAAGACCCACCAAATGAGACGCTTAACCGCGCTTGACAAACCGCACCTGCCACCTCAACGGGAAGTAAATTGCTCTGAAAGGTCACGTTGATTATCGTCTCCTAATATCAGATTCGGCTTTGCAATCAAACATTAGTGCTCCTTAAGGCGAACAGCGTCACTTGGCAAGTAGGTGGTCAATTGCACCTGACGTAGGATGAACATGGAAGCGGTAACCTAATGACAATTGCGGAAAAACCTGGTAACATTTGGGTCGCACATTGGTAAATCTCTGAAGTCTGCTAACTGTTCCCTCTGTCACGATACGCAATCATTATTGAATTCGTCGGCACGTACGTTTGCCCAGGCTGCGAACGATTCCTCAAGAATAGGCGAGAACTTCAAGCCTGGATGAACCTTTCCGGGCCGTAGACGTCAATCTCGAGAAAAACACGCTCAAGGGGTGTCCCTTGCGGGTCCCGCTATCGCATTTGGGCATAAATTGGGCCTTATCTTGGCCTATCGCTATATCGAAACTCTTAGCCATCCACATCCGAAGAGCATTGGTAGCACGAAGAATCCAAGTGACGGCTGCATGTAAGACCGAGCATCTAGGCAATTGAGGTTTCACGTTGCCTGAAGCTTTTTCAAAGTCCGCAGTCAAATCTATGGAGGGCACGACTTGAGTTCGCCGCCTTCATACAAAAGATGTTTTCTGATAGGGATATTCGCAGGAGCAATTGCGGCCCTAGTATTCTATATTGGCACCGAACTACTTGGCCTACCTTACCCACCCGAAGCGATTTTCCAACAGCTAATTAACCCCGTCCCAGGCTCCATTCAATCAGTCGCCGTCGATAACCTTCGCCAATACGCGAAATACGGTGCCCTGACATTTGCCTCGGTCATCTTCGTAATCCTGTACGGAGCAATCGGCACAGGAATCGGTTTTCTCTCGAGACGCAACACTGCGAAGTGGCAGTTGATTGCAGTGGGGACGATAATCACAACGGTTCTCAGCCTGGGGCTCGAAGCTGAATTCGCTTCGAGCGTATCAGTGCTCTCCTCGATATCAGGCTGGGCCCTTGTTGCCGCCCTCGCAATTGTGATTGATCTCGGGTTTGCGGCTTACGTAGTTTCGAGTATGCAAATTGGTCACCTCACCGTCACTCAACCAACCATTAGCTTGGCGCCCGAACGCCGCAAACTGCTAAAGAGAGTTGGTTTGGGCGCGTTAGCGATAGCAGTCATATATTTCGCCTCTAGAGTGGGGCTCTCACTGTTTTCCGGACAACCCGTAATTCAAAGCAATACTCCAATCCCGGTCAACACCGAGCAAAGTACGGAGCAAAGTACGGCTAGTCTTACCGGGGCACCAGATATCTTCAGTGACCCGCGCATTGCCGACCTAGTCGCTTCAGAGGTAACAGATACGCGAATTTTCTATCGTGTGGATGTTGATTCCTTCCCACCTCAGCTCGACTTCGATCAGTGGACGCTGAATGTGACGGGAAAAGTGAACAAAGAACTCACAATAACGAAGAACGACCTTCTAGCAATGGCGACGTCGGATGAATATGCAACTCTAGAGTGCGTGAGTAATACTATCAGTCCCCCCGGCGCGCTAATAAGCAACGCAAAATGGACCGGCGTACCACTCGCAACAGTACTGAACCAAGCTGGTCTCAGCTCCGACGCTGTCTACGTTATCTTCCATTGTGCCGAAGGATATTCGGTTGGGATACCCATGGAAAGGGCTCTTGAGCCAGGCGCCTTGCTAGCATACAAAATGAACGACGAGCTACTTCCACAGGAACACGGTTCTCCGCTGCGTGCAATCATACCTGGTCTCTACGGCATGATGAATGCGAAGTGGATTACTGGGATCGAGGTGTCGGACAGAGTCTACTTCGGATACTGGCAAGAACGGGGCTGGACAAATGATGCTCAAATAAACACAACTTCAATCATCTACTACCCACGAGACGGGGCCCAAGTTAGCGGCTCATTACCAATCGCAGGAGTGGCCTTCGCTGGGGACAGAGGCATCAGCAAGGTCGAGGTTAGCACCGATGACGGATCTACTTGGAACGCGGCTGAATTGAAACCCCCAAAGTCACCTTACTCGTGGGTCTTATGGGCGTACGAATGGACCCCAACGACGAACGGAAGACAAACGATAATCGTGAGAGCAACCGACGGTAGTGGACAAACCCAGGACTCGACTTATTCGCAACCATTCCCGAACGGCGCAACTGGTTATAACTCGATCGAAGTCAACGTTACCTAACTGCATCACTCTATTCGCAGGCTTTTGCTGTGATGTTGTGAAAGGACGCCATTGAGCCTGGTCGATATTGATTCCGCGGCAGCGTAAATCAACATATTGCCTTCGCATAGTTAGACCAACGACGCGGGGGCCAAGAGTATCACGGTGACCGAGAAGCTTCAACAACAGAAACGGTTCTTCTGCGAGAATTGCAAGCGCGAGGTCTTCCTGAACAACAAATACTGCGATAAATGCGGAGGAGAGATCCAGTGGCCGGAACAAATCAGCCGAGTCATTTCGATGTGGACCAAACAAACGAAGAAGCAGAAGTAATCATACTCAATTCCTGACTCAATTTTTCCTGTAATGGCAACTTTCCTAGATCACCTACACCGCAACGACTTTGCGCATCTCTAATCGACTAGACTATTCACGTGTCTAATCGTGACATTGTACTCCAGACCGTGCGGTCAATCAACCATGCTTCAAGCAACGCAATACGAGTATTGACAAAGGTTTATTCAAGCCGCGAACAACTAGCCTTTACTGAAGCACTACTGGGCTGAATCGGAGAACCGTGATTTGGAAGCATATTTCGTTGAAACGCCAGTGGGCATATTTATTCTAGATGAGAAAGGGGACATCGTCGAAAGGCTATTTTTCTCAACCGATCCGAAAAACGCAGCATTAGAGTTGAAGAATATTCAAGACGGCAAGATCACCATACCAATCCTGGAGATGCTGAAGCGGGCCGCTGAGAAGCACTCCCCGATTGTATTCGAAAGTGAGCAACTCGCGAGGACTGCGGAAACAGAAGGAGGAATCACCGTCTCGGCTAAGGGGATCCCCCTCGCCGAACAGCTCCGCAACCGCCTTGCTACTGAAGAGAAAGATCGAGACAAATGGTTGAACCAACAATCTCTCGCTATACCCTCAGTGAAGAGCCCACGCGCCTACCATGATTTCGCACGAAAAGTAACTCTGGAGTTAGCACGATTAGGAATCGCTAGCGCAGCTGCAAAGCGCGATTTGAGCGCGGTTCAGGCCGTCCGCGCGATGGACGACTTGGACAAGACCCTGAACCTGCTTGCAGGCCGCGTTCGGGAATGGTACGGCCTTCATTTTCCCGAAATGGACAGGCTCGTTGAGAAACATGACATGTACGCTCGACTTGTAGCAAAGTTAGGGAATAGACGCAACTTCACGCCTGAAGCCCTAGTGGGTGAGGGCGTGCCAAAGGAGAAGGCGGAGGAACTGGCGAAGGCAGCGTCGAGGTCGATGGGCGCGAACATAGACGATTCAGATTTGATGGTCCTCCAAGCATTCTGTGGGCTCATGTTGGACTTATCCAAGTTCAGGGAGAAAAGCGAAAGCTATGTTGAGGATTCTCTCAAACAAATCGCTCCCAATATGACGGCGATAGTGGGAGCTTCCCTCTCAGCGAGACTGATCTCGATTGCGGGAAGTCTAGAGAATTTGGCAAAGATGCCGGCGAGCACCCTGCAGGTTCTCGGGGCGGAAAAGGCGCTCTTCCGTTCACTAAAAACGGGGGCGCGGCCTCCGAAACACGGGGTAATCTTCCAAAATACCGCCATCCACCAGTCGCCCCGCTGGCAGAGAGGAAAGATTGCGAGGGCGTTGTCAGGAAAGCTCAGCATAGCATCGAGGGTCGACGCTTTCGGAGGCGAATTCATCGGGGAGAAATTGAGGGACAGCGTAAGTAAGAAAGTCGACGAGATAAAGGAGAGGTACAAGACCGCTCCGCCACCGTCCACGAAGAAGAAAGAACATGCGCGCAGACGTTAAGCCGCATGAGAAATTCGAGGGCGTCTACTGGGTCTCCCTCGAAGATCATAGCAGGCGTTTGGCAACAAAGAACCTTGCACCGACAATCAGCGTCTACGGGGAGAGGCTGGTCAGCGACGGCGAATCTGAATATCGGACCTGGGACGCTTACAGGAGTAAACTGTCAGCAGGGATACTGCGCCACCTAGACACCTTACCCATTCGGTTTGGCACGAGTGTGCTATACCTAGGATCCGCGTCTGGAACTACAGCCAGCCACGTGAGCGACATCGTCGAAGATACGGGACGAATTTATTGTGTGGAGTTTGCTCAGAGAAGTATGCGGGAGCTAATCGACACACTCTGCGAACACCGCAACAATGTGTACCCAGTCCTTGCCGATGCGCGATTACCTGGAAAGTATAAGTCAATAGTCTCCCAAGTTGACGTAATTTATTCCGACGTTGCGCAACCTGAACAAGCGAAAATTCTGGCGGACAATGCTGATCTTTTCCTGAAACCGAAGGGGGCGGCTCTAATTGCAATTAAGTCGAGGAGCGTCGATGTGACGATGGAACCAACCGACGTTTTCAAACAGGAGATAGAAGTTCTTCGTCAGAGACGCTTCAGCATGATTCAAACAGTGAGGCTTGAACCCTACGAGAAGGACCACGCCCTCGTCTATCTAACTAAGGGGTAAGTTAGATGTTCAACTCAAAGAGCACATTAGAGAGAACCTTCGACGCCCTGCTGAGCCGCGAACTCAGAAGACTCAGCACACATCTACCGAAGCAAAGACGAACCTTGACGGAACTACTCGCCGAAGAGGACCCAACGATCCCTGCAATTGACGGCTCTACCATTCTCATGAAGAAATCGGAAATCGAAGAATTAGTCAAGATCGTTCCGCCGGGGTACCACGGGAATCTGAAACTACCCTTCATCGTTCTGCGAAGAATGGAGTTGGGGAGGTCCGTGTACACGATCTCAGGCAATAGAGTTGAACAATTCACGGTGAAGAAAATCTTGGGAAGAACGAGCGCGGGCTATCATGCAATGTATTCTGATCATGATCCTCTTTTCCTTTACCGGCCTGATGTCAGCGAGCTGGTTCGAAAGTTCCATAGCCTAGTAGTCATAGGGTTCGGGATACCTAAGGAGCTGTCCGACTACGAGCCGAACCTGGTCTGACCAATTTCAGCCTCAATTTCCTTTATCGTCTTCCATGATAGGCGAACGATTGCTGGGTACTCGGCATGGGTGCGTCGCCAGTCCCGAAGGAAAGACATCGTTTTAGGGTCTGTAATATACCCGGAACCAAAGTCACCGTAGCCACCATGAAGACTTTCAATAGCCGCATCTCTCATCACCTTGGCGATGATACTCGCGGCTGAGACCACTGGGTACGTCCTATCTGCATGGTGTTCGGAGAAGATCTTCATTCCCTTCAATTGGTCAGGAAGGGATTCACGAATGCTCTCTGCATACCTCGCTTCGTTTACATCGGATGCGTCTACGTAGGCTTCCTCGGGCCCTAATTGGCCGATGACTTGAGCCATCATTCTTGCCTCCAGAAAGTTCAGTTTCCTGAGACGCCCACCGTGCAAGACGAAGTCATCGATCTCTTTCGGCTGTGCCTCGACAAAGGCGACTTTGGTCGCGATGCTTCGGATTTTCGGGTCCAGCCGGGTACGGGCTTCGGGGGTAAGTAACTTCGAATCTTTAACACCCATCGCCCTAAGTCCCTCTTGAGCATCATCCGGGATAAGTACGCCGGCGATGACAAGTGGGCCTATGATTGGTCCTCGTCCAACGTCGTCAACGCCAGCTATGAGTTTGGCCAACTGTGACTCTAGGGGTAAGCAGGTAGTCTAGAAGTTAATAGTTACGACACCTGCGCTACTATCATGGATCCCCAACGACTTTTTCTCACCGGTGAGCCTGGATCCGGGAAAACAACCACAGTGAGGAAGACGGCGGAGTTGCTAATCCTGGGGGGTGTAGGGGTCGGCGGCATGTTGACGGGGGAAATACGCGAACATGGAATACGTGTGGGTTTCAGTCTTGAAGACCTCGTTACACATGAAAAGGGAACCCTTGCGCACGTTAATCTACAAGAAGGGCCGCGAGTTGGCAAATACAGGGTAAATCTGCATGATATTGAGGGAATTGGAGTTAGGGCCATCGAGAGGGCGGTTAGGGATTCGGACGTCGTCATCGCGGACGAGTTGGGCCCAATGGAACTTTTCAGCACCCCATTCATCCAAGCGGTTGAAAATGGTTTGGCATCACGCAAACATTTTCTCGGGACCATTCATAAACGGGCCTCACACCCGCTGACCTCATCCATAAGGTCGAACTCAAAATACATAATCCTTGAAATCACCCCTGAAAACCGGGATAGGATGCCAGTGGAAATTGCGCAGAGAATTATCGCTAACGCGTAAAGCCACTTCACCCTCACCTCAAACCCACTCCAACGTGGTAGTGGAGGGAAGAGCGAGGGTACAATTTACACCCCACTTCAGCAACGTATTCTACAATCCCAAGATGAGCCTAAACCGCGACCTCGCCATTCTCTTTACTATCTCACACTTCCCGAAGGGTAGAAAGCTGCAGCTATGCGACCCTATGGCTGGTTCCGGGGTCAGGGCTGTACGTTACGCATTAGAAACATCCAATGTCGCTACCGTCGTCGCGGCTGACAGGCAACCGGACGCGGCGGAACTAGCTCGGGAAACTGTTCAGTTAAACAATGTGGAAGACAAAGTTTGCGTCATCGAATCCGAAGCATACACCCTACTCGCAAAGAATCCACGTGAGAGATTCGACCTCATCGACTTGGACCCCTTCGGTTCTCCGTCCTCCTTCTTCGAATCCGCTCTGAGAGCGACCGCGGCGGGCGGAGTTTTAGCAGCCACAGCAACTGACATGGGCCCCCTCTCGGGAGCGCGGCCAGGCGCCTGCAAACGCAAATACGGCGTCGCCCCGATCAGAGCAGAGTTTGAGAAAGAAGTCGCTCTCAGAACTATGGCTAGCGCTCTCACGACCACCGCGGCCAAACTGGAACTTGGCATTAACCTCGCTTTCTCACACGCAACCGACCACTACGCAAGGCTCTACGCCACTGTGATTAAGGGGAGGAAAGCGGCGAATGAATCCCTACGCAACCTGGGATTTCTCACTCACTGTCTCAACTGCCTAAACCGAACCACTACATCATTACTCTCTTCAATTCGTGGGGAATGTGAGAACTGCGGATCCCAGATCTCAGTCGGTGGCCCATTTTGGCTTGGCCTGCTTTGGGATCGAGAGACAGTTAGCAGAATGATTCAACACACACCCATCCTCCTTTCATCGCGCCTTTCAGAAGTTCAGAAAACGCTCAACTGCATAGAGAATGAAATCGACTCTGCACCATTCTATTATACTACGGACGCAACAGCCGCCACTTGTCGAACGAAGCCTCCTTCAATCTCCACCCTCCTTTCTTCCCTCAGAGAGATCGGGTATCAGGCGTCGAGAACACACTTCAATCCCAGAGGCTTTCGCACTGATGCCCCAACCCCACAAGTAGCCTCCCTATTCCGGGCCCTCACCAACGAATCCCAACCCTAGAAAATAGAGTTCCGCACTCTCCGGCCGACTCGCCGGAGGCTTCACAATCCTAAACTCACGAAACAAAGATCGCATCTCATCTTGGAACTCCTTTACTTCCGACCCCTGAAACACTTTCACCAGCATACTGCCCGAGGCACGTAACAGCATACCCCCCACTCTTACTGCACACCTAGCCAACTCAATCTGCCTTGCATGATCTACCTCCCAAACCCCCGAAACATTTGGCGCGAGATCCGAGAGAACCACATCAAAGCTCGGACCAGCGTCTTTCTTGATCTCATCGACGATCTCAGGCTTGGTTACGTCGCCAATCATCGTGCGAACATTGCTATACGGCAAGGCTGTGATGGGTTGTATGTCGACCCCGAACACAAAACCCGTGTTACCCACCACCTGCCTAACCGCCTGTAACCATCCACCTGGTGCAGCCCCAAAGTCTAGAACTCTCTGCCCGGGCTTGATGAAGTGGTACCGTTTGGTTATTTGCAGTAGCTTGAAGGAAGCCCTACTACGGAAACCTTTTGCCCTCGCGAGGCGGTGAAATTGATCCTTCCTACGTTGACGTAACCATTCACTCGGCACTTTTGGCTACCGCTTTAGCAGATTCCGCGAGGCCCTGCATCCACTTGGTAAGGTTCTCGCATTTGTTCGGGTTCATAATCCACGCCTGAGGGCAATTTCCGACGAGGTCGCAAAACGCGCAAGGTATGTCAACTATGGAGTCGATGGTCGAATAACGCCTTTTCGCGAAAACCCTGTAAGTCCAACGACCATCATGGAGTTCCTTCTTCCGTGCAATAAGCCCCTTCTTTTCAAGTCGCAAGATTGCCCTGGACCCTTCGCGGCTGTCGGCAGTCAGTTTTCTCCAGAGTTCGGATTGGAGAATGCCCATGTCGCCGAGTTCCATCACTATTCGCAGAACGTCCTGTTCAGTTGGTCCTTTCCTCGGCAATCGAAAACCTTCCAGAATTCAACCTAACCTTTCAGAATTCTGTGAAATTGGTCATCATTCCATTTAAAGGTTGAACATCATTCCCAAAATTGGCTCATCAACAAGGCCACTTCAACTTTCGGGAAAGTCATGTAATTCTTGCGCCGTTGGGAATCTCGCGATCGGTAGTGATGAGAGCAAGCTTGGATTCGTGTTCCGCAGCAAGCAACATGCCCTGGGAAACTTCGCCCGAGAATTTCGTCGCTTTGAGGTTGTAGAGGAAAATTACGCGCTGTCCTACCAGCTCATTCGGTTCATAGTAGCCTACGAGGCTTGACAAGGTCTGTCGAACGCCCAGTGGGCCTAGATCTACGAGAATCCGGTAGAGCTTCGCAGTTCTGGGGACCCGGTCTACTTGGGTGATTGTGCCGACCCTAGCGTCGATTTTCTTGAATTCATCAAAGCTAATTTCGGTGGTTGGTTCACCAGTCATAACTAATCACCTTAAACATGTTCCAGCCCTTCGGATAAGTCAGTTATCAGATCTTCGACATCTTCTAGCCCGACCGACAATCGAATTAGCGAGTCGGTTACTCCGATTCTTTCTCTTTCTTCCTTTGGCACAGAAGCATGGGTCATAGAGCTAGGATGTTCTATTAGCGATTCAACCCCACCTAAGCTTTCCGCTACCGTGAAAACCTTCACATTCTTCAGCAACCTTTTGCAGGCCTCGAAATCTCCCTTCAGCCGCAAACTGATCATCCCACCGAACCCGCTCATCTGTTTCTCGGCTAGAGAATGCTGAGGATGCGACACTAGTCCGGGATAGATGACGCTTTTGACTTTTGGATGTGGCTCGAGAAATTCGGCTATCTTCTGGGCGTTGGCACAGTGTCTATCCATTCTCACCGAAAGCGTCTTGATGCCTCGTAGCGCGAGCCAACAATCGAATGGCCCTGGAATGGCGCCTGCGGCGTTCTGTGCAAAGTGCACCTTTTCGTAGAGCGAAGAATCCGATACCACAACTGCACCGCCAACTAGGTCGCTGTGTCCGCCGAGATATTTGGTGGTGCTGTGGAGCACTATATCCGCTCCAAGTTTGAGAGGTTGCTGAAGGTAGGGGCTCATGAACGTATTGTCGACCACAAGCAAGGCATTGTGATGATGCGCCGATTTGGCTGCAGTTGGTATGTCTATGATTTGCAATAGGGGATTTGTAGGCGTCTCTACCCAGACGATTTTTGTCTCTGATCTGATTCCCGTCTGGAAATCCTCAGGGTCAACGCCCTTTACGTAAGTGAATTGAACCCCGAAGTTTTTCATTATACGGTCAAATAGGCGACGCGTGCCACCGTAAAGGTCCTGAACCGCGACAACGTGACCTCCCTCATTGAGGAGACTTAAGGCCACGGTAGTTATCGCCGCCATTCCTGAACCGAACGCCAGTCCGTGCTCGCCCTCTTCAAGGGATGCGAGGGCTCGCTCCAATGCCCTACGGGTTGGGTTGCCAGTTCTAGCGTATACGTACTCGCCCTCGGTCCCAGGCTCCCTTTGACGGAAGGTGGACACTTGATAGATCGGCACCGTAACCGCACCCACCTCGTCTTCGAGGCGGTCCCCAGCGTGAATCGATCTCGTAGAAAAGCGCAAGACGATACATCTCAACACGGAAGACATCTTAACGGCGCATAAACCTTCCACCACGGACAGTTTCGATGGGATATTTTGCATTATGATGTCTGTTCAAAACGTTTTGTACAGTAGTAGTCACGACGAGCCGTATAACCACACGGGCATCCGCACGATATCATCCTCATTCCGGGTGTTCTATTCAACTGGGGCAGCCGGTTGATCACCAGATTTCATGGAAGCTTTATTACCGGTACGGCTTCGACATTAGGGCGGTGCGATTGTTTGGCCACTAAACGAAAAGCGAAGAAAGGTGCCAAGAAGAAAGCGAAACGAACGGGCAAGAAAAAGACCAAACCAAAAAAGACAGCTCCTAAACCTGCCCCTATGCGATCACCAGAGCCAATGCCTGAACCAGAAGTCAAACCCTCACCCATGCCCGAAGCCATACCCCCAACGGAAACCCCGCCTACCCCCGCATTGTCCCAACCCAGCGAATCCCAAAGCGAACCAACACCCAGTCAATAACCGATTCTTCACAGGCACTGTCGCCTTAGCAGCCGAGGCTTAGCAATGCTTAGGGATGACTCTGCACCGTATTGCACCTAAGGGAGAACATCAACCCTGCAGACGCTCGAACCATCTAACACCCATACTGTTGTTTCGACACGATACCTCATTTGACGATGAGCGTGGGACATTCGGCATGATGGCAGACATTACCCGAAACGCTGCCTAGAAGAAAAGCGCCTACGTCGGTAAGGCCCCTGCTGCCGACGATGATTACATTTGAATCCTCAGCTTGGGCGCATTTGACGATGTCGTCTACAGGGACGTCTTGCGCCGTATTTTTTCGTTAAATCCGCGGCGTACTTCAGAGCCTTCTCCGCAAAAGGTGAACCGTCGACGGCGACAAGAATCCTCGAGAACATACGTGTCGGACGGAGGGTGTGTTGCAAGTTTGCTATATCGTATTCTGGGTAATCCCTAAGCAAGGTCCGCCAGGTCGCTCAAAGAACCTGCAATTGCCTCTCCATCATTCTACGGTCAACGCTTGGTCACGGGTTCGACAATAATTTTCGTTCCCTCCAGGGAGATGAAGAGTGGTTGGCCCTTTTGCCACTTCAACTTTTCAACCATCTCTCGTGGAATCGTTATCCTGAACTGCCCTCTGAATCCCTGCAACCGCACAATCTCGAGGTTTTGTGACAACGCGGCAACCTTTTAGAGGCTTGAGGAGGTGCCATAGGCCTAATGAGGATTACGAAAGCTTATATATACTCTGAATACTAAATAGTACTCTTGAGGACTCATAGCTTGGAAACAACAGAGTATTACAGGGACGCTTCAGGATTCTGGAAGATGAAATCCCCTAAGCGGAGACGTATAGTCCACCTTTAGTCGTACGCCAACGTTTTGCTTGATTCATTGTAGGGGTTAGGTTTCAGCTTCTATCTTCTTGAGCTGTTTCTTGTACATTTCAAGCGCTTCCTCAACGCTCGTCGCGTCTTCCGGACTCTTGTCTTTCCTCCACTTGCCGGTGAACCTCGGAAACCTTAGTGCAAGTCCGCTTTCGGGCCTGATAGCCCCTCTAGCGCACGTGTGAAGTGGTGAGAGAGTAATTTCATCCGCAGCCACCTCAAGCACTAAAGATGGTGTGAACCAGACATCAGGCTCCATCAGCGAGTTGACGCGCGGGTTTCTATTATTTGATATAGTCCCCTCTACAATCTTCGGCAAATTGGCGAGGTCTTCGTCTGTAAACCCTGATCCCAGCTTGCAAATTGTTTCGAAAACATCCTCTTTCAGATTGTACACCGCCATTAGCAGTGCCCCGTACCGGCCCGCCCGCTTGCCTCTTCCGGCGAAAGCCCCAACGGGCGCTAGATCGAATGTATCTTGTACCTCAGCTTTGTAGGAGCGCTTGTACTTTATCCAGAGCCATCCTCGGCCTCCTGCTTGATACACCGATTGCTGCGAGGTACTCTTCACGACGAGCCCTTCACATCCGGCGGCCACGGCTTCGTCCATTAGTTGCTCCAGTCTTCGAGCATCGTTGACCATAGTCTGTTGCGCGATGAACACTCTGTCCGAAGTCTCTGCAACTTCGACAAGTTCCTTGCGCCTCTCAGGGTAAGGTAGTTGCGTAAGGTCTCGTCCGTTTAGGTATAGGATGTCAAACAGGAAAGCGCTTACCGGAACTTCATCTGCCATCCTGCTGATCTCATACTTTCTTCCGCGTCGTTGGGAGACCACCTGGAAGGGAAGAAGGTCGCCTGTGTTAGGATCCGCAGCCACACATTCTCCATCGATAATGGATTCTTTGGCGCGGATACTCCGACGAAGGTTCTCTGCTACATCGGGAAACTGCTCCGTAATGTTCTCTAAACGCCTCGAGAAAAGATGGAAGTCCTTGCTAGATAGATGCGCTTGGATTCGAAGACCGTCATACTTGTACTCCGCGGCCCCTTCTCCTCCGAGCTTCCCGAGTATACTTTGTGCGTCCGGCAGGCGCTCACACAACATCGGCCTAACCGGTCGTCCCACACTAATCTTGAACTTAGCAACGCCACCCAACCCCTCCCTTGCTAGAACCTCAGCGACGTAACCCAGGTCTGATGAAAGGTTGTAGGCTCGCTCAAGAGGTCCCCTCGCGGTCTTGTCACCTCCATATGCTACCGCGAGTGCGTCAAGAACAGTCATGTCGGCGACGCCCAACCGAAGCTTACCAACAGCCATTCGAGTGATGTACTTGGCTTCTGTTGGTTTTGCTTCGTTCAGAAGACTTGTCAAGAGGCGTACTTTCATTTCAACGGAACCTGAACCTCCCGCGTGCGCGATCTTGTTGAAAGTACTGTAGACCAAGTCTACCGTTAGCGGCCGTTTTGCCAGTGTGGTTTGCGACCTTTTTTGGACAAGCTTTTCGATGGTGCTTCCAAGGTCGCCAGTTTTTTTAAAGTCCGCCTCAATTGCTCTCTCGGTTCGCCCTGTTACCTCAGCGACCGATTTCATCAGGAGTTTTTCGGCTAGGCCCAGTTCTACGCCCTCATAGTCCGGATATAACTTGCCCTGTAGGAGGTATACTACCTTGTTTAACTCCTCCTTCGGAGTTTTCTTGAGTAGTTCAACGAGTAGACTTGTCATCTCCAACCGTTTTGTGGTAGCGTCAATCTTCTCAAACGTATTCGCGAGTTCAAGGAACTTCAACTACAGCAACTCCACTACCAAGCCCACTGAGCGGCAGAGACAATGCCATGAGTGAAGCTGCGCATATTAGCCGTTTGCGTCCTAAACCAGGGCTTTCACAGTAACGACCATCCAGAGGAACAGAATCACCCACAATCATGAAATAAATGGCGCAATCACTTCCTGTAAACCAGCAAATTCTTCTTCCACACCGATGGCGAGATTAGAATGACTTCAAGACGTCCGACCCGGCTGTATTTTGGCTGCGCTGGCTGGTCGTATAAGGAATGGGTTGGACCACTATATGGCCACGAGAAAACCATGCTTCAACAGTATGCATCAGTGTTTGACACTGTCGAGTTGAATTCCTCTTTCTACAGGGCTCCGAACGAGGGGACAATTTTAGGCTTGACTAAGCATACCAAGAGGGGCTTCATGTTTAGCGCCAAAATCAACCAAAAGTTCACCCATGAGCTGGCCCTGAAGCTTGACGAAGCCAGCGTGTCGGAGTTGGAGAATTTCGTGCAATTATTTGACCCTCTTCTTACTCAAGACCGCTTAGGTTGTTTCCTTGTACAATTACCGCCGTCACTCAAGAGAGATGACCAGCTCTTAGAAAAATTCTTGGCCGCTCTCCCACACCGATACAATTACGTCATGGAATTTCGTAATAAGTCGTGGATGGATGAGGCTACCTGGCGCATTCTGGCGAAATATCAAGCTGCATACTGTATCGTAGATGAACCTCTTCTGCCGCCAGAGATCCATATTACTTCATATATAGGTTACATAAGGTGGCACGGACATGGCGAAAGACCATGGTATGATTACCGATACACGGAGAAGCAGCTTCAAGATTGGATTCCGAAAATTAAGACTGTCCAAGAGAACACGAAAAAAACTTTCGGTATATTCAACAACCATTTTCACGGCTACGCCCCCGAAAACTGCCTTCAAACGATGCAGATGCTCGGTATCGCGAGTCCCGCTCAGCTGAAAACGATGAACCGGGTACAGCGACACATTGAAAGGGAATTAGCTGGCCTACCGCCCGCCGGTACCCTCGACGAATACGCTTAGCCAATAAATGGTCGTCAACGCTTTACGTTTACAGGGAAACTGCCATGGCCAGGCAAAGAGATTAAGGCAACGCTGTCCCTGTGTGGCGAAGTCACACCGAGTGTAGGGATCATGGCATCTGAGAAGTCATGCGGAGCGGTAATCTTCAAAGAAAAGAAGTACCTGCTTCTGCACTACGAAGGCGGCCACTGGGATTTCGTCAAAGGTCACGTCGAACGCGGTGAGACTGAAAAGGAAACGGTTCTCCGCGAAACTCAAGAGGAAGTGGGAATAACGGAAGCATCATTCATCGAGGGCTTCCGCCATCGGATCAGTTACTACTACAGGCGGGCTGGGAACACCGTCTTCAAGGAGGTCATCTTCTATCTCTTAGAGTCTAAAACCGACGCCGTCAGGCTCTCAAGAGAACATGTAGGATTTGAATGGATGTCCTTCGACAGGGCGTACGACCGCCTCACCTACAAGAATGCGAAGGACACGATACGGAAAGCGCGTGACTACCTTGTAAGCCTCGAGGAAGGAAAGCAGCTAGGAGCCACCAAGGAAAGCAGCTAGCACTGCCCGCGCTCCGTGAAGTTCGTTCTCCGCCTGCTTCCAGACAATACTCCTTGGTCCTTCGAGTACTTCGTCAGTCATTTCCAATCCCTGATGGGCGGGCAAATAATGGATAACCGCAACATCTCGTTTGGCTCTTGATACGAGCTTCGCATTGACTTGATATGGCCTAAACACCCGCTCTTTCTTTTTTGTTTCCTTGTCTTGCCCCATGCTAACCCAAGCATCTGTATAGATTACATCCGCCCCTTCCGTTGCGTCTTGGAGGCGTATTTCGGTGCCCTCTTTGTGGGGTCTATCAAGAACCTTCCTGACTTGAGAATATCCATTCCGATGAGGATTGGGTACCGCATGTCTGAACGATCATTAACAGTTACAGGTAAAGCGAATTTTACCCCCGCGATCTCTACGACACCTCGGACTAGCGATCGAGTTCGAACTTCGTCCAAGAATGCGGATTTCACTTTCGCTACGTCCACGGTCGGGCCGAGCCCTATGTTTGCCGCAAGCCACACATCCACCGAAGTCCTGCTCGCGCCCGTGTCCACCTTCCCTTTGACGCGCGCTTCACCGTGATGGCCTACGACTTTTACGTACTCTACTGGACCGATTACAATCGGCTCTTTCTTCTTCACTGCCACCACTGCCACACCATTTATGAGAAGACCACGTATTAAGCAGGCGTCAACCCAGGCTTTTTCTATGCAGATTGGAGTCCTCTCAAAGAACCGGGAGTTCTGGGCGACAACAGCAATCATCAACGCTCTCAATAAGAAGGGTGTCGAACCAGCTTACATCAAGACCCCAGAAATACACCTCATGTTAGGCGAAAAAGTTGATGCAATCTACGAAAGGAAGTCGCTTTCTACTTTAGACGCAGCGATACCGCGCATCGGCCGTAGCTTAACGCAACTAGGAGTAATGCTGCTCAAACACTTCGAATTAATGGGCATCCCATCTACTCTCTCAATTGAGGGCCTCACCACAGCTAGGAACAAGTATCTCACTCTTCAAGCCCTTCACGCTGCGAGAGTAAGGATCCCTGAAAGCATTCTTATCGCGTCGAGGATCAAGGCCGAGGAACCTACTGAGTACCTATCTCCCCCACTCGTAATGAAGCTGCTTAGCGGAACCCAGGGAATCGGGGTTATGCGTGTTCGCGACGTGAAGGAGGCGGGTCCGATAATCGACACACTGTCTGAACTCGACCAAATGATCTGCCTGCAGAAATTCCTACCGAACCCTGGAGAAGACATACGCGTGTTCTTCGTGGCTGGCGAGGTGGTTGCTGCGATGAAACGCAAGGCCGCCCCTGACGAGTGGAGAAGTAACATCCATATGGGCGGGCACGGAATCGCGCACAAACCAACCAGAGAGGAGTCTGAGGCGGCCACGAAGGCCGCAGAAGCTGTAGGCGTGGAAATCGCTGGGGTGGACTTGATCTCCGTCGAGAACGAACCCTACGTTATCGAAGTAAACGCTTCTCCAGGCTTCCGGGGATTACTTGAAGCTACAGGCATAAACGCAGCTGAAAAGATCGCAAGTTACGCTATAAAAAAGGCGAAACACTAAACCCACGGTTTCAGATCGTCACGCCGTAATGCTCATTGGATTCAAGCACGTAACCCTGTTTTGCCTGTCCGCCATGAAGACAGTCACAAATATGATGCTCAAATGACCTGAACCTGGGGTAACTGAGCAATTGAGTCACGTTACCCGAAGCTTAACAGGCGACGGGTAGCGTGATTCGGACAGGCATCACCCAGTCCACGAGCCGAAAGTGAAGCCGCTGTTAGGCGTGGCAAGTATCGGTACTACAGCATTGGCGTTCTGCCATCTGGTAGGCGGAGTAGTTGTGCCTCCGGCATTGGATTGGATGGTTAGGAGATACTGCTGCTGGTATAGGGCGAGGTAGGTCGTTGGCAAGCTAGGAACCGTGATGTTGTGAATCATAAGTTACCTCAAGCAGGAAGGAGTTCTAATAGGACGCAAACGTGCATGACCGTCACTGTTCTGCGAGAATGATCAGCTCAAAATCGGTTGAAGTCCAATTGATCGAACGCAAGCCGCTTCCGAAGCTCAGATTTGCAGTCCTACCAACACCATTTCATGAATTGCCCAACCTTTCTAGAGAGACTGGCACAGAGATTTGGATCAAACGCGATGACTTGACTGGTTTCGCGGGCGGCGGTAATAAGGTGCGGAAAGCTGAGTTTCTGCTCGCTGACGCTCAGGAGAAAGGCGCAGACACGATTTTAACCGTTGGAGCCGTTCAATCCAATCATTCGCGCGTAATCGCGGCAGCCGCACAAATGCTCGGAAATGAATGCCATCTTTTCATTCATGGTCAAAAGCCGAAGCAGCCATTCGGCAACCTGCTTCTCGACATACTCTCGGGAGCGATACTGCATTGGACCGCGACGCCCGCTGACCGAGAACCTGCTATGAGAGAATTCGCGGAAGACCTGCGGAAACGGGGACGGATACCGTATGCTATCGGGCTTGGAGGATCGAATCCGACAGGAGCATGGGGTTATGTTGAAGGGTTCTTGGAACTTGAGAGTCAAATACAAGCCTTGCCCACGAAGGCAACAACACTTGTGTTCGCATCATCAAGCGGCGGCACGCATGCGGGTCTCTTGGCCGGAAAGGCGATCACATCTTCCAAGACCAAGCTTCTTGGGATTCGCGCTGACCTGGACGCAGGACTAGAGAAAACTATCAGCGCCGTGGCAAATGGGTGTTTGGAGATGTACGGCAAAGAGCGAACTCTTACAGTGAACGACGTGCAACTTAACAGCAATTATGTTGGAGAAGGATACGGCATACCAACCGCAAAATCGCAGAGAGCATTGAGGCGGTTATGGCATTCCGAATGTATTCTCTTGGATGAGGTCTATACAGCAAAAGCAATGGCGGGCTTAATCGACCTTGCACAGTCCGGCGCATTCACTGATGAACGTGTTATCTTCTTGCACAGTGGTGGAATAGCAGCATTTTTCGGCTCCGCATCATCGACATTGTTAGGTTAGCCGTTTCTCTTCTTACGGCTTTCAGCTCGGATCATAGGTAGTTGTGAAAGGCCAAATACATTGATGAAGATCGATTACGACAAAATAGCTTCGGAATACTTCCAACATCGTAAGGTGCATCCGGGCGTTCTTGCAGAACTCATCAGGCTTAGTGCCATTAGTAGCAACTCGAAGGTGTTGGAGGTAGGATGCGGGACGGGTAATTACGCTGTGGCGCTCAGAACTCTCGTCGGGTGCATGGTCTGGGCAATCGATCCTTCAGAAGAGATGCTATCCAAGGCTAAAAAGCGATCTGCCGAAATCAACTTCATGTTAGAGAAAGCCGAAAAACTGGATTTCTCGCAGTGCTTTTTCGATATGACGTTTTCGGTTGACGTGATTCATCACTTATCTAGCCAACTTGATTCCTTTAGGGAGGCATATCGTGTGCTTAACAGCCGCGGGAGGATTTGTACTGTCACTGATTCTGAATGGATTATTCGCAATCGTGAACCACTCTCAGTTTACTTTCCGGAGACAGTTGAAATTGAGTTGAAGAGGTATCCCCGAATCGAGGAACTGAAGGAGATTATGACACAAGTCGGATTTGGAGAAGTCAAGGAAACTATGGCCGAGTTCCCCTACGAACTGCATGACGCGCAAGCATACCGTGACAAGGCCTTCTCGTCTCTTCACATGATCTCCAAAGAAGCGTTTGAGTTTGGCATTGAATGGATGGAACGAGACTTGCAGAGCGATCCGATCAAATGCGTTTCCCGATATTCGCTTCTTTGGGGAACTAAACCAAGCTAAGCAACTGTGTCTGACGCGAAGATTCCGAGGTTCCTTGGTTTGATGACGCGTTGATCAAATGCGCTCATAATTGATCTAGCAGAGTTACCTGTAATCGATGCGCACTGCGATTCATACCTTGAATCACGTAGGGTTTACAGTGCAGAGAGGTGAGCTCGCTCCTCGGAAAGGTTGAAACGGCAGTCGTCAAGGAGGCATCGACCGATATGCCGGGAAATGCCTTCCGCTCAAGGGTTTTCTGATATTCCGTTCGATTCTAGCCTTTGCCTCAACTAGGGTCTATGAGATTTTCGACTAGACCGGTGAATCTAAACCTTTCCACAAAGGCTGAGGAAGTTACCGATTATTTTCTGTCCGATTTCACCCGAAGTCTCAGGATGGAACTGTGTTCCATAGAGCTGTTTATGACGATGTTTCATTGCTTCGACATCATATTTTTCCGATTTTGCTAGAAGGCTGAATTCAGAGGGTAGGCTGATTCCTTCACAGTGATCCTCTCTTAATGATAGTGTCGACTCTAATCCTTCAAACAATTCGTCTCTGTCCAAGACGGCAATGTTCAGGTTGGTTCGACATTCCAGTCCTCGAAACACCTTAGCGCCATGCAGGAGCCCCGTTATTTGATGGCCGAAACATATCCCCAACACTGGACTTCGAGCGGTGCGAATGAACTCAAAAGACTTGAGAAGCTGGCTGTAGTCTATTTCTGTTAACAAAATTGGGGATCCAGAGATTATGATCCCAGAGTAATGAGCAGAATGATCCGTTTGAGAAATTTCACTTAACCGAACTCTCAGTGGCGTGAAGCCGCGTTCGTGGACTATATCCTGTATTGAATCTACCTTATCGCTCCCGCAATCCACAATCAGAACTTGAGATTCTGACAAGATCTCATCGCCTCCGCTTGATGAAATTCTGCACTCCAGCAAACCATCCTGCTGGAACCGGGAGATCTTTCATTGTCATTAAGCCCGGTTCCGCGTTTAGCACCCGAGGTATGCAGTTCACCACTACTGCTGCCGTTGCAATATCACCGTGGATGCCGCCCTTGATTGTGAGATCGACTGGTGGTTGTCCCTCGATTACGATCCATTCTCTAGGGTCAGGGCAACCCAGGTATGCTTGCAGGTTGAGTACGATTCTGTCCTCTCCATTAATCACTCCTGAAGCGGTTTGATTCAATCCTGCAACTTGTCCCGGTTCAACCTTCAGATACTTGCTCCCAACAGGTTTCTGAGCCAATTTTGGCTCTATTTTCTCGTCTATCCTATCCAGCTTCCATCCTAAACCGGACGCGATCATCGCGACTGATTCTTGGAAGCCGACGTGTTTTATTGTGCCTTCAGCAACCTTCGTTTGGAACTCAGTAGAGGTCAAGCCGGCCCCAATTTTCTTCTGGAAGGGTAGCCTACGGTAGGATGCGTCTTGAATTCTGCTTGACCTCACCTTCTTTACGTCTTGGCATACTCCAGTTGAGGTGAGCACTAAAGTGTCCATTACGAAGCCGGGGTTAACGCCAGTCCCAAGAATGGTGACTTTCTTCCTGCGCGCCGAGGTATCAAGCTCTCTTGCAATCGTCGGGTTCTTCATGAAAGGATACGATAACTCCTCACAAGTCGATATGATATCTGCGCGCGATTTCATTGTTTTGAGTAATTGAGTCTTCACATCTCTTAGATAGGACCCAGTCGAATGCAGAACGATGTCAGGCTTTGTTTTCGCCAAGAGACCTTCGGCGTCATCGGTTATCGATACTCCAATCTTCTTTCCAACCGTCATTTCGCCCAAGTCCTTCCCTACCTTGTTTGGATCAATGTCAATAGCGCCCACAAACTCTATTCCCTCCTTTTTCAAACCATATCTTACAATCTCAGCACCGATCGGCCCAACTCCGTACTGAACGATTTTCACTGTTCTCAATTTATCTCGTCCTTTTGGACATGGGATGCTTCGCGATACTTCAATAAAGGTGACAGGCCACGGAGTGGTCATGACCTATTAATTTCAGTTCCGGCTCCTCCTTCGCACATTTCTCGACGACATTTCTCGACTTGGTTGAAAAGTTCAAGAAGAACGTGAGTTTTGATTGTGCTTGCCGTCCGAAACACCGTGTGTTCATTGTGTAGAAATGACGATTTTTCGTCTAGGCTCTTTACTGCGACGCCGCTCTGGGTAGTTGTTCACGGTTTCCTCGAATTTTCGCTTCAAGCTTGGCGGATATAATCTTCTACTCCTCAAGCCCTGTTTGTCTGTACGGAACCTATACGTCGGTCCAAGAGTCTTCAGAGCACATGCTTTGGTAATTATCTTAAGGTTTGAAGCTGAGGTGAATAGTTTGGATCCATTGTGGTCGAAGATCACTTTTCCTGTATCGGCATGAACAACGTAGAGACCTATGTGAATGTTTGAGAGTGATCTAGTCTTCCATTCGATCACTTGTATTCCAGCCCAGATGGCGCATTCAGAGCGGTTCTAGGAGAGGATTCGGGGAGCCAGCTTGCAGAGGAATTCTGTGCCGAATTTCAGGCTTGGGATGTCGATTCGTTCGTTTGGCCCATGAACCCCAGGCGATATGTCAGCCAGCTTCGTTTCGGGAGAGAAAGGTACACACCCATACACAACTGAGCCAAGTTTTCTCCAGAAACGGCTGTCGCTCATACCAGCGCTGATCTGGGGCAGAGTCAGGCAACCTGGCACCAGCTCTGTCAACGTTGAATGAATAGTGTAGTAAAATGATGTGTTGGACGGGGATATTGAAACCGCGGAGTACTTGTACGCGTTGACTTCCATGCCCAGACCCTTAACGCACTCATTGACGGTTCGAATTGCATCGTTGTTATCTTGACCAGGAATCAGCCTGATATCGACCTTGCCCTCACATATGCCAGGTATTACGTTGGTTTCGGTTCCCCCGTGGATCACATTAGGCGAAATCGTCATTCGTGTTAGCGATCTCAATACCTCAGCGATCTCTTTGTCCTTCAACGCGATTCTATCAAGCAACTCGTCCAATGCGTGTGAGTTAAGACGACTATTGGTTAACTTAGAGCCTTGCTCCTCTCCGAAGAGTCCCGTTACAACCATTTTGATTTCCGAGGCCACGTCTTCGAGGATCGTAATCTTCGTCTTGAGGCTTGATAGGTTCTGGAATGCCTTTGCCATCTTGATATTTGCGTTATCCGCTAAAGTCGGAACGGATCCATGCCCTGCTTTCCCTCTAGCTGTGATCTTCAACCAAACGAGGCCCTTCTCCCCGGTCGATATCTTGTATGCCTTCTTGTCGCCGATCTCAATTGGCGGTCCCCCGCCTTCACCTACGACATACTCTGAAGCTACCTCGGACCTTGCCTTATTCGTAAGCCAATCTGCTCCTCGTGCGTCAACCTCCTCGTCTGAAACGGAGGCATAGAGGAGCGTTCCGTTCAGCCGGATTTTGTGGCGCTTGAGGAGTATGAGGGCCATCGCCTGTGCTGTAGCGTCGAACTTGTCATCGCAGGCTCCACGGCCATAAACCCAGTTTCCGTCAATCTCTCCCGAGAAAGGCGGATGCTTCCACGTTCCTACATTTGCTGTTGGAACAACGTCCGTATGGGATAGAAAGAGAAGTCTGGGTTTCTCCTTTTCACCCCTGATCTTCGCAACTGCATTTTCCCTTCCTAGTTCACCGATTACATCACAGTCTATCCCATTGCTTTCAAGGCATGCCTTTAGGTATTCCGCGGCTTTGCCCTCGTTCCCCGGTGGATTCGTTGTATCGATCCTAATCAAACCCTGCAAGAACTTGACGGCCTCCTGCAGTTCCGAAGAAGTAAGCGGCACACTTGAATTCAACATGGTAAAACGTTAGATGGTACTCCACGAAGTAGATATCATTTCTCAATAGGCTCGAACGATGAGACTCGTTCCAAGTTTGCGAGAAATGACGCGTACACGTCGAGTCTCAGCGAGCTTCTGACCGATCTTCTCATGATACTTCGGACCGTGCTTTGCTCTGACAAGCACCACGACGAGAAACCACTCGAATCAGAGGGCCATGCCGCGAGAAAGGGACCTTAGTTGGATATGGTGAGACGTTCGAGAATGTGCTGAGAATCCAACCGCCACTAATCATAACAGTTGAAGTTAGGCTTTGCAATAGACGCGGTGGATGAACCACTGAAAGAGGTCACAAGGTAAGGCAGTTCGTCCTTAGTTGCCGAAGCATTGCATGCATTTTGCAGGACTCCTATTCTTACCGATTGGCAAGATTCTTAGAAACGTGGTGATGTTTCCAGCTGATATTGTGCAAACAGGCTTAAAGCACGAATTTCGTAGCAGAGAGTTAGAGGTTTGTTTCTTGTCGGATTCTTTGATCTCGAAGATGGATATTTTCCCTATTCGCATTCCTAGAAAGGCTCCATTTCGTATTTCGCTCGGCACGGTTTACGATTTTGAAGCTGTCTTAGTTCGTGTTCAGTTGTCGAATGGTGTAGCGGGTTGGGGCGAGGCCGCTCCCTTCTTAACGATCACGGGAGATACCGCACGTACCGCTTTGACGATCTTGGAGCATCAGATCAAGCCGCGGATTGTGGACAGCGACTTGATGGTGTTTGAGGACACTATGCGAGAGTTGGATCGTTCAGTTCCAGGTAACACGAGCGCCAAAGCCGGAGTCGACATAGCAATTCATGATGCTCTCGCCAGATACGCCGGAATGCCACTCAACGGATTCTTGGGTAGAAGGGTGACCGAACTTGAGACAACGCAGACTGTTGGATTGGAGAATCGGGAAGAGACGGTGAAACAAGCTCGATCGCTTCGCGCCGACGGTGTGACCAGAATCAAAATCAAGATCGGAGGCGATCCGAACGAAGATGTTGAGAGAATTCGGGCAGTGAGGGAGAGTCTCGGAATGGGTTTCGCTCTCACGGTTGACGCCAACCAAGGCTACTCTGTCAGACAAGCAATTCAAGTGTTGAAGAGGCTTGAGAAGTATGAAGTGGATTTCTGTGAGCAACCTGTTCACTGGCGAGATATTGATGGCCTTGCTGAAGTGCGGAAGAATTCGTCGGTTGCAATTATGGCCGACGAAAGCGTGCATTCACCGCGCGACGCACTTGAGGTCATTCAGAAGAGGGCGGCGGACATGATCAATATCAAACTCATGAAGTCTGGCGGCATAGGATCGGCGCGGAAGATCGCCGCAATAGCAGAAGCAGCTGGCATCCCGTGCATGGTGGGTTGTATGGTTGAGACAAAGATAGGCGTTACCGCAGGGTGTCATTTCGCCACCGCCTCCCCCATCGTAAAATACGCCGATCTTGACGGCCATACAGACCTAAAGATCGACCCTGTAAGAGGCGGTATTGACTTGAAGGGTTCGAAGGAAACGCTGATGGAAGGATTGGGGCTGGCTTTGGAAGTGGACATGTCCATTCTGCAAAATCTAGCACTTTAGATCGCGAACCCTTTACATTGAACGACCATGTTTGGAAAAGTTCGATGATCAATTGCCGCCATCCAACACGTTGACAATCGCCACGCCAGTTATCGACCTTCATGAAGACGTATCAAATTACAACATGACCGAGAGCAACCTCGAGAACGACTTCTCGAAGGACGTTTCAGGTAGACAGGCGGATTTTCCAAAGTACAAGCGGGCCGGCGCAACGGTCATAGTGGCCGCAATCTTTTCGTTGATACGAACCTGGAACCCTCGGCTTTCAAATCACTTGGGCGCCGGATACGGCGATTCTACACCCGCTTTGATCCCCAGAAGCCCGACCGCAAACGCTTTGGAGCAATTCAAGGTATATTATCAGATGAGCAGAACCTTCTCAGATTTCTTTCAGATGATCTGGAACCGCAACGACCTTGAAGATTCAGTGAAGTCACGGCGCCTTGCGTTCATTATTTGTCTCGAAGGTGCCGAAGCGCTTGAAGATGTCTCTGATTTGGAAATCTTCTATAGGCTCGGTCTCAGGGCTGTGGGGTTGACTTGGAATTTTGATACGCGATACGCTTCTTCTTGCATGTCGAAGAAGGATTACGGTCTAACGGGGGTAGGCGGACAACTCGTGGAAGAGGCCAATGACCATGGTGTCATAGTGGATCTGGCACATTCCAGCAAGGCCACCATGCTTGATGCACTGGCCTTGTCGAGGCGCCCCGTCATGATAAGTCACGCCAACTATGCTGGAATTCGGCCGCATGCTAGGAACGTGGACGACCAAGTTCTTGAAGCCCTGGTAGGAAACGGGGGCGTCGTCGGGTTTACCATGATCAATGAGACCATTGGTCCGAAACCTAGCGTGGAAAGTCTCGCCGAACATATCATTGCTGTCCGAAATCGATTCGGTTCAGATCTGCTCGCTATCGGAACGGACTACCTTGGTATATCCACCACGCCAGCAGGCCTTGAGGATATCACGAAATTAAGCGACCTCTTCGCTAGATTGTCCGCGCTTGGCATGAGTAAAGATGAGATTGCCAATCTTGCGTGGAAAAACGCCTACCGAGTATTCGAACGGAACGCAGAGACCTGGCGATGAGTAAGAGCCAGATCGGACACACTATCACACACTTCGAGCGCGTCTCTTCTCATTTTCATAAACCTTAGTCCGGACGGTCATTGGGGTCGTTGAAATTCTAGTTAGTTTTTTTCGCGATGAATGTCAATTCGTGGACGTGGTATGACGCGTATCGCCCCATCGCAGGTAAGCACAAAACTACAACCAGACCCCTCGTCAATCGAGTTACGCGCGTACGCATTGTATGTTTCGTGGAGCCATGATTGACGCAAAGAAGATAAGAGCCTTCCTCTCTACCTCAGACTGAAGAGACGAGATTGTCCGGCATACACATTGAGAAACTAGAGACATATCCGTTTAAAATCCCGTTAGTAAGACCATTCAGGATCGCCCTCGAAACGATTACCGATTACGAGGGAGTCTTAGTTCGAGTGGAACTTTCAGACGGTACAGATGGATGGGGTGAGGCGGCCCCCGACCTTGCGATTACAGGCGAGACCTGGCGAACAGCGCTAACGATCCTTGAAAATGAAATCAGGCCCCGTGCGATTGGAAGTGACGTTTTTCGATTCGAAGATGTATTGCAGGAGATTGATCGAGCGATACTCGGTAACCCAAGCGCGAAAGCGGCCTTAGATATAGCGGTCTACGACGCGCTATCGAAACACGTGGGGTTACCGCTGAACAGGTTCCTAGGTAGGGGAGTGGATCAACTTGAGACAACTCAGACGGTTGGGCTTGAGAACCTCAAGGAAACAGTACGAGAGGCGAAGGCTCTGCGTGATAGTGGCGTTACTAGGATCAAATTCAAGATTGGTGGTGAGCCTCGCGATGATGTTGAACGAATCCGCGCTGTACGGGATGAACTGGGAGACGATTTCCACATAACCGTTGACGCGAATCAGGGTTACTCCGTAAGGCAAGCAATCTCCGCGTTGAAGGAGCTTGACAAGTTCGCGGTCGACTTTTGCGAGCAGCCCGTACATTACCGGGATCTGCAGGGCTTAGCGGAGGTTCGACGCAATTCCAGTATTCCAATCATGGCGGATGAATGCGTTCACTCGCCCCGAGATGCACTGGAAGTGGTGAAACGCAGAGCAGCGGACATGATCAACATCAAGCTCATGAAATCTGGTGGAATTCTGGCAGCGAGGAGAATCGCGGCTATTGCGGAAACCGCCGACATGCCGTGCATGGTTGGGTGCATGATTGAAACGAAGGTCGGGATCGCTGCTGGCTGCCATTTTGCATCATCAGAACGAATCGTCAAGTTCGCCGACCTCGACAGTCACACAACGCTCACAGTCGACCCCGTCAAGGGTGGAGTAGACCTCAAAGGATCCTCTGAACGGCTCATGGAAGGTGCGGGGTTGGGTCTCAGCGTGGATAACGCTACGCTTCAGATGCTGATGTCACGGTAGTTTAACGATTTGAGTTAAAGAGTGAAGAACAGCATTCTCCTAAAGGATTAGAATCGGCGTGATTCCGCGCAGAGGATTATCGAGGCGCAGAGCGAAAGCATTCGATGTCGATGCTCACATTCAGTTTGCTGGTTTTTCAAGGTGGCAGGCCGAAAAGTGCGTGCTAGATACGGGGCGGAGCGCTGGTTCAGCTGTGCTGCAGATATCCATCACGAAGGGGCATCTAGTCCTATAACGGCAACCTGACGGCGGGGAGACCGCCGAAGGCACTTCACCCTTGATCAATTCGATCGAATGCTTTGCTTCAGGGTCAGGTACTGGATTAGCAGCCATGAGGGCTTGCGTGTAGGGATGACGGGGAGTCTGGAAGACCTCTTCGTTTCGTCCTATCTCGATCACTTTTCCTAAGTACATGACGGCCACTCGATCGCTCACTGATCCTACAAGGCTGAGATTATGCGAAATGAACATGTATGTCAATCCAAGTTCGGCTTGCAGATCCTCGAGAAGGTTGATTATCTGAGCTTGAACTGATACGTCAAGGGACGATGTTGGCTCGTCCAATACTATGAACTCCGGGTTCACGGATAATGCACGAGCAATCGCGATCCTCTGCCTTTGGCCGCCTGAAAATTCATGTGGCAGTCTCAGAAGGTGATCCTCTTCCAATCCCACCCGTTTGAGCAAGTTGAGAGCCAACCACCTCAAGTCCTCAGGGGAATTGACCAAGCCGTGAAGCTTGGCCGGGTAGCCCACTATATCTCTAATTTTCATACGCGGATCGAGGGAGCCAAACGGGTTCTGGAAAACTATTTGTGCATTCCTGCGGAAATTCTTTAGTTCCCTTCCGTTCAGAGTGAGGATATTCACCCCTCTATAGAGTACTTTGCCTGATGAAGGATTTATCAGCCTAAGGATGACTCTGCCTAGTGTTGTCTTTCCGCAGCCACTCTCGCCGACCAGCCCAAACGTTTCGCCTTGGAGGATTTGAATTGATATCCCATCGACAGCATGAACTACAGGTCTCTCCTTCCTTAAGAAGTCGAAACTCTTCCTTATGGGAAAGTTCTTGACAATTCCGTCCGCCTCAACAAGTACTGACGTTTTCATTTGTGTGAGCAAACCTTAGGTTGTCGTGCTACAGCTTAACCTCTTTCTCGCCTTCTGCGTAGAGGTGACAAGCCACAGTACCACGTTCGGCTGTACTCTTCAGCATAGGGATCTGTTTGGAGCAAATGTCCATAACGTAGGGGCACCTGGGATGAAATGCGCAGCCAGGCGGTATGTTAATGAGATTGGGAACAGAACCTGGAATCGGAATTAGCCTCTTTCTTCCGGGCTTTGGAACTGCCTCGAGGAGCATCTTCGTGTACGGGTGTCTCGGATGACTGAAAATTTCATGGACAGAAGATTGTTCCACAATTCTTCCCGCATACATGATTGCAACTTCGTCACACGTTTCGGCTACTACGCCCAAGTTATGTGTGATTAGTAGCAGTGAAGTGCCTATCTCAGCCTTGAGCTTCTTGATAAGTTCTAAAATCTGTGCCTGCACCGTGACATCTAAGGCGGTCGTGGGTTCATCAGCGATCAGTAGCTTCGGCCTTGAAAGCAGGGCCATGGCTATCATAACTCTCTGCTTGGTGCCGCCGCTCAATTCATGAGGGTAGCTCGAGATTCTTCTCTTCGCGTCGGAGATTCCGACTGCTTCGAGCCATGAAATGCCCGCAAGATTCAGCTTGGTTCGTTGAACTTCTTCATTGTATCTAACGATTAATTCAGTTAACTGATCCCCAATTCGGAAAGCAGGGTTTAGTGACGTGTTCGGGTCCTGGAAGATCATCGAGATCTCACGTCCCCTCACCTCGCGCATTTCTCGTTCACTTAGCGACATGAGATCTCTCCCATCGAAGTTTACGGCCCCGCCAACGATTCTTCCAGGTTCTTGAATCAGCCTTATCATAGAGAGAGCCGTTACTGTCTTGCCTGAACCTGTTTCACCGACAACCCCCAATGCGCTAGCGCGTTTAAGGCTGAAAGTCACGCCGTCAACTGCTTTGACCAAACCTTCGTAGGTGTAGAAGTGAGTTCTCAGGTTCTCAACCGATAAGAGTTCTACGTCTACTCAACCCCTCTTAGCCTCGGGTTCAAGTAATCATTGAGCCAATCTCCTAGGAGGTTGAACCCAAGCACGAAAAGGAATATTGCTAATCCTGGAAACGCGGTCATCCACCACGCGAAGGCTATGTAGTCGCGTCCGGTGGAAACCATTGCTCCCCATTCAGCTGTCGGAGGCTGGACTCCGAATCCTATGAAACTCAACCCCGCGGCGGTCAACACTGCGCCGCCCATGTCGAGTGTAGACTGAACCGTTATCGGTGATAGGAGGTTGGGAAGTATGTGACGAAAAATAATCCTGGTTTTTCCTTCACCTACAGCGTGCGCTGCTTCAATAAAGTCGTTTTGCTTAATCGACATAGTTGACCCTCGCACTAACCTTGCATATGTGGGCCAAGAAACTATGGCGATGGCGAGTATAGCATTTGTAAGACCCGGCCCAATTGCTCCCTCGATGAAAATTGCAAGCACGAGTGCAGGGAAAGCTAGAAAGATATCAGTTATCCTCATAAAAGTCTCATCCAGCCATCCGCCCGCGTAACCCGAGACCAGGCCCATTGAGACACCGATAACGACTGATAGTATCACAACAATGGCGCCTATCTCAAAGGAAATTCGAGAACCCCATATCACTCTGCTTAGTATATCTCTTCCCAGTTGATCGGTCCCGAAGAGGTGGGTTGCACCGGGAGCGAGCAACCTATTACCTAAATTCATGCTGTAAGGATCGTAAGGGGAGAGTGAGGCGGGGAAGACGGCTAGCAGAACATTAAGGGCTATGATGGCAACGCCAAAAATCGCCAGAGGACTTTTCTTAAGCAGACGAATTGCGAATGGAACCTTTACGGACGGACGAGATCTGAGCCCCACCCGAGTCACCCGAGCCTAATTCTGGGATCAAGGTACGCATATGCAAGATCTACGACAAGATTGGCTGCAACGTAAATCATTGCGATCAAGATGGAGGTGCCCGTAATCGATGGAAAGTCCAAAGCATAAATTGAATTTACAAGGTATAGGCCAATTCCAGGCCACGCAAATATCGTCTCAGTAAGCACCGCCCCGGAAAGTAGGCTACCGTATGACAGACCTATGACGGTCGTTACGGGAATCATCGCGTTCCTGAGAGCATGCTTGTAGATGACGACCCTCTCGGAGAGCCCATGGGCGCGTGCGCTTCTGATGTAGTCTTGAGATAACACCTCCAACATGCTTGCGCGCACCTGTCTTGATATGACTGCGGTGGTGGCGTATCCAAGTACAAAGGCAGGCATCACGAGATGAACAAGGCTGCTACCCAAAGCCTGCCAATTCGAAGTCAGAATCGAATCCACGACGTACAGTCCAGTAATTCTCGTGGGCGGAGCTATAGATGGGTCGATTCTGCCGAATCCTGGGCCACCAAGCTTGTAATATACTACGAAAAGCAACAGTAAACCGAGCCAGAAGACTGGTATGGACACTCCGGATAGTGCAAAGACTCTGGCGGCATGGTCCGGTGCCTTGTTCCTATGAGTTGCTGACAATATCCCCAAGGGCATACCAAAGACGATTGAGAAAAGCAGAGCTGCCGTAGAGAGCTCAACGGTTGCAGGAAAGAAACTCTCCAGGTCAGCTAAGACCGGTCGCTGCGTGTGAATCGAAATGCCCAAGTCTCCGTGAGCTAGACCATCCATGTAACGAAAGTACTGCACGTAGAGCGGCCTGTCAAGCCCCCACTTTTGCTCAAGGGCGAGCACCTGTGCAGGTCTCGCAAACTCGCCTAGGAAGGCGATTATAGGATTCGCTGGGATGAGCCTCGTTATAATGAAAGTAAGCGTTGAAACCCCGATAATAACTGGAATGAGCAAGGTAACGCGTCGAAGCACGTAGCCCAGTAAGGCCAACGTGCCAGACTCCGCTTGCTATCGAGACTGTTACGTATCGAAGAAAAAGCAAGAAAAGGAGGCTAAAAGTCGGCGGTAATCTGCCACTCCAATCATGATCATCGATGTTGTTGTGCTGGCCTGAGCGACCTTGTACATTTGCCAATAATCGAACCAGAAGATATTCTGGAACGCGCTCAATGGTTGTAGTTGTGCTCCTACCACGGTGACTATCAAAGGCTGGTACAGGATAACCCATGGGCCATCGTCATAGAGCAGTTGTTGAGCTTGGACAACGAGTTGAGCACGTTTCGTCTGATTGACCTCCTGAGACGCCTGGGTGATTAAGCTGTCAATGGTTGCATTGTCATAATTCACGCGGTGGGATAGTGATCCGTCACAGAATGGAAATGTGAAGTCGTCAGGGTCGGAGTAATCCTTGTTCCAGTTCATGATAACCATTTGGGCTTGTCTAGCCCTGTAGGTTCGTAATAGTGTGGCACCTTCAGTCACTTGCACGTTTACAGTGATACCTATCGCCGCCAAGTCTTGTCTCACTTCCAAACCCATATCCGCCCATGCAACGCCAGCGGATTGCGAACCTGGTTCTGCAAGCATCGTGACCGTGAAACCGCCTCCGTATCCTGCCTCATTCATCAATTCCTTAGCTCGCGCAACGTCTTGAATGGGGACGAGGCTTGGGTCATATCCGAGCATTCCCTTCGGAATGAAGCCGCCAAGGCCTATCGTGACGCCTTTCCCCAGCACGTCAACTATGGCAGTGTAATTCACAGCCAGTTTGACGGCCATTCGAACTCTCCGGTCCGAGAAAGGCGTGGCAACTGTGCCGTTCGGTAGCGTGATGGGAGCTTTCAAGTTCATGCCGAAGTACACTGTGGTTAGATCCCAGTTCCTCACCAACTGGATTCCAGGTATCGATGATACCAAGGGAAGTTGATCTGGTGAAAGGTCTCCGACGATATCGAGGTCGCCGCGTTCAACACCGAAGATCTTGTCCGTGGCTTCGGGGACGTTAGTCCATATGACTTTGTCTAGTTTCACCGCCCCTCTCCAGTAGTTCGGGTTTGCTACAAGGTCTAGCTCTTGGCCCCGGGTCCATTGTTGAAGCGAGAATGGTCCACTTCCGGCCGAGTGTTCGTTCAGCCATGTGGAACCGAAGTCAGTGCCATTGTTGGCAGCGATAAGATTCGGGTCCATAACGGACGACACGGCATTTGCCATTATTGGCAGGAATGACCCTGAGACCGCTCCCAAGGTGAACCTTATCGTAAGCGGATCCAAGACGTCTATACTCGTTATGTTGACGACTCCACCGTCAGGTCTGAGAAGCCACGCCGGAGGACCATTGATCGCTTGCACTCGTTCGATCGAGAACTTCACGGCTGCGGCGTCCACTGTGTCATTGGTTCCTGTGAACGTTATTCCGCTGTGGAGGTGAAATGTGTAGGTGAGTCCGTCAGGCGAGACGTCCCAAGAATCTGCTAGCATCGGCACTACCTTTGAGTAATCCGGAGGCGCGTATGTAACGAGTCGGTCGTACATGGAATAGATTGGGTCCAGATCTTCGAAATTCATTGCAGGGTCCATTGAGGTGGATTCTGACGCTGTGGTATCACCTATCCGAACCACTTGTTCAACTCCGGACGTTGCGGCGCCTGTTACGCCCGTTACGCTGGTTACACTTGGCGCGGGTTTGGTCATTGAGTAGTACCCGACCGAACCTCCTACTATGATGATTACGATAATTATTACTGCAGCTGCCACAAGTGATTTCTTCAAGAAGGACACATCGAAAAGCACGGTGTGTTTAGAGCTTCTATTTAGAACCTATCTATTTACAGTCTATCTGCCGTCGTGCTCCCCGCCAAGAAAGTGTATTGTAAACTGAATGACATACGACATGATCTCGATCTTACTGAGAGATTGTTATATGCCCGCTTCCAGTAGTCACGGTCAGAACCAGTCAGCGATCGACCCCTCTCCTTCCTCACTTCTTTCCAGCGCCTATAACATTAATCCGCCTAAGATTCGACGGAGAATTAGTTATCAAAGCAACTCAGATAGAGGATCATGAAGGTATCCAGCGATGAGAAATGGTGACGAAGACGAGGATTTGGAAAAAATCACGAAGGCGGATCTCTCTCTAGAGGGCAACGATTACATCGCCCTAGCTTTTGCAGCACTTGAAACGCTCCTTCTGCCTATTCTAATCCTGATTGTTGTTATTGTAATCGTAGCGTTACTCCTGCGCTGACTGGTGCCTCAGCATAGGTCTCTCGGCACCCGTCTTTGAAAGGAAGTCAATTCTGTGGTGGCGACAACCAATTCCGTATTCAAGTGACAACTTTTTCTCTCAACTAGATATCGCAAACCTCGAAACGTATTCCCTTTAGCTAAGGTTGTCTCGAAGGCATCTGGGCGGCCTCGTTGAAACTATCAGCGACTTATCCTGCACGATCGGAGACCACGCATTGGGCGAAGACGAACGAAAGAACTGCGTCGGGGTTCGATACGGTGATTCGTAACGCGATGATATACGATGGGAGTGGATCCGAATCGTTTCGGGGCGACGTAGCCATCAAGGATGATATCATCGCCGAGGTGGGAAAAGAGCTCCACGGCACAATGGAGATTGATGCAACCGGCCTTGCCGTGTCTCCTGGTTTCATTAATATGTTGAGCTGGGGCGTAGAATCGCTTATCGAGGATGGCCGCGGTCAGAGCGACATCCGACAAGGTGTAACCTTGGAGGTTTTCGGAGAAGGTGAATCCATGGGTCCGTTAAGCGAGGCAATGAAGAAGGATCTGATCAAACGCCAGGGGGATATTAAATACGATATTAAATGGACCACTCTGGGGGAATATCTTGAATATCTCGTGGAACGCGGCGTGTCTCCGAACGTCGCATCATTCGTTGGTACAACCACTGTCCGCATTCACGCAATCGGATATGATGACAGGCTCGCGAGTGCGCAAGAGCTCAACACGATGCGTGAACTAGTGCGTGAGGCTATGGAGGAAGGCGCCGTTGGCCTCGGATCCTCCCTGATCTATGCTCCCGCATGCTACGCTCCCACAGAAGAGCTAATTGAGTTGGCCAAGGTCGTAGGCGAGTATGATGGCTTGTACATTTCGCATATTCGGAGCGAGGGAAACCGACTGCTTGAGGCGATCGATGAGCTGATACGCATAGCGCAAGAAGCCAATGTACGAGCTGAGATATATCACCTAAAGGTTGCCGGTAAGCCGAACTGGCCTAACCGCGACGCTGTGATTCAGAAAATTGAAGCAGCGCGGCGCGCGGGGCTCCAGATCACCGCTGACATGTACCCTTATGCTGCAAGCATGACCGGCCTAGACGCCGTTATGCCGCGTTGGGTACAGGAGGGAGGCCACGAGGCTTGGATCAAGCGGCTGAAGGATCCTTCTATTCGGGACCGCGTCAAGCAGGAGATGTGCACAGCAACGGACGAGTGGGAGAACATGTACCTTGCCAACGGACCGGAAAATATGCTGCTAGCTGCATTCAAGTCTGAGAAACTCAAGCCATTTGCCGGGAAGACCCTAGCGGATGTGGCAGCAATGCGCGGAAAATCCGCTCCCGAGACTGCAATGGATCTAGTCATCGAGGACGACAGCCGAGTTGGCACTATCTACTTCTCGATGTTGGAAGCAGACGTTCGCCAAAACGCGACACTGCCGTGGGTGAGCTTGGGATCAGACGCGGCATGCATGAGTCCCGAAGTGGTATTCATGAAATCTCTTCCACATCCACGTGCATACGGAACCTTCGCCAGATTTCTCGGAAAATACGTACGTGAAGAAAAAGTCGCACCCTTGGGAGACGCGATCCGACGTTTGACATCTCTGCCAGCAGGGAACCTGAAACTCAAGCGACGCGGAATGCTAAAGACAGGATACTACGCTGATATGGTAGTGTTCGATCCAACCAAAATTAGAGACCGTGCAACCTTCGACAATCCGGCCCAGTACTCGACTGGGGTCGTGCATGTACTCGTAAATGGCGTACCTGTTGTTAAGGACGGCGAAAACACCGACGCGAAACCCGGACGAGTGGTGCGGGGTCCCGGTTGGAAGGGAGGGAACTAGCGGATCTGACGCCGCCTATTATCGTGTTAGGTCCAGCAGCTGAGATTATTTTTTGACACCTAACCATGGCATCATTCTTAAACGCGATAGTTGGAATCGCGATTTTGCTCGAACCACCTAAATCGAACACGGCCATAAAATCACCTGGCAATAGCAGCCTCGAATAATCAGTGAGATGGGTTAAGACTATTTCGCGAACTTAATTGAAATCTGCAGTTCGCAAGATAACCATCAGGTTAATCCAGATGAGCAAACGTCAGATGCGATTTTGTCGTGCGGAACTCACTTAGCGAGGTGGGCGGGAACGATTTCTCCCGCCATCATATCTTCGTAGCTATCTCGTCGCCTGATGAGTTCTCCTTTTCCCTCTGCGACCAGTACTACTGCTGGTCTCGGTTGCCCATTATAATTGCTAGCCATCGTGTATCCATACGCGCCGACGTCCAGAACTGCCAGCAAATCCCCTTCAAGGAGGCTGGGCAGTGTGATGCCTCTGGCAAAGGCATCTGCCGATTCACAACACGGTCCCCCTACGCTGTATACGTCGTGGGCGTTGGCGTCTCTATTGGCAAGAAGAATCTGGTGTTTCGCGTCGTAGAGCGCCGGTCTGATGAAGGCATTCATGCCAGCATCAACTATTGCCCAATTCACGTTTCCCTGCTGTTTCAGAACGTTCACTGTTGTTAGCAGGATGCCGGCATCTGCTGCAAGCGCTCTGCCCGGCTCGAAGATCAACGTAGGATTTCGTAGGTCAACGAGGTTGACGATATTTTCTGTTAAGAGTGAAGAGGCGTATTCTTCGAAGGTCATAACTGGCGAATCAGGCTGGTAGGGATAGCCGACGCCCCCGCCCACGTCTATCTTGGAGAGGTTGACTCCTGCCTCTTTCTTGACTTGGATAGCGAGTCCGAAGATCTTTCTCGCCATTTCACTGATGACCTTGGGTTCGCTGATGTTAGAGCCTATGTGGCAGTGCATTCCTATCATGTTCAGCTCGGGTTTGTTGGAAGCTGCGGTATAAGCTGCGATTGCTTCTCCTATCCAGATGCCGAACTTGTGTTCTCTCTGCGCTGTGGCCAAGTGTGCGTGCGTTAGCGGCGCTATGCCCACGTTTATTCTTAGGCCTGCGTTGCATCGTTTCCCGACTTTGCTCGCCGCCCGTTGCATGTGCTCCAACTCGGGAATCGAATCGGCGTTGATCAAGCCTACTTCCGATTCAATGGCCAGCTCTAAGTCCGCTTCTTTCTTCATGGGGCCGTTGTACACGATCTTCTGAGGGTCGACGCCCGCGTCCAACGCCATCTTGAGTTCCGCTGGCGATACGACCTCTGCTCCGGCTCCTTCGATCTCGTAGAGCCTGCAAACCGCCGAATGTGAATTTGCCTTGTAAGCTGGGCAAATTAGAATATGTGGGTAGATTCGGGTCAAAGCTCCATGGAACGCACGATAGTTCTGACGTATCCTATCCTGGCTCAGAACGTAGAGGGGAGTGTCGAACTCCTCCGCTAATCCCTTGCAAGATACTCCGTCAACGAATAGGGAACCGTTTTGAATCTTCAAATGCTGTCGGGATGATTGAGAATTGAATTCAGGCACGTTAAGCGACCTCCCATAGTGGTGTAAGGTGAGAGTCTTAGTTGTGTCGGCTGCAAACCAACGATAATCATGACATCAGTGTCCCGATTATCTCTTCATAGACTTCGGTCGTCTTCCTCACAGATTCCAAGTCAACGAACTCATCGGACTCATGTAACCTGCCGCCGGAAGGGCCGAATTCAATTGTAGGAATCTTACCTTGGTTTACGAGGATGCAGGAATCGCACGGTCCGTCGTGGAACTGGATCTTTGGCTTTGCTCCGAGTACACTTGCTGCAGCTCGGACTACGTCTTGCACATTCTGATCGTCGTCAGGAATCTCGAACGGGTCACAGAATGGTGTCTCCCGTTTGATGAGTCGGGCTTCAGCATCTATTCCGATTTCTTTGACGAGTTCTTGCAAATCTGAGAGAGCCTCTTTGGAGCTGTAGCCGGGCACCAAGCATCTGTCGATGACGACTCGACAGTGATCTGGAACGAGCATGACCTCTTCCTGTCCTCCTTCGATCGAAAGAGTGTTCACGGTGGAGCGGCCAAGTCTGCGGTGAACGGGTCCGCCTATTCTGGGCAGAGCATTCAACAGTATCGCTGCTTTCTCTATCGCGTTCACGCCGTGATCAGGCCACGAGGAATGGGCTGCCCGTCCGTGTACGTCCGCTTCGAACACGGTTCTGCCACGATGCGCGGTTACCACCTCAAGGTCCGTTGCCTCGGAAATCATAGCGAAGTCCAATCTCTTGGTGACATTCTGCTGTATGAGGGCGTAGGTGCCCCAGTCGTATGCTTCTTCGTCTACTACAGCGGCCACGAAAAGTTCGCCCCGTCTCGGAAGCCCTTTCTCTTTGCATGCTGCTGCTGCGGAGAGGATGCAGGCGAGGCCCGACTTCATGTCGAGTGTTCCACGGCCATACATCCTGTTACCTTCCACTTCGGCACCATAAGGGTTCCGCGTCCATCCACTCCCTGGAGCGACGGTGTCCATATGGCCGTTGAGTAGGATCCGCGGACCAGCCTCAGATCCCTTGAGTCGTGTTATGACGTCAGGTCTGTCTGGCTTGACTTCCAGCATCTCAGCGGGAAGGCCATTTTCTCTTAGCCATCCTTCAATGAATTTCGCTATTTTCAGTTCTTCACCGCAGACGCTCGGAATCTTCACAAGGTGGGATAGAAGTTTGAGCGCATCATTGGCCAATTCTTTTTACTTCTCTTTATGGTTCCGTGGCGCTTTCTTCTATCCAGACCCGCCCTTGCGTTGCATCTAACCTTGTTTCGACGCCGATTGGCAGAGTGAAATGATGCTTGCCGTGACCACAGCAGAGTCCGTAGATTCCCGGTTTTCCGCTTTCGCAAATCCGATCCCGCAAAACATCCCACAAAGTGAGTGACGCCCCTTTGTCTATCAGGTCGTATTTTGTGAATTCGCCAACTATGATTCCTGCCGCTTCGTCAAGCTTCTTACCTAACCAGAGGTGGGTTAGGTCACGGTCAACGCGGTAAGGTGGCTCCTGAGTGTCTTCAAGGAATAGAATCTTGTTCCGTGTGTCGATCTCGTAGGGGGTTCCCATTGTGCTAGCCATCAATGAGAGATTGCCTCCGACTAGCCTCCCTGATGCCCTACCTTCGTTGATCGTCTTGATTATCGGCCCATCCGATGGGTTTGTGAGCTCGCCTAGTGGCGCAGAATCTTGAACGGCTCTTAGAAACCAACGCGTTGTAAATTCGGTAAATTCTGAACCCATCTCCGGAGCGATCATTGGGCCGTGGAAGGTGACTAGGTCAGACCTCTGGTTAATCGCAGCGTGGAGCGCAGTGATATCGCTGTAGCCGAGGAAGATCTTCGGGTTTCTCTTTATCAGGTCATAGTCTACATACGGAAGCATTCTAACAGTACCATACCCTCCATTTATGCAGAAGACGGCGTCAACTTTATCCTCCCCAAAGGCTTCGTTAAGTTCCTTAGCTCTCTCTTGGTCTGACCCTGCCAAGTAACCTCTCGTCTTCAGTTTCGCGACACATTCGCCAAGTGAGACATTGAACCCGAGTTCGCGTAGTTTCGCGAGACCCATGTTCAGCTCCGAGAAATCGCTTTCTGAGCTGGCGGGAGCGACTGCACAAATCATGTTACCCTTTCGAAGCGCGGTAGGTTTCTGAACCATCGCCGAGCACCCACGTGCGAAGCTAGCCAATCTTGATATATGTTCTACGCTGTTGACATTCAAGAGTAAAGCGGCTACGAGATCGCGTACTTTAGTAATTCCTCTTTCAGCTCTAGGCCGAGCCCCGGCTGTTCGCTTGGTTCCACACTCAGGCCCTTCCATTCAATTCCCTTGACAATATCTTCCGTTATGAAGTCGGTTGGAGGAGCTACGTCGAAATACTTCAGGTTAGAGCAGGCAATTCCGAGGTGCAGGCTGGCTGCGGAACTTATTCCAGTTTCCATCGTGCTTCCTATCATGCACTCGACGCCCTCTTGTTGCAAGATTCGTGCGATCTCTAATCCTCGACACAGTCCGCCACTCTTCAGATGCTTGATGTTAACGATATCGGCAGCCTTCAACCGCAGAACGACACATGCGTCGAACGGTGAACGCACAGCTTCGTCTGCAATCACGGGCACGTCAACAGCCTGTGCTATCGAGGAAAGCCCGACTAAGTCGTCCCATACAATCGGCTGTTCGCACGCTAGATTTCGAATCTTAAGTTGTTTTAGGATCGTGATGGACTGTTCCACCGACCACGCCTGGTTGGGGTCTATGATTAGGTCAATGTCAGGTCCGAGAATCGAACGCACTACGTCCACTCGTTCTGAGTCCACAGTCCAGTCTCGTCCGACTTTTATCTTGAAGTTACTGCAACCCAACTCTCTGCATTTCCTTGCGTCCTGCTCAGCCTTGGCTCTGCTGCCCAAGTCTGTGAAACCAGAACTTACCAAAGCCTTCCTTTTTCTCTCACCGAGTAGGGCGTATACCGGTAGGCCCTTGCTCTTACCCAAGGCGTCGTATGCGGCTATGTCTATTCCTGCCTTGGCTGAGGGATTTGAGACCAGTGCCTGATCCATTTGTGCGCACACCTTTCTGATATCATTCGCTTCGGAGAGCTCCATTCCTTGGAGGGCAGGGGCGAGGTATGCTGAGACCACAGCGAGAACCGAGTCCACGGTTTCACCAGTAATGTGAGGCCTAGGATCGCATTCGCCGATACCTATGATGCCGGAGTCTGTGTGCAGTTTGATGAGTACAATTCGTGCGGTCAGCTGCTCGGCCTTGGCCGTTTTGAATGGGACTTTGAGCGGAATTTGAAGTGGTATAGGCTCTATGAGCGTTATTCTCATTCGATCCTCTTCTCACCCGTTGAGGTTAGATGGTCGTAAAACGCGTTGCCTCTCGTATCGTTTCCCACCGCTCAGCTACTGACGCGCCTCTTGTCGGGTAGAGGAGTCAGCAGAAAGACGTTATTGGGCGCTTGCCATTGTTCTCGAATGTGGAAGGCATAAGGTTAGTGGGCAGGAATAATCGAATCGGGAAGATGTGTTACAACGAGGCTGTTGTAACAAGATCAGTTGCTGATCTACACGCCAAGACCAGCACAAGATCGGAACGTGTCACGCAAGTAATACTCGGCACCCCTCTCATGGTTGCGAAGGAAAGGCGGACTTGGCTGTGGGTAACGACCCCCGACGCTTACAGGGGTTGGATAGAGGTCGCAGCGACGAGGAGACTGAAGTTCCGTGAACCACGCTACACCTACAAAGGGCGAATCGCGGTCGTGAAGAGTAACGTGGCCGTAGTCTGTCTGGAACCCTTCGGTGAGTCTCGGGAGAGCATTACGGTCACGGTAGATACGAGGCTTGAATTGGTGTCGGAACAGGCGCACCGCTGCAAAGTGCGCTTACCGGACCTCAGCTATGGGTGGATTCGGAGGGAAGATGTGAGCATTCGATCCGCAGATTTCAACTACCCTGTCACTAACCGTCAAAGAACAGCTGAGACAGGGAGACGTTTTCTTGGAGTACCATACCTTTGGGGTGGAACCACCCCCCTCGGTTTCGATTGCTCAGGATTCGTTCAATTGGTCTACAAGATGAACGGAGTCCGCATTCCACGCGATGCGGACATGCAATACATGGTAGGTAGGCCCATCGACGATACGGAGATGGCCGCCGCCGACTTGGTATTCTTCTCAAATGAGAGTAGTGGCATTACTCATGTGGGGATCTATCTCGGTAACGGAGAATTCCTGCATTCATCAGGCAGGGCAAGTGGAGTTACTATCACCCGGTTGAATGAGCCCTTCTTCCGGTCGATTCTCGTGGGCGCGAGGAGACTCTGGTACCCAGCATAATCCACTCTTGCAGTCGTCCTACGCCTCGACTTGACTTCGAACGCCGTTCGCGGCCATGGTCAGGAGCTCCATCACTAAGTAGGCCTCGGACATGGATGAGGCTTCGTAACTAACGGTTGTACCATTGCTCCTAACATTGGTGGCAAAATTAGTCATAGTCCGGCGACAGTAACATTTTGCACCAGACGAAATGACGTGAATAACGGGTAACGAATCAAGAAAGGTAACGCATCTCAAACGACCTAGAACCTGAGGTATCTGAGCTGAAAGCCGACAATACTCCCTCGTAGGATGCGATCGTTCCGAAACTTACGTCGGATTCCAACCGCCGCGGATTCGCGGTGATCCTAGCTACTTCGACACACAGTTACCTGCCAAACATAATGCGGAATCTCTTATCCTGAGGCAGCTATGTAACCTGGACGGGATAAAGCTCAGCTAACCTTATCTTAACGTGCCTGCCGCGAAGTTTGAGAATGACGTACGGGTTACCAAACTCCCTCAGCAGCTGCCTGCATTTTCCACAAGGAGGCAACACAACGTTCTTCTTTCCACTAACCGCAACTATCGTCAGAATCTCGAACGCGCCTTCAGAAACCATGGCCCCAACAGCTGCGTACTCGGCGCAGAACGAACATGGCGCGGAGCCGCTCACTTCGATGTTCACTCCTTGAAAGACCCTCTTATCCTTGGTCTTGAGTACAGCTGCGACGGAGGTCCTTTCAGACATCCTTCTCCTAGCAAGCTCTAAAGCTCGTTCGATTAACAAGTGATCTTCGGTAGAAATTCGGTGTGCTCGCATCATCCATCAAAGAAGAATGCAACACACTCCTCTCGAATAAGCGAGGCGGTACTGGGTCCGCGTACGCAACGGAGTTATGGTTGAGAAGTCACTTGTTCTCGCATAAGCATGGGTGCCCGAGGGAGTACTGAATCCCGGAGAACGTAGGAGATCGCTCCCGCGATTAGGATGAGAATTGCGCTGGCCGTTCCGAGACCGGTGTTGAGATCCTGGTTCGTTCCAACCAGGCCTACGCTGAAGGCTAGGAGGATCGCGCCGAAAATAATCCCCCTCATTCCGGCTTCATGCAACAACCGCTTGGTTGCCAACGTGAAGCAGTGAATTGCGCCGAGTGAGCAAATCACCCCGACAATCAGGACAACTGCGAAGACGAAACTGAAGAATTGCATCTCGAACGGATAGAGGCTGTAAATTGGGACGGCTACCAAACTAACGACTAAGCTCACGACGCCGCCAATCACGAAAAGTGCAGCCGCGATATCGATAAACCCTGTCTTGAAACCTGACTTGCTCAATGCGCTAACCGAAGGAGTGTATTAGCGCCATTACTTTAAAGTCTGATTTCACCGCGGACACATTTTCCACTTCGGAAATTCAACTCGTCCTTGAAAGTAGCTGAATCTTGGTTGAAATTCGCACTTCTAGACGTAGATCCTACAAAACAAACAGAACCATCGGTTGTTCGATCTCTGAGTGCAACCCCCGCATACAGGGCACTTGGGACAGTTGCGTGTGGGTGGCGATGGTAGCAAACTTTGTCGTCAAAGTTGAAGCGGGGAGCATGGGAAAAGCTTGTTGATAGTGCCTAACGACAATGGAGCAACCCGTGTCACTTTAGCGAATGATCTTTCTCTCAGGCCCTACAGACCCTACATCTTCCCCCAACCTAATCAGTTTCGGTGCAGCTAAGATTTGATTAAGAGGATGCAAACATTGGTGACTGAACTGAAGCTCCCAAGCACCATTGTCTACCTTTGCGAATTCTGTGGGTACAGTTACCAAACCATTGACACGGCAGAACGCTGCGAACTGCACTGCGATACTCAATTGAGACCTTCAGCTAAAATTCGCGAGAAGCCAGTCTCCTAATACCCACACGGACATTACTACTACGATCCTTGGAGAGACTACTACGTGTGGGAATGGTAAAAGGCAAACATAAACCAGGTTCGTGTCCAAACACGCCTTAGTTCTCTGTTCGCCTCACTTCAATTGACCCGAAAGCGCAAGATAAATATGGTTTACTTTACCTGCCCTGAGCTCACATCAATTGGCGATATCCAGGTGCAGTACAATATTTGCTAAAGCTTAGTCGATTCCCAGGGAACCCCATAATTGCCCCCAGACAGGAAAGGCCTTGGGAACTCAGAGGCACGTTTAATCCTGGCACCATTGCCGACGACGGAGACCTTCACATCCTCTATCGCGCAGTGGATGAAAACAGGGTTTCTCGGTTAGCCTACGCTCGAAGCAGTAACGGAACTGAGATCCTCGAACGCTCCCAGAAACCAGTGGTTGAACCTTCCGCAGTATGGGAAGAATTCGGATGTGAAGACCCACGTATTACGCGCCTTGATGGTAGGTTCTACATCACCTACACAGCATTCTCGCGCCGCGGACCACGTATAGCCCTTGCCTCAACCAACGACTTCGAACGGTTCGAGAAACTTGGCTTGATAGGGCCCGATCGTAACGACAAGGACTGCGTTATCTTCCCAGAACGCATCGACGGAAAGATCGCTATGTTGCACAGGTTAAAGTCAAGGATTCAGATTGCTTACTTTGACGACATCTCAGACCTAACTAACTCCAGAGATTTTTGGAGAGACTACCTGAATCATTTGGACGACTACGAGGTGATTAGGTCCAAGTTCCCGTGGGAACAGAGAAAGGTCGGTGTCGGACCACCACCGATCAAGACAGACCATGGGTGGCTAGTGATTTACCATGGAGTTAGCTTGGACAAGATCTATCGGGTCGGAGCAATGCTCCTCGACTTGGAGAACCCAGCGAAAGTACTGGCCCGCACGAAGGAACCGATCCTCGAACCTCAAATGCAATTTGAGAAGCAAGGTGCTGTGCCCAACGTAGTGTTTCCGGACGGACTAGCTGTGATCGATGGAACGCTGTCCGTTTACTACGGCGGTGCGGATGCAGTATGTTGCGTCGCCTCAGCCCCGTTCGACCAATTTCTAGACGAACTCGAAAGGCTGAACTAATGCAGTACTGTGCCTCGGCGAAAACAGGTCACGAATTTCTGAGCCGCGAGGAGAAAGGTGATCGTAGACTCAGCCCCTTGGTTCTGGTTAATTCCGCGCTCTCCAACCCCGTCATAACATGCGCCAGAGATTGCGTCGTAAACGTTCACATGCTTCGTGTTAACACCGAAGAACCATCCTAGCGCCCGTCGAGCCATAACCTCGTACAACTTCTCATGTGTCAATCGGTATGCGTCCGCGGCGGCTTCGATTATTGCTGCGGGTTCGATGGGTTGCTGGTCGTAGAGCGCCTTCGACTTGCCCTTTGGATACCAGCCTCTGCTTCCGATTGGGGTGCATATTTCATTCTGGCTCTCCGCGTCGTTCACGAAACGCAGTGTTTCTTCACCGACCTTGAGCAGCAGATCGTCGTGGAGAAGTTCGTACGCTACGAAGACAGCTTGGCTCAACCGAGGGTTATCATATGAGAGAATATTCTCATACCACTGCCAGTTTCCGTCTTTGTTTGTTTGATAGGCATTTGTGAGGCTGGTGGATATTTCTTTGAGGCTCGCTGCTAGATTTCTGTCATGCGGTTCCGCGAGCATTCGTTCATGTATTCCAAGGCAGGCGAAGGCCTTGGTTCGAATTGAACTTGAGGTTTGTGCCCACGGAAGGGCTCGATCAAAGATTAGCCTTGCAGACCCTTTCATCCCTTCCGTCGTCCCTGAATTCAGTACTGCGCCCGTCGCCCAAATGGTTCTTCCGAGATGGTCGCCTACCGTTGGCTCGTCTGTGAGATTGAGGGAAAAGTCCATGAAATTATGTAGTTTGCCGCTTTCGACCTGCATTAGCAACATGAAGCTAAGTAGTTTCTTTTGTAGGTCGGGCAGACGTTTGTCAGGCCAATATTGGGGTGCCTTTGCCGTGAACACTAAGGCACGGGCATTGTCGTCCAGCGCGTAACCTTCGTTCTTGTAAGGAACCGAGAATCTCGCATGCTGCACGATCGCGGTAGCGTCGGTCAGAGCGAATAGGTGGTCGAGCTTAACTAAGCTGACCAGTTTCTCGCACAACTCGGGGAGATCCTGTTGCAAATCTGAAGGTGTCAGCATATTCATCTGCCATCAGCTGTGTTGGGCAGGTGGCGCTAATTGATCTAGACTAAATTCTATTTCAAGGTCATGCTGCATAGACGCTGTAACCAAGGAATTGTACAACAGCATCGACACCGTTAGGGGGCCCACGCCGCCAGGTACCGGAGTAAGGAAGGACGCAACACGAATTGCATTGTCAAAGTCAACATCTCCCATCAGTTTGCCGCCGACACTACTCGTGCCGATGTCCACAACAGCGGCTCCCGGCTTGATCATCTCGGGACCGACGGTAAATTCGGAACGGCGCCCTATCCCCGTGAGAAGAATGTCCGCCTGTGTCGAAATGTCGCTTATTTCCTTGGTTTTCGAGTGGCAAACGGTTACGGTAGCGTCCTCGTTCAACAGTAGTTGGGTCAAGGGTCTTCCTACCAGTTTACTCCGGTTGATTATGACTGCGTGCTTCCCTGCGATTCCGACTTGATAATACTTCAACAGGACAATTACTCCCTTTGGTGTACAAGGGACAAGTTTTGCGTCCTTTCCTGCCAATTGCCCAAGGTTGCAAGGGTTCAACCCGTCTACGTCCTTTTCTTTCGCAATTGAGGCGACCGCCGCGGCCTCATTAAGAGGCTTTGGTAGTGGAAGCTGAAGAAGAATGCCTGTTACTGTCCTATCTTGATTGAGATCGTGAATGATTTGCTCAAGCTCTGACTGTGGTGTGTCCTTTCGCAATTCGATGTTACGTGATTTAATCCCTGCTGCGGCGCACGCTGCATGCTTGTTGTTGAGGTAGGCTTGCGAAGCTGGATCATTTCCGACGATTATCGTTACGAGGCTGGGTTCAACGTTCGCTTTCCTGAGCGAAACGACCCCATCCCTAATCTTCGATCTGATGGCTCGGGCCACCGGATTTCCGTCCATTATTATTGCAGTCAAATTCTTTCTCTAGCTGAGATTAAAGTATGAGTATCTCACCTTATTGAACAGTAGATTCCTTTCGGGAATCGACCGAAACGAAATTAGGCTCGGGGCCCATCGTCGGACACGACGATTTTTGAAACTGGTAGAGTGTGTTCCTAATTTCAGCGAAGGAAGGAGGAAGGAAGTCATTGACGCAATTGTCAACGAGGCGCGAGCTAGGAATGTTAAGGTGCTCGACATCGAATCGGACGCCAACCACAATCGATCCGTCTTGACGTTTGTCGGCGAACCCGACGACGTGAAGGAGGCTGGATTAGCGATCAGCGCAAAAGCCATCGAGCTTATCGACCTGAACAAACACAGCGGAGAACATCCTAGGATGGGAGCCGTCGACGTCATCCCATTCATCCCAATATCCGACGTCACAATGGAAGAATGCGTCCAGTTGGCGAAGGATTTTGCGAAGGAATTTGCTGCTAGGTTCAAAGTCCCGGTGTATTTGTATGAGGCAGCGGCAACGCGGCCCGAGAGGAAGAATCTAGCAGACGTTAGAAAGGGCGAATTCGAGGGATTGCGAAACCAAATAGGCAAAACCCCCGATAAGACGCCGGACTTCGGACCTAACGAAATTCATCCGACTGCAGGAGCTACCGCAATAGGCGCGAGACAGATACTCATAGCTTACAACGTGAACTTAGCGACTGCCAACGTAGACGTGGCCAAGAAAATCGCCAGACAGGTTAGGGGAAAGGACGGTGGGCTTTCTGCGGTAAAAGCGCTAGGCTTCGAGCTGAAGGACCGCGGCATCGTCCAAGTTTCTATGAATATGGTTGATTACAAAGCCAGCCAGCTCTTCAAAGCATTTGAACTGGTCCGAACACTCGCTGAGGAACAAGGCATCCAGGTTATCGAGAGCGAAATAGTCGGCCTGGTTCCCACAGAAGCCTTGATTGACAGCGCTCAGTTCTACCTCAGGCTCCACAGTTTCAAGAAGGACCAAATCCTAGAACGTAAGCTCGCCGAATCGGAATCCGACCTACTTGTGTCAATGAGCTTGGCGGCCTTCAGCTCGGAGGTCGCCTCCGAAAAACCCGTTCCAGGTGGAGGGAGCGCATCAGCCTACTCTGTTGCCTTGGCGGCAAGCCTTGTAAGCATGGTATCCAGACTCACCCTGAAGAAAACTGAATACGAAAAATACTGGCCCGCCGTTAAGGAAATTCTAGCAGAGAGCGAAAAACTCCGCGTGCAATCCCTCACACTCGTCGACCGAGACGCACGAAGCTTCGCTACTCTAATGAAGGCATATCGTTTGCCAAAAGAAACCGACTCCGATAGACAAGCCAGATCGAAGGAAATACAAATGCGACTCAAAGACGCGGCTCAAATACCACTTGAAACAGCAGAGCTTGCTGCACGTACCGTGCACGCGGCCATGAATCTCACTGAATATGCTAATGTCAACGCGCTCTCAGACATACGAACCGCTACCTTCCTAGCCCAAGCGGGATTCCAGGGCGCGAGTGCTAACGTCGCAACGAATGTGACCGGAATCAAGGAAAGTGAGTATCGGAAACACACGGAACAAAAACTTAACGAATTGCAGAACCAGGTTGAGAAGAACACGTCTGAAGCGTTAAGGGTTCTGACCACGAGGAGCAAAAATCGCGGCTAGGTGCTGCTGACCAATTCACTTCGCTCCCGCCTTCTCATACATTCTTCGAAATGTCCATCTTATTGCGTTCTTTAACTCCAGCAGCCTACGGTCATCTCCATAGTTCTGCACATGAATGGATTTGAGGTGGCCTTCCTCTTGCTCAACATCGTAAGTGAGCATCTTATCGGGCTGTAGGGATCCTGCCGTCGCGGCCTCCTTGTCTTTGCTTTGCATGGGCTCCAAAACTTTCGCCAAGAGAAACGACCGTAGAGGTGGAGAATTGGAATCTAGGTTGATGCCCAGCTCGGGTATAACGCGAAGATCATTGGCCCCAATGGCGATTGAGGCAATCCGCACACCGTCGGCAGTCATGATCGGCACATTGTCAGATGGAACTCTTTCCGATGCTTGCTTAGTTGGCGGCGCGCTGGTTGCAGGTCCGATGTCGACCGGACGGAAGCTTCTCTCCGCAAGAAGAGTGTCGACAACTTCCAAGAACGATCGCAGGTAGTTTACTTCCTCTTCTTGCTGCTTTAAGCGACGCTCGAGAAATGTCTTCATCTCAGCCAGTCTCTTTGTTAGTTGCTGATCTGGTGCGGCCAAGGAACTTCACAGTGCATGGGCAGAGCTTGACGCCATTAAATAGTTAATTGATCGGCGCGTCTTGGGAAAGGAGCTAAGCGAGTGAGAGACGACGCTTACGGTTGCGGTTCCGCGATAACTCTCTTCAGCTCTTTTTCGGAGTTGTCCGCTGTTATGAATATGGGGACGTTTTCCATGCCTGTCGCAATGTAGCTAGATAGTAGCCATTGGCCTGGGGAGAACTCGAGGGTTTTCTCAAGAATCCCCTGGTCGATTGTGAACGTGCTGCTCACAAGACTGCGATCGTATGGTCGGGGTAACGGGCCTACAAAGTAGGTGTGTAGCTGTTGCAAGGCGTTTGTATTGAGGTAAGCGATTCTCTGCGTCGCGACGCAACCTCCAAGCCCGTACTTCCTTCCCTGCCTGAGCAATGTTTCGATTCGATTTGTGCAGGTAAGGTCTATTCCTCTAGCTTTGTCGTACGCGGGGATGAATTCTTGAGCTTCGTCGAAGACAAACAGAATCTGTGGTTCAACTTGAAATTCCCGCTTCCTTCGCCTAAGCATCTCCGTAGTCAGGTCTATGGCGAGCTTCTTGATAATATTCGGTTCTGCAACTGACAGGCACAGCAGCTTCGTATCTCCATCCAAAAGGGTCAATAGCTTTTCTGTGGTGTACGCGCTTTTATCGACGGTTTTTGCAGTTCGACTGAGCGATGATTTGAGTTCAGATCTTGTACCGGCCCAAGCAGCGAGCGAACCGTTCTTCCAAACCTTGAATTTCTCAACCGCGTTTGTAGCAACCGACTGTAAGTAGTCGAGAAATTCCGGAGTTACAATGCTAAAGCGTTCTGTCCTATTGTCCCTCAACCAATCAAGGATCTTCTCTTCAATTTCATGGATTGCATCCACGTTCACCTGTTTGTCGCCTTCTCCCTTTTCCAGTAGTCTAACCTGGTCTAGGATATTCTCGAATGTTGGCGGGGGCCTTCCTGCCTCAGCATAATGTCCCAACTTTCCTTGAGAGAACATATTCTCCAGATTTTGTGTTAGGTCATATTTCTCGAAACCCCTGGGGGTTACCATGATTTTTCGGAGGCAGTCGGCGTCAGCGACTGGCACCTCGGTGATTATCTTGCTGTCAATTGTCTTATCCACAAATACGTCTTGCAGAAGGAATGGGTACTCCATTGAAATATCGAAGATTACGGTCTTCGTCTTTTTAGAATGGTAGATTATTCTTCGAAGAATATTAGACAGCAGGTTGCTCTTGCCGCCGCCTGTGAAGGAGAATACGCCAAAGTGGTACCGTACGAGTCGCTCGAAGCTAACGTAGATCGGAACTGCACCCTCTTCTTCATCGAACATCTTGATCGTGCCCACGCGTGGGTCTTTTCTAGCCTCGTAGGTTGTGGCTATTTTTTCATTCCACACAAGCCCTAGCTCATCCAAGAGTTTTCGGTTGTACATTCGATGGATTGTTGCTTTGTTTAGGATGAAGACGCGTTCACCTACTACAGGATAAGTGAAGCCTTTGACATACCGTTGCTCTGACCCGTCTAGAATCAGGTCGTAGTTGAGTGGTATTGCGCTGAGTTGTATTATCATCGTTGCCTTATCGTTTGTGTCCCAATCGGCAACGCTCTGTTCGATTATCTCGAACTGGTATGGATAGTAGCTCTGTTCTGAGAGACCTCGCAGGCCGAAATGTTCTGGTCCAATTCGCGAGACTTCAAGAAGAGTGAATCTTTTGCCACCGTATTTCTTAGCTTTGAAGTTGCGTACTGCTAGGAGCATTCCTTCTTCAAGCAGGCCCATGAGGTCTTTTTGGTATTGGGCTTTAACGCGGCATTCATATTTGGCGGAAAAACCGGTGGTCTCTGCTGAGATATCTGTTCGTTTTATGGCGTAGACGGCAGCAAGTCTTCCTTCGAATCGGCCGTCGAGGTCGGTAAACTGTCCGTTAAGTTCTGTTTCTAGCATTTTCTATTTCGCTCCTTCGTGATCGGAAGGTGTTCATGTAAAACGAGTATTTTCTCAGCTTTGGATGCGAGATGAGCCAATGCCCCATTCCTCTGATCATTTGGGATGCGTTACTTTGCTGAGCTTTGGCAATCTTATCCGCGATGTATAGGGGTTCATTGTGTCCGAATACTTCGGGAACACTCTCATGAGTCATGGCTTTCAACGTAACCATCATTAACTCTTGAATCCGATTCTCGGAGTTCGCTTCTTGCCATAGAACCGGTTTTACCTCTTCAACGGCCCCCCCATACTCATGTTTGAGCATGAGAGTTGGTGCGTTCTCTGATGGTAGGTAGAGCCGATCAATGAACAACACATTGCTTCTGAACTGGTCATCGGACTTTGCCTTATCCAATTGAATATATGATTTGACGAAGAGCTGCTCTTGGATTATTCGGTTTTTTACGGCGCCAGAAATGTCTCCTTTGACGTTGTTGAACCGTCCAACGATGGTCTGGAATGATGTGTCGTATTCAACGGTGGCCCATGGAACTTGCACTTGGTCATGGTGGAACATGCTCAATGCCTGCAATAACATACGATCCGTGGTCGCTACTTGCTCTGCGTTGGCAGCCCAAATGTGACGTTCGGCACATAACGGAATGAGGTGCGTAATCATGTCCCTAGCAGTTGTGTCTTTGGTTATTCCTATGAGCAGAAGTTTGTGGAGTCGGCAAGTCTCAACGAGCATGTTCAATGTAAACAAACAGAGGAAAGCCAAATCAAGGGTCGTTAACCATCTTGATTCTCGGCCGTCGGTAATCTGAAGTGGGTTTCCGACGTTGCTAGCGAAAAAGCGTTGGCCAATGTACTCCACCATTTTTTGAGTTCGATCCCACGCCGTCAATAGGTTTGGCATTAGCGAGAATTTCCCATTCGATTCGCGGAAGTACTTCCCTTCATTTGCGGCCCTCGTCAAATACCTAGCCAATTTTTCAACTCTTAACGGGTCCGACTTAATGTTCAGTCGGCTTGCAAGCTCGTCCACACTGAGGGCCGTTTCGACTTGTTCCATGAGAAACATTGCTGAGTGACGGAGGTAGTCGCCTCGTGGTGGTAGCAGCCCGTCACCGTCTCGGGTTCGATATCTGCTGAATGCCAGATCCTGCTCATCAAGCCTCACACCATCGGTAGTAATTCGAAGGGTGGCGCATTCACGTTTCCAGAGGGCCCGTTTAGAGGTGTCATGTAACAGACTTGACTGAGTGCCAGAAAGCGAGCGGTCCAGCAAGATAACTTGGAACTCTTTGGTTTTTGCAAGAGTGTAGCTCAAGTAAAGCTCCGAAAACAGCATAATCCAGTTGGCTATGGTGGAGTTGTCTACCGTAGATTGATCAGTCAGAGGGCCTGAGATCGCCTGATCCCCAGACATGTTGAATGCGCTTTGGGGTTCTACTTCAGGAATCGAATCAATGTAAATTGGGACACAGCTCGCAAGTCCATGCCCTTTCTCAACAAAATGGGTGTCGTAAGTTACAGTAGGGCTTCGGTCTTTTGTGTAGGTGATCGATCCCGTTGCCGCGTATGCTCCAGCCCAGAACACTGCTAGCCCACCCAATAGGTTCTGATACATCGAGCCATCAATCGCCGCAAACCTGGCAGAGGGTTTCTTGAATATGTCTTGAGCCGTTTCGTATGATCTGTCATACCTGAAGTCTGAGATGAGCAGTTTACTGACTAGGGGCCAGTAAGTGCGGCTTGCGCCTTCGAGTCGCAATCCACTTTCACCAACCTGAACCTCAGCGCCTTCCTTCAGAATCTGCCCTAGTCTCTTGACGTTCATGCTTAGTATCGATGACATGCGCTCAGAATCCCTGAATAGACAAACCGGTCATTTACATAAAGGCTGAAGTGTGATTGAGCATCAGAGACGATTGACCCATGGACACGTTTCTGGAATACGTGAGTTCAAACATAGTCACCCTCTCCGTAGTCCTCAATCCAATGGCGGCGGCTATTGGAGTCGCATTCGTACTGAAAGGCGCGAGCGCAGCATTCAGCCTCGGAATCAAGTAATCCACCCTACTGTTTCGTCGTCCGTGATGGTCGGTTTCTTGAAATCAACTTAAATAGGGATTCGCAGCTTGCTTACTCAAGGTGCCCGACCCATGGGTGACTGTTTTAACACCCGAACCGAGACCGTTTAACCTAAAACTCTCACACATCTCAGGCACCAAAGATTTTTCGAGGTTGACTATTGATGGATAGTGTTCAAACTATAGGAGAAATATTGGACGGTAAGTTCGACGGGAGCCACGTTGCACTGAGAGGATGGCTGCACCACATACGCAGTGGCGGGGGAATACTTTTCCTACAGCTCCGCGATGGCTCGGGCGTCATCCAATGTACGCTGAAAAGGGACAAGATTGATCCGGAGACCTTCGAAAAGCTCAGCGCTACACCAATCGAGAGTACGATTGAAGTTTCAGGTGAAGTGAAGAAGGATCCTCGTGCCCCGCGAGGATACGAAATCCAAGGAGAGAGAGTGACTGTGCTTTTCCCCGCGCAGGATGGGTATCCTATCGCGAAGAAGTATCACGGGCCGGATTTTCTGCTGGATTATCGACACTTGTGGATTCGTAACGAGAAAATGCAGGCGACCATTCGTTTGAGAAGCCGCTTGATAGAGGAAGCACGTAGATGGTTAATGGATCACGGTTACCTCGAGGTTCAGGTCCCGATACTCGTAAATGCAGCGGTGGAGGGGGGCTCGACCCTTTTCCCAGTCAAATACTTCAAACAGAAAGCTTACCTTTCTCAAAGCTGGCAGCTCTACGCAGAAGCGATGATCATAAGCGTCGGCAAAATCTTTACGCTTGCACCGTCCTTCAGAGCTGAAAAGTCCCGGACAAGAAGACACCTTACAGAATATTGGCATCTTGAAGTTGAGGCGCCCTGGCTTGAACTTGAAGGGTTAATGGAACTCGAGGAGGAACTGGTTACACACATGTGCCACCAGATCGCACAGAGGATGCCTGAAGACTTGAAGCTGCTAGGCCGCGACCCAGGCAAACTTGTCAAAATTCAACCACCCTTCCCAAGAATCACATACGACGAAGCAGTTGAGAGGATCCAAAAATCCATGCCCACACTCAAATGGGGAAAAGACCTCGGCTACGAGGAAGAGAAAGCCCTTACCCAAGACTTTGAGTCACCATTTTTTGTCACCCGCTATCCGAAGGGAGTTAAGGCATTCTACCATATGCCTGACCCACAAAACCCCAAGGTCACCCTCTCAGTGGACTTACTCGCCCCCGAAGGGTATGGCGAGATCACCGGAGGCGGGCAACGCATTCACGTTCTAGAACAACTCCTTGCTAGGATAAAGGAGGAGAAATTGAATCCCGACGATTACAAATGGTACACGGAGCTTCGCCGTTACGGAACAGTTCCGCACGCAGGTTTTGGGATGGGCGTCGAGAGAACTGTAGCGTGGGTTTGCGGCCTAGAACACATCCGAGACGCAATAGCCTTCCCACGCCTAATCAATCGCATCTACCCTTAGCCTAGCCGCGAAGCGGTTGCCACATGCTACGAATCAGAAAGATGGGCCGTGGCGACATTAGCTTCGCGGTGCAGCTGTCAGATCAAGAAGATTGGGGGATTCCGGCCCAAGATTTCGTGAGGATACTGCGTCTCGACCCGCGAGGCAGCTTCATCGCGATGGAAGACGCAACAAGGGTTGGCCTTGCAACGACTACAAGTTACGGTAACCAAATCGCTTGGATCGGCAACGTCGTTGTCGAGAAATTGCGGAGAGGAAAACACATCGGCCAGGCTCTCGTCAAACACGCAATAGACTACTTAGAGAAAACAGGTGTGAAACGCATAGTCCTCTATTCTTTCGACGAAAACATCGAATACTACCGAAAACTTGGGTTCATCCAAGGCCCACGATTCGCGAGGTTTCGACGTAAACGGCAGCCGTTACGAGACGTGGTCTCTGAGTCGCGTGATCGCAAAACTATGACGGTGCGTGCACTGTTGGCGACGGACAGGAAAGCGTTCGGAGCTGACAGAGCGCGACTCCTCCTCGACATGTTCAACTCGGGTACTGCATGGTATCTTGGTTACTCAGCTAGGTCGAAGTGCTCTTACTTACTTGCAAAGGACTATGAGGACATGTCTGAACTCGGGCCATGGATATCATTCGGTCTCCGAGGAACAGAACTGGAATCGATGCTTCGTCTTGTTCTCAACAAGACCGAGGGCAAACCGGTTGAGATCACCTGCCCGCTCATGAATCGCAAGATCTTACCTATATTGTCGAAATCTCATTTTCAAACGATTAAGAAAGGGCACATGATGTGTTACAGGAGGCTCTCAAAGATAGGTCAACCGAACGCAATAGTCGCGTTCGGTTTTCTCGACAAGGGCTGAATCATGCCCTGTGGTACTTCCTGACTATTTTGCACTCTCTTGGATAAGGGGCGTCAATTCTGGCGCGGGCTTCCCGAGCTTCTTGTCAAGCGATGCTTTGATCAAGCCATAGTATGGTGGCGAAGGCCTAACTGGTCTTGATTTGAATTCCCCATGGAACTGCGTTCCCATGTAGAAGTATCTGTCTGGCAACTCGAAAATTTCCATTCTTCTTCCATCAATGCTTCGGCCCGAAAACACGCCTCCAGCCTTCTCGATTTGGGATATGTATTCTGGGTTCACTTCGTACCTGTGTCTGTGGCGTTCCGAAATCATCTCCCGCCTGTATAGATAGCCGGCTAGGGTGTCGGGCAGTACGCGTATTTCATGTGCACCAAGCCTCATCGTAGCACCCTTCACATCGACACCAATCTGCTCGGGCATTAGATCAATTACGGGATAGGGGGTTTTGGGATCTATTTCGGTGCTGTTTGCATTCTTCAGTCCCAAGTGACGACTGAATTCAAGAACAGCCATCTGAAATCCGAAGCATATCCCGAGGGTAGGAATATTCTTTTCGCGCGCATAGGCCAAAGCAGCCATCTTACCTTCTGTACCTCTTGAACCGAACCCGCCCGGTACAAGAATTCCATCGAAACGTGATAGGATAGAACAGTTAGATGGTTCATTCTCGAACACCTCGGTCTCGATCCAGTCTATCTCAACTCGCGCATCGCACGCTCCACCCGCATGTTTCAATGCCTCGTTGACGCTGACGTAGGAGTCAGCAAGCTCAGCGTACTTACCGCACAGAGCGATTCGAACAACCTCGTGTGGGTTGGCTATGGAAGCGACTACTCTCTTCCACGGACCCCAGTCAGCCTCGTGCTTGTCCAGAACAAATCGGTTAACCAAGTAGTCTCCCATTCCCTGGGAATCAAGTTCGATCGGCACTTGGTAAATCGTCGGCAGGTCAGCAGAGGAGAATACTCCGCCCTCCTCGACGTTACAGAACAATGCTATCTTTCTGCGAGGCCCAGTCAAAAGGGGCCCATTTGTTCTCGCAACAATTACGTCGGGTTGAATACCTATCCTTCGTAGCTCCTGAACACTATGCTGGGTCGGTTTCGTTTTTTGTTCGCCAACCACATCCAACGCCGGGACTAAAGTGACATGAACAAACAAGACATTCCGGTGGCCTTCCTCTAGCCTTAGCTCGCGTGCAGCTTCCAAGTAAGGAAGGCTTTCTATGTCACCAACCGTCCCGCCTATTTCGACGAGAAGCACATCAGGTTGGACCTTTGTTGCAATCCCCCTTACGACGGATTTGATCTCGTCGGTGATGTGCGGAATTATTTGTACGCATTGTCCGAGAAAGTCACCACGACGTTCCTTGTTGATGACAGAGGTGTAGATTTGACCAGTTGTTGTATTGTGACTGCGGGAGAGATTGATGTCCAAGAACCGCTCGTAGGTTCCAAGGTCCATATCGATTTCCCCACCATCATCAGTAACGAAAACCTCGCCATGCGCGACCGGGTTCATTGTTCCTGCGTCAACGTTGAGGTAGGGATCGATTTTCATCGCTGAGATTCTGAAACCCCTAGTTTGAAGAATCTTTGCGATTGATGCGGTGGTAACGCCCTTGCCAATGCCGGACATTACACCGCCGGTGATGAACAAATATCTCGTATCTATCGGCATAACTCACACGAAGGAATCGCCCAACTTAAAGTTTCTCGGATACTAAAACGGAGAAGATCCATAAGAAAGGAGGATTAGATTATTTTACTTGGCCCTTGAGCTTCCTGATCTCTTGGTTTATCAGATTCAGTGCGACACGAGCAGTGGAAATAGCCTGGTCGACTGACTGTGAACTTTCAGAAGACCATATCTTTGCTGCTCCCTGCGCCGTTTGGTTGCCAAGTTGAGTGAGATAGTAAGTTCCACCCTTCTCGAAAATCAAACCAGCACTCATGAGACCCTTCAGACCTTCTGACTCAGATGAAGACAGCTGCAGTTCTCCTTTCGGCCTGGCGGTTTCAGGTGAAATCGCGTTTGCATGAAGGAGTTTGACTAAGACGCTGGGGCCAGCTGGTATCGCTTCCCCGAATTCACTTTTCGCAGAATCCTGAAGTTTGCGAAGTTGCTCAATCCTCGCCACAGCGTCGGTTACGGTGGTGAGGCTCTTAGTGATGTTGAGAAAGGACTGTACAACTGGACTCTGCGAGTTCATGCGATAAAGAGTAACGGCACCCACGTGCCGTGAAGGGGATATTGCCTTCATCCTCTCAAGGTCGTCCCAAACCCGATAAAGGGTTGTGCGACCGATGCCGGCCCGTTGAGCGATCTCTGTTTTCGTAAGATCCTCTTGTGGGCGTTGAGAAAGTATTGTGAGTACCTTGAATTGGGGGCTCTTTGACAGCACTTGCATGAAAGCGGTGGCTTCGTCTACTGCCATGTAACGTTCAACGAAACTATGGCACGTAGGATGGTATATTAATGTTCCCTTTCCCACACACCAAAGTTTCATATCGAAGATGAATATATCCCCGATAGCGACCCATGAAAACCATGCCCCTGACAAGTCGCCTATCCGAGGAAGGGAAAGCAGCCCTTCTAGCCATATGGAAGCTAAGGGGCATAGGCACCAATACGGTAGACGAACGCAAAGTGAAGGCAGAAATGACGAAAGGTCCCTGCGAGGACCTAGCCTCGACGCTCCGGCTACTGGAGACCCAAGGATTCATTGAGATCAAGGACGAGGCAGATCACAAAGGCGTCTCAATTACCCCCCTCGGCTTAGCCATACTGAGAAAAATAGAGGAAGACAAGCTGCAGGAACTCAAGTGAACGCCTTCTTGCGTTGGTTAGCGTCCAGTCATCTGAGGACACGTTCAACACACGAACAACACTCAGGATCATTTGTTTAGCGAAGTATTCAGGGCGAAGATTCATACCTGGTAATCAGGTAATACCCACATCAAGCAATGCTGATTAGTTGTCTTGGCGTAAGTAGCCATAGAAGAGTGGCGCAGTTGCCCATCTGCAACTTCTCTACTTCTAGCTTACAAAGTCCACCCTTCTTCAGCAGCGGGCTCGCGCCCGCGCTTCCCGATACTAGGGTCGAGATCAACACGCTCAGCTGAGGTTCGTGACCCACTAGGAGCAAGCGTCGGCAGGGAGAGTATTTTTCTTGCAACGACCGAATGACTTCCTCCGGGAGGACTTCAGGTCTAAGCGCTTGGGATGTTTGTATGATCTCTCCCGCACCATACTCTCGCCCAACGATGAACGCAGTCTCCAATGCGCGCCTATAGGGGCTAGTCAGTAGCAAGTCAAATCCAACTTTCATGCGTCGCATTCCTTTGGCGACCCGACGCAGCCTCTTCACACCCTTGGTTGTCAGTGGCCGATCTGAGTCTAGTGGGTAGGAGGCGTCACCCCGGTTAGCTGCTATTCCGTGCCGGAGAATGAATAGAGTTTTGGAAGGCCCTGGTGCGACGCTTGTCTGTTCATGAATGACTGGTTTCCAGATGTTGCCGAATTTCGGAATAGACCTTAGAAACCGCTGGGTCGAGTCGATTTTTCGACGCTCAAGCTCCAACCAGATTTCCATGACAGCACCTGAAACGTTGTCTCCTTTCCATTTGAACTCGACTAGATCTTTCATGAGAACCTCGAGGTCCTGAATTTGGCCCATTAATCGGGCGAGAAGTGTAGCAGTTCTAAGCTGTCTGGTATCCAATCCCACGACTGGCTGCAGCATCTCAAGTGCGTACCTTACTGGTTTGAAAGCTAATCTGACTCTGTGAATCGATGAGTAGTCCGTAGGCGTAACATTTTCGAGTTTCTTGCTCAAATCATCGAAGGAGACATCTATCGCGGCGTCAACTATTTTGCGAGAATTCTCAGCGGTAGTAGTGGCTCGCCGAGCGTTGAGCCTAATCTTCGCTCTATTTACCGCGGTCTCGACAAAGTCCCTATCCGATTTCCACGATATTTTCTTGGCCGACTTTAGGTACTTGTTTTCCCTGCTACGTAATTCTTCATAGAACTCCCTCATCTCCGGCAGTTCCTTCAGAAACCCGCGTATCATCACCATTTCGACGTGGACGTCTCGTAGCAAGCTGAGTTCTGTCAGTTGGCCCTTAAGCTTGACACGGGCCTGTCTGACCATGTTATCTGGATTGAATCGGTCAATCAAATCGATGGTCGTAGTGAGGCGTCTTATACTGACACGTAGATCATGCACGTTCTTAACTGATGCTGTATCCTGATAGCGCTTCAAACATATGATATATTCATTCCATCGCGTATCCAAGGCTTGGATTATGAAATCCAACACGTCAGGGCCACTTGAACGACGACGTGCGCTAATTGTTGGAATAATCTTCCCTTGCGCGGCTGGCTTCGGAGTAGGGGAAATTCTAGCTCTTCGTAGTGTTTTTCGTTTTTGCTTCTTGGGAACCCTTGGTGAGGTACGCTGTGGTTTGCCTCTGGCTCTCGTTACTCTGACCCTCCTTTTTCGTGGCTTTTGTAACACCTTACTAACACGTCGGCTGATTCTGTGCGGAGTGACTGGCTTTCGCCTTTTCATCGAAATTCGCTTACTTTTGGCTGCGATCTTTCTCAATTGTTTGCAACAGGCCCCTGATCGTGAGGACTTTCCATCTGCGGTAACCTTAGAAGAACTTTCTCCACTTTGGATTTCAGTTCTTTGTGGATCTGGGTGGACTTTCCTGACCCGTCTATTCCTTCTACGGCTATCAGCTTTCCAGGCAACGCTTTTCGTTCTGTCGAACCCATCATAGCACTACTACCTTCTTCTTGTAAACTCTCTCGAACAGCTTGGACCCGTAATTCAGCGCCCACTTCTCTAGCAATAAGTCGCCCTTACCTTTAAGCAACAACACTACCTTCTTCTTCCTCAACGTGACTTTCAAACTGTCGACCCTGTTAGAGTGCTCACGATCGAGTGCCTCCGCTAACCGGAGAATGGCAGCTAGTTTCATGACAACCCTTCGCTGTTTCGGCGCAAGATCCATGAACTCCTTATGACTCGGCTTGGGGAGGGAACGGCTGTGATAACGGGTCACGAGCGCAATGATCGCTTTCTCCGAGTCATTAACCCCTACGAGAGGCGAGGCGTTGATCAGGTAAAAGGAGTTTTTGTTATGGCTCATTGTTCCGATGTAATATCCGATATCGTGAAGGAGAGCTGAGACTTCGAGCATGATTCGTTCGGCTGTACCTAATTTGTGGAGTTTCTTGGTCGCGTCGAATAGGGCTACGGCAAACCTTGTAACGGTTTGAGCATGTTCCGCTTCGTAATCGTACTTCCTTCCCAACAGCCTTGCGGAAGTGATGAGCTGCATGCGGTCTGGGAGCCCTGAGTCACGTCCCAGACCCCGCGCCATATCAATCAGGAGCCCTTCTCTAAGCCCGACTCGCGGGATCTCAAATTCCTGGATATGTGCCTCTTTCGCGACTGTTTGTAGGACTATTATGGCCGGAATTATAACATCAGCACGGTCGTGTCTTAGCCCAAAATCCTTGATCCGTTCCCCGTAGGACCTTGATTGCAGTTGTTTGAGAATCGAATCGAGCTCGTCTAAGGTTATGGATTTGTCGTCGTCGGCGTCACATAATTGCACCCGCAGATCTCCAAGGGACTCAACATTGCCTCCCGTCGCGATGCAGAGATCGACCCTGTGCTCGCCGATTTCCTTTCTGAGCCTTGTCCCGGAGACGTTAATGTATTCCCGGGCAAGCTGCCGGAAAACTCGTTCACCACGCTTCCTTGGTTCGAGCATTTGGAGCAGCCTAACCGTACCGATTCCGAAGCTTTCAGTGGCGATTATTTCGCTATCAGTTGCTATGCTAACTTCCACACTTCCGCCGCCAACATCGACTAGCAGCGCCACTTTTCCATCAAGCCTAACGGCCTTTGATGCAGCTAGATAGACCAGTCGTGCCTCTTCCTCCGCACTGATCGGCTCTATCGTTATTTCCGTCGCTTTTGCAATCTGGCTTATGCAGTAATCACGGTTCCTAGCCTCTCGAAGAGCACTCGTGCCGACTGCCCTAACCGACTTTACCTTATGCTGATTGATCATCTTCCGAAACTTGAGGAACGCATTCATTGCTTGAACAAGCTGGACGTCGGATATCTCTCCCTTCGCGAACACATCCCCACCCAGTCGCACAGCTTCACGATCTGTATGGATTATGTGCATTCCGTTATCGTCATCAGCCGACGCAATCGCGAGCCGCATCGCGTTCGAACCAACGTCGATTGCTGCAAGCTTCGGCATTCGATGAACCTCTGTTGAAGTTTAGGGGGACAATAAACTTGAGCTCTTGACTTATCAAAAGTTCGCAAGCCCAAGTGTTTCACATATCTCTATGTGAATTATCCCTATTCCGGTATCTAACGAAGCGGAGGTGCTCAGGGACAAACGAGAAGCCTCGTTTGACGAGACCAGAATGTCTCGTTCCGCTACCGTAAGGCGAGCAGCGGAAGCGAGCCCACGTTGTAGCCGAGGGGATTTCGCTCTCTGAACTTGTCAGGCAAATCGTGATGAGGTTGGGTGAGGAAAGAACGGGTGTATTACACCCCCCATGGGGTTGTATGACACCCCTGCCCACGGAGTGCAAATCGCCGCAAACGTGGACGCCCAATCTGCACCTGATGAACCTTACCCCATAGCCCCGACATTCCGAAAGACACTGTAAACCCATGTGAAAATGAAGGGTTAGCAGCAAAGGCAGAGGCTCAAATCGTGGCCATGAAACTCCCTACCCAAACCACATCAAACCAAACAGAGTGATTATTGCTGCAACCATTGAGAAGGCGTGACGTTTCATGCGTTCACAAGACCATATCTTGACGGTTTCGTCAAGACCTCTGCCCGCTCCAACAGGTCGTGAAGCGCTTTTCGTCCAAACACTTCTGCATTCATTGCTAGAATGCCGAGCAACTTCTCCTCCCACTCCTTCTCCGACTTCTTGATTTGCTTGAAGACTCTTTTTTGAGTAGCTCGGCCGTTTGGGGTTAGCGCGTAGTATACTCTGCCCGACCTTATGTCTCGAGTTGATTTGATTATTCCTCTTCGTTCCATCCGACGTAGGAATGGGTAGATCGTACCAAAACTAACCTTGATGTGGCCTCCAGTCATCCTCTTAAAACGCCTACCTAATTCGTACCCATAGGCTGGTCCATCTTTCAACGCCAGAAAGAACATTACCTCATAAGGACCCGACTGAAATCCCTTCGCCATGGACCATCACTATCGTATCGATATATCAAGCGGATTATTTTAATATAACGATAAGATAGTATCGTATCGATATGTAGACCGAACGCACAAGAAATGGCATGATGGCTCTGTTAAACATAATGCGTTGGGAGACACAACAAGAATCGACTGAGGCATGATAATGACTCTCCAGAGAACCGAGTTGGCTCCGCTATCTGAGTACGCGATTGAGACGCATCGTTTGACAAAGAAATTCGGTAGCTTCACTGCCGTTGACCACATCGACCTTGCCGTTCGGAAGGGAGAAATCTATGGGTTTCTTGGGCCGAACGGCGCAGGAAAAAGTACTACCATTCGTATGCTTTGCACATTGCTCAAGCCAACTTCAGGCACAGGAAAGGTTGCAGGATTCAACATTGACAGTGAAGCAAATGAGGTTCGGAAAAGAATCGGATTAGTCTCAGAGAAACTAATCATGTATACGCGGTTGACGGCTGAACAGAACCTAATGTTCTTCGGCAAACTCTACGGAATAGATAACGCAGAATTGAAACCCAAGATCGAGGAATTATTGGAGATGGTGAAGCTGACGCCCTTCAAGGATCGGAGCGTAGGTGGCTTCTCGAGCGGCATGAGGCAAAGAATGAACGTGATCCGCGCCTTAATTCACGATCCTGAAATCATCTTTCTAGATGAGCCAACCACTGCACTAGACCCGCAAAGCACGAAGTTCGTCAGAGACACAATACAGGATCTGAAGAAGGGAGGACACACGATCATGTTGACAACGCACATAATGGAAGAAGCAGACGAATTGTCGGATACGATTTCGATTATTGACCACGGAAAAATCATGGCGACGGGGACTGTTACGGGACTTAAGAAAGAGTATGGCACGGAGTCGATGCTTGAAGTTTTCCTGACTGTTACAGGCCGAGAGCTACGCGATTCAGCTTCAGACCGTGTTAGCATGAAAGCTGTAGGGAGAATGTAAACGTGCAAACTAAAGCAAGGCAGGTGAGCGGATGGAAAATTACCACTGAAATCGCAAAACGCGACCTCCTCGATTTATGGCGGGCAAAGATGCTTCTCGTCTTCTTCATCCTAATGCCCCTACTTTTCATGACAATGTTCGGCTTCATTTACCCACCCACAGTTCAGGTAAATCCGTACAGTGGGCAAATACCGTCACAATACCCGAACTTGGAGTTAGCCATAATTCAGCAAGATAACGGACAGATAGCGCGTAATGTTGAGGCTCAATTCATTCAAATCGCTGAATCTCAAGGAATATTCAGAGTGAACGAAATGACGGATTACTCAACAGCTAGGAATGGAATTGTGAAAGGCCAAGTTACAGGAATAGTAGTCATACCCCAGGGATTCAGCGCTGCGATTCAGGCTGACGCGCAGGCCACAATACAAGTGACAGTTGACCAAACAAATCCATCAGTAGCCGCTGCCGTTCAAAGTGAAGTTGCAGAAATTTTCGGGGCGATTGAAAGCCAAATATCAACACAATACCTTCAAAACTTAGACCCAACAGTTAACCCAACATTCGCTCTTCAACCAATGACGATCACGAGCATTCCATTAATCGCAGGTGTCCCAACGTCCTTCGAGTATCTAGCTCCGTCGTTCATGGCGTTAACTGTTATCACAGGAGCATTAAACGGAGTCAGCACAGCCATATCTAGGGAAAAAGAACAAGGAACAATGGACGGAATACTCGTCGCACCCATCCCGAGGCAATCCGTTATCTTGGGCAAAATCGCAGCGCAAACAGTACGCGGATTGATTCAAGGATTCCTAATACTTGGGTTATCAATGCTATTATTCGGAGTAGTGATTTACGGCAGTCCTATCACCATGCTTCTCGTCATGGTGCTTGGCGTTGCCAGCTTCATAGGTGTCGGCATAATCGTGACCTCTCTCGCTCCCGAACAGGAAACAGCACAGATGATGACCACACTACTCCAGTTCCCAATGATGTTTCTCAGCGGAATACTCTTCCCAATCGCCCAACTACCCGTAGCCGTCCAATACATCGGCAAAGCCTTTCCTCTCTACTACGCCGCCGACGCTCTCAGAAAAGTAGTCATACTGAATGCGAGCGTTAGCATCATCATGCCTGATCTGCTAGTGCTCCTAGCATACTCAGTGGTCACTATGGCAATCGCTGTACCAATCTTCAACCGAGCAATGGCAAGATAACTAACTAAAACGCAGAGTGAATCGAGCCGGAGTGACTGGAATCCATCACAACCCGGTCATCCAAGCTGAGCCTCGAAGCTGGACCTTCTATCCCGTCGTGGTTGCTTGTGAACGTGAACTCATCTAGGATTATGCCCTCTTATTCATTATTGCAGCCCTGCACTTCCACTTGCCAATGTCTAATCCCACGAACCTCACTTCCCTTCTTCCCCTCCAGACTGGCTTCAGGCTGCATTCACTCATACGAACGAAGCCCACTACTCTAGCAGCTCAGGATTAGCCCCAGTTACACACTCCGTCGCCATGGACCAGCGCGCACGTGGATTAGCCATTCTAAACCAACATCAACCAGAAGCATCTTCCATCAAGTCACACATGAAACAACGTATTAGAATAGGAAACCAGGTAATGAAGGCACAATTGGACATAATCTTGCTGAATTCTTAGAACGGCTTTCGAAAGTCAAATTAAAGTCATTCATCAACTCAATTTGAAGGCCATGGATAGCAAACTTCGAAGGCAACTCAAGATTCCGCCAGCCAATCTGGCTTCAATCAACAAGCTATTGCTCGACCCCAATAACCGACTAGTGAACGATGTTCTCGCGGTGATTGCTAAGTACGGCACTATCGAAGAGATAAATCACAAGGCAGAGCAAGCGCGTAAGCTCCCAAATCTGCTAGCGAGACTCAAAGCGATGAATTCGCCATACCTCCCTGATTTGAAATGGTTGTTGCAGCAACGTGACCAAGGCGCTTTTATCAGCATCGCTGATTATCGCCGCAAGGTACTGGGAGACCGCGTTGACAGAATGAACTTCAAGAAAGCAAATGCAGTTACACTGGAAATCAGCGCATTCCAGTACTTCCCGTGGATCATAACGGAAGCCAAGCAATCAATCGAGAAGGGTGAACTTATGCCCGGTCGATTCATTCGAGTCCGAGACATGAAAGAATCAGAATCCGACCAAGGAGACCTACTCGCCGGAATGGCAGCCATGCAGGTTATCGGCGCCTCTTACGTAGACACACTCGACACCAAAGGCACCGATGGCTCCAATGTTCATCTAGGTGGACCTGACACAATCACAGGCTATTTTGGCGGCATTGGTGAACCCAACGACTATGCAATCAAATGGCTCGACGAGTTCCTGTACTATTACACGAACTATGGGATATACCAAGTGCTCAACATCAACGCCGGCACGATTCTCATCGGCTACTTAATTCACCGACTCGGAATCAATAACGAATTCAAGATCTCCGTATTTGTCGGCACTGACAATTCATATTTCATCCTTTGGACACTCATGATGGCGAAGCTATTTGCGCGTCCGGACGGCACGACGCCGCTAATCGGCTTCAATCTGAGTAACTCTGTGGACAAGAAAACAATTGAGGACGCTGCGAACATCCGCAAAGCCTTCGGGTTCGAAAATGTGGTGCGTATAGAACATCACATCACCGAATGCTACAAACACATTGTCCGTCAACCATACGACCGCCGTGGAGATCTAATGGAACTCGCTGATCACATTAAGAATATTTCAGCAAAGCACGAGGGCGGCGACCCCGAAGTGGAGGCAACGCGTGAGCATCCATCAGATATCCTAGAGTATTTCCTTCCCAAAGCGAAAGTGGAGTCCGAGGGACTCATGCCGAAGCTGCTTGCAAACTATATGGACAAGCACGCTGCGCTTAACCATACAGCTGAAGAGTTAACCAAACGTGGACTTTCATTCGTCGCTGCGAAGAATCTCCATAAGCAGTGAGTCATTCACACATTTCTCTATCAACGCTCGAACAGACATGTTCTTCTCCTTCGCTTGCGCCAGAATCGTGTCCATGTTTGAGAAGATTCCTAGACGTGAGCCAGTCAGACCGAACACAAATTTATCCTCAAGGATCCCGACTCTCTCCTGCCCATGAATCTCTAACCTACATAGCTTCAATTCTTGGGCCACTCGAACAAGAAAAATCTTCTTTCTTGGCGCAGATTAAACTAGCGAATTAATCTGAGAGTAAAGACAGCGTGCCCAGGTCTGTTCTGGCGGAAAGGATCACAGCGGTTCTCTGTCGTGCGGTACATGAGCTATGACAGGTACGCCTTATTAGCCAATGATTCAAGCTCTCGCAGATGAGCGCTTAAGGCGGTTTCACTGTTTCAGCATTTTCAGCAGCTTATCGTACTCTTCGTCAGGTAACGTGAAGTAATTTGCAGGCTGCGGAAAGGTGCGAGTGGTGACCTCTTGCACATATTGTTTCAACCCGTTCAGAATTACTTCGCCGGCGTTGCCGAACACTTTAGCCATACGCGGCTTGAATTTTGGATAGAGGCCAAACATATCGTGATATATCAGGAGCTGGCCGTGGGCATGCGGGCCAGAACCCAAGCTCATGATAATGCAGTTCTCAGCCCGCTCGGTAATCAGCTTGGATACCCTATCGGGGACCATTTCGAGCAGGATCATGAAGGCCCCGGCTTCTTCGAGGGCCTTAGCGCTTTGTATGATACGCTTAGCTTGTTCTGCTCCTTTGCCTTGCACTCGGAAACCTCCCAAGGCGCTGGCACTTTGGGGCGTTAGGCCGAGATGACCGATTGTGGGGATACCGGCTTTGACGATACCGGAAACGCGATCGCACATCTCGACGCCTCCTTCTAGTTTGATGGCGTCGCAGCCCGCTTCGGCCATGAAACGGCCGGCATTACGGATGGCGGTCTCTACGCTCGGCTGGTAGCTCATGTAAGGCATGTCGCCGACGACGAAGGTGTTCGGGGCACCGCGTCGAACCGCTTGGGTGTGCCGTATCATGTCGTCCATGGTTACGGGTAGGGTACCCTCGTAGCCCAATATTGTCATTCCGAGGCTGTCACCTACTAAGATCATATCGACGCCGGCCTGTTCTTGGAGGTAGGCGGTGGGATAGTCATAACAGGTAAGCCAGGCAATGGGTTTACCGTCGACAACCTTTTTGAATAGACCCGGTAGAGTGAGTTTCTTAGGTTGAGTCGGTTTTGACTCGGACAAACTGGACACTTACTGAAAGCTCACGAGTTGATTCTCTAAGCTGTTGCGGTCAATGTTCAAATGTAGTTGCTCGACGGATTTATGTTAGTATTGAATAAGTCAGGGTTTGTAGGTCCAGGATTTTGTCAGCGCCTGAGTCAGTTCTGCGGGGTGGAAGAGTTGAATATCCTCCTGAATTGAAGTTGATGCTCAAGCGTGCCCTTGAAGATCCGGAGGGATTTTGGGGCGAAGCAGCAAAGGATTTGCACTGGTTCAGGCGCTGGGACCGCGTATTTGAATGGGATTATCCGAATTTCTCTTGGTACAAAGGAGCAACTACAAACCTAGCCTACAACTGCCTAGAACGCAACATCGCTAATGGAAGACGCAACCATCCCGCTATAATATGGGAGAACGGCGAAGGTTTTCCTTCGCGCTCCTTAACCTACGGTCAACTGTTGGATGAAGTCAAACGATTCGCCGATGGGCTGAAGGCGCTTGGAGTCAACCGAGGCGACAGAGTAACCATCTACATGCCCATGGTGCCTGAAGCTGCGATCGCAATGCTGGCGACGGCACGAATTGGCGCTATACACTCAGTTGTCTTTGGAGGCTTCGGCTACGGAGCTTTGTCGGACAGATTAGTTGACGCAGGTTCCACCGTTATCGTTACAGCGGACGTTGGCTACAGGCGGGGAAGCCCAATTCAACTCAAGGAAGTTGTCGATGAGGCCCTCATAGCTAGCGCGACCCAGATACGAAAAGTCATAGTGCTAAACCGAGCTGAGAACGACTTGCCAATGGTCTCGGGGAGAGACATCCTATGGCAAGACGCGTTGGAGCAGGGGAAAGGAGCTGATGCTCAAGTCGAGCAAGTGCCTGCTGAAGAACCAGCCTTCATCCTCTACACTTCTGGAACCATGGCTAAACCGAAGGGCACCGTTCAGCCTCACGGGAGCTACCAAGTTTACATCCATGCCATGGGCAAATGGGTCTACAACATGGATGAGACCGACATCTGGTGGTCGACCTCGGACATTGGCTGGATCGTCGGTCACAGCTACGTCGTGTACGCACCATTACTCTTCGGTTGCACGACGATAATGTATGAAGGACTACCGGACCATCCATCACCCGACATATGGTGGCGGATAATCGAAAGGAACAAGGTATCGAGGTTCTGGATCTCACCCACGGGCGTTCGCGCCCTAATGAAATACGGAGACGACTACCCCAAGAAACATGACCTAAGCTCACTCAAACTCATCGCGTGCGCCGGTGAAGTTCTCAACCCACCCGCATGGGAATGGCTCCAGAAGAAAGTGCTCGCGGACAGAATACCCGTCATCGATCATATGTGGCAGACGGAAACAAGCGGCCCAATAGTCGGAAATCCGACTGGGATCGCATTGCTGCCAATAAAGCCCGGCTCAGCAGCAATCCCACTTCCAGGGGTAGATGCGGAAATTGTCGACGACGAGGGAAAGCCAGTTGCAGCCGGAATCGAAGGGACCTTCGTCCTGAAAAAACCCTTCCCAGGGCTAACCCCAACTTTATGGCGCGACCACAAACGATACGTGGAAAGTTACTGGAACAGATTTCCAGGCCTCTACTCGACTGGCGACGCCGCCATGAAAGACGAGGACGGCTACATTTGGTTCCTAGGCCGAGTTGACGAGGTCATCAAGATCTCTGCACACAGGATCGGAACGATCGAAATTGAAAGTGTCCTGCTTCAAGATCCGAACGTGGCTGAAACAGCAGTTGTGGGGCGCCCCGACCCTCTCAGAGGAGAGACTGCATGCGCATTCGTTGTTCTAAAAGGAAGTTCAAGGGCAACGGACGACTTGAAGCAGGCGTTGAGAAACCTCGTTAGAAAGACATTAGGGCCCATAGTCGTGATTAGCGACATTCACTTCGTTAACAAGCTCCCTAAGACGCGAAGTGGTAAGATCATGCGACGTCTGATCAAGGCCATCATTGCGAACAAACCCCTTGGAGACTACTCATCGATCGAAGATGAATCCTCAATAGAGGAAGTCAAGGAAGCTACGTCGAATTCCCACAATCGGCCATAATTCGTCTATTTCACATCTCACCTGGTTCTACCTCTCGAAAGAGGCTCCTCTTGGTCCGCGGGCGTCTTCTCGACTTTCAGTGCCTTTGAATGTTGATTATACTCTCAGACAGACCGCCAATCGATACCCGAGGGCGCAGCAAGAACAAGGAGTACGCCAAAGAGACAACCCCCTCCACGAGTTGCCCCCGTCTCTCTCCTCTAATCATGACCCGACTTGATCTCAAGCGCCATCATCCATTGATTCCCACCACGTCACTATCAATTACCCCATTTGCCAGCTTGACACCGTTCATGTCAGTAGAGGTTAATCAATGCCAAAACTGGTGAGCTAAGAATATCGAAAGATTTCGGCGAATCGTAATAATGGGCGCGATTACTGACATATTCCGTCTTTGAGAGGTGTAGCGACACTATATGGATGGGGCTATGCGTGGAAATATCGGTTGACCACTAATGACCCCTGAGGATGAAGTGAGACGTGTCTTTGATTCTGGTTTGAACTGTGCGGAATCTCTGCTTCTCGTCGTAAGCAAGCATTCAGGATTGGAGAAGAACAGCGCTCGATTTATTCCAAGGATCGCTACGGGTTTTGGTGGAGGCATCGCCAGAAACGGTGACATGTGTGGAGCTCTTTCTGGTGCGGTGATGGCGATCAGTCTGGCGCTTGGTCGAGACAGCCCAGATCAAAGCCGTGATCAATGCTATACAGCGGTCGATCAATTCTACAATGATTTCGTGAAGACCTTTGGGTCATCTAAGTGCCGTGAGCTTACTCGTGTCGATTTCAAGACGCCCGAAGGAAATGCGATTTACCGTGAAAGAGTTCATCGTGAGCGTTGTACGCCTATCGTAGAATGGGCAGCCAAGACGGCAAGCAGAATCATTAAGGAAAACCAAACGACAAACTAGACCCATTCATTACATCAAGACTACTATACAAACACTTTAACGAAGAGGTTGAGACGTTTTGAACCAACGGAAACGTCATCAATGATTCCCGGCATCAGTCTAGAAGGTGATATGGATTCACTGCTTTCGTTGGACAGAGAATGTCATACAGACAACGGATTGGAACTCACTGAATCTCGCTTCCTCTTGATAGCTGACAAGCCAAAATCTTGGTAAACATCGGCTGTTTGTTTCCGCGGCAGTAAGCCAGAACTCAGCCCATCAACTAGTTCCTTGAGGTAAGCATAGAGTCTGGGTTGCGAACGAATAAATAACAAGCGCACTCACACGGAGGAATCCTTGACGTTCATCACCAGAAATTTCCGCTTCAGCGAGTCATTGCTCTCTCGAAGACGGGTACTGCTGCTGTCAATGTTATGAACGCGTAGGCAATGAGGATCATTAGATCCATTCCTATCACGTTGAGGCCAGCGTTCAATATGACTACTTTTCTGAGTGCGTCAGCAGCATAGTACAGTGGCATCGCTTTTCCTATCCACTGCATCCAACCGGGAAGCGAAGTCACGGGGAATATTATGCCACTAAGAAACATCATGGGAAATTGCAGCAAAATAACTATCATTTGTGCAGTCTCTTGTTCTGGAGCGAATGCTGTGAGAATTATCCCAACCCCCACAAAACTCGCAACTCCTAAGAGCATTGTGAGCACCATCAGTAACGGGCTCCCGTAGATTCTCACTCCAAAAAGCAGCATTGCAAGTCCCAAGATTAGGAAAGCCTGGATCAATCCTCGCACAGTCTGGGAAAGGATTTTGCCGAAAATAATCGCCCTCCTAGTTATGGGGGAAACCATGAGCCCGTCCATCGTGCCTTGCTCTCTTTCTCGTGATACTGCAAAACCAACTCCTGACAAAGCGCCGAAGACCACAGTTAACGCCATGAACCCAGGAGCGAGGAATTGAAATGTTGTAGAAGGACCAGAGATCAACGGAACTTGATCAATGGAAACTGGTTCAAGAAGAAAGGCCGGGTTGCCCATCGTGTCCTTCATAATCGTTGTTGAAATATTCGACGATATCACGCCGAAGATTGTAGCTATTTCAGCTTGGACGACCGCCGCAATCTGCGGGTTGGTTTCGTCGACGGTCACTTGCACGGTCGCTTGCATCCCAGCATTAATCGCGGCTGTGAACCCATCAGGTATGACGACGATTCCAGAAATCGTACCCCATACAATGCTATCCCTTGCTGCCTGATAGCTAGTCACTTCCGATACTTGGAATAGCTGTTGTGCCTGGGCAATGTCTACGAATTGATACGCAACAGCATTTGCAACCGAACCTTGGTCCACTTGGACTAATGCTAACGGTATGTTGGGGTAAGCTGTGGGCATGCTACCGATCGCAAGGTTTGCTTTCGGCGTAGTGGGGAACATGTATCCAAACATCGCCATCAGCAAAAGCGGCATCAAGAGAAACGCGAAGAGAAGCATCTTTGCCCTCCACAAGTCCAGGAGGTCACGCCGTGCTATCTTGAGAGCTATCGAAAACGTTCGAAGTTCGCTGAACATGTGCCTACATTCTCCCCATCACTCTGCGCATGGGAATGCGATCTGAGGCTGAGTCCCTTAATTCGCGGCCTGTGAGAGTCAAGAAGACTTCAAGCAGGTTATCCGATTTGTATTTGTTCTTCAGTTCTTGAGGCGTGTCTGTCGCTATTATTTTGCCATGGTCAATTATGCTAATTCTGTCTGACAGTTCATCAGCTTCTTCCATTATGTGCGTGGTAAGGACGATAGTGTGTCCCATTCCCTTCAGTTCCTTTACGAGATCCCTAACGAAGCGTGTACTTTGAGGATCAAGCGCTGTCGTAGGCTCGTCCAAGAAGATTATTTCCGGATCATGGAGCAGCGCCCGAATAACATTAACCCTCTGTCTCATTCCACTCGAGTAACCGCCTACAAGTTTATCCTTGAATGGAGTGAGCTGAACCATGTCCAAGAGTTCGTCTGTTCTTTTTCGCAGTGCATCCTGATTTATTTCGTATAAGCTGCCAAAGAACATCAAGTTCTCAAAAGCCGTCAGTCGGGGGTACATGATCAGCTTCTCCGAAACGAGGCCGATCTTCTTCCTGACCTCATTCGCTTGACGAGCAATGTCGTATCCCGCAACCTTGGCGCTTCCCGATGAGGGAGTCAACAGGGTACAAAGCATTCTTATCGTTGTGCTCTTGCCCGCTCCGTTCGGGCCAAGAAACCCATAGATTTCTCCCTTCCGAACGGCAAGGTCGATGTGGTCAACGGCAGTGAAGCTGCTGAACCGTTTCGTTAGACGATGAGTCTCAATTGCATAGTCAGACACCATGTGTAGGGCACCACCGCTCTCCGGAAACATCGTCTCGGTGGTCAATGGGACGGCATGTGTTTCCGTCCGTTGCATGGGCATTGTTCCATCCCCAATCTCTTTCTTGCGTTCAAGTGCCTATATATCGATTCGATAGCCCGCCTACGTATTTTAATATATCTACATAACATAATCCGCGAGGATAACCTGTGGCTAAAGGATTTCAGTGGGGGCCCTATGAAGTGATGTTCTTCATGGCCATGAAGAAGCGCACAGCGTACGGATACGAGCTGGCTGAACAGTTTAGGAAGATGACTGGAGGCCACATCAAGGTGAGCTATGGGACGATCTACCCCTTCCTACGTCGCATGGAACGAAGGGGGATCATAAGGTCCAGACGTGATGAATCGTCAGGTCGGGTGTATTATGAGCTTACTAGACGAGGCCGAGGAATTCAGCAAAGACTATCGAAACGAATCATGGAATCTCGGAAAGAATGGGAAGAGAGACTGCTTGGCATTCTAGCAATGCATGCGGAAGTGTTCGGACGAAAAGCCCTTAGAGAATTGTTGAAACGCGCTCAGTTATGAGACGTTTAATCGAGAGTCAACATCGTCTCCCGGGATCAATCCTTGGCATTCTGGTAAATGCTGAGGCAAACCAAGTAGAACGCTGCGCCGTCCCAGCATAGGAGGTAGTTGAATGACAGCGACTGTTACTGAATCGATGCCAGAGCGTCCCGTCAAAGTTTTCCCTGATTCGAGCATAGGCAGAGGCATACCTGAGCATTTTGTCGAGGCGAAGGTTGGTTTCTGGAGATCACTCGCGAGGGTAGCGATGGTATCCTTACTCAGCCCGCCAAAAGCGCTGAAGATAGAAACTACTACGTCGCCTGAATCGTTCGATATGATCCACCGTGTGAACGAGTTGAAGGTCGACCTCTGACGCAGCAGTAGGCCTAACGAACTCAAACGTTTCCTTCAAGATTCGATAAGGGCCATCAAGCCTTCCCTTCGCTAAGGCGGGGTCGCTGTAAACATCAAAGTACTTCTTGTGGAAGACAATTTTCATAGATTATCTCCGCGTTGCATTTCCAGATTAATGCGAGACTTCAAGCAGAAAGAGGTTGAGCTCCCATTGCGACAACGGCTAAGCATTGCGTTCGACGTTGACGGATGCAGGCCCTATCGACTGAGAGGATATGAGGATTCTCAGCGGTTTATGCTTGACAAGGGGGGATTGCTGCATTAGCGTATGTACTTAGCTAGGTTTCATGGGCTAGTGTTCTCTTTGCTGATAATGCCCAATCCGGATCCGCAAGCAACGCCCTACCAACAGCAACTAGGTCTACCCTGCCCTGCCTGATCGCCTGATCTGCAAAAGCGGGGTCCGTGATTCCGCCGACGCCAATAACTGGTGCTTCCACCGCCTGTTTGATCTTCTCCGCCAAGGGCAAGAAGTATCCTTGCGCGGTCATCCCCTCAGGTGCGTCTCCGATTAGGCCACCTGACACGTCAACTATGTTGATTCCAGCCCGAACGAGTCTTTGGGCGAAAGTTTGCGACTCACCGAGTGTAACCCCGCGCCCCTCACCGTCAGATGCGCCCAGACGATAGAGTACGAGAGAATCTGACCCCACCGCCTTCCTAACCTCCGCGACGATTTCAAGTGGGAATCGGATTCTGCCCTCAAAGGAGCCGCCGTACCGATCAGTTCTCCTGTTAGTCAGGGGGGACGTGAATTGATTCAACAAGTAGCCGTGGGCCCCGTGAACCTCAACAGCGTCGAACCCCGCCTTACGCGCTCGCCCAGCAGCCTCACCAAAGAGGCGGACGAGATGCTGTATCTCATGCTCTTCCAGTTCTCTTGGAACCTCATATGATTCACCTGCTGCTATTGCGGAGGGGCCAATCGGTTGATTGCCGCAAATACTACTACGAGCCATGCGGCCTGCATGAGTGATCTGGATACAAACGGGCGTTCCACTTGCATGAATCGATTTGACCAGACTCGCCAGGCCGTTGAGTAAAGTATCATCATAGATCCCAAGTTGTCTGGAGGATAGCTTGCCATCCCTGGAGACGTACGAATGCTCAACAATCACGAGTCCTACCCCCGGTGCGCGTCGCGTGTAGTGCGCGATTAGTCGGTCTGTTACCCTCCCCTCCGCGTCCGCTAGGTCGTTGGCCATCGGAGGCATCACTATTCGGTTTTTTAGCGTCATATTACCAATCAGCAGAGGATCAAAGAGCTTTGCCACAAACATTCACCGGTTCCTCAGCTTCCTTAGATTTCAAGATTCGATCGGCATGAGTCAAAAGTATTTCGCTTTGAAAATACTTATGCCAAGTAAGATTGCGATGAACGTTCCTCTTGAAATGAGCGGGACACTACTAACGCTGCCCTATGTTGCTCTCAAAACGGTTTCGTGGCCTAGCGGGTGATAGGTTACGGTTCAAATTCTGTTGCCCGCACCATGATGCCAGCATACCCACACATACACGAAAATGAACTACCCGTGAAGGGCTGATGCACACAAAAAACTTCGTTTGGTCGTCAGATTCTGAATCCGAGTAGGATCAGTACGCCCAAGGTGATAACCAGACAATTGCCAAGAGTGAATGTTGCCGCTTGAACTCTTGGTGAAAGACGCTTATGGCTTAAACCGCTAACGCTAGCAAGAAAGGTCTGCCACGAGAGCGATGCGAGGAACGTTCCAGTTACGAAAAGCATGACGTCCATCGTTGAGACTATGACGCTGACTCGTAATCCCAGGATTAACGATGTGAAATACGTTACCGTTAACGGGTTTAGGAGCGTCAGACCGAAGAACATCACATACGTACTTAGACAACTTGAAGTATAGCTGCTGGTCGGCTGCTCAGTGCCCTTCGATCTCCCTGATCTCCTTCCTTGATAGAACATCCACACTCCAAGCGCAATCAACGCCGAAGCGCTCACATAGTGAATTATGAAGGAGATGGGGGTGAGAATCGCAACCAGGAACGAGCCCGCGACACCCGCCACCGTAGCGTAGACTAAATCAGCTGACGCTGCTCCTAACCCAGCACAGAAAGCCACACTGAACCCTCGACGAATCCCAAGCTCAATAATCAGGATACCTATCGGGCCTACAGGGATCGCGATACCGTAACCCGCAATCAAACCCTGCAGAAAAATATCCAGACTCATTGTACACGACACATTTTGATTCGTGATGCTGCTTGCTTCAATTGCTTGGAGAGCTTAGGGAATAATCTGCCGGATGGATTGCACGAACGACGAACTAATCTTTCGTACGTGACGGTCTTCGTAGAATCTGACAAATCACTTGGGCACTAGGCAGATGAACTTGAGAGTCTCTGCGCCTGCTTGGAACTGATGCTTCTTGTCAGGCGGAATCAGGATGGCGTCCCCAGGTTGTATTGCCTCCTCTCGGTCCTCGTATCGAACCCTTCCTCGTCCTTCAAGGACGTAGACTTCATGCTCCCAATGATGGCTATGAAATGGTGTGAAACCACCAGCTTCGACCGTGAAATGACGCATGAGAAAGGTAGGCGCCCCGTCCTTCTCACTGATGAGCCACTTTATCCTCGCTCCTCTAGACCCTTCCTCCGTAACAGAAGCATCTGTAACCGCGGTCACGTTCACCTTATGCAATCCTAATCGTAATGTCTCGAAACGAACGAGAACATAAACGTACGGTCTGATGCTTGCAGCAGCCGTCTGACCTCACCGAAATCCGCCTCCTACCGTAACCTACGATCCGCAGTTCCATCCTCACCTTTTCATAGTGGAGTATCCGTCGAAAACTGGCCGCCCCGAAAGCTTCGAAGCAACAATGAAGCTCAAGGCAATTAAGCGACGATTCAACTTCAGGTACCCGCACCATTAGACCCACACACACTGAAAACGATAGCCAAAAGAGTCTGCCTCTCAGAATAACCAAAGGAGATGAACGATGCCGTACCAGACGTTGAACGTTGACATCGATGACCATCTCGCGACGATTTCCCTGAATCGACCCGACGCCTATAACGCCATTAACTTGCAATTGGCACGGGAATTGTTAGATGCTACAACCCAAGTTGATGAAGACCCGGATGTGCGCTGCGTGGTTGTGACGGGAGTTGGGAAAGCCTTCTGCGCCGGCGGCGATGTGAAAGAGTTTCACGATCAACTTTCTCGGATTAGTGCGCATTTGAAGCAGCTCACCGCCTCTCTCCACGGTGCCATCTCGCGCATTGCAGGCATGCCCAAACCGGTTATCGCAGCGGTGAACGGTGTAGTAGCAGGCGCTGGACTTGGACTGATGCTGGCCTGTGACCTTAGCTATGCAGTCGAGAACGCAACGCTGACAGTGGCATATACCCGCATCGGAGCGAGTCCTGATGCGAGTTTGACTTTCTGGCTCCCGCGCCTGGTGGGTATGCGGCGCGCGTTCGAACTCACTTATCTGAATCGGACGCTCACGGCAAGGGAAGCCTACGCCTGGGGGCTGTTCAACGGCGTTATCGCCAGCGACAAGTTTACCGATGAGGTATTTGGCGTAGCAAGACAAATAGCGGACGGACCTACGCTCGCCTACGCACGCTCCAAGAAACTATGTAACCTCTCGTTGAGCCAAACCCTTGAATCACAAATGGAGTTTGAGGCACGTGAGATCAGTGACAACGGCAAAACGGATGATTTCCGCGAGGGAGTCCTCGCTTTCGTTAAGAAACGCACGCCAACTTTTCACGGCAGTTGACCAGCAGAATATGAACCGTCGTGGTTTGTCGTCAAAAGTGTGTGTGCGTACCACTATGGGCACACACAGAAAATCGTCTGGTTCAAATGACGACGCTCGCATGACGAGTGGCGAGCCTCTACCATATCTCGAAGGTCACCATTGCGCTTAAACCTCCGCATCTATGAGAAAACATCAGAGGAAGACAATTGCCCAGACGTAGTGGTCGACAAAGAAGAAAGCGCACACGAAGAAGACATGCACGAAGAGAAAAGCGCACACGCATGTCCGAAAGGGCGCGGAAGCGAAAAGCCAAAATGGAGCCTATTCAGTCACATGGGTCATAGTTTCGGGCGCGATTCATTCGACGCTTTATTCTTTACTCTTTATCCTCTTTCTTCACGCTGCTTTTCCTCTTCTTCTTCCAAAGACCGAGTTTTCTTTCGTCTTCGGTAGCCTTTGCGTCTGTAGACTTTGGCTTGTCTTTGTGCACTCATAGGCCACACTACCACTAATTCGGCGGCACTCGTTATTCAACTTAAGCGATCATGACCGTGACCTAACAGCATTTGAAGCAGCTATCAGATCTGGCCTATTCCTCTATGATCTGATTCACCCCTTGTTCCTGAACAGTATGGGTGAGATACGTATGAAAAATCGTGTGCTGGCACTCATCAGGAACAATCCGGGTGCTTCCGACATGGACCTGATAGAGAAAAGCGGCGTGCCTCCGGGAACGTTCTACAAGTACAAGAAAATTCTGGAACGCAAAGGACTGATCTGACATCGATCTGCGCTGCGTATGCCTGTACATGTACGTTGCGTAACTACCCTTCCTGCTTCCACATCCCAGCTCATTTTTCCATAGTTGGATTTAGCACGTAATCGACACTCCCTTTGCTGTGTAGGGAACACTCTATTAGCACAAGTCTAAGTGTACGGTTTGCTGGTGAACTTTGGTTCGCGAGCTTAGTAGAAGGGAATTCCTGGGCGTCGCTGGAGGATCCGCTGCTGCCGCCGACGTAGGACAAGGCTACCGTTTCGACAGAAACGGGTGGATCTACGTTCACATCGAGGGCGACCCACATGAAAGAGGCTACCAACATGGCAACTTGGTTGCCCCAGAACTCAAGGAGATACTGAGGAGCCTCAAGTATCTGATTTATTGGAACACAGGAATGCAATGGGACTTCTTCGTCCGACAAGCAGAGAGACTGTGGACGGACAAGATAGACGAAGAGTTCCTAGATGAAATGAAAGGTATCGCCGACGGCGCTAAGGCTGCTGGCGTAAACGTGACATGGCAGGAGATCCTTGCCTGGAACGGCCGCGAGGAACTCACAGACTATTGGTGGCCCACCGCACAGGGAAGCACGTACGGTACCTTCCGCGAGGAGGTTATCGGGCATTGTAGCGCATTCGCTGCCACTGGGTCAGCTACGAAAGGAGGAAAGATCGTGATGGCCCATAACACTTGGGGCCAGTTCGAGACAGGCCAGTTCGCAAACATGATACTAGACATCAAACCAGCAACAGCCCACCGCATCTTCATGCAAGCCGACCCAGGCTACATCGACAGCTTCTCAGATTTCTTCGTGACAGATGCAGGATTGATGGGCACTGAGACAACCATCGGCGGGTTCGGCCAGTACGACCCGAACGAGGCACCCGAGTTCTTCCGCGTCCGGAAAGCAATGCAGTACGCGAATAGCCTAGACGACGCTGTCGAGCTTATGAAGAAAAGGAACAACGGCGGCTATGCCAACAGTTGGCTCTTCGGTGACGCCAACACTGGAGAGATTATGCGTTTCGAGTTGGGTCTGAAGTTCTACAACGTGGAGCGAACCAAGGACGGTTACTACATCGGCTTCAACGCGCCGGTTGATCCGCGGATTCGCAACCTTGAATGCTCGAACACTGGCTACGCGGACCTCAGGCGGCATCAAGGCGCCCGTCAGGTCAGATTGACCCAGCTCATGAAGCAGTACCATGGAGCTATCGATGTCGAGATAGGGCAGAAGATCTTGGCTGATCACTATGACGTGTACCTGAAGAGGAAAAATAATCCTTGCTCACGAACCGTTGACGGACACTATGAATTAGACGCACGGGAATACATGAGCCAGCCCGGGAGACCGATGCCATTCCAGCCGCGCGGCACCGTCGACGGCAAGGTGATTGACAGCGACATAGCGAAAACGCTCAGTTTCTGGGCCAGGTGGGGGAACTCGTCCGGCATGCCATTCGACGCAAAGAAATTCCTTGAGGAGCAGATCCAATGGAGCCATCTGGAGGGCTACCTTAAGGACAGACCGAGCCAACCATGGACTCTCTTCAAGGCAGGAGAGAAAAAGTAGCGATTTACATCGCGTTCAAATTTTGAGGCTCGCACCATGAGTACCACACACATTTTTTTGGCGACGAACAACGACTCATATTGACTTGATATTGACTTCCGATACCATACTCCCAAGGTTCGCCACTCGGCCAGCACTTCTACGGTAACTTGAAGTATTACTGACACCGTAAACCTATTCTCCGTGTTCCGCAAAGTCCGTTTCGGATTCGTTGTGAGCCATGATGACAGTCTGCGATAGAATTCTTGCCGTAGACAGGAGGATCGGATTCGCGATGGTGGTGGACGACAAGGGGGAGATCGTTGAGTTGAAAATGCGTGGAACGCTGCTAATGCCCAAAGAAGACATAGTGGCATTCGCAGGAATATGGACGGGCGTCCTGGGAGGAGTGTCTCAACGGATGCAGAAATACTTCGGAACTCATTTCGGACTTTCGATTTACTACGACAAAGTGTACGTCCACGGACTGCCAGTAGGTGACAGAACTATTGTGATAACGGCAACGAAAGATATGCCTCTCGAAATTGTTCTCAGCCTAAAGAAAATCGCAGAAGCGTAGCCGCGCAGGTGTATGTGCTCAGGTCATCCTCGATCGAGTTGATTCAATTCTGGGGATACTTCTGCCTAGCATTAGGCTTAGACGAGAGAAGAGAGGCGTCAATAGTTAGTTGATTTTCCACCTTCAATAATCCGCAAGACTAAGATTTCAACCTTGATCGAATCCATACGTGAAACCATAGCTCAGCTTCTTAGTCCTAAGATCATTGAACGCTTGGAGAAAGCCTACTCAGTCGAAAGGGATGAGATACCTTCCCGATTGGACATGCTCCTCCTAACGTTAGAGAGACGGACTGTACAATGCTTGAAAATACCATATTTCCCGTAGCGACTAAGTATCCTAAATGACTCAAGTTTCAAAGCGACCGGACGGGCTTTACTGGCTTATCTTCCTAATTCTCTCCAACACGGCTTTCTTGATCTCGTCTTCGTCAAGTTCCACGGCAACCTTGTCGATTTCTAATTTGGTTACTTGAGCTTCCTTCGTGTTAAGTTTCTTGAGCAGCCAATCGACGATAAGACTCACCCCAACTCTTTCAATGACATCGTCGGCTACGATCAACGTTACCTGAACCATCTCAGCAAGTCCGAAAGCTGTTCTAATTTTGGCGCTGTCGTACCTAACAGCCAAGTCACTTGTCAATTGCTTCCGCGTACCTAGACTTCCCCTACTCTCTCCAAGTAAATCGTAGATCAGTTGATGGTTTAGCGTGTAGATTGTAACTGGAATCTCCAAGAAAATCAACACCAGTCGTATAACCACTCCGCTAATATGGGTTAACTGGAAGTCGGCATCAAAACGCCTCTAAAAGGACAGCTCAATTTCAGTTGCCCACACCACTTGACCCACACACACCAGTAGACCGCTCTCGGGGCGTTGACCCCGCGTAGTATATGTGGGTTCAGTTGTAAGCTTCTCCGATTATTCACCTGTCAGTGATCATCTGGAAGGATCGTGTGGTCATTACTGAACATACTAACCTTTGACAGCGGATAAATCCACTGAACGTCCTCGTGTCTAGTGCAAATGATGCACTAGGTTACTTGATTTGAAAAGCTGCATGCACCAAGTCTTCGATGATATATGGAAGGTCTATCCGGATCATATGCTCAAGAATCACACATGGCATTGGTGGTGGTGGATTCACTTCTTCGAGAATCCAGATGCTCCCGAATTTCCCAAGCAGCTCATGATACTCTGGGGCACTAGGAATTGTAGTAAGGTTCGCGTGAATGATTTCTGTTGGGAGCCGACAATCCCAATGGAGACTGACGGCAAACACGCTGCTTTTGACTCAATCGTAGCTTCCTGGTACTATGACGGAGGAAAGATGCATGAGCCTCTCCTCCTCGATCACGGGAAGACCGAAACCGAACGAGATGGCAACTCTGGACAAATCAGAATGGAAGGAGAGAAAGGTGTTTATGCCTATGGCGGAAGCTCCGCGGATTTCTGGCTGGATATAGGAACCAAGAATGTTGGAATTGAGCTGTCAATGGTGAGATGGAAAGACGCGATGGCGGAACTCATGCCTACGGGAAAGAACTTCATTGGAAACATGGGGTACTCGATGTTGAAATATAGGGCACTGTCGTCATCGGGAAAGATCCGAGTGGGCGAAACGGAGACTCCTGTAAAGGGCAGATCGTATTTCCAGAAGGTGCGAATATCCTCGATAACCCCATGCTGGTACTGGGGCACAGTACAGTGGGATAATGGGGCCTACTTGCAATACTTCTTGCCTCACATTGGAATACCAATGCTCAGACACTCGAGATCTCATGAGAGCACTATGGATTGGGGTGAAAGAATGGTTTCAAAGACCCTTAACTTCTACGACCCCGATGAAGGCAGAGAGCATATTATGGAAGACATCAAAATAACCAAGCACTATGAGAATGACCTACCAATATTCAGTGTGAACGCCTCTTCCCCTCAAACTGAGATCAACATTGAGATGAAAACGTACGCACGATGCTGCTGGAACATATCGCAACCCCTACTGGGACCACTTTGGCACGGTATATTTTACAACGAGTATCCCGCAAGGGTTAGGAATTTCGAATTCAAAAGCGAATCCCACAACGCAAACAACAATGACTTTGGCAAAAGCTACTGCAACTGTGAGCACACGTGGGGCACTATCTAGAGCACCTACTTCAGTGGGAATCCCGTTCTACGCGCATCATAAGCCCAATCAATTCGCGATAACACCAATATGCTCGCACCTAATTTCTGGCCTTTAGGACACTGTCGTGCTGGAGGTCTAATGGTGTGACTGAATTGTAACGTAGCCGTTCTAAGCGTTGCATTTCGGGATATGGCTTCTTAGATAACATGGGAACCGTCCGGAGCTTTGATTAGACGCTTGTAGGCGGAAATTGCTTAGCGGTTGAGGTTTTGAGGCTTGGATGTTGAGAAGTTCGCTCAGGAAGCATTTAGGCGAGATAGCAGGATTCGTTATGTAGGAATCGTGGACGCCGAGTATCATGTTCTCCTTTCAAAGATGCGTGAGGGTGTCGAGAGCGTAAGGACTTCGGAGGATGATCGCAATTTCGTGCAACTCATGCCTCCCATTATCGTAGATGCAGCAGAAAAGCTCCAACCTATACTCGGTAAATTGGAGTCGGTCACGATTAGATATGAGAAAGTGCTTTTCGCATTCTTCAGGGTTAAGAAAGTCGTCGTAGTCCTTAGCTACAACCCAGAAGTCACGACACCGTTCATTAGTGCCTCCTCCGATCTCATGCGAACGTTGGGCGCAACTTACCTCGGCGCAGAATAAAATCTTGCACTAATCAAATGTTAGTTCAAAGATGCAATATGGTGCGCCGAGTGCCGCGCAAGTGACGTGTTCGCTATGCTTTTCTTTCTTGTGTAGGTATGCTTCAAGAAAGCCTGTGTAGAATCCTCGGACAAAGTGGCACATGGGTTCATTTGATTTGTGCTTGCCGGAAATCGGATTGCCCTCCGTTCTTACGCTGTACGTTAAACCTCTCATCTCAACCTTCTTTATTTCCCTACACCTTCCCCAGCCTCTTTCCGCCAGCACAATGTCCATCGCACTGGCCAGATCGCTGGCAGATTTCACTTCGCCTTCCAAATGGATGAACATGCTTCGGCCTATGTCCTTACCCATCTAGTGAAGGAGAGTTGCACCGAGCATGTCCCCTAGTAATTCCACGAGCCTATCCATCAATTGCAGGGCGGTTGTGGTTCGGAATGCAACCATCTTTTCGCCGCTAATGCTCTCGACAATTAGTCCTGTTTCTGCGTCTTTGTCAAGCGTCTTCAACAATACGGGCTTGGCATCTGGCAATTGCTAACGTTCCCTCTATCCATCCGTTGTCTTAACCACTTAAAAACAGCTGTTGGTTGCTGGTTGCTTGGTCTGTGTTCTGTTGTTCTTCCTTGTGTTTGTTAGCTCTTCCCTTCTCTGCCTTCCCGGGAACTACCGCAACGAAGAATGGGGGGTTCGTTCAAGTTCCCCTGCAAGATCACCGTCATGTTTGCCCAGAAACCACCGCAACAAAACCCGGAACACAAGACGACTATAACCTAACGCCGCGGTGACCATGACGGTCAGCTACGCAATCGTTGCCGCAGGCACTGGATACTCGCCACCAATCTTCAACTACGTGCAGGGAGGAGCCGCACACCAGTACACGCTTACAACAACGGGTACCGTAATTTCGGTGGATAGTGGATCTTCGTGGTCTGTTACTCCGAACCCGCTCACCGGATCTGGAGCGTCCACCTAACATTTCAAGCTCGCTTTGAGATTTGCTCCTCTTCCGTGTCTAGTTCTGACAACCGCCTTTCGATGAACTCCTTGATCTTCTGTTCCCCGTACTGCTCCGCTTCCTGTTGTCTGCGCAACTGTTCTCGGATGGTGTCGAGAAGCATCTCTGTTTTCGCGGGTTTGATTATGTAGCCGTCGGCACCTTTGTTTACGGCTTCGACGGCATTCTGCAGGCTTGGGTAACCGGTTACGATTATTTTGACCATCTTCGGCGTCGTCTCCTTGAGGGCTGTCAGCAGTTTTGTGCCTTCCATGTCCGGCAGGCGGATGTCTATTAGGGCGACATTGTAGAAGTTGCCGGTGGATTTCTCTACAGCATCTCTCCCAGTCTCGGCTGTATCTACCATATACCCAGCATCTTTCAACAACGTAGAGAACGTTTTCAGAATCTCTCGATCATCATCGACAAACAGAATCCTAGCCCACTTGCTCATCTTCTGTCAGCTCCTTCTTGGCCCATTGTTAAAGGCAGCTTTAGCGTGAAAGCCGTACCTATTCCAACCTTGCTGTCCACGGACATTGAGCCTTTATGCGCCTCGGCGATACGCTTGCAAATAGCCAACCCTAATCCCACACCCTTAGCTTTTGTGGTAATGAGGGGCTTCCAAAGTTCCCGCAGCACATTTTCAGGAATGCCTCCTCCCGTGTCCGTAAACTTGACCTCGAGACGGTTATTTGTCTCGTTGCTGTTTATGATAAGTTGGCCGCCCTCTGGCATGGAATCGATCGCATTCTCGATCAGGTTAACGAAGATTCGTCTAATCTTGGTCGCATCGACTCGCATCTTCGGCGCGTCCGACGTTAGATCCAAGACGATTATGTTCTTTGGAATCTTCACTTCAAGAAATGCATCTCTTGCTATCGATTTGGGAGTCGTTTCTGAGAGTTCCAACCGTAGGTCTTCATAATATTCTAAGAGGTCATCTACGATTCTGTCTGAGTACTGGACACTGTTCTCGATTGCTTCAAGCATCTCTTTGATTTTCTGATCGGCTGCAGGGGTTAGTTTCTTCTCTAGGACGTATGATGCTGCAGAAATCGCCTGCAATGGATTGCGAAGGTCATGGCCAACCATCGCCGCTGTCTCCCCGATGGCAGCAAGTCGGTCAGCCTTGAGAAGACGCTCTTCCATCCTTTTGCGCTCAGTAATGTCAATGCCCAGAACAAACACCCCTTTGACTTGTCCCTGTTCTCCGAAGTCTGGAATGTAGGCGGCGCTGATGTGCCGCGTGCCTGATCTTAGCGTAAGCTCATATTCGAAGGACTGTCTCTCTCCTGATAGTGCGGCTTCCATGGGCCCGTGAATTTTCTCGTAGCCATCCTCTCCCAATATCTCTCTAAGATGTCGTCCGATAATCTCGTTGGGCGACTGGCCAAACCATTCTTCGTATGCCTTGTTGTTGAACCTGTACGTCTGTTGTGGATCAATGTAGCTTATCACTGCTGGTAGGCAGTCTGCCATGAGTTGAAGCTGATGTTGGCTGTCGACCAATTTGGCAGTTCTTTCCGCAACCATGCGTTCCAGGTTCTCTGAATAACGTGCGTTCTCGAGGGCGATCGCGGCGTGGTTTGCGAAGAGTGTTAGCAACGCAAGATCGGCTTCGGTGAATTGTCTCAACTCTTTGTCCAAAACGTCAATTACTCCTGTAACCTGGCCTTCCCAGATCATGGGCACGCTGAGCACGCCGCCGAAAGGCTGGTCCTGGTCAAACACCGCAGCCCGACTCGACCAAGTGCGATAGTCGTCTATTATCAAAGGTTGGCCTGTGCTGGCCACTGTGCCCGCAGCGCCCTCTCCGAACTTGAGGACCGTTCCGGTGTAATCCTTGAGGGTGTTGTAACTCACGACACATTGCACCATCCGCCTTTCAGGATCGCACCTGTACAATCCTCCGCTTGGAGCTCTCAGCAAAATCGCCGCCCGTTCAACGATGGCGTTGAGCAGCGTGGGCAGATCTTGTCGATGAGTAATGTCGAGGATGGTTGCCTGAAGCGCAGCGAGCTGATCAGTCTGGCGCTGCACCTGCTCCTGCGCTCGTTTGCGGTCTGTCTCATCACGGAAGATGACTAGGGTGCTGGCGTATTGTCCATTCTTATCCAACCACGGCGTTGCAGTGACAAGAAGCTGACGTTTCTCGCCATCTGCTCGAATGATCTCAAACTCATAGGTGCTCTTTTCTCCGGCTCGTCGGTTCTCTGTCTGTCTCTTGGCGAATTCAAAGCTTTCCGGACTTGTGAATTCCCGTAAACTTCGGCCAATCATCCTTCCCTGCGAGACGCCGAAGATCTCTTCTCCCATCGGATTGCACATGATGAACCGTTCTTCAGGATCAATGAGGCAAAGTCCCTCTCTCTGCCTCTCTATCAGAAGTCGGTAGCGTTCCTCGCTTTCCGATAGCGCCCTTTCGGCGCGCACGCGTTCTGTAACATCGCGCACTAGCCCCTCATGGAAGATGATGTTTCCCTGGTCGTCGTGAACATAACGACCATGGTCTTCTACCCAGATCTCAGATCCATCCTTTCGACGCATCCGGTATACTTCCACTTCTTCCTGGCCTGTATCCAGAACGTGGCTTCCACGTTCTTCGGGTGAGAAATACAGTTCCTTCTTGATGTCCGCAATATCCAACATTTCCTGCTTGCTCGAATACCCGAACATCTTCACAAGAGCAGGATTGACGTCGACAAATCGGCCCACGTGCGTGCTGAGGTAAACCCCATCCAACATCCGATCGAAGAGAGAACGGTAACGTTCTTCCGATTGACGAAGTTTCTCTTCCGCTCGCTTGCGTTCGGTGACGTCGCGGAAATTCCATACTCTTCCAACGATATCTTCTTTCAATCGTTGAGGTTGCGAGTAACGTTCAAAGACTCTACCATCCTTGAACCTGAGAGTGTCAAACGATTCCTTTTCAGGCGTAGAATACAATTCCTGCAGCTTCGCAAGAAACTGCTCCGGATCTTCAAGTTGATCCAATACAAACTCTAAGAGCTTCGTGTGGTATTTCGTTTCTAGAACGGGATCAGGCATATGCCACAGTTCGGCTAATCTTCGATTGTAGATTGTCACCTTCCCATTCCTATCAACCACAAGGATTCCATCAACGGTCGATTCCAGAGTGGTACGATGTAACGAGAGAGACTCATTGAGCGCTTCCTCTCTCCTCAGTCGGCTGATCGCGGAAGCAACGTGTGTTCCCAACGTTTCAAGAAGCTTCAGATCCTCATCCGTGAAGGCGTTCAACCGTTTACTTTCCACATTCAGGACGACTACAGCCTCTCGGTCCAAGATTACGGGTACAGCCAGCTCGGAAAGCATCGTCGGTCTTCGTGTCCAATTGAAACCCATACGATCCACGTAGGCCGGTTCCTTCCTCACATCTGAGACTCTAATCGTTGCCTTCTTCCTTGCAGCTTTAACCACCACTCCTCTTCCGTCTAATGGAAGCTCGAAGAAGGGCGTCGCCATTCCCCTGCTTCCTTTGACTCGTAGGGATCCCTGTTCAACGAAGAGGAGGTCAGCGTAATCGAAACCGAGTGCGGACTGCATCGCATTCAAAGTGTACTCTACTACCGCCACAAGAGTGGGGGCAGCGTTCAATTGCAACGCATGACTGTGGAGCACGAAAAGCTTCTCTTGATATCTGACACGCGTTCGTCTCACCGCCTTCGGGCCTACGCCCTTTCGCTTTCCTTGTTTCAAATCTCCCACGACTTAATCATAGAACCAGAAAAACAGACCTTAAAGGAAAGTGTTGAGGAGGCAACTTAAGCGTATGTGTAGGTCCACAGACCAACCAACCATGATAGAAAGCCAAGGGCATAACCGAGAGTCAGATTGGTGATCTTCGATGCGCCTAATTTCCTGTGAGTGATGATTCCGATCAGAGCTGCGATCCCAATGCATGCTATCAGACCATAATTGGCGAACAACATTAGAAACTGAGTGCCCTGCTCCAGCGCATAAAATGCTATCGCGTGTTCATTAATGAGTTACGAGTTACCACATGAGTGCCCAGTTGCATGTTGTCCCACAGTATGTTACGCCAGAGATACCGATAGGATCCTTTGACATCATGACGTGAAACGACGACGTTCATCGCATACATTAATGCAAAAACTGCAGTTAATCGATGAAAACCTCTGAATCTTTGACCCAACCATACAGCGGTCTACGTATTCGACGAGTTCGACGCGATCTAGGCGGGTGTTAACGTTCTCCTTGTGGAGTTGTCTGAAGCATCGCTGAGGCTGGCGCGAGATTACGACCGATGGTTCCATGTAAATGTGATTATATGTTATTACTTAAGATGGAGCGTATTTTGACCACGTGTGTCAACATCCAGATTCATTCCGAAAACAGTGAGTTACGTCCTTCCTTACATACTAATCTCTACTTTCCAGTACCAAGTTGCGCAGGATGGTTTGAAATACTCTTCGCCGTTTCTTCTAATGGGTCTACGATACCTTATCGCTGCTCTCCTTCTTTTTGGAGTAGTTCGTTCGTTTAGGCCGATCGTAAACAAAGACACAGTTCTGTTATCAATTCTAACGTGGGCAAGCTCAGGCTTCTGGATCCTTGGCTTGGAATATGTTTCAACATCAGAATCTGCCGTGCTAAGCTATACGATGCCGTTGATCTCGATTCCAATGTCCTCCCTCATCTTATCCGAGAAGGCGTCCCATAAGGAATGGGCAGGAGCTGCAGTAGGGTTCGTAGGCGTCCTAGTTTATTCCTTTGCAATATTCGAAAACCAGACGCTATCAGCACTTGGCGCAGTTCTAACGTTGCTGAACGCTTTCTTTTGGGCGATGTACACGATCTACTACCGGAAACTAAAGAATCAGGAACCGACGAGGACAGTGGCAACACAACTTTTGTTCGGATCCCTGCTATTCTTTCTTATCGTCCCCCTAGACTACAGGTTGGAAATGACTCCCCGCTTTTGGTTCGACCTAGCCTACTTGGCTGTACTAAGTGCAGCTGCTTCCTTCTTGTTGTGGAATGCCCTGGCGAGGCTAACCCGAGTAGGTAAAACGTCAACGCTAATCTATTCTACTCCGGTCGCCGTAACCATTGTACAATATATTGAGACGTCTATCATCCCTCCCCCAGTTTCATTGATCGGTATTTGCTTAATGATTTTTGGAATATACGTTTCGAGATCCTCCATGTTTGAGAATCGGGGTTGACGGGAGAAAAGGCGACTGGATCAAAGGCAGCGTGAACGAAGAAAAAGGCTAACGGAGACCGGAAACGAATCAAAACCTTCATTGAAGCCGGCAGCACATTCCGACAATCTAAGAAGACCTAGGATTGATCAGGGAGTTCCCAATTATGATTGAAGAAATTGTACCCAATTTGTATCGCACAGAGATTCCCCTCCCTAAAAGCCCCCTGAAGTGGCTAAATTCCTACATTGTCAGAGGTGAAGATAGATTCCTAATTATCGACACCGGATTCAACCGGGAGGAGTGCCAAAATGAAATGAACGTTAGCTTGCAAAAGCTAGGCGTTGACCTTAACAAGACCGATATTTTTGTCACTCACTTCCACGTTGACCATATAGGGCTTGCCGACAGCCTCGCCACGGACAACTCGAAAGTGTACTTGAATGAAAAAGAAACACACCACCCTCTTTTCCACCCCGATGAGTTGCCGGGTTACTGGCAGAAACTACTGGACGTTTACGTGGCTAACGGTTTTCCTGCAGAAGACGCCCGCCTATCCTTGGGGAGCCATCCGGCGCTTAAGTACGGCATGAAAAGAGAGCGTGGCTTTTCTGTCGTAAAAGATGGGGACATGATAGAAGTCGGTAATTTCCACTTCCAGTGCATCTCTACGCCAGGGCACTCGCCGGGGCATATGTGTCTCTACGAGCCGAACAAAAAGATCTTAGTGGCTGGTGACCACATTCTCTCTGATATTACCCCCAACATTGCTTATTGGCTGGAGATGGATGACCCGCTCAACGAATATCTGACGAACCTAGAGAAAGTGCGCGCTCTTGATGTCAAAATTGTTCTACCGGGGCACCGCCGATTGGTACGCGACCTCCATAAGAGAATCAGCGAACTTCAGGAACACCACCGCGACCGGTTGAATGAAGTCCTAGCCGCTCTGCGCGATGGTGCCAAGACTGCTTTCCAGATCGCACCAGGCATCACCTGGGAGATCGCCTTCAAGTGCTGGGAGGAGTTCCCACCCGTACAGAAGTGGTTCGCCTTTAGTGAGACTCTAGCTCACGTCAGATTTCTGGAAAACAAGGGCAAGGTACGACACCATCGCCAGAACGACACGATACTCTACTCGATAGCGTAGCATGGGTCGGCTTACGTCAGAATGAATCAGTACAGCCAGCGAAGACGCAGAACCCAAAGCCTCTGGGCATGAGAGGCAAACATAGACTCACCCTCCGCCCGGACGATATCCTCACTTCCTTCCTCGTGAGATGTAATTAGCTCCATGTGTGCGGTATGAATGGTGCACACACACAACGGAACGAAAAAGCTAGAATCATTAATGTAGACTTAAGACATGATTCGTTCTCATGCGCCTCAGGATGAAGTCTGAAGAAATTCGTCAATACTTGGATAGGTCGCTGCTTGCCCGGTTAGCTATCACTGACGCAGGTTGGCCTCATGTGGTTCCAGTATGGTTTGAATTTGATGGGGAAAAGTTCTGGATTCCAGCGCAGGCAAAGACAGCGAAGGTCGAACACATCAGGAAAGATAAACGAAAGCTTGATAATCGATTCCTACGCGAAACCCATCAGCAAATTCAATATCACGCAAGTCATGGTCAAGCGAGAAGCAGAACTAGTCAAAGACCACGATCTGGAAACCAATCCATCTAGATAAAGAACGATTAAAGTCTACCACCGGTATCTAGGGAAAGAAGCAGAGAATTCTGAGTTCGTTTCAAAACTCTTGACCATTGACAGATTCCTAATCAAAGTAAATCCTGTGCGCATCGTCGCATTAAGAGAACAATGGTAGAGAAGAGGGAGGCATTTTTCTTCTTTTTTCTATTGTGCTGAGAATTCTCCCTTTTTTGTTGGGAATAAGGGTTTGAAGCCTGCTTCTCTTGCATGCTCAATGGCTTTCTTCTGCTCGTTTTGGTCAAGTTCTCTGAACCGCAAGGCGGCCTTCAAGACCAGAGGCCACAACCGAACATCACATGGGAGGGAGTAGGTGGCTACTGGCTCCTGGGATAGTGTGAATGAAAGTGCTTGCAGCACCTGCGCTTCCATGTCAATTGGCTCATACCATGTTGTGTACTTCTTCTTTCCAAACTTCCACCTGCTCTTCGCTATTGCTTTGATGGCTATGACAGACATGTCTCTCTCAGCAGCTTCTTTTAGGATAGGCCTGAAGTCATTTTCTGGCGTCGGGTTGGTCATGCTGGCCAAGTTCACAGGCAGCAGAATGGAGTCGAAGTCAAATCTCTCGATTGCCCTCTTGAGGACTCGCATGTCTTTGTGCCCAGTAATCCCGATGTGATTGACTAGCCCCGTTTCCTTGGCCTCTTTAACAGCCCGTATGGCCCCGTCTTTCCCAAGGGCTATTTTCAGTTCCTGTAAACCCCCAACTGCGTGCAGCTGATAGAGGTCGAAGTTATTTACTTCGAGCCTTCTCAGGCTCCGTCGGAGTTCTGCCCAGGCTCCTTCTTTGCTCCTTTCCATGGTCTTCTCCGCTACAAAGAGCCTCTTCCTGTACTTCTTCACACAAGATGCGAGTCTGAGTTCTGCTTGACCATAGCTTGGGGCCACGTCCACTGTATTGACTCCGTATCGGAGAGCAATCTTCACAGCCTCATCAGCCTTTTTTTGGCTCAGTTCTCCTAAACCACAGCCACCCAAGGTTACAATTGACGCTCTCCACCCTATTCGGCCCAAGCGTCTCCGTTGCAGAAGCAAAGCGTCTCTACAATCAACTCGCAGCGGGCGTCATTTAAGAGCTTCAGAATAGTGTGTGCGAAGACACTATTCTTGTGAATATCTAATCCGCAGACGAACGAGCTCATATCATGCTTTGAGCTCGCCCGCCAACTTACCCCTTTCTCATTGCATCACGAAAATGACGCCTATATTGGTATGCGAACGCAATGTAGTTCTGGTCGTTCGGTCTGCATACAGGCAGTAGACGCGACTTTCTTGAAATCTCTCGACAAGGCATGTAGCTCTCTTCGGTGGAGCCGACCTGAGGCGAACAATGACAGTTTAGCTCTAGGGGCCTACGGCCAACTGATCTCTGCGGAGAAAAGACTCACGCATGCGGGATGCGCGATGCTTTTCAGGCCTGAAGGCTGTCACCCTAAGCCGAAATCCAAAAGTAGCCGGTGAGCCAAAGGCAACGGTAGAATGATGAATCCATTAAGTGCAGAGCACCATTCAGCCGGTGCAGTGATGATTCGACGGGCAGACTGAACTTTTTCTTCTCCCGTCGAAATATTCGATCCGAATGTCGCCCTTTTTTCCAAACATCCAAATTACTGCCAAAGCTTAAATTCAGTTTTCGAGTGCACTGATGGGGAAACTGAGTGGGCGCATCGCAAACACCGAACTTCTTGGCTGCGCCAAGACCAACGCATGTACCAGACTTTGATTTTCTACCAAGGCAGGGGGGATTGGAATTTGCCTAGCCTGATCGTAGTCGGCTGTCAATGGGGGGATGAGGGTAAGGGGAAGATTGTTGACTACCTCTCATCGCAGGCGGATTATGTAGTCCGCTACCAGGGTGGCAGCAACGCTGGGCACACAATCAATGTTGGAGGGGAAACCTACAGACTGAGGCTTCTGCCGTCCGGCGTATTGCATCGTAAGAAGTTGGTAATAGCCAACGGGGTGGTCTTGGATCCGTCGGTTTTACTAAAGGAGATCTCGGATCTAACCGCCAAGGGATACAAACCAGATCTGGCCCTAAGCGACCGAGCCCACGTAACTCTCAGCTACCACCAAATGTTAGATGCAGCCGAAGAGAAATTCAAGGGGGACCTTCGATCGGGAACAACGTTACGAGGTATCGGCCCTACTTATACCGACAAGGTGGCAAGGTACGGGATTAGGACGGCAGACCTCCTAGACCTGGAACTGCTGAAACAGAAGATCTCGCAGAACACAATCCTAAAGCGAAGAATGCTGAAATCAGTCTACGAATCAGATGCCCAAATCAATGAGAAGGAGCTGCTCGACGGATGTGTAAGATTTGGTCAGGATCTTCGCCCATACATGACTGACACTTCGGTGCTGTTAAACGATGCCTTGGACGAAGGTAAACGGATTCTATTCGAAGGTGCCCAAGGGCTCTTACTTGATATCGATCACGGAGTGTACCCCGTCGGGACATCATCAAACACCGTGGCCGGAGGCGTCTGTACAGGAGCAGGAGTCGGGCCGACCAAGATCAACAATACGTTAGGAGTAGTCAAGGCATATACTTCACGCGTCGGAGCGGGACCAGTGCCAACCGAGCTAACAGACGATTTAGGGTCGAAGCTCCAAGAGAAAGGAAATGAATTCGGGACGGTTACTGGCCGCAGACGCAGATGTGGGTGGATAGACGCGGTGGCGCTAAGATTTGCTTCCAGAGTAAACGGCCTCACTGGGATAGCTCTTACAAAGATTGATACTCTCGGCGGATTCGACCCCGTCAAGATATGCATCGAATACAAGGTGGACGGAAGAACGGTGCGTGATCAACCTGCAAGCCTGCACGAGTACTCGAACTGTAGACCTGTATACGAGGAGATGAAGGGGTGGCCTGACCTACCTAACTCTGAGTGGGCTGCAATAGCAAAGAAAGGCTACGACTCGCTGCCCTCGCAGGCACGAGATTACGTCGAAAAGATTGAGGAAATCACAAAATCGCCAGTGAAAATCGTATCGGTAGGAGAAGCGCGCGAGGCGACGATCTATCGGTCCGGGGCTTGGGCAAGCTAGCTGGATGGTTTGGCTCTTACATTCCTCATGAGCCAAGTTTCAAGGGAAGTTATGTGCCGGAACGAATTCGTTAATGGGGAAACCACTAGCCCCGCGGGAATCGCAGCCGCTAAGAGGTTGATCACATTATACAAAGCCGTGAACACAAGGACCCAGAAAAGTAGGATAGCGTCTCCGCTGAACTCCCACCCCGTCGTCTTGACGAGCGTAATCCTCGCAAACGCCATGTAATTGAGTCCGAAAATGACTGGTCCGACATACAAGAGGACTATGTAGTTCACAAAAGTCATTGCCACAACCCGAAGAAATATCCCTCCACCAAACATGAGTGAGAGTGCGACAGAAGGTCGCCTTCGTCCCCCTGCGAGATGAGAGTAGATAGAGCTACCTGCCCAAAACCCGCAGAGAGTGGACAAGACTGCGAATAATTTTATTGCAGGACCTATAGGCGCATCAGAGCCGGTTATGTTCAGAAACAACCAGTGCACTAATTCCGTTATGATAGCTGCCACGGGCCCGAACAGGAAAAATGCAATGTAAATCGGAAGTTCTGCAAAATCTATCTGGAGGTACGGGACTAGCGGGAACGGAATTGCAGCTCTGGAAAGTGTCAGCAACGCCGCAAGTGCGGAGAAGACGGCGGCGCCGGCGAGAGTGACTGTGAACTTTTGGGGACTGTTCTTCAATCGTCTTCGTTGACGCCTAAGAATCTACCAAGAAAAGTGTTTCTACCCGTTTCTGGGTGATGAATTATGGCCCCTCCCAGCTGTTCTAGACATCTTTCTCAGAACGTCTACGGCTTCGCGGACGTCCTTGTAGGCCCGACGTGGATCTGAATCTAACGTAGTCTGGGCTTTAGCGATAAGGTCGCGCGCATGATCAGCAGAAAGAGTGTCTGCAGTGTCAGTTTCAGGATCATAATCACTCAAGTCGTTAATGATCGCTATCCTAAACGCCAAATACTCGACCTCAGCCGTGCATTTCCAAAGAAGTAAATCCAGACTTGGATCAGGTTCGGCCCGGCTTGAATTACGAAACTGATCAAGTAGTTCTAGGGCCTTGGAAAAGGAGTGAGTAATCGGTTGATCGCGTCTTCTGCTTGGTGCGCCGTTCGTTGAGCCAGCCTTCTCTTTGTTGGTTGTTCTTGCTAGTGCACGGTTACTGATTTCGCTAGATTTCTTGGAAAGTCAGGGTTGTACCCCTTTCTCACCGACATGTAATAGGCGAAAAGTTGGAGAGGAAGAATGAAGACTATCGGCGTGAGCGGCCAAGGAATCCCAGTAGGCATAGTGATCGTTTCATCCGATAAACCTGCAACTTGCGTATCTCCCGCTTCAACCACACCAATAACCTGCGCTTGCCGTGCTTTCATCTCCATGACATTGCCAATGATCTTAGAGTAAGCCTCATCCATGGGTGCGATGAAAATCACGGGATAGCCTTCCTCAACGACCGAGATGAAACCGTGTTTCGACTCACCTGCTGGATACGCGATTGCTGGCAGATATGAAAGTTCAAGTAGCTTCAGTCGTCCCTCAAGGGCAGTCGCGACACTAATTCCTCTACCCAGAAAGCAGAAACTAATTCTATCCGAGTATTTTTCAGCAAGACGCTTTACCACATCCTCTTGGCTGGATAGAGTCGTTGAGACCCATTCGGGTAGTTGATCGAAGCCCCTTTCCAACATCTGCAATTCATTGCCGCTCAAGGTTTTTCGTTTTTCAGCGAGGGCAATAGCGATTTTGACGAGAACGGCAAACTGGGCGGTGAAGGTTTTGGTCGCGGCCACTCCCATCTCTGGGCCGGAGTTTTGGCCGATATAAACGTCCGAGAGCCTGGTTAAGGTTGATCCCATTACGTTGGTTATCCCAAGGATTGTTGCACCACGATCCTTTGCCGCCCTGACCGCAGTCAGAGTGTCCGCAGTCTCTCCAGATTGGCTAATGGTCAAGACCACGGTATCTTGATCGATCAGTGTCTCATAACCATCTATGAATTCGGAGGCGACGATCGGCGTGACCTCAGTTTTGGCTAGGTTTGCGAAAGCATACGTGGCGGCGACGCAGGCGTGGTATGAGGTTCCGCAAGCGAGCAAGAATATTCTCTTCGCTCGGTTGATTGCTGAGGCCATCAAATCAAGATAGATTGGATGCGTTCGCAAGGCATTACGAATTGAAAGTGGCTGTTCATGAATCTCCTTCAACATGAAGTGTGGAAAACCACCTTTGCTAGCCGTCTCCACGCTCCACTCTACGGTGAAGGGCTGCCGAGATACCGCCTCTCCACTTTCAACCTTCATCAAGTGTACGCTATCTGCCTCTAGGACAGCCATCTCATCTTCTTCAAGGAGTATGGCCCGTTTCGTTCGCGAAAGGAAGGCAGGAATATCTGAGGCGAGATAGTTTGCGTTGACTCCCGTGCCGATCACGAGCGGGCTCTCCCGTCTCACGCACACGATTTTGTCTGGTTCCTCAGTGCATATGAAAGCGAGGGCGTATGCGCCGGTGAGCTCGCGTGCTGCCAATCGTACGGCTTCAACGAAACCCGCTCCTGATTTGAGGTGCTCTTCTACGAGGTGTGCGACTATTTCAGTGTCAGTTCTTGACCTGAACTTGTGCCCAGCAGCTTCCAACTCCTGCTTTAGTTCCATGAAGTTTTCAATTATGCCATTATGAACCACTGCAACCGTGCCCATGCAGTCTGTGTGTGGGTGTGCATTTTCTTGGGATGGTGCGCCGTGGGTTGCCCATCTAGTATGGCCAATTCCAACTACCCCACCCAGATCACTGATTCGGAGCTTGCTTTCGACCTCGTCGATCTTTCCCTTGTCCTTCTTGACGACGATCCTTCCGTCGATTATTGCTGCTACGCCCACCGAATCATAACCCCGGTATTCCAGCCGTTTCAACGAGTCGTATAGTATCGGGCCGACGTCGCCAGATTTCTGCACCACACCGGAAATTCCACACATGGTTATCAGTTTCCTGGCAGAATTGGCCGAGGTTGCGAGGCAGTCGTCATAAGGTTTCCTGAGGTTCAGTTTTTATGAATTGATGCTTTTCGAAGTGGTCTGAGGGTAGGATGCGCGCGGATTAATCAAAAACGTGTTTAATAGTCAAATCCACACTTTATTAATGCAAATGCCGAGGCGAAGACGAAATGTCATATCTATTGCTAAAGGAAAGACGCATCAACCGACTCCTCCCCACCCGAATCATCTCTGACCCGAAAGTCGCTCAACTACTTCTGCAACCCACACGCTGGAAAATCCTGAGCGAATTGTCCGATGGCGAAAAATGCGCCAAAGACCTAGCAGAGACATTCCACACCAGCGAGCAAGTGATCTGTTATCATTTGAGAGAACTTGAGAAAGCAGGTTTAGTGGTGTTAGAAAGAACGGTAAGGAAGAGGGGTGCGACGGCTAAGTATTATCGAGCAGAAGAGAAGGCGGTAGCGATCATACCACGACGAGGGTCGTCAGGTACGGCCTCGCGGGAACCCATAGAGGAAACTCTCTCGGAAGCCGCCTCGAAAATGCTAGACCCGTTTATATCACAAGGCCACTTCGATGGACACATCGTCCTAGGAAGCCCCGATGCACATGGCATCTTTAGCAGCCGGGCACGCTGCGGCGATAGAGCCACAGACCTAGCATTATTCATAGGCTCACTCCTCCCCATCACACGAGAAAGCGTCGTACGCTTGGACACAGAAATATCCCAACAGGAGTCAGCACGAAACCTCATAGTCGTGGGAGGGCCGAGGGTAAACACTGTCACAATGACCGCGAACGAATACCTCTCCATAACTTACGAACTAACCGGCCACAACATGATGATCTCCCGACTCTCAGGGCGAAGCTATGCTGGCGAGGACGAGGGTGCAGTGCAACTGATCACCAATCCCAACAACCAAGACTCGAAAATGTTCGTAATAGCAGGCAACAGCTACCTCGGCACAAGGGCCGCCGTTCTGGCTTTTACCAAGTACACTGATGAAATCGCAAAAGGCAACACAACGAATAGGAAAGCCATCGCCCGCGTCGTTACGGGCCTAGATGTAAACAGTGATGGCCTAGTGGACGACGTTCAATTCCTTGAATAAAGTGCTACCCAGACAGCAACCCCCGCCAAGGCTCGGTTCAAGTCCCGTTTAGTTTTCCCGGGTGGAGTCCACCCTGCCCTCGCCACGCTCATACCCTTGCATGTCTGTTGAAATCGTTGCCGCTTTCCCGGAAAGAGGCGCTGTTTTGGGTGACCTTGCATCCAATCTTAGGCGGCGCTCGCCAGTCTCTTCTTGAGCGTCTCCGTTACAAGCTTAGGGTCGGTTCGCCCTCTTACTTCGGACATGATCGATCCCATGATCGACGGAAAAGCCGCCTGACCCTTCGTCTCGACTAGTTTCTTGTTCTTCTCGATATGCCGATCAATGACTCGCTCTAATTCTGTCTCACTTAACATTTGTAATCCAAGGTTTTGTATCCCTTCGGAAGGGTCCAGGTTTGGGTTTGAAACCTGCCACTTCAACAAATCGGGCATAGCTTCTTTGGCAAATGCGCCTTTGGCCATGAGCTGGAACATAGCCTCAATTTTTGCATCTGGGACTATGTGAACGGCGACCCTCTCTCGTTCAAGGCTCTTGCAGGTTTCCGTTAGAAACGTTGCAGCAAATGTAGGTGGAACCGTCCCTTTGGCGACGACCTGTTCGAATAGGCTTAGGTAATCAGAATCCACGACCTGTTTTGCCAATTTCTGATTGAGTGAGAATTGATCCATCAATCGCTTCGCGAGTTTGTCGGGGGTCTCTGGTAAGTGCGCCCTGAGCGTGGCGATGTATTCTTCGGGAGTGGGGGTTTCTGGAACATCAGTTTCCGGGTACATGCGAGCTGCGCCTGGCCGAGGTCGCATGTACCTCGTGGTCCCATCAGGCATAGCCGTACGAGTCTCTTCAGGAACTCCCACCAGCGCTTCGTTCGCTCGGTCGACAACCGCATCCAGAGCATCTTTTGCTTTAGCATTGTCGTCAGCGACGATGACAAACGCGTCTTCGACAGCAAGACCGAGTTGATCATTTACGGCGGTAACTTCGGTCTCAGATATTCCGTATGCGGGCAACTCGTCTGAATGAAATATCCCTCCTACCCCCGCCCAGAATGATGCACGGTTGGAAAGCTCGGTCCCGAATCGTAGCCCCGGTCCAAGCTCTCTGCCTAGGAGACTTTTGAACTTGGGAAGTTTTACCCCTAAGGCTACCCCTCCCCTGGCCATCGCTGCTTTGATAACTCGTGCCTCTGAATTCAAGAACAATTTAGAGAGGTTGACGTACTTTCGCTCTATCTGGTTGGGTTTCAGGTTTCTGGAGGATAATTCCTTTCGGATGGCTAGTAAGGTCTGCTGGCGGTTCACTTCTAATTCGACGGCCTTACCTAGAATCTCCAATTCCTGAACTCCTTTGATTTCAATGAGAGCTCCTTCTGGAATGGAAACGTTCAGATCCTGCCTGATACTTCCCAGCCCTCTCTTCACCTTGCGAGTTGCTCTCAGAACCGAACCAATTGCGTATGCGACTTTCTCGACCTCGCCAGGTGATTCCAAAACGGGGCCGGTGGTGACCTCGATCAGTGGAACACCAAGCCGATCTATACGATAACCTGCCGCAGTTTGGGACTGTGAAGCTTTTCGCGCCGCATCCTCTTCCAGTGAGATCTGTGTGATCGGAATTGTCTTCGCGTCAACTTTCAACGCGCCATCCAGTGCTATTACTGCAGTTCGTTGAAAGCCAGTCGTGTTTGACCCATCTATAACCACCTTACGCATTACATGAATCTCATCCACTGGCTTCGCGCCCATCAACAATGCCGCAGTCAGACAAGCCTCGACGGCTTCGTGGTTTAGCTTGGCTGGCGGTTCCTCGTCCATTTCTACGAGGCAAGAGGTTTTGTGATCAGATTCGTAAAGAATGCTTCTGCCGCGATGAAACTCAAACATCGCAGCTTGGTCTATTTGTCCGAGTTCGCTTTGAGTTGGCCGAAGCCTGCGCAGAAAACTCGATTCTGGTTCCGATTCCGCGAATTCGGTGGGGCAACCGCAGAAGAGCTTATGATCCGTGTCAAGCTGACGGTGAATTTCCAAACCTACCGTGAGCTTAGGTTTCGTGGTTTCAGTATCGTTCATTCGATATGTGCCTCTACTTCGCGCCTATCCGAGAGTTCGTTTGCTAGGTTTGTTGTCATGATTTTCTTGACGTTCTCAGGGTTCTTTTCTTGGCCGAAGGCCCACATCATCTTTACCAAGGCCGTTTCCGAGAGCATGTCCCCCAACGGGAGAACCCCGATCCTCAATAGATCCCTTCCCGTCGAGTAGACATTCATATGAACCCGGCCCCAGATGCACTGCGAACACATTCCAACAACGACTCCATCATTCACCGCCCGTTCTAGCGACGAGAATAACGCTTCGCCCACGTGACCCAAGCCCGTTCCCTCCAATACAATGCCTTTGAACCCAGTCGCCGTCGCCCAATCGACAATGCCTACGGAAATTCCAGGGTAGAACTTGATGAGAGCAACGTTAGGGTCGAATTGTGATTTGACGGTTAGGGTCGCGCCCTTCCGCCTCTCCCGATAGTGGGTGGTATTGAGATTGAGGGTGTGATGAATGAGGTCGTAATGTGCGATTGGTTTTTGGTTTACGCTTCTGAAAGCATCCCTTCTGCTCGTGTGGCATTTCCTCACCTTCGTTCCTCTATGCACTGCAACCTTCTCATCCGATATCCAATCATGCATTGCAACCACGACCTCAGCAAATGGCGCTTGGCCCGCCACTGCGGTTGCGGCCAGCAGATTGGAAGCAGCATCTGAACTCGGGCGATCTGATGAGCGTTGAGAGCCAACCAATACCACTGGGATTGGCAAGTCGGTTAGCGCGAAACTGAGGGCTGCAGCCGTGTAGCCAAGCGTATCCGTGCCATGCGCAATTACAACTCCGTCTGCACCCTTTCGAGCCTGATCTGCAACGAACTCTGCTATCTTCGGCCAAAGCTGCGGGCCTATGTTTTCACTGAATAGGCTGAAAAGAACGTTCGCCTCAATATCAGCCAGGTCCGCTAATTCTGGTACGACGCTGTAGAGATCCTCGGCGTCAAGCGCGGGTTTCACGGCCCCAGTCCTATAGTCGACTTTACTCGCAATTGTGCCGCCAGTGCTCACGATCGAAACCTTGGGAAGACCAGGCTTCTGGGAAGGTGGAGGTGGACGCGTAAACTGGGGCTGTTGTCCCTTACCAAGCAGGGTTATCTTGGATGATGAATCTATCCTGACTCCTACGTTATATCCGGTTTTGAGTTTAACAACGACGTAGTTCTCTTCGGTTTCAGTGCGGTAACGTGGCATAAGCAGACCCTCAACCACTTCCTGCCTCCCTGCACGTTTGAGTTCCAACCTTATTCGGTCGCCAATCCGGGCTCCCACCTTAGAGAGTAATTCATGCGCTAGTCCGACGTAGCCACTCAATTCTTCTTGCGGCAATGTTCTCCCCAGTTCGTTTGAGGAAAGAAAACCTGTGAGCCTTAAGACGTTAGCGACGTCAGCAAATCAGTTTATCGTTTTGCCCATGTACGGGCCTACGTGTGAGTATCCCAAGCGTTCATAGTACTGCTTAGTTCCGAGAGCACTCAAAACAAGGATCCTGCTCGCACCTGCCTCTCTCGCCTTTCTCTCAGCCTCTGCCAAGAGCTTTCGTCCGAAGCCGGTGTGCTGCCAAGCACCAGAGCGCCGTTGTCCCACAGGAACCTCCGTGCCATAGACGTGAAGCTCACGTACCAGCGCTGTTGAACCGTCAACTTCCTCCCTTGAAGTATGTTGTGATGGAATTCTGAGCCGGACATATCCGACGAGAACGTCGGCCTCTGAATTCTCCATCGAGATGAAGAATTCTTGTCCGTCCGACGCGTCATATTCTGTGGCCACCATCTCAACCCGGTCCGGTTCAACGAGGACCCTCTCCTTCAACGTTCTATGCCCGATCTCTCTGCATCTTATACACCTGCACCTCTTGCCTCTCTCCCGAAGACGGGCAAGTGCCAGTTCACGCAAGTTACCGCTTTTTACTCCTGCTTGAATCAAGTGCACTGGAAACTCCCGGTGAACACGCATAATCCGTATCCATGGCGGGACGAATTCCTTTACTTGGGCTATCAGTTCCACCGCCTGTTCTGTATCAAAAGGTTGGTACTCGCCCCGCTCCCACCATTCATGCAACTCGGTACCCTCCATGACGAGGCAGGGGTAAATCTTCATCATGTCGGGGCGGAAGCGCGGGTCTGAGAAGAGCGTCTTGAACGAGGCTAGGTCTTTCTGGAAATCAGACCCCGGCAGGCCGGGCATCATATGTGCAACGATTTTGAACCCGGCGTCTCGTGCTATTTGGAACGCTTCCACAACATCTTGAACAGAGTGACCCCGGTTCGTGAGCCTGTAGACGGCATCATCGATTATTTGCACGCCGATTTCTACGCGAGTACAACCGAACCGTAACATTTGGTCGACGTGTGATTGCTTGCACCAGTCTGGTTTCGTTTCAATTGTTAGACCAACATTTCTGATTTCACTTGTTTCAGCGTGAAACTTAGCGTCGTTGAGGGTCGGGGAGTTGACGCCGTTTAGGGCGTCGAGGCAACGTTTCACGAATTCTTCCTGATAATCGTATGGTGCAGCCAGGAAGGTTCCGCCTTGGATCACGAGTTCCACTTTAGACGGCTCATGCCCGATCGCCTTCAGCTGCTCTACACGACCGGTTATTTGGACGAATGGGTCGTAGCCTGATTGCAGGCCACGCATTGCAGCTGGTTCTCCCGAAGTGTAGCTCATAGGGAAGCCTTTCTCCATCGGACAAAACACGCACCGGCCATGGGGACAACCGCGGGGTGAGCTCATAACACCAATCACGTTCACCCCTGAAACGCTTCGGACCTTTTTTACCCGAAGATGTTCCGAAAACTTCTGCCTAATGTCAGGAGGAAGGGCGCTCAGTATGTCCGAATTTCTTGGCATCCAGCTCAGTTCATGTTCCCGACAGAATTCCAGTTTTACTCTGTTTAGGCTATCCTGATCGATAATGCCACGTTTTGCTATCTGGGAGGCGAGTTCAGAGAGCAGGGAGTCTTGAAGCGGCGAACTTAGTTGCGCGCACATTTCTGACATCACGCCAACAGAAAACCCAAGACACGTCCAGTTGAGTGCCGCGGTCTGGGACGCGATTAGGCTGGTTGCTTGGTCGCGTCGACACAGATGTAGAGTATGTTACTTCCTCGCAGTATTATGTTCCCGTAGTTTGCCGTTGGGGAGTTACCGCGGTACTCGGTGGCCCCGTCCAGTATGATGTTCATGTGGCTATCGGCATCGATCATCTTGCCGCGGTATTCGACATCGTTCTTCAGCCGAATGTTAACGTCGCCGTTGAGTTTTTTCACGAGTAAGTTGAGAGGTTTTCTCGAAGGTTCCAATGCGTCCCACCGATTCTTGCGCCAAGTCACGATCCTACGCTAAATAAGCTTGCCCCCTCCTCAGCAGCAAGAGTCCAGCGTCCTTTCTGGAGAGTTATCAGAGGAATTGGCTTAGCTTCGCATCCTTCCGACTCTTCAACACCATGAAGCATTTTTCCGGGGCTAGACGGACAAACTCCAACTTCAGGGTATTCAAGGGAGGTTGCGCGCTTTTTCGAAGCTCCGGCGCAACCACCATACCTCTGATTGGCCGGTTGATTCTCTTTCGCAGGGTGTTGAGGTATCTTTGAAGCTGCATCACCGCATCCTTAGATGCTGCCACCCTCTTTATCTCGACCACCACAAGGTTCCCCTCCTTGTCCTCGGCAAAGATGTCAGTAAACCCAGCCTCGCCTAGGCTCTTCTCCTGCTGAAGAGGTTTCAGACCTGCCTCCACAAGGTCAGGAGCGGTAAGGATAGCCTGTTTCATTTGCTCTTCAGTAACATGGAGCGCGAATTCTCCTGAATCCGCAAGATTCCCGGTAGCCACTAATGTGATTTCTTTGAATTCAATAGAAACGGTTTCTTTAGGCTGTGGACGGGACGCGTTGACTACTAAAGTACCGTCATCAAGCCTCAAGCTTACCATGCATTTCGGTGGTTGCCAGTTTACAGGTTCGTATCCGGTCGGCCGATGGACCAAGACAGATCCATCTTGTTTTATCATCGCAACTCTCTCACCCCATTCCAACGTAGACGAAGCCCGACCCTCATAATCGACTCTACAATTACCAACAATAATGGCTAAGCTTCTCGCCCGGAACGCTTTCTCGAGAGTTTCCGCCGCATCCGAAAGTGTTGGGCTAATCTTTACTGAAAGGGCCATGGGCAAACTTTCCCGATATCTCTTTGAGGTTGTTTCAAGGGTTTCGACAATACTTTCATCCTCCTCTCTCCGTTATATCAAGCAACATCACTAAGAAATCTAGCCAATCTTGAAATAAGCAGGATGTTAATGTTGGCAACGACCCAAGTCTTGAAAGAGAAAGCAAAGGAAAAGGAGCCTGAGGAGAAGGAGACCCGGGAGGAAATTCCCGAGGAAAAACGAGAGGAACCCTTAGAGGATGAAAAAGCTGAGGCGGCTGTTGAGAAACCGCAGAAGAAGTATGAGTTCATAGAAGACATACCGGGCGTTGGCCCCGCAACAGCTGAAAAACTTAGAGAGATGGGTTTTCACACCGTCGAATCACTCGCCACAGCCACGATTAAGGAATTAACCGTAGCCGGCGTCGGCGAAAAACAGGCTGCCAAAGTGGTTGCAGAGGCGAGGGACAGCCTTGCGCTCAGCTTCATCAGGGCGGACGAATTAATCAAGATGAGGCAGAACGTACGACGCCTCACAACAATCAGTAAGCAACTTGATGAACTTCTGGGTGGAGGATTAGAAACCCAAACGATAACAGAATTTTATGGCGAATACGGCGTGGGCAAAAGCATACTCTGCCATCAACTCGCAGTAAACGTCCAATTACCTGAAGAGAAAGGCGGCCTCAACGGCTCCGCTCTCTACATCGATACGGAAAACACATTCCGCCCCGAATGGATAGTCCGCATGGCCAAAGCACTCGGACTTGACCCCACCGAAACCGCGAAGAAAATCATCTACTCGGAAGCCTTCAATTCGGACCATCAAATCCTACTTCTTGAGAAAGCGGATCAGGTCATACAGGAAAACCACGTGAAGCTAATCATAGTGGATTCCCTGACTGCACATTTCCGAAGCGAGTACCTAGGCCGAGAGATGCTCGCTGAACGACAACAGAAACTCAATAATCACCTGCACCGTTTGGTTAGGCTTTCACGTGCATTCAATGCATGTGCTGTGGTTACGAACCAGGTTATGTCTAAACCTGACGCGTTCTTCGCTATGGTGGTGGAGCCGGTCGGAGGCCATATAGTTAGCCACACTAGTCATACTAGGGTGTTCCTGAGGCGTACAGCAAGTGGTCCAGTTAGGATATGTCGGCTCATCTCCAGCCCGTACCTACCCGAAGGGGAACGCATATTCAAGATAACTGAGGAAGGTGTCAAAGATATCACCGAAGAAGACGAAGTCAAACGCAGGCGATGAGAAACCCAAACCCGAACCTACTCCGACCTTCAATACAGAAAGGCTCTTCCAAGCACTCATCGAGAGAAGAATCGCCGACGCAGAAAAGGAATTAGATACTATCCGAGCAACCCTTCCATCCACGGAATCCGCGAAAGGTTACCTCAAGGCGCTTGAAGGCTTGCTCCTAACCGCAAAGTCCAACGAAGACAAGTACCTTTACCTTTCGAAGATCGAGAAGACACCAAAGAACCTCAAGACCATTCGTAGGGAATTCAGCCGACAGGCAAAGAATGGGCTACACGGCGACTTTGACCGTGGATACTTCCAAGCACTGGAAAGTTATCTGAGAAAACTGGAAAACGCTGCACCCGCCGGCGAGCCTACCGCAAAGAAAGCAGATTGATTTCCTCTAGATCCGGATCGTGTAGAAGAGCACGGTCACCATAATCCAGACGAAGATGAAAGTGCCGCCGCCCAAGGTTACGTCGCGATTTTTGCCCCTGAGCTCAGCTTCACCGTAGTGAAGCACATGCCGCACGATCATGACTGAGAGCAGGTAGAATGCTACACCGAGGCCGATCCCGAGATAAGTTGCAAGATCACCGAAACTAGCGACATTGATTTGGAGTACTTGGTTAGAGAGGCCTGCAAGGATCGCTAGGACGAAACGAAGCCAATAGACGACCGACGAAGGCTTGAGGAATGGCTTCGGTTGAGGTTGAGTGGTAGCGGGTTTAGGTTTAGGTGTAGGTGTAGTCAACTCTCTCCCGTCCCGCTCCAACCTGGCATTTGCGGCCCCCTACCACGCGTCTCTAGATAACGCTTGCCTGTCGCCCCCAGACGGCCCAGCAAAGCCCTTAAGGCCTCGTAAAAGATTCCATTTGTGACTCTCGTTGACAACAACCGCCAGTCCCCCAGAAGTGAAAGTAGAGGATGTGATGTCAAGCCCAGTCATAACTATCAGCGACACGGATACGGTACTCGCGGCAACCAAATTAATGAAGAAACATGAGATAGGCTGCGTTGTCGTAGTCGACAAGTCAGGCAATCCACTGGGTCTAATGACAGAGCGCGATGTCGTGAGAAGAGTAGCCGCCCTTGACCTACTTCCAAGTAAGGTTAAGGCAGTCAAATCGATGACAAAACCGCTATCGACCATCAATTCTGCCGCGAACGTAACCGATGCTGCAACAAAGATGCGGCAGTTGAAGATCAGGAGATTAATTGTCCTACAGGGCGGCAAGCTAATAGGCATCATAACCAGCAACGACATCGTCGATATTACGCCTGCGTTGATCGATGTTATGGCGGAAAAATCGCAGATCGCACCAGTCCAGAAAAACAAAGAAGCCGCCACGCTCAGCGGATACTGCGACAAATGCGGTTCATGGGCCGACGAATTGAAGTCGCAAGACGGCCAGTTCCTCTGCGATGACTGCGTCGCAGAAGTTGAAGAACGGGAAGAAGACTGATCCAAGGCATTAATCTGCTGGATTGGGTGGTACGACAGCAGATGGTGCATAGAGACACTTGGCCTCGACCCTAATCGAATCAGCCCAAATCCCAATAGGGGACGAACTGACCCAGGCAAACATTCTGATCGAAGATGACAAGATCAGAAAAATCACAAAACTGAAACCAACATCCCTAACAGACCTAACCATAAATGCGGAGGGCCTGTTGGCCCTACCGGGAATGATAGACGCTCATGTCCACCTCCGCGACCTAGAGCTTTCGTACAAGGAAACATTCGAAACAGGTACGCAAGCTGCCGCGGTTGGAGGGTTCACCACAGTCCTAGACATGCCGAACACGAGGCCGCCCACGACTAGCGCGTTGAACTTAGCGGAGAAAATGTCGCGAGCGGAGGGGCGCATTTACTCAAACGTGGCCTTCCAAGGTTCCCTTCTCTCCGACCCAGCGGAATTAAGACGCATGGTTGAGACAGGAGCGATCGCCTTCAAACTCTACCTAAACAAGTCCCTCGAGACATTTGATTCAAGCGACCAAATGAACCTGACTAACGCACTTCAAGCCGCGAAAGAAAACAACGCTCTGGTAACCGTTCACGCTGAAGATGGAGATGCTATACGAAAGGTTCAACAGGAGAGCCTAACACGCGGCAAACGCTCAGTACGCGACTTTCTGAAAGCACACCCCGACAGGGTGGAGGTTTTGGCGGTTAGAAGAATCTTGGGCTTGAGCAGCCAGATTGGGGCGCGAGTTCACATCTGTCACATCACCATCCCTGAATCAGTGAAACTCGTCAAGAAGACGCCTAACGCGACATGCGAGGCTAGCGCTCACCATCTCCTACTCAATCAATCTGTATTTCGCAAGTTTGGAACATTAGCCATATGTGTACCGCCGATCAGAACCGAGAAAGACAGGAGCGGACTTTGGAAGCTTTTCGGCCGGGGGGAAGTGGACATTCTCGCAAGCGACCACGCCCCCCACAGGATTGAAGAGAAGATTACGACTAATGCATGGCAAGCTGCCTCTGGGGTTCCGGGTTTAGAGACATCTCTACCGCTAATGTTTACGCAACTTGCGGACGGCAGGCTTACTTTGAGAAGGCTTGTTGAGGCGACCGCAACCCTCCCAGCGCAAATTTTCCACCTCCCCAGAAAGGGCGCTATCAAAGAAGGGTATGACGCGGACATTGTGCTCGTAGACCCTAAGGAAAGGTTTCGGGTTGATCCTGAGAGTTTCCTAAGCAAAGCAAAGTATTCGCCCTTCGAAGGGTTTCAATGCGTTGGAAGAGCGGCCTATACGATCGTAAATGGGACGGTGGTGTCGGAAAGAGGGAAAATTGTAGGCCCGCCGGCAGGCCGCGTTACCAAGAGCGAATCGGCTTGAAATTCCTTCTCGACGGGATGCTAGGGAAGCTCTCAAGATGGCTTCGTATGCTTGGTTACGATACCATATACCAAAATGACCGCTCAGACAATGACCTCCTCGCCGCAGCGAATCAAGATTCCCTTATCTTGCTAACCTCGGACGAAGAACTCTACCGCACTGCATCCATCCGCGGCCTTGAATCCTTCCTCATACAAGGACGCACTGAACCGGAACGACTGGCGAACCTCGCAAGACGCTACAACCTCACCCTCAAAATCAATCCGGACAATTCTAGATGTCCAACCTGCGGCTCGCCGATCATGAAAACACCGAAGAATGAAGTGGAAAGCGCAGTACCCCCAGCAACTTTTAAAGTGCACTCGACTTTTTGGGTCTGCACGAACCCAAAGTGCGCCAAAGTCTACTGGCAAGGAAGCCACTGGAAGAAGATTGAGCAAACGCTCGAGACGGCGAAAAAGATTCTTGACTCCAACTCAAACA